>Ga0206836_10059_pt1 | contig 33000 bp, 33 predicted proteins | sample Alteio_BWOrgCont_28_FD_152871 | JGI IMG/M metagenome (GOLD analysis project Ga0206836, IMG submission 152871) | Enriched cells from forest soil in Barre Woods Harvard Forest LTER site, Petersham, Massachusetts, United States -... | ecosystem: Environmental > Terrestrial > Soil > Temperate forest >...
ACAAAAGTTGATTGAAAGAGTTCGGGAAAAAATGCCGCAGGGTTGGGAAGAGGCGAATCGATGAAATATACACCGGAAGATTTACTGCAAATATTTATGAACGGTTCTTTGACCGATGAAGCCCAAGGGGTTTTTGATCAGTTGATACGCGAAAGTCCTGAATTCGCTGAAAAAGTAACCAGCGCTATGGCGGAGAAAATGGATCCGGTGCCTGATGAAACCGTCAATCAAATATCCTCCCGTTTGGATTCTGAGTTAGAAACTATTTGGGTTAAAAATAAGCCGTCAGCCATCGCGCGCTTTGCCCGTGTGGCGACGAAAGGGATATTGATTTTGACTGTGTTAGGGGTTTTAGGATTTTCGGCTTATATTTTATGGCCTAAACTTTTAGCCCTATTGCCTCAAATTGACTTATCCTCATCGAACTCGTTAAATGCTCAAGTTCCCAAGGCTCAATTGGCCCCACCCATTATGTTGGCGCCAAGCATTAAATCTACAATATCAGATTCGGCTAAGTCTTCGGCCGTTGTGGCACCCGCGTCTAGCGCACCAAAAGTAATACCGCCTACGGCAACGGCTGTTTTATCAAACCCTGGTTCTGAAACACAATCAGGCGATTCCATCCGCTTGTCGGTTGATACGGACAAAACTCAAGCCGTGGTGGTGACCGCGTTAAGTCCCGCTGGAATTTTAGTAAGACATCTTTATCAAGGTCTTTGGGTCGCTGGCAGCCATTTTGTGGATTGGGATGGTAAGGATGATTCGGGGAAGCCGGTTGCTCCGGGTAATTACACCATTATGGTTCAAGCCGGCGATAAAAAGATGTCGGGTATCGTCACCATCAAACCAAACTGATAAAGATTCTGTCGCGGTTGGCAAAAAGAGGAAATGAATCGGTGAACCCTTCCGTAAAAAAAATCCTCTTGTCGATGTTGGTTCTCGTTTTATTTTTGATCGCGCCTGTGCTTGCTTCGGCGCAAACAGCTACCTTTACGAATACACCTTCCAGCACAGTGACTAACACTATTGTTTTTACCGCAACATTAACTAATACCGTTACCGCTACATTGACTAATACCTTTACTGCCACAGAAACTATTACCGTCACAGATACGGTGACTTCTACACCCACTAGCGCGGCCCCCGTCACAACCAGTACGGCGACCAATACGGTTACTGCCACAGCAACTAACACGGTTACCAATACTGCAACGAATACGGCAACACAAACAGCGACCAATACGGTTACTAACACGGTGACAAATACGCTCGTTTTTACCAATACAGTTACCAATACACCCACCCGCACCCTTACGCCGACCATCACTTTGACGCCTACGATTAGCCCGACACCAACCATTAGCCCTACCCCAACGATAACTGGAACCGCTACATCTACGCCGATTCCAGGCGGTTGCATCGGCATACCCATTGAAAGTTATTCTTTCCCCAATCCGGCAACGGGGACAACGATGAACGTGTTTTGTGTTCTTTGTGAACCCGGTTCAGTGGTTATCACCGTTTATAATGTGGCGGCTGAAAAAATAGCGACGTATAACTATCCGGGTTCTGACGGCGCCAATGTATATTCTTTGAATATTACTGGATTTGCCCATGGCGTTTATTTTTTCATGATGCAATCGACGGGGCCGTCTGGTAATCGTCAATCCGGCGTAAAAAAATTCGCGATCGTTCGATAACCATGAAAAAACATATATTTTGGGGATTATCGTTGTTGGCGCTGGGAATGCTCAGCGCGGGCCGTTTGAGGGCACAAGCTATTAACCCTAACAGCGCGGTCGCATTCCCGATATTAAGTTCGGGTATTGGTTCGCGGGCCGTGGGAATGGGAGAGAGCTTCGCGGCGGTCGCGGATGATTTCTCGGCTGTTTATTACAACCCGGCGGGTTTGGGCCAAATTTGGCAGCCACAATTATTTTTAAATCACGAAAGTTATTTGGGATCGAGCATTTATGAAACCGCGGGGTTTATTGATCCCTTAAAAGCGGGCACCCTGGCTTTCGGGCTAAGCTACCTGAACTATGGAAATATTGATCTTCGGGATTCCAATGGAAATCTGTTGGGCCAATATTCTCCTTTTGATATGGACGCCAGAGGCGCTTTTGGATTTCCGTTGGCGAATGACCTTTATTTTGGTCTGGGCTCGGAATGGCTTCGCCAGCAAATTACAAATAACGTTTATACCGCCCTGGTTTGGAACTTCGGATTTTTTTTAAAACCATCGCCGAGATTATCTTTTGGACTGAGTGTCCAAAATCTTGGAATTGAAAATTACAATTATGATTTGCCTACAGCTATCGTCGCGGGAGCGGCTTATCTAATTAGTCTGGCTCCTAAAGACGAACACACATTGCTTTTATCGGCAGGTGGTGACTTTTCTTTTGAAAGTGTTAGTAGTTTAAACACCGGTTTTGAGTATACCTTTTCGCATAATTATTTTCTGCGCGGCGGCTATGTCTATGATCTGCAAAATGAAGGATTGGGATGGGAAGAAGGACTTAGTTTTGGAGCGGGGGTGAAGATCAATCAATTTAAATTGGATTACTCTTTTACCTTTGATGGCGATTTGGGAAATGTTCAAACCATCGCTTTAACCGCTTATTTCGCGCCTTTCCAAAAGCCCACTCCTGAACCCAAGGTAGTGGCCGCTCCGGTAACGGTCTTTTTGCCGGGATTACCGGTTGTGGTCAAGGTGGGAGAAACAGTTACGCCTACTGCTGTTCCAAATCCTCAACCCACTGCGGTGGCTAACACAGGGTTATTAAATCCTAATGATAAAAAGCCGGTTACTTTAAAATTTGAAATTACTTCTCAAAGCGATTTATCTGCGACTGAATTGTTCAATCAAGCGGAGGACAAGCTAAGACTGGGGCTGAATAAAGAAGCCCAAGACCTCTACTTAAAGGTTATTGAAAAAGACCCTAATTTTGACCGAGCTTGGTATAGGTTGGGCAAGATCTACTTTGATGAATTTTTAGATTCTTACCGTCACGTTCTGCAGTTAGAACCTCAAAATCAACAGTTAAGACTGTGGTTACAGCAATATAACAAGCAAAACTAGGCCATTTCGGGCCCTTTTGTTATTTGTACTATTTCAGCAATTTCTTGAATTAAATTTACATCAGCCCGTCTAGAGCTTGGGATAAGACTAATCCGTGCTTTAAGGGTGTTCGATGAATTTATTTAATAAATACATTCGTATTGGATTTTTAATAACCGGTTTTCTGATTTGTCCGTTATCTGTTTTTGCTTATACGACCACAATGACCAATACTTTTACGAATACTCAAACTATTACAACAACTTATACACCTACCGTAACGGGATCCTACACGCCTATTGATACACAGACATTTACCAACACACCCTCACCTACCGGTGGGACGGCCATGCTTACTTCAACCTTTACACACACACCAATTAACACGATTACGAATACGGCAACTTATACCCCTACCCCAACAGGTTCCTATACGCCTATCAACACACCAACTGTTTCCAACACACCGACTTCTACGCCTACTAATACACCCTCACCTATCGGTGGTACGGCTTTTCCAACATCAACCTTTGTGGACACGTCAACTTTTACGAATACACCCACCAAAACGATGACGAATACAGCCACCGTCACTGGATCCTATACACCTTTTAATACAATGACCCCTTCAAACACACCTACCGTGACTTTTACCAATACACCATCGCCTATCGGAGGGACGGCTCTGCCAACCTTAACCTTTACAGACACACCAACTTTTGCGAATACAGCCACCAAAACGATGACGAATACGGCTACCGTGACGGGTTCCTATACGCCTTTTAACACAATGACCGCTTCCAACACACCCACCGTGACCTTTACCAATACACCATCACCTATTGGAGGGACGGCTCTGCCAACCTTAACCTTTACAGACACACCAACTTTTGCGAATACAGCCACCAAAACGATGACGAATACAGCTACCGTCACGGGGTCTTATACGCCTATTAACACACCAACCTTTTCCAACACGCCTACCGTGACCTTTACCAATACAGCTTCGCCTATTGGTGGAACGGCTATGCCAACCTCAACTTTTACGAATACAGCCACCAATACGATGACGAATACGGCTACCGTGACGGGTTCCTATACACCTTTTTTCACAAAGACGTTTACCTATACCCCGACTCATACCGCTACCAATACAGCTTCGCCTATCGGTGGGACAGCTTTACCAACCTCAACCTTCGCAGACACTTCAACCTTTACGAATACACCTAGCAACACGGCAACGAATACCCCTACCGTAACTGGTTCCTATACGCCTATTAATACAAAGACATTTACCAACACACCCACCAATACGATTACCAATACGCCCGCGACCACCAGTGGAACATTTACACCAACTTTAACCCTTACTTTTACATCGACTGAAACGATGACTGCGACTAATACCCCTACCGTAACCGGTTCCTATACGCCTATTAATACAAAGACATTTACTAACACACCAACTAATACAATTACCAATACACCCGCGACTACTAGTGGAACAATTACACCAACCTCAACCCTTACATACACATCAACTTTTACAAATACAGTAACTTCTACCGGTACAATGGGTTCCTATACACCAACCCGCACGACTACTAACACACCTACCAGCGGCACGGCTATACCAACATCAACTTTTACAAATACAATAACTTATACCGGTACTATAGGTTCCTATACACCAACCCGTACGACTAGTAACACGCCTACCAGCGGCACGGCCATACCAACATCAACCTTTACGAATACAGTTACCAGTACACTTACTGGCGGAAATGGCACTCCTATTGAAACATCGACCTTTACTTCGACTAATACGAATACACCAACCTATACAACGACCTCCACGGAGTCACCCACAACCACTGGTACCTTGACGAATACTCCAGTTGGCCATGGAATGTTGACTTCAACGGCCACGGATACGTCAACTAACACGGCCACCAGTACAGCTACCTATACGGTCACTAATACGGCAACTGGCGGCACAGCCACGCCTCTTGATACCTATACCAATACGAATACGCCTACTAATACCCGCACTTCTACTCCATCAATTACACCCACCAGTACTTTTACGAATACCCCGATTGGTTATGGAGCGTTTACTTCCACTCCGACTTGCACGGTCATATTTACCTCAACCCCGGCGAGAATTATCCATCCTTATCCGAATCCGGCCCGCAACGGACATGTGAGCATTCCTATACCAATCACAGTTCCATCGGACGTGACGATCAAAATTTACACTGTAGCCATGAGACAAGTCACGACTGTGGTTTTCTCTCAAGTGCAACCCGGCCAAGATGTTACGGTTCAGCTGATCGATAAGGCCGGCAAGATCTTGGCCAATGGGCTTTATTACTTTGTGATTGAGGCTAACGGCCAGCATTGGATTGTTAAGGTTTTGGTGCTGAATTAAAAAAATATTTTGCACTAAAACCAACTCGCGCCGTCTAGAGGTTGTGAAAGCAAACGGCCGTTTGAGATAAACGGACTCGCTTCACGGTATTAACCAGAAAGTATTTGGCAATTGATATAAGCGGTTTTTGTCTTGGGAAGGCTCGGGGAGAAATCTCCGAGCCTTTTTTATTTGATTAAGAACCGGTGCTCTCGTACTGGTTGAGACCCCAGCGCCAAACGCAGCCTGATTCCCAAAAGAATAACAAGGCGGCTAAGGGGGTCACAAAAATCATCCAAAAACTCGGGTCTTTTCCAAAAAGAAAGCTGGCGGGTAGATAGTGAAAGACACCATAGGGGACCAAAATTAGAACAATCAATTGCATGAATTGGGGATAGATGCTGATGGGATAGCGCGTGGCGTTGAGCAGAGCGTGGGGAATCATCAAGTGCATTGAGCTGGGGCCTATATATCTAAACGAAAGGGCCGCAAAAATAACCAGAGCGGCGGTGTAAATCAGGCAGCCGCTAATAGCCAGGATGGGAAAAAGGACCCAGGCATACCAGGGAGCGTTTAAATGAAACAAGGCGATTACGGTTAAAACTAAGCCGGTGATCAAGTTTCCAAAAGCATGTAGTTCGGGCTTGGTGATCAAAAGAAAATAAAGGGAATTAACCGGGTAAGTTAATAAGCGGTCCAGGTCTCCCATAACGATATAGCCCGGCACCATCCAAATGTGGTTAAAGAAGAGTTCGGAAAGTCCCAGGGCCATGGCGGTCATGCCAAAAAGAAGGATCACCTGGTCTGGTATCCAGCCATTCAAGCCGTGAGTTTGGTGAAAGATAATCCACAACTGAGCCAGCGCGGACAGTTGAAGCATACAGGAAGTCAGAACACCCAGCAAAAAATCCACCCGGTATTCGAATTTGGCCTGGAGGGATGTATTAAAGGCCAGCCAGTAAAGTTTCAGGTTTTTCAAATCAGCCTCCCTGAATTTCAAGCTGCTTTAAAGCGTATTTCATTAAGAATCTTCCCAAAAGGAGTAAGCCGACGGCCCAGGCCGCTTGTTGAAGAATCAAACTATAGGCATCGTTGTCTTTAGCCCAGCCCATATATATAGAAATGGGGGTGTAAATGGTATGGCGATAGGGCAGCCATTCGGCCACGGTTTTTAAAACAGGTGGGTAAAAACTGAGCGGCGCGAAAACTCCCGAAAAGGTTCCTTGCAAAGCGTTGCGGGCGGCAAAAATGCCGTAGCCGCTATAGGTGTAAAAAGCGCCTTGAACGAAAACAAAACCGATGCCGTACATCACCACAAGGCCTAAAAGAAAACTTAGAATGGATAAACCCAAAGCCTGCAGAGAGGCCGGAAACATTTGCTCTTTAAAGACGCAAAAACCCAATAGAAAAACCACAATGCTGAGCGAACCGTTAAAAAGGCCGTCGCTAAGAGCTTGAATGCCCTGTGATATTTGAAAGTCCACCGGTTTCAAAAGATCAGTGGCAATCAGGCCGGTTCGGATTCGGTTGCCAATCCGAAATTCCACCACCATGCCGCCGAGAGCATAGTTACCACAGCCTGCCAATAGCAGATAAATAAACATTTGGGAGCTGGAAATAGTTAGATTCGAGTTTTGTGAGTAAACCTGCCGCCAAACCATGATGGTGATGGCATAAAAGATGGCGGTGGTCGCCAAATTGGTAATGACGGTCGCCCGGTAAGCGAAACTAGCTTTCATACAGCGGACGAAAAAAGATGCATAACCATTCAAGCTCGCCGATAGGCTGAGTGGTTGTTGAAGCGGTCTCATGGTTTCATCTTGTCCGCGATAGGTTTGCGGTAAATTTTGGTGACAATCGTTTCGATATCGGTCTTTTCCAGGGTGAGATCCGCGACTTTATAACGTTTTAATAGAATCTGAGTTAAAGCGGGCGCGGCGCCTTCTTTACGGTATTCCAATATCAAACGATGGCCGTCTGAAATAGCGACCCTGCCGCCATGGCGTTTGATTTCGGCTGAAAGCTTTTTGATAGAGGCGGGAGTGGCGGGTTGATGTAATTCGGCCACAATCCGGCTTTCATTTGCGAAGCGTTTTTCGAAGGCCTTTAGCGAACCGTCGAAAAGCAGAGTTCCCTTATCTAATAAAAGAAGGCGGTCGCAAACTTCCGTAATGTCTTTCAAGTCGTGGGTGGTGATCAGAAGGGTTGTGCCGAATTGTTTTTGCATATCCCGGATATATTCACGAACCTGTTCTTTCACGGTTAAATCCAAGCCAATTGTAGGCTCGTCCAGAAAAGCTACGGCGGGGGCATGCAAAAGGGCAGCCGCCAGGTCGCAGCGCATCCGCTGGCCTAAAGAAAGCAGCCGAACCGGTGTTCTCAAGAGCGGCTCCAGGCCCAGCCGCCTGACGGCTTCTTTATAGGTAATTTGGTATACCTCGTCCGGAATGTGGTACATGGCTTTTAAAAGCCGAAATGTTTCCTGAACGGGAATGTCCCATAACAACTGGGGCCTTTGACCGAAGACCACTCCAATATTGAGGGCCAGCTTGCGTCGTTCTTTCCAGGGCACTACCCCTAAAACTTCAAGATTGCCGCTGGTGGGAACAATGATACCGGTAAGCATTTTCAGCGTGGTGGATTTGCCAGCTCCGTTCTCACCAATGAGACCGACTCTTTCACCCCGCTTGATGGAAAAAGAAATTCCCTTGACGGCTTTGAGCTCCTCAGTTTTAGCGGAGAACATGCTTTGAAAAGCCCCCAGTAACCCGGGTTTGCGGATGCGGCGCTTGTAACTTTTGGCGAGATTTTCAACATGAAGAGCGGTTTCCATAAGCGTTCCTTTGAGCTGAGTGACAAGCATCTTATGGATGGGAATAGGGGGTGTCAACTTGGCCATGTTCCGTGAAAACACGGTTATAATTGGAACAAATAAATCCGGAGAAAACCATGCCGCTTTCACTTTCTAAGGCAGTTAAACAAATAATTGATGAAGTGGGTGAAGTGGGTCAACTGCTATGGCAAAAGGGTTGGGCGGAGAAAAACGCGGGTAATCTTTCAGTGGATGTGACGGACCATGTTTCGTTTACGGAGGCCAAACTAAAAAGATTCCCGATTCGACCGCTTGCGGGACTTTCGCCGGAGTTCGCTGGCCGAAGCTATTTGGTGACCGGCACTGGAACCCGTTATCGGGATATTCAAAATCAACCAGATCAATGTTTATGTATTCTCCGAATTTCTAAAGACGCTCTAGGGTTTCATGTGTTGTGGGGAGGCAAAAAAGAAGGGTTTAAACCAACTTCCGAATTGCCGTCACACCTTCAAATGCAGTACTCCCTCTATAAAAGCGGAGCTAAAGAAAGAGTAGTGCTTCATACCCATCCCAATGAACTTATCGCGTTAACCCACTTGGCCGAAACCGCCGGTGAAGAGGAATTGAATTACGCTTTGTGGGGCATGATTCCTGAGGCGAAAATTTATGTTCCGCGCGGTATCGGCTGGGTGCCCTATTGTTTAACCGCTTCGCAAGAACTGGCGAAAGCAACCGTGGCGGCGTTGGAGCGTAAACATAAAGTTGTCCTGTGGGAGAAGCATGGAGTTTTGGCGGTGGGCAGTGACGCTATGGAAGCGTTTGATTTGATTGACGCCATGAACAAGTCCGCCATTTTGTATCTTCTGTGCAAACAAATGGGTCAAAAGCCGCAGGGATTAACCCGGGAACAAATCGATGAGATTGGCCGAACCTTTCCCCCGAAAGACTAGCAAAACCGGGTGGGCAGGTTGAAAAAGTCCTGGTGCGGGCGTAATCTAAGAGTGTAAGGTTTATTTATAACGTCTATGGAGGAGGCCGATATGGAAGAGTCTTCCCAACCCCAATATCAATCTGATCCTAAGGATGTTGAGTTAGAAAATAACATCAGCCGTATTGTCCGCCGCATGGGCCAAGGTCTTCGTATTCATGTTCGGGGCGGGCATGTGACTATTTCCGGTATTGTGGATGATTTTGGTACTAAGCGCCAAATATCCCAGGAAGTCCAAGCCGTGGGTGGTGTTCGCGAAGTGACGAATAACATTCGAGTTTCTCGCGAATAATTAAATAGCGACTTTTTTTGACCCCATAAGACAAGCCTTATGGGGTTTTCTTTTTTTAAGGTCTTTTGTTTGCCCTAGTGAATCTGATCTTTTCTTCGGTTATACTTCCACCGCTTCTTACTTTTTATTGGAGGTTTTACATGTCTTATCGTTTCGTCATTTTAGGACTGGTTGTCCTAGCGGTAGTGGCTTACGCGGTTACGGCTTGCGCGAAAAAAGAACAACAAACTCAGTCGGCGGCTCCGGCCCCCGTTGTGGCGGCTAGCCCGGTTGCGGGCGCTCCAGTTGCGGCGAGCAACGTGGTGACTACAGCGGACGGTTTGAAATACGAAGTTCTACGTCAAGGAAACGGCCCCGAAGCCAAGGCCGGGCAAACCGTGGCGGTTCATTACACCGGCTGGTTGACGGATGGGACAAAATTTGACAGCTCCGTAGATCGCGGACAGCCGTTTGATTTTCAATTGGGCGCCGGTCAAGTCATCAAGGGCTGGGATGAGGGTGTGGCAGGAATGAAGGTCGGTGAAAAACGCAAGTTGACCATCCCTTCTAGCTTGGGTTACGGCGACCACGGCGCGGGTGGAAAAATTCCTCCTGGCGCGACTTTGATCTTTGACGTGGAGCTTTTAGGAATTCAATAAAGTAAAGTCAATCAAGGGGAAATGGCCTGGGGCCGTTTCCCCTTTTTTGTTTGGAGCCTGTATGACCGCCGATGAAATTATCAAACTACTTGATTTACAGCTCCATCCCGAAGGCGGGTTTTATCGGGAAACCTACCGTAGCGATAAAAATATACCAGGTCTTGATCGGGCTTATTCCACGGGTATTTACTATATGTTGGTCCCAGGGGCTGTTTCTAAACTTCACGCTCTTAAACATGATGAGATGTTTCACTTTTATTTGGGAAGTCCAGTGACCTGGGTTTTGTTGCATAAAGATGGAAAAGTTGAAAAGGTTATTTTGGGCAGCGATATCGCCCGCGGCCAAAGGTTTCAGCTTCTGATTAAGGCGGGGACTTGGTTTGGCGGCTATTTGAATGATGGAGGCCAGTTTGGTTTAATGGGAACGACGGTCGCGCCGGGGTTTGACTTCGCGGATTTTGTATTTGGCGAAAAAGACAAACTTTTGAAAGAGTTCACGCTGGCGAAAGATGAAATTAATCGCCTCACTTGAAGCGATAAGATAGTTTGAAAATAAAGACAATTCAAAACTGAGGAGGCCGCTTTGAAGAAAATATTAATGATTCTAGCTTTGATGGGTTTGACGGCCGGTTATGTTTTTGCCGATGAAACCATAAATAAAGATTCAGATTCCATGGGCAAAACCATCACGGTTCGCGGAATTTTAGTGGATACATCCTGTTATTTTGAAGAAGGGCAAAAGGGTGATGAGCACGATGGTATGGATGCCTGCGGAAAAAATTGTCTAACTTCCGGTGTGCCGGCGGGAGTGCTGGTGGGCGATAAAGTTTATATTCTTATTTTTCCCGCAAAGGCTTTTGCTGATTATGTGGGCAAAAATGTCGAAATTAAAGGCGAGGTTTATGGAGATAATTTAATCCATCCCCAAAAAGCTTCGGTGGTCGATAAGTCGGGTAAAAAGCCTATTAAGTTGAGCGGGTTTGAAATGATGTAAAAACTCCCTAAAGTCCGTAAAAAGGCGCCTTTAGGCGCCTTTTTTGTTTTACCCACCCCATCTCCTCTGTAAAATGCGCCCATGAAAAGTTATCCCTCGAAGTCTGAACTGAAGCATTTCCTGTCAGTCGCTTGGTTGGCCGCCCATCAAGGCGGTCAAAGGTCCATCAAATATTTCCGCAAAGGCGTCACGGTCGTTAAAAAAGTCGACCGCACTCCGGTTACCAGGGCGGATCGCGAAGGCGAAGTAGTTATTAGAGGCGTCTTGTCTAAAGCTTTTCCACATCATCAATTGTGCGGTGAAGAATTTGGCTGGGATAAAAATATATCCCCTGACTATAAATGGTGGATCGATCCGGTAGATGGAACCCGTCAATTTATCCGAGGGTTGCCCTTCTGGGGAACGCTGCTGGGCTTGGAATATAAGGGCGAAGTGGTGGCGGGCGTGATGCATCATCCAGCGATCAATCTGACCCTGTGGGCTGGTAAAGGTTTGGGGTGTTACGCCAATGGTAAACGGGTTTATGTGTCGAAAATAAAGCGGATTGAAGAAGGGACGATTACTTACGGTGGAAACCGAAGAATCGCGAAAGCTCCTTACGGCAAAAAGTTCACCGAGTTAGTGACGACCGCTTTTGATGATCGTTCTTTTGGAGACAGCTTTGGTCACGCTTTGGTCTGCCAGGGTATGGTAGAAGCTAATTTGGACCCTGAAGTGAAACCTTATGATGTGGCGCCCATCAAGATTTGCGTGGAAGAGGCGGGTGGCATTTTCACCGACATCAAGGGTGAAAAAACTATTTACGGCGGTACGGGCATTTCCAGTAACGGCTTGGTTCACAAGCAAGTGCTCAAAGCGACCCGATAACTCGCTTGTTCGTTTCATCGTTTGTTGTCTTATAATGACCTCAATTCAAAAATGAATTGAGGTTTTTTTTATGCACACAAATCTTATTTTTCAAATTTTGTCCGGCATCATAGTGGGCTGGCTGGCGGGTATCGTGGTTCAAGGCAAAGGAATGGGTCCCTTGCCCGATCTGATCATTGGCGCCCTGGGGGCTTTTTTGGGCGCGGTCCTTGCCCACGTATTTCATATTGAGATAGCGGGTTTTTGGGGCGCTTTAGGCATCTCGGTGGGGGGCGCGGTGATCCTATTGATTGTTTTGCGGGTGATTAAAAGTAATTGAAGAAAGGTTTTAAGAATGATCCGAAATAAGAAAATTGTAGTGGTCATGCCGGCTTATAACGCTGAAAAGACTATCCGGGATACTTACGCTGAGATACCCAAAGACATCGTAGATGAGATTATTTTGGTCGATGATGCCAGTAAAGATGAAACCGTCCGAGCGGCGAAAGAGCTGGGAATTACGACTCTGGTTCATCCTAAAAACCGCGGTTATGGCGGCAATCAAAAAACCTGTTACGAAGCGGCGTTAAAATCGGGTGCGGACATTGTCATCATGCTGCATCCGGATTATCAGTACACTCCCAAACTAATCGCTCCCATGGCTTATTTGTTAGAGTCCGGCCTCTATGATGTGGTTTTGGGTTCGCGTATTTTGGGTGGTCAAGCCTTGGCGGGTGGGATGCCTTTGTATAAATACATCAGTAATCGGTTCTTAACTTTTACTCAAAATATGCTGATGAACGCCAAAATATCGGAATACCACACGGGTTATCGGGCCTTTACCCGCAAGGTTTTAGAAACCGTGCCGATGCGAAAAAATTCTGATGATTTTGTGTTCGATAACCAAATGTTGTCCCAGATCCACTTTTTTGGTTTCAAAATCGCTGAAATTACATGTCCTGCCAAGTATTTCGCTGAAGCTTCTTCTATTAATTTTGTTCGTAGCTCGATCTATGGTCTCGGTTGTCTTTGGACAGCCTTGCAGTTTCGACTAACTAAAATGAAAGTTATCCGGTTTAACCTTTTCATACTTAATTAAAGGAACTTTTTTGAAAAAGAATCTGTCTTTCAATGAATTGGTTTTTAGTGAAAATTTTAGACTTTTACTTTTAACCTTATTTTCCATTACAGTTTTTTTTAGCAAACTCGGATTAAACGGTTTAGCCAACTATGACGATTGCTTTTACGCGGAAGAAGCCAAAGAAATATTAAAAACGGGCGATTGGGTTATTCTTCATTTGAATGGAGCGGCGGCTTACCATAACGCGCCCTTCTTTATGTGGCTGGTGGCTTTGTCCTATAAGGTGTTTGGGATTACGGTTTATGCGGCGAAATTTCCTTCAGCGCTCATGGGTTTTTTGACGGTATTTTTAATCTATTACCTGGGCAAGATACTTTTTGATTCAACTCAAGGTTTTCTGGCCGCCTTTATTTTGGCTACCACCTACCCCTTTTTTAAAGATGCCCGCCATTGCATGTTGGATGTGACCCTGGCTTTTTTTGTCACTCTGGCGATGACCGCGTTGGTACTGGCACTTCGAAAGAATCTTAAATTTTTCTGGCTTTGGGGTTTGTCCATTGGGCTTGCTATCTTAACCAAGAGCGCTTTCGGTGTTTTCCCCTTGTGGATTACCTTTCTATTTCTTCTGCTAGTCGGTCGCTGGCGGACTTTTTTAAATTGGCACTTTTGGGGTGGCGTCTTCACGGCGGTAGCCATTGGTGGGGCATGGGTGGCCAGTCAATACCTCATTGGCGGGCAAGACTTCATTAATGTCCATTTAAAGTTCATCATCTTGGGTAAGGTTTCAGATGATACCCCTGAAGCCTGGTACGCTCATCTGGGGTTTATAAAAGATCTCTTTATTTATTATTGGCCCTGGATACCGGCAGCTATTTACGGCTTGCTTCGAATTGTCCGGGGCGATTTGAAAAATAAGGAGACAACCGTTCTTCTTTTGCTGTGGTCATTAACGGTTTTGATCGTCATGAGCTGTATGAAAACCCGATACATTTGGTACCTCATGCAGTCTTTTCCGGCTTTGGCGCTGGTATCGGCCTATGGTCTTTATCAATTGTTTGATTCGCCTGAAAACCGTGAAAGATTGTTTCAGATAATCGCGGCATTGGGTATCGCGGTCATTGTCTTGCTCAACGCTTTGCCTATGGCCCTAGATGCGGACCGCGAACGAGATACCCGTATTATCGCGCCTTATGTGAAATATTTCGCTGATAAGGGTGACAAGGTTATTGCCCTGCGGGAAGAGTTTTATGGTTTGAATAATGCCATGTTGTTTTTTTCTGATCACGCCGCCGAGCCACTTTATCAGAATGTCACAGATGTTCAGAAAGAGTTTTTGTCTCAGCAGACAGTTCTTTGTGTGGCTCATCGGGGAGATTTGGCTGAAATTCAAGAGATGGTTCCAGCCTGGTATCCTGTTAAATATGGTCAGGACTTAATCTTGATCTCGAATCAAAAGTTGGATGTTAATGATGTTCAGACATGGGGCAGTCTATGGCAAAACTGATTCTGGCGATTGACCAAGGCACTACGGGTACCCGAACCTATTTATTTGACCATGCGGGCAAAGTGGTGGGGAGCGCTTATCAGGAATTCACTCAGTATTTTCCAAAGCCAGGCTGGGTCGAGCATGACGTTTTAGAAATCCAAAGAACGGTGGATGAAACAGGCAAAAAAGCCTTGAAGTCCGCGGGGGTTAAGCCTTCTCAAATTGCCGCCATCGGTATTACCAATCAACGCGAAACTACGGTCATCTGGGACCGTAAAACGGGTAAACCCATTCATAAGGCCATTGTCTGGCAATGTCGCCGCACCGCCAACCGTTGTGACGAATTGAAAAAGCAAGGTAAAGAAAAGCTTTTTCTGAATAAGACCGGACTGGTGATTGACGCTTATTTCTCCGGTACCAAAGTCGAATGGCTTTTACAGAATATGCCGGGTGCCGCAAAGCGGGCGGCAAAAGGTGAATTGGCTTTTGGCACGATTGATACCTGGCTGTTGTGGAATCTCACGGGCGGCAAATCGCACGCCACCGATTACTCCAACGCTTCCCGCACGCTTCTTTTTAACATCAAAACCAAACAGTGGGACCCTGAACTTTTAAAGATCCTGAATGTGCCGGAATCTCTTTTGCCGAAGGCACAGGCTTCGGCCAGTTCATTTGGGGTAACGTCGGCGAAAAGCTATTTGGGCACTGGCATTCCGATTACGGGCATGGCGGGCGATCAGCAAGCGGCGCTTTTTGGCCAAGGCTGTCATAAACCGGGTACTTTGAAAAACACCTACGGCACCGGCTGTTTCTTGCTGTTGAACGTGGGCAAGAAACATGTAACTTCCAAGAACAAGCTTTTAACAACCCTGGCCTGCGATGGCAAGGGCCAGCCCGTTTATGCTTTAGAAGGCTCAGTTTTTATCGGTGGTGCGGCGATTCAATGGATAAGGGACGGCTTGGGTTTGATTAAATCCTCAATTGAATCCGAGGCAGTTGCCATGAGAGTGACAGATACGGGCGGGGTTTACTTGGTTCCGGCCTTTGTGGGTCTGGGAGCGCCTTACTGGGATGGTCACGCCCGTGGAGCGTTAGTGGGATTGACCCGTGGTACCACCAAAGAACATGTGGTCCGTGCCACATTGGAATCGCTAGCCTATCAAACCAAAGACCTGGTCGAAGCCATGCTCAAAGACTCTCATTTAAAACTCAAAGAACTTCGGGTGGATGGTGGAGCCTGCAAAAATAATTTACTCATGCAGTTTCAGGCCGACATTCTTAAAGCCCGAATCAACCGACCCAAGATGGTAGAAACCACCGCTATCGGTGCCGCCTTTTTAGCGGGGTTGCAGATTGGTTATTGGAAGAGCAGAAAGGAAATTCAAAAGATACGCCGGGTGGATAAGGTATTTAGTCCCAAGATGAACGAAAGCATTCGGAAGCGTTTATGGGATGGCTGGAAGCAAGCGGTGGATAGGGTTCTGTTGAAATAATTCGAGTTCAACACAGGGACCCGTTAAAATCAAAACCCCGCATGGAACCATTTCGTGCGGGGTTTTATTGTTTTAGGCCTTAGTTAGCTTGGTTAAAGTCGAAAGCGTTTGAAATAACCGTGGCGTTCTTGTCGCGGTCATTCAGCGGGTTCAAGTTCCACCGGGTCTCAATCAATTTCAAAATAGACGATGAGTCATAAACGGTATTGTCGATGAAGTGTTTCTTGGCGAAGGGCGATACAACGATTAAAGGCAAGCGCACGCCGGGGCCCCATTTGTCGCGGACGGGAGGAGTGACGTGATCGAAACGGCCGCCGTGATCATCGTAAGTAATTAAGATGACGGTGTCTTTCCAGTAGGGGCTGTTCTGAATCTTGTCCACCAAATCGGCCACATACTTTTGACCTTCGGCGATATCTGAATAGCCAGGATGCTCGTCGTTGCGGCCCAGGGCTTTAATCCAGGAGACGGCGGGTAATTTGTTGGCATTGAGGTCGGTTAAGAAATCGTCTTTGTCTTTTAAATGTTCGCGGTCCACCGTGGTGGCGGTGGCGTATTTTTTGAAATAGATATAGGGTTGGTGATGAAACTCATAATCGTCATCTGCTTTGCCGGCGATGGCTTCGTTAAAACCTTCGGCGTACCAGGCCCAGGTGATGTTTTTATCGCTTAAACGGTCACCTATAGTCGGAACGGTTTGGGCGGGCAGCAATTCTTCGGGTTTGGCTTTAGGGTCGTGCGGCAAGTTGGCGGATTGGCAGTTGTTAATTAAATAACCATTGGGGCTAATGAAGCCGTCCTTAATCATTTTGCCATTGGCGTCTAATTCAGCGCGAACGGATTTGGGAGCGTCTTTCCAAACCAAAGTGTCGGCGGCGATTAAAAAGATGTGATTGAGCAGAGAACCGCCGAAGGCGCCTTGAAAGTAATGATCACAGAGAGTGTAGTCCTGCGCTAATTTTCCCTCAGGCAAATTAGTGGCGTCGAAATAACTCAGCACCAATCCACCGTTGTCGCTGACAGCGACAAACTTATCCATCTTGCCGTTATCAATTTGTTCCTGTTCTTGATAATAGCGGTGAACCAGGTCGCCCGTTTTTTCTGTGTCTTTGATGTACTTCAAAAGATCGAAAGGTTTTACGGATAAATTTTTGGGGAAGCGTGTGTCGTAAGTCACCATTTTTGTTTTGCTATCCACGCTCAAAATAGGTTGGGGAAGATGCTTCAAAGGTTTTCCATTTTTATCCACTTGTTCATAATGAAAATCCTTGCTGGAAAATCCTTCGGCGCCGGGGAAATTTCCGTAGAGTCCGTCAAAGCTCCAGTTCTCCTGATAAATGACAATGATGTGTTTGACCTGGTTGAGACCTGTGGTTTCTTCCGCGCGAACTGCCGAAAAGGTTCCTAAAGCCAGTAAAAGCAGCCATAAACGAAGATTCCAATGGTTCATGCAAGGCCTCCAAAACGCTCGATTTAGGCCCTTTTTAGCCTATTGGGGACCCATTAGATAGACCTAGGGGAAAGAGTAACCCCTTTTTAACCACTCCGAGGACTAAAAGCTCCCCACCAGTTAACCCCGTAATTATCAAAGAAATATGCAAAAAGTGCTTGACCGGTTCTAATATTCCCCACATAATGGCAACAAGTGGGGAAGAGTGGTGAAAAGTGGGGGATATTCACTGAAAACCCTTATTTTTCAATGATTTGGAGCTGATCAATGTTTCGAGGGATCTTTCATAATTCCATCGACGAAAAAGGGCGGATGAGTATTCCGGCCCGCTTTCGAGATCAGATTCAAAACAACCATACCACCCCATTAGTCCTGACGCTGGGATTCGATCAATGCCTCTTCCTATACCCCTCCGATACCTGGCAGAAAATTGAGGAGAAGCTTTCCTCGATGGACAGCCTGAATTCTGAAGTTCGTCAGTTTCAAAGAACGGTGATGAAAGCCACTGATGAAGTGGAAATGGACCAACAGGGCCGCATTGTAATTTCGCCGGTGCTTCGTAAAGAAGCGGGCTTATCCAAAAGCGTGGTCATTGTGGGTCTTCTGAACCGGGTTGAAATTTGGGACAAACAGAAATACGAAAGCTATCACGCTCAGACCTCGCAGTCCTTGGAGCTCATGGGCCAGAAACTTTCGGACAAGGGCATTCAGTCGATTTCGTTTTGACGGAATGTTGAAAAAGTCCTGTGGACGGACTTTTTCATAAAAGGAAACGAGCCACAAAAAAGGTTAACTGGTGTCTCGTTTCACACATGGCCGTCGACAGTGAACTGAAAAGTATTTTCAATTCACTGTTAAGCCAATCTTCTCCGGTGGGGACTGGGGCTGGTTGGGTGCCGCAAACGCTTCAAAGTTGGGGGGATCCTAGAGTGGGCCGTGTGGCTTCTCGCTAGGAATATTTAGCGGAAAGGAACCATATCATGGCTATCGCTCTGAACAACACCGAGACCGTCACGGTCCTACGCCTCGCGGGTGATATCGGCAATTCCGAAATGGCAACCCTTCTGGGTGTCATCAATGACATGGTTCTTCAAAGCCGCAGTGAACTCATCTTGAACTTCAGCCATGTCAACCACATCTCTCTCAACGCTATTTCTGTCCTGGCTGAGCGCAGACAACACTTTCAAGCCTTGGGCGGGGATATCAAGATCGTTGGCTTGATCCCTTACGTGGCTAATCTTTTTAAGCTTGTCGGCGCTTATTCCTATTTCGACATTTTGCCCAGTGAAGATGAGGCTGTCTCTCGTTTTGAAAGCTGACTCGGTTCACCTGCCGGTTCTCCTGAGGGAGACGGTGGAATGGTTGTCTCCTCCTCCTGACGGGATCGTGGTGGATTTAACGGTCGGGATGGGCGGTCACTCTGTGGAATTGCTGAAACAAATTCCGCAGGGCCGTCTAATTGGTTTGGATCAGGATGTTGAAGCTCTACAACACGCAAGCCTGGCACTCAAAGACCCCCGGGTTACTTTGATCAAGGCTAACTTCGCCGACCTCCTGAATGTGCTAAAAGAACTTTCTCTTAGCGAGGTTGACCGCGTGTTGATGGATATCGGCGTATCCTCTTTACAACTTGACAGCCCTCTTAGGGGTTTCTCCTTCCAACAAAACGGTCCTTTGGACATGCGGATGGATTCTTCCGCTTCTTTAACGGCGGCGGATGTGGTCAACAATTACCGCGAAGACCAATTAGCGAACGTCATTTATGAATACGGCGAGGAACGTAAATCCCGCCAATTAGCCAACGCTATCGTTCGGGCCCGTGAGCAAAAACCCTTTGAAACTACTGAAGAATTAGCCAATTTAGCCAAGAAGGTTTTGGGCATGCCTAGGCCTAAAAAAGGCGAAAGCTTTAAACATCCAGCTACCCGCTTATTCCAGGCCATCCGCATTGAGGTTAATCAAGAACTCGAAGTTCTCAAGACGGCTTTGAAAGCGTCGCTTTCGGTGCTGAAGCCGGGCGGCCGCTTGGCGGTCATTACCTTTCACTCTCTCGAAGACCGCATTGTGAAACAGTTCTTTAAAAATGAAAGCGTGGATTGTATTTGTCCTCCCCGCATTCCGCAGTGTATTTGCGGGCACAAAGCTTCACTCGAACTGCTGACCCGCAAGCCCGTCGAAGCCTCGGAAGAAGAGATTCAACAAAATCCCCGTTCCCGCAGCGCCAAACTTCGGGTGGTTCAAAAACTGCCGGCGGGAGGAGCGGCTTGAGAAATATCAGCCCTTCCGTTGTGAAAGACCAGTTTTTTGAAAGAGCGAACGAGGCCATTGACGCGGGACTTTTTTGGCGCGGCAATCTGGCCAAGGCGGTTCGCCAAAAAGATTTTAAGGGAACCCTTTCGGGCATTCTGATTTTAAGCGCGGTTCTTTTCTTATATGTGTGGCAGCACATGCAGGTGGTCAAGCTGAGCTATGACGTTCAGGCTCTCAAACAGCAAAAGCAGCAGTTAACGAATGAGTATTACTACCTCAAATACAAGATGAACGACGTCAATAGCCTGGCGCATGTGGAGAAGATCGCGCGGGAACAGCTGAATATGGATACGCCCCGCACGGATCAAGTGGTGATTCTGGACGACAGCTTTTCGCTGACCCCCCGTTGGTTCGCGTTCTGGAAAAATACAGCGGCGCCCAAGGACACCAAGTGAGCGACGCGCGCTACTCTAATCCTATTCAAAAGCGGTTAATGATGTTGGAGGCGGTTATCTTATTCGCCTGTGTCTGCGTGGAAGGCCGGCTGGTCTATTTGCAAGTTTTCAAACATTCTGATTTTCGTCAAATGGCCTATCGTCAACAATATACCTCCAAGCAAACCGACGCCTCCCGAGGCACTATCGCGGACCGGGACGGCGCTTTGCTGGCGATGAACATTGGTCTCTTTAACGTAGACGCCCACCCCGATCAAATTACGGATAAGGCCCGTGCCGCGGCGCTCTTGTCGAAGGCGCTGGGAATGTCCTATGGCGCGGTTTATTCCAAACTTTCCGAGAACCGGCAGTTTGTGTGGCTGGCCCGGGAAGTTCCTTACCGCTATTCGGAGGCGGTTGAAACCTTGAAGATTCAGGGAGTGGACGCGGTTCGGGAACAGCACCGCTTTTATCCCGATCACGAGATGGCCTCGCAGGTTCTGGGTTTTACCGGTATTGATAACCAGGGTTTAGATGGTTTGGAGCGCTATTACAATGGTCTTTTAACCGGCAAAAATGGCCTGATTATGGCCGAAAGAGACGCCCGGGGCCGTTTGGTTTCGGCGGATAACAAGTCCATTAAGTCCAGCGAGGACGGTTTGAGCGTTCGCACCACCATTGATGAAACCATTCAGCACATCGCTCAAGTTGAGTTGGAAAAAGCTTTTATCAAATTCCGCTGTAAAGCCGCTTCGGTGGTGGTCATGAATCCGTCGACGGGCGAGATTCTGGCCATGGCTAACTATCCCACCTTTGATCCTAATGATTTCACCCACACGTCTCCTGAGGTTTGGAAAAACCGCGTGGTCAATGATGAGTTTGAACCGGGCAGTACTTTTAAATTGATTACGGCGGTCGGCGTCTTAGAAGAGGGCGTGGTCAGCGAAGAGGATAAGTTCTTTTGCGAAAACGGCGCCTTTAAAACCGATTACGGACGAACGGTGCGCGACCATGAAAAGTTGGGCATGCTCACCTTCCGTGAGGTTTTTGGTTACTCCAGCAATATCGGCATGGTCAAGGTGGGTTACAAGCTGGGCAAAGAAAATCTTTACCGCTATTGCAAAAAATTTGGTTTTGGCGATCCCACTGGAATCGACTTACCTGGAGAAGCGACTGGCAAGGTCCGCCCGCTGGATAAGTGGAGCGGATTGTCTCTCACGACCATTCCTTATGGTTATGAAATTTCAACAACACCCATTCAAATCTTGGACGCTTACGCGGCGATCGCTAATGGTGGCGTGATGATGAAACCCTTTATTGTGAAAGATCTGGAAGATTCTACCGGCCATGTGGTGAAATCCTTCGCCTCCAAAAAGATACGCCGGGTTTGTTCGGAAAAGACGGCCAAACGTATGGTGGAACTCTTGAAGTGGGTGGTTCGACACGGTACCGGTACCATGGTGGCTTTGCCCAGTTATGACATCGCGGGTAAGACGGGAACGGCCTACAAGTTTGAAAATGGCCGTTACTCCTCTAATAGTTACGTTTCCTCTTTTGTGGGCTTTGTGCCAGCGGAGAATCCTAAAGTCGCTATTTATGTTTCACTCGATGATCCCCGAGGCATTTATTGGGGCGGCTATACCGCCGGACCGGTCTTTAAAGAAGTGGCCAAGCGAGTGATGGCTTATGACCTGGTTCCGGGCACGGGTGATGTTCAAACCGCGCAAGCGCCGAAAGACCAGCGAACCGTTCCATCCTTTGAGGGTTTAACCGCGGAGCAATGCAAATGGCTGGCCGAAGCGAGCGGACTTAATTTGAGTTTTGTGGGCCGGGGCGAAAGGGTGGTGGCGCAATCCGCCGCCCAGGGAGCGCCCATCATGGCCGGCGATCAAAATCCTTCCAAACTGGTTTTAACTTTGGGTAAGCCCCAGCTTTCCCAGGCGGGCGGTTTAATGCCCGAATTACGGGGCAAAACCAAGCGTCAAGCCCTGGCTTTATTGTCGCCTTTGGGCCTCAAGGTGAATTTCCGTGGTGAGGGCGTGGTTCGAGCCCAGTTTCCGCCGGCTGGCCGATTGGTCAGCTCGGATATTTCCTGTGAACTGAATTGTGACGTACCCCTGACTAACGTCACGGCCAAGATCACCGGAGGCAAATCATGAATTTCAAATCGCTAATTAAAGTTGTCAAAGGCGCCAGGGTGGTCGGTAAGGGTGATCCGGAAATTACGGGCATCGCGGAAAACTCTAAATCGGTTCAAAAGGGAAATCTGTTTGTCTGCATCCCGGGGGCCAAACATAACGGCCGCGGCTTCGCTTTGGAAGCGGTGGATAAAGGCGCGAAGGCTCTGGTGGTTGAGGGAGAAGTGTTAAGAGGAATGGATGTGCCGCAACTGGTGGTTCGGGACAGCCGGGAAGCTTTAGCGCTGATGGCAAACATCTTTTACGACGATCCTTCCAAAAAAATTAAAGCTATTGGTGTAACGGGCACGAAGGGTAAAACCACAACCACTTATTTGATACGCGCGATTTTGGAAAAGGCGGGGCAGAAGGCCGGGCTTATCGGCACGATTTCTTATCAAGTGGGTAATAAAACTTACGAAGCGAACAACACCACACCTTCTTCTTTAACCATTGTCAAACTGCTGGATGAAATGGTCCGCCAAAAATGCAAATGGGTGGTGATGGAAGTGTCGTCCCATTCTTTAGAAATGAAACGGGTTTTGGGCATTGATTTTCTGGGATCGGTTTTCACTAATCTGGGCCGGGATCATTTGGATTTTCATAAAAATTTCACCAGCTATTTCCAAGCCAAGCGACGTTTGTTTACGGAGTTTAAGAGTCTTCAGGCCCGGGTGGTCAATGTGGATGATGTCTATGGCCAAAAACTTTTAAAAGAACTCAAATCCAAAGCGGTGGGTTATGGCATTAAGGGTGCCTGTGCTTATCAGGCGACGAATGTGGAACACAAGCCGGGTGAATTAAAGTTTGAGGTTCAGGGGCAAAAATTTGAGGTGCCCTTGACGGGACTTTTCAATATTTATAACTGCCTAGCGGCTATCGCCATCTTGAAAGAACTGGGTTTGTCGTGGAGTGAACTGCAGACAGGTTTGAAAAACGCGCCGGCGGTGCCGGGTCGGTTTGAAGAAGTTTCGGCGGGTCAGGACTTTACGGTACTGGTGGATTACGCCCATACCTCGGACGCTTTGAAACAGGCCTTGATGGCATCCCGAGAAATTATCGGTAAAAAGACTAATTTCCGTGTGATTTCAGTGTTTGGCTGCGGCGGCGACAGAGACCGAACCAAGCGGCCCTTGATGGGGAAAGTTTCTTCCCAGTTGGCGGATGTGACCATTGTGACTTCGGACAATCCGAGAACCGAAGACCCCAAAATGATTTTGGAAGATGTCTTGCGAGGTATTCCCCGGCCTTTGTTGGCGGGTGAAAAGAAGCGGGTCTGGGTCGAAGAAGACCGCACCAAGGCCATTCGTTTGGCTTTATCCAACGCCCAAAAGGGCGACCTGGTTTTGATCGCCGGCAAAGGCCATGAGACTTATCAAATCGTCGGCGAAACTAAACATCACTTTGACGACCGGGAAGTGGCGAAGCAGGTTTTGAAGGAATTGAAAAAGAAATGATCCCTTGGACTTTGGAGGAAGTGGCGGCTTTAACCGGCGGCCAGTTGGTGGGTGGAAATAAGAAAACTCAAATCACGGGTGTGGCGCATGACACCCGTAACGTGACCAAGGGCAGTCTTTTTGTGGCCATCGTGGGCGAGCGGTTGGATGGACACCAATTTGTGAGACAGGCGGTTTCGAAGGGCGCGAAGGCAGTGGTGGTTTCGAGGTTGGTTTCGGGAGTAAAGATTCCCCAAATCAAGGTCGAAGATACCACGAAGGCGCTGGGTGATCTGGGAAAGGCCCAGAGGCTTCAGTGGGGCGGGCTGGTGGTGGCGGTGACGGGCAGCGTGGGTAAGACCACGGTCAAGGATATGACGGCTCACCTGTTGTCCGGATTGTTTAAAACCCTGAAGACTCAGGGCAATTTGAACAACCAGTTTGGGCTTCCTTTGACTTTGCTGAGGCTGACAGAAAAAGATGAAGTGGCGGTGGTGGAACTGGGGATTAATCATCCGGGAGAGATGGAAACGCTCTCCGAAATTGCCCGGCCCGATGTGACGGTGGTCACGGCGATTGGGGAAGCGCATTTGGGATTCTTTAAGGGTAAGGCGCAGTTGGCGCAGGAAAAAATGAAAATCGCCGCCAGTTTACGAGAAGGCGGCATACGGATACTGAACGGGGATGATCCGTTCTTAAAAGCGAAAGGCAAAAACATCGTGACCTTTGGACTGAAGAAGGGACAAGTTAAAGCCTCCAACCTCAAAGCGACCGCTCAAGGAACCCGCTTCACTTTAACGGCTAAAGGGCAAAAGGCTCCGGCGGAGCTGCAAATGCTGGGAATTCACAATGTCCGCAACGCTTTGGCCGCGGTGTCGGTGGGGCTCACTTTGGGGCTGCCACTCAAGGTATTGGCTAAGCGTTTGACGAAATTTGAACCGCAAGCGGCCATGCGGATGGAAACGAAAAAAATAAAAGGCGTGTTAATTGTGAATGACGCTTACAACGCCTCGCCCACTTCGATGGAAGCGGCGCTGGAAACTTTTAAGTCTTTAAGAACTTCGGGCCGTAAGGCGGCGGTTTTGGGGGATATGCTGGAAATGGGTTCTTTCGCCAAGGAAGCCCATCGCCGGATGGTGAAACTGGCCTTGTCGATGCCGATTGAGGATTTGATTTTGGTAGGGAAGCACATGAAGGAAGCCGGGTTGGCGATTCTGGGGAAAAATTCACTGAAAGCCCGTTTGTTTGACCGGGCGGAAGAGGCTGGCGCTTATCTGAAGGGTTGGGTTCGTCCGAATGACGCTGTTTTGCTCAAGGCTTCCCGGGGCGTAAAACTCGAAAAAGTTTTGGAGGCCTTTTGAAGATGATCTCTTTGAAGAAGTATTTGGATGATCTGGCGGGGCCCAACCATCCTTTTGTGAAGGGTGTGACGGTAGAGGGGCTGCTCCAGAATACGGAAACTAAAGAGATGGATTTGAAAAAGAATGAGGCTGAGCAGACTCAATGGCTTTTTGGACAAGTTTTTAAGAACGAATAAGAACTAAGGAAACGAAATGCTTTATCACTTACTTTATCCATTGGCAACCAAGTTTATTGGCTTTAACGTTTTTCGTTATGTCACGTTCCGTTCGGTTTACGCGGCGGTCACGTCCTTCGGCCTTTGTCTTTTCTTTGGCGGCGCGGTGATCGCGCGTATGAGAGCCATGCAGTTGGGCGAGAAGATCCGAAATGACGGGCCCGCCAGCCACTCGGCCAAAGCGGGAACGCCTACTATGGGTGGTATTCTTATTATCCTGGCGATGGTCATTAGCGATTTACTTTGGGTTCGCTGGGATTCGAAGTTTTTCTGGCTGACCTTATTCTCGATCCTCTGGTTCGGCGGGATTGGTTTTGTGGATGACCTCTCAAAACTTTTGGGCAGCGGCAAAAGCCGGGGGCTCTCGAGTTTTTGGAAACTCAGTGCCCCAAATTATCGGCGCGATGCTGATCGTTTATGGATACCTCTATATCTTGCCGGATGATTTCGCTTTAAAAACCAGCATTACACTGCCTTTCTTTAAATATCCACTCAACTTAGATGTGCTTTATCCCTTCTTCGCGGTGCTGGTCATTGTGAGCGCCTCGAACTCCGTCAATCTGACGGATGGGTTGGACGGCCTGGCAGTAGGGTGCACCACTTTCGCGGCGATGGCTTTTGTGGTGGTGACTTATGTGTCGGGCAACGTGAAGTTTAGCGAATACCTCAAAATTATCTCGGTGCCGGGCGCGGGCGAGTTAACGGTGCTTTGCGCGGCGCTGGTGGGAGCGGGCTTGGGTTTTCTCTGGTTCAACGCTCATCCGGCCCAGATCTTTATGGGCGACACCGGTTCTCTGGCCCTGGGTGGTTTATTGGGAACCATCGCGGTGGTAGTGAAACAAGAAATTCTTCTCATTATCGTCGGCGGTATTTTTGTGGTGGAAGCCCTGTCGGTCATCATTCAGGTGGCTTCTTTCAAGATGAGAGGCAAGCGTGTTTTTAAAATGGCCCCTCTTCATCATCACTTTGAACTCTCGGGAGTACCCGAATCGAAACTCATTGTCCGTTTTTGGATTGTGGCGATTGTGCTGACGCTGCTGACGCTGAGTACGTTGAAATTGCGTTGAAAAGGAAATTTTAAATTTTGAATTCTCAATTTTAAATTAGGGAAAGTTTTCATTCGCAGTTCGAATGAAAACCAACAACAATTTAAAACTTAAAATTCATAATTCTTAATTGGAGCGGAGCGACTTTGCATCACGTAAACGGAAAACAAATCGCGGTTATTGGGTTGGGACGTTCGGGTTTCGCGGCGGCCAGACTCTTAACCGTGCATGGGGCTCATGTGACGGTCTTGGATGACAAGACCCCGGAAAAGCTCATGGCCTGGATTGAGAAAATTAAAGCCTTTCCTCAGGTCAAACTGGTGCTGGGCGGAATTGACCCGACCATGGTGATTAATTCGGACCTGGTAGTGGTATCACCGGGAGTGCCGGTGAATCATCCGGTGCTGGTGCGGGCCAGGGAAAAAGGCGTGAAGGTGATTGGCGAGATGGAATTGGCTTTCGGTTATTGCAACGCGCCTATCGCGGCGATTACGGGAACCAACGGCAAGACCACGACGACCACTTTGCTTGAAGCCATGATAAACGCCTCGGGCCGAAAGGCGATTGCCTGCGGAAATATCGGTAAGGCTTTCGCGGAGACAGTCTTTGAACTGACAGGAGAGGATGTGGCGGTATTGGAAGTTTCCAGCTTTCAGCTGGAGACCATTGAGGAGTTCCGCCCGAATGTGGCGGCCATCCTGAATGTGACGCCGGACCACCTGGACCGACATCAGGACATGCAGGCCTATGTGGAAGCCAAGGGCCGTATCTTTAAAAACCAAAAGGCGGGCGACGCGGTGGTGCTGAATGTTTCAGACAAATACACGCCTATTTACACGAGTTTGGCGAAGTCGGACCTTTATTTCTTCGGTTTTGCCGGGGCCATCCGGGGCGACAAGAGGCTGGGTTGTTATGTGGAAAAGGGTGCGATTGAACTGTTGGGCCGGCCCCTGGTGAAGGCGGACGAATTGCAAATACCGGGTCCGCACAATTTAGAAAACGCCTGCGCGGCGGCTTTGATGGCCTCGCTCAGCGGAGTACCGGATGAGGTGATCGCGAAAACCCTTCGTGGCTTTAAGGGTGTGGAGCACCGGTTAGAGCCGGCGGGCGAGGTGGAAGGAGTTCGGTTTGTGAATGATTCCAAGGGAACCAATGTGGATTCCGTGGTGAAGGCTTTAGAAAGTTTCAGCCGCCCGATCGTGCTGATGCTGGGCGGAAGAGATAAGGCGGGGGATTTCACCCGGTTGTCACCGCTGGTGAAAGAAAAAGTCACCCGGATTGTGGCTTTCGGGGAGTGCAAAAACAAAGTGGTTCAGCAGTTGTCGTCCTCCGCCACGGTGGTCGAGGCGGGCACTTTGGAAGAAGCGGTGAACGGAGCTTTTGTGGCCAGTGAAAAAGGGGGAGTGGTTTTGTTTTCTCCCGGCTGCGCGAGCTTTGACATGTTTATGAATTATGAGGACAGGGGCCGCCAGTTTAAAGCGGTGGTTCAGAAGTTAGCCACTCTCAAGGCTAAAAAAGAAGTAAAGGTTTAAAACTAAAGAAAGGTAAGGCTTTCATTTTTACGCTCGGATTCTGAGATCAACACCTACTACGCTTTTCAACACCTCCGACGCTTCCTCTCGGAATCCGAACGAAGAGATGAAAGCTGAGGGTAAATAATGAGCTTCAAGGTACAAAAACTCGAATCACCCGACTTTCTTCTATTTTTTCTAACAGTCGTATTGGTAATCTCCGGGCTGATCATGATCTATAGCGCCTCGGCCATTTTGGCCCATGACCGCTATGGCAGTTCCTATTACTTTTTTCTGCGACAACTTCTGTGGATCGCGGTGGGCTGTTTAGGAATGTGGTTCGCGATGAGGGTGGATCTGGAAGCCCTGAGAGCCTTGGCGATTCCAGGACTTTTTATCAGCATCCTTTTAATGGCGGCGGTTTGTGTGCCGGGTATCGGTCGCACCGTAGGCGGGGCGCAGCGCTGGTTCCGATTGGGGCCCCTGTCTTTCCAGCCTTCTGAAATTTTAAAATTGGCTCTGGTCTTCTATCTGGCGGATTCGCTGGACCGCCGCCGTAAACTGCTGTCCAACTGGCAGGCGCTGATTCCCTACGCGGTCATTACCATCGTTTGGGCCGCCTTGCTTCAGAAACAACATGACCTGGGAACCCTGGTTTTATTGGGTTTAGTGACACTTTTACTCCTCGTTCTGGCGGGTATGCCCCTGGCTTTTGGGTTGGTCCCCTTGTCCGTCTCGGTGCCTTTGATTATCTATTTAGTGGAATCGGCAAGCTACCGCATGAAGCGTATCTCCGCTTTTCTCAATCCCTGGGATGATCCGCAGGGAACTGGTTTTCAATTGATTCAAAGTTTGATCGCGGTGGGCAACGGCGGACTGACTGGGGTTGGGTTGTCGAACAGCACTCAAAAACTTTTTTATCTTCCAGCCCCGCATACGGATTTTATTTTCGCCATCATTGCTGAGGAATTGGGCCTCTGGGGCGCGGGCGCTTTGGTATTTGTGTTCGGGGTCTTTGTGCTTCGGGGTTTTAAAGTAGCTTCGGCGGTGAGTCAAAGGGAAGGCGGCACTTTTCAGGCGCTGTTGGCTTCCGGTATTACGGCTCTCATCGGCTTTCAGGCCATCATGAATCTGGGTGTGGTGACGGGTCTTTTGCCCACCAAGGGTATTCCTTTGCCGCTGATTTCTTACGGCGGCTCTTCCATGGTCTTTACCTTGTTTTCTATCGGGCTTCTTTTCAATATCTCCAGCGGTGTGAAACTTTCATCAGCGCCTCAACGGGCGTCGGTGTTGGCTTGAGAGGCTTTATGAGCGTGAATCGAAAAGTAATCATCACGGGGGGCGGCACCGGGGGGCATGTGTTTCCAGGTATCGCCGTGGCCCGTGAATTGCTCAAAGATCCCCAAGCCGAAGTTTTGTTTGTGGGCAAGAAGATGGGGCCGGAGACCAAATGGGTTTTGGACGCCGGGCTGGTGTTTAAAGGCATCCGGACCAGCGGTTTTCCACGCAGTTTGTCATTACGGCTTTTGACTTTTTGGTTTGATTTGGGAGCGGGGTTAATGGACGCGGGCCGGCTGGTGAGTGAATTTAAACCCTCGGTGGTTTTTTCCACCGGCGGTTATGTGTCCGTGCCGGTTTCGTTGGTGGCCGCGCTGCGCGGCGTGCCGGTGGCTTTATTGGAACCGAATGTGGCGCCGGGACTGGCCGCGAAGTTTTTAGCTTTGTTTTCGAAAAAAGTTTTTGTGGGATTTGAAGAAACGACGCTCAGTTTTTCAAAAGGGAGAACTCAATGGACAGGCATTCCGGTGAGGGAAGAAATCAAGACGGCAGACAAGACGGAGTCGCTGAAGAATTTCAAGCTGGATCAGGAAACGACCACAATCCTGATGCTGGGGGGGAGTCAGGGAGCCCACGTGCTGAATCAGTACATGACCGACGTGATCGAGCAGCTGGGACAGGGTTTTCACAAAGTGCAAATTATCATGATGACGGGCTGGACGGATTATCAAACGATCGTGGACCGGCTGGAAAAGTGTCCCCTCAAGGTGGTCTTGAGGCCTTTTATAGCGAATATTCACGAAGCTTACGCCGCCGCGGACCTGGTGGTGGGGAGGTCGGGGGCCATGACCTGCGCCGAAATCCTAAGCCGCGCGCTGCCGGCAGTATTTATTCCATACCCACACGCTTCCGGACATCAGGAGAGGAATGCGAGAGCTCTGGAGACGGCTGGATCGGCAGTCGTGATTACCGAAAAACAGTTGGAAAACGAAAAGCTGATCCAAACCCTGGACGAAATGCTGGCCAATCCAAGCCAGCTCAAGGCCATGGGCGAAAAGGCAAGCAAGCTGGCGCGGCCTGACGCCACGGCGAAAATTGTGGAAGTTCTGTTTCAATTGGCGGATCAAAGGAGAATCGCGTGAAGTTAACCAAGACGGCCCAGCCCTTCGGGGCGGTTAGGCGGATTCATTTTATCGGTATCGGCGGAGCTGGCATGAGCGGCATCGCGGCGGTGCTGTTGAGCCTGCATTACGAAGTCACTGGCTCAGATCTGAAAGAAACCGATGTGACCGAGCGATTGACCCAGATGGGCGCGGTGATTAACTTTGGCCACAAGGCCGCTAATGTGGCAGGGGCTGATGTGGTGGTTTTTTCCGCCGCGGTGCCGATGGACAATCCGGAAATTGTTGAGGCAAATAAAAAAGCCATTCCGGTGATCGCGCGTACCGAAATGTTGGCGGAACTGATGCGCCTCAAATACGGCATCGCTATTTCGGGCACCCACGGTAAAACGACTACCACCTCGATGATTGGATTGGTCATGACCGAAGGCAAGTTAGATCCGACTCTCGTCATTGGGGGTCAGGTAGATGTGTTTAAGTCCAACGCCAAGTTGGGCAAAGGCGACTATCTGGTGGCGGAAGCCTGTGAGGCTTTTGGGGAATTCTTTTTGCTATCGCCGATGATTTCTGTGATTACAAATATCGACGACGACCATTTGGACTATTACGGTTCGGTGGATAAGGTTCGGGACGCTTTTGTCACCTTTGCGAACAAAGTTCCTTTTTATGGCTGTGTGATTCTGGGCATCGACGACAAACAAATTCAAATGATCATGCCGCAAATTAAACGCCGGATCATGACTTATGGTTTCGGAAAAAACGCTCAGGTTTCGGCTCGCAATGTGAAGCTCGAAAAAGCCGGCTCGACTTTTGATCTCTTCTTCCAAAACAAAAAACTCGGTAAGGTCAAACTGCATGTGCCGGGACGGTTTAATATTCAAAACGCTTTGGCTTCCATCGCGGTTGGACTTGAGCTGAAAGTTCCCTTTAAAGCTATCGCGGCAGGCTTGGTGCGGTTTCACGGAGCCCAGCGTCGGTTTGAGTTGAAAGGTTCTTATAAAGGGGCCGCGGTGGTGGATGATTATGCCCACCATCCCACGGCGGTTTCGGAAACCCTCACGGCGGCCAAAAACTTCGCCGGAAACAAGAAACTGGTAGTGGTTTTCCAGCCCCATCTCTTCTCCCGAACCCAGCTTTTGCGCGATAAATTTGGCAAATCCTTCGGTTACGCGGATGAGGTCATTATCACGGCTATCTATCCCTCGCGCGAAAAGCCAATCCCTGGAGTGTCGGGCAAAACCATAGTGGAAGCACTGCATGAAAACGGCCAAACCCAGGTTCAATATTTTGAGGACCGGGCGATTTTGATGGAGTACCTGAAAAAACATTTAACCGAGAAACATGTTCTTTTAACGATGGGCGCGGGCGACGTTTGGAAAATAGGAAACGACCTCGTTCAGAAGCATAAGGGATAACTGTGACAGCGGGTACGGCTTTAAGAGAAAGGTCTTGTGTGGATTTGAGCGAGTTGAAAAATTTAATTCACGGTAAGGTTTTGATGAACCATGCCGTGGCGCCATATACCACTTATCACCTGGGCGGTCCGGCCTCGGCTTTTGTGGAACCGCAAAGCGTGGAAGATCTGGCCTCCATGCTCCGCTGTTTAAACCATGGTCAGGTGCCGTATCTCATGCTAGGTGGCGGCAGTAATGTGCTTTTCGCGGATGAGGGTTATCAGGGCGTGGTGATTCGTTTGGGCCGGGCGTTTCAAGGCATTCATATAGAAGGCGACAGGGTCAGGGTTAAGGCCGGAACCAAACTGGTGACCGTTTTATCCAAGACCCGCGAAGCTAATTTGGGCGGGGTCGAATTTTTCGCCGGTATTCCGGGCACCATTGGCGGGGCGGTGGTGGGCAACGCTGGAGCCAAAAAAGCCTGGATCGGCCCGACGGTGGAAGAACTGACAATTGTGACTCCCCGGGGTGACGTGAAGCATTTGAAGAAGGCCGAATATGAATATGGCTACCGTTATTCGTCATTGAAGCTTACGGGCGATGTGCTGGTGGAAGTGGTTTTGAAACTGAAAAAAGAACATAAAGCGGATATTGAAAAAAAGGTGAAGGAATATTTTAGCGTGCGCCGGGGGAAACAACCCCGGGTTGAAAAAAACGCGGGCAGTGTGTTTAAGAATCCTGAAGGGAACTTCGCCGGTCGGTTAACCCAATCGGTGGGGCTGAAGGGATATCAGGTCGGTGGTGCCAAGGTCAGTGACATCCATGCCAACTTCATCATCAACGATGGCACCGCGACCGCTCATGACGTGGTAGCGGTGATGAGAGAAATTCAAAAACGGGTTTATGGAGAGTATCAAATCAAGCTCGAACCGGAAATATTGCCATTGGGCGATTGGAACTGGGACGAGATTAAAGACGTCTGGTGGAATTTTTCCCTAAAGGGGCAGCAATGAACTTAAAAGTCGGCGTACTCATGGGCGGCTGGAGCCCTGAAAAGAAAGTTTCCCTGATGTCGGGGAAGAACGTGGTGGAAGGTTTGAAAAAGGCTGGCCTGAAGGCCGTGCCCTTTGAGCTAACGGCCGCGGATAAGAATGAGAAAAAATTTGAGAAACGCCTTAAAAAGGCCAAATTTGATGTGGTTTTTATCGCCCTTCATGGTGGTTTTG
>Ga0206836_10061_pt1 | contig 32395 bp, 27 predicted proteins | sample Alteio_BWOrgCont_28_FD_152871 | JGI IMG/M metagenome (GOLD analysis project Ga0206836, IMG submission 152871) | Enriched cells from forest soil in Barre Woods Harvard Forest LTER site, Petersham, Massachusetts, United States -... | ecosystem: Environmental > Terrestrial > Soil > Temperate forest >...
GAAGGGCATAAATATACCAATACTGCTTATAAAAGCTACGCCGCTGAAAAGTGCGTAGCCCGATGAGAATAATTTGCCTGATACATTATCAATATTAGCTACCGGGCCCATACCCGATAATATCATGCTGGCATTGTGAATGGCGTCTATCCATACCAGGTGGCCAACATAATGATAGCCTATAATTCCAATACTGAGACAGAATAATACAGCGCCGGTACCAAAAAGCCATGTACGCATTAAACGGGTTAAGAATACTTTACGGCTGGCAAGGGGTTCGTGTTTGTTTTCAAACATTGGCGTCGGTATCTGTTACAATGTTAACCAAAATAGTGCTAACATTAACAGGTACGCTCTCAGAATCCAAACGTTATACCCATTTGCACAGTGGTAGATGCCCAGCCAAGTTCGGCAAAAAGGCCAAAGTGGTCTTTAATCATATAGCGTAACCCAAGGGTAAACTGTGCATCGAATACAAGCGATTTGGTGTCGGAATTGGTGGCTGTATTATTAGGATTAGTATCCTTAGAACTGTTAAGCGTATACAGGTAACCTAATCCTACTCCTGCAAAAATATCGAACTTATCGCCTATGGGGTAATGGCCGTTGAGCCTTAAATACCCGCCAATAACGGCGCTTTTAATGGTTACATTGTAGGTTGTGTCGGTATTAAATAGCCTCGATTGGTTATACTGATAGGTAACATTAGCCGCAGAATATTCCAGGTTAAGGCCCACTCCAAAATACTTCATAAGCCCATGTTCGTATTTCAGCACAACGGTACCATAATCCTTGTAATTATAATCCTGCTGGCTCTGGTAATTCGAAAAACTTTCTGTTATTCGCGAGGTTGCGGGGAAGCCAAAACCAAGCGAAATAAGATTTTTGCCATCGTCGAAGGCTTGAGCCATAGCAAGGTTAGAGGCAAGTAGCGTGGTACAGACTAAAAGTAGCTTTTTTAGTTTTTTCATTTTCCAGGGAGTAAAATGTTGGGGACAAATATAGAATTCTACATGAGATAGTGGTACAAAAAAAGCCCCGCATTTCTGCAGGGCTTTTTATATAATAACGCTTTGCGTTTTACTTGGCTTCTTCTTCCACGAGTTCTTTCTCTTGTTTGCTTTCCAGCAGGCGTTGATATTCCTCCATAGAACCAACAATGAGTTTTTCGTATTCGCGTAAGCCTGTACCTGCAGGTATTAAGTGACCCACAATTACATTTTCTTTCAAACCGGCAAGGTAATCTACCTTTCCGCCTATTGCTGCTTCGTTCAGTACCCTTACGGTTTCCTGGAACGATGCTGCCGAAATGAAACTTTCTGTTTGCAGTGAAGCGCGTGTAATACCTTGTAGCACCGGGTTCGATGTTGAATGAACGGCATCTCTGAACTGTATTAACTTACCGCCTTCGCGTTTCAGGCGCATGTTTTCATCTCTCAGTTTACGCGCGTTAACAAGCTGGCTCACTTTATAGAGTGTTGAATCGCCTGCATCGGTAATCATTTTCTTACCATACAGGTCATCATTGGCTGCCATAAATTCGCTCTTGGTAATAAGCTGCCTTTCAAGGAAGTTGGTATCTCCGGGTTGTTCTATTTCCACTTTCCTCATCATCTGGCGTACAATGGTTTCAAAGTGTTTGTCGTTAATCTTCACACCTTGTAAACGGTATACTTCCTGAATTTCATTCACTAAGTATTCCTGTACTGCTGTCGGGCCTTTTATTGAAAGGATATCGGCAGGAGTTACTGCGCCATCTGAAAGAGGCTCGCCGGTTTTCACAAAGTCGTTCTCCTGAACAAGTATGTGTTTTGCCAGCGGCACTAAGTATGTCTTTTTATTTCCGGTCTTCGATTCAACCATAACCTCGCGGTTACCCCTCTTTATCTTACCGAAGGTTACTACACCGTCGATTTCAGATACTACAGCAGGGTTGCTTGGGTTACGTGCTTCGAATAATTCTGTTACCCTTGGCAGACCACCTGTGATATCACCCGATTTACCGGCGATACGAGGTATCTTAACCAATATCTGTCCGGCTTCTATGCTTGCGCCATCAGTTGTAATAACGTGCGAACCTACAGGAATGTTATAAGTCTTAAGGGTTTCTTTGCCCTTTACAACCTTAATCATAGGGTTCTTGGTCTTATCCTTGGTTTCAATAATTACCTTTTCCTTAAAACCTGTTTGTTCATCAGATTCTTCACGGTAGGTAACACCTTCTTCAATGTATTCAAATTCAGTTTTACCCGAGAATTCAGATATAATAACCGCATTATACGGATCCCAGTCACACAGCAATTCTCCTGCTTTTACAGAAGCTTTGTTCTTAGTGTAAAGTTGCGAACCATAAGGTATGTTGGCGGTTGTAAGCACAAGGCCTGTGTTCTTATCAACGATACGAAGTTCTGCAGAACGCGATATAACCGCGTCTACTTTCTTGCCGTCAGCGTCTTTACGAATTACTGTCCTTACTTCTTCTATTTCTACAATACCATCGTACTTAGCTTCAATTTTCGATGAAGCCGAGATGTTTGATGCTGTACCACCTACGTGGAATGTACGCAGTGTAAGCTGTGTACCGGGCTCACCTATTGACTGAGCCGCAATAACACCTACAGTTTCGCCACGCTGAACCATCCTTCCGGTGGCCAGGTTGCGTCCGTAACATTTTGCACAAACACCGGTCCTCATTTCGCAGGTAAGCACCGAACGTATTTCTACGCTTTCAATTGGTGAACCTTTGATTTTGTCGGTATGGTACTCCATAATTTCTTCGCCGGCAGCAACAATAAGCTCGCCTGTTGCAGGATGGTGTACATCGTGCAGGCTCACACGGCCAAGAATCTTATCGTAAAGTGTTTCTACAATTTCATCGTTCTTGCGCAGTGTGCTGGCTGTAAGCCCGCGAAGTGTTCCGCAGTCTACACCGGTAATAATAACGTCTTGCGATACGTCAACCAACCTACGTGTAAGGTAACCGGCATCAGCTGTTTTCAACGCTGTATCGGCCAATCCTTTACGTGCACCGTGGGTTGAGATAAAGTATTCAAGTATTGATAATCCTTCTTTAAAGTTCGAAATAACAGGGTTTTCAACAATTTCCTGCATGGTTGCACCCGACTTCTGCGGTTTCGCCATAAGTCCCCTCATACCTGAAAGCTGGCGGATCTGCTCTTTTGAACCCCTCGCGCCTGAGTCAAGCATCATGTAGATTGCATTGAAGCCCTGGCGGTCGCTGCTCAACTGATCCATTACCTTCTTGGTAATCTTCGAGTTGGTATGTGTCCAGATGTCGATAATCTGGTTGTACCTTTCATTATTGGTGATGAAACCCATGTTATAGTTGCTCATCACTTCTTCAATCTGAACATTTGCGTCGCCAATCATCTTCTCCTTATCGGCAGGGATGATAACATCGTTCAAACGGAATGACAAGCCACCTTTAAACGCGTAGTAGTAACCGATGTCTTTAATATCGTCGAGGAACTTGGCCGTTTTAGCCATGCCCGCAACTTTCAACACTTCGGCAATAATATCGCGCAGGTTTTTCTTGGTCAGTAGCTCATTGATAAAGCCCATTTCTTTAGGCACCACCTGGTTTACAATAATCCTTCCCAGTGTGGTTTCAATAATCTTATCTACAAGTTGATCCTCTACTTTTATAGTTGTCTTCACCCTTACATTAGCGTGAAGCTCAACTTTCTTTTCATTGTATGCTATAATAGCTTCTTCAGCAGAATAGAATACAAGTCCTTCGCCCTTAACATGCTCTTCTTTTGTGCTCTTCTTCGACTTGGTAATGTAATACAAGCCAAGTACCATATCCTGTGAAGGAACGGTGATAGGAGCTCCGTTAGCAGGGTTAAGAATGTTGTGCGAGGCAAGCATTAACAATTGAGCCTCAAGTACAGCGGCGTTACCTAATGGTAAGTGAACGGCCATCTGGTCACCGTCAAAGTCGGCGTTAAATGCTGTACATGTAAGCGGGTGCAACTGAATTGCTTTACCTTCTATAAGCTTAGGCTGGAATGCCTGGATTGATAAACGGTGCAGAGTAGGAGCACGGTTAAGCAATACAGGGTGTCCTTTAATTACGTTTTCTAATATATCCCACACAGCTGCAACCTTGCGGTCAACCAGCTTACGTGCAGATTTTACAGTTTTAACAATACCTCTTTCAATAATTTTGCAAACCACAAATGGCTTGAAGAGCTCGAGTGCTACATCTTTTGGAAGGCCGCATTCGTGCAGTTTCAATTCAGGTCCTACAACAATTACCGAACGTGCGGAATAGTCAACACGTTTACCTAACAGGTTCTGACGGAAACGTCCTTGTTTACCTTTTAAGCTGTCGGCAAGTGATTTAAGCGCGCGGTTCGATTCTGTTTTGGTAGCAGTTGATTTGCGTGAGTTATCAAGCAAAGCGTCAACCGATTCCTGTAACATACGTTTCTCGTTACGCAAGATAATCTCAGGAGCTTTAATCTCTATGAGCCTCTTCAAACGGTTGTTACGTATAATTACACGACGGTATAAGTCGTTCAGATCTGATGTCGCGAAACGGCCGCCATCTAACAATACAAGCGGACGAAGTTCAGGAGGAATAACAGGAAGCACTTTCAACACCATCCACTCAGGGCGGTTTTCAACGTGCGTGTTTGCCCTGCGGAAAGCTTCAACAACCTGTAATCTCTTCAACGCTTCGTTTTTACGTTGTTGCGCTGTTTCGGTATTGGCTTTGTGGCGAAGCTCGTAAGCCAGGCTTTCAAGGTCAATACGTTTTAAGAGTTCGTATAAAGCTTCACCACCCATCTTGGCAATGAACTTACTAGGGTCGTTGTCATCTAAGTGCTGGTTTTCTTTTGGTAAAGTATCCAGTATCCTTAAATATTCGTCTTCGCTTAAAAAATCGTAGTTCTTAATACCTTCAGATTCTTTCACGCCAGTCTGAATAACGATGTATTTTTCATAATACACCACCATTTCAAGTTTTTTGGTAGAAAGGCCGAGCAGGTAACCTATTTTGCTGGGTAAAGAACGTACATACCATATGTGTGCAACAGGAACCACCAATGAAATGTGGCCCATGCGCTCGCGGCGTACTTTCTTTTCAGTTACTTCAACACCGCAACGGTCGCATATAATACCTTTATAACGTATGCGTTTGTATTTTCCGCAATGGCACTCCCAGTCCTTGGTAGGACCAAAAATACGCTCGCAGAACAAACCATCGCGCTCAGGCTTGTACGTACGGTAGTTTATAGTTTCAGGCTTTAAAACCTCACCGTGCGAACGATTCAGTATCCTCTCGGGAGAGGCCAGGCTGATCGTTACTCGGGTGAAATTACTTCTTTGTTTTTGTTCTCTTGAAGAAGCCATATTGTGTTTAGTTTATAAAGTTTGTAAAGTTTGTAAAGCTGAAAGTTGAAAATTTACTTTATGAACTTTCAACTTTACGAACTTTTTACTGAATTTAATCCATTTTAATTTCAAGACCAAGGCCATGCAACTCATGCAACAACACGTTGAATGATTCAGGTATGCCAGGTGTCGGCAGGGGTTCGCCCTTCACGATAGCTTCGTAGCTCTTCGCCCTTCCTACCACGTCATCCGCTTTCACGGTGAGCATTTCCTGAAGGATGTGCGATGCACCGAATGCTTCAAGCGCCCACACTTCCATTTCACCAAAACGCTGACCACCAAACTGCGCTTTACCGCCCAGAGGCTGTTGTGTGATAAGTGAGTACGGACCGATTGAACGGGCGTGCATCTTATCGTCAACCATGTGTGCAAGTTTCAGCATATAAATAATACCTACGGTAGCCGGCTGGTCGAAACGTTCGCCTGTGCCGCCATCGCATAAGTATGTTGCTCCATAGCTAGGTATGCCTGCTTTTTCAGTCCACTCGTTAATCTGGTCTAAGGTTGCTCCGTCGAAAATAGGGGTTGCAAATTTCACACCCAGTTTTTCACCGGCCCATCCCAGTACGGTTTCATAAATCTGTCCAAGGTTCATACGTGAAGGTACACCAAGCGGGTTAAGAACGATATCAACCGGTGTTCCATCTTCCAGGAATGGCATATCTTCTTCCCTTACTATACGTGCAACAACACCTTTGTTACCGTGGCGTCCCGCCATTTTATCGCCTACTTTCAATTTACGTTTCTGAGCCAGGTAAACTTTCGAAACCTGGTTAACACCTGCAGGTAATTCATCACCTACGGTAATTGCAAATTTCTGGCGTTTGTTTATACCTAACAGTTCATTGTAAGCCAATGTGTAGTTGTGTATAACCTGTTCTATAATCGCGTTCTTGTCTTTATCGTGTGTCCAGCGCTTAGGGTTAACTTCAAGGAAATTCACCTTTTCAAGTATCTTTTGTGTGTACTTGGTACCCTTAGGAATTACTTCTTCTTTCAGGTTGTTCAATACACCGTTTGATACTTTACCATTGAGGATGATAAAGAGTTTGTCAACCAGTTGCGACTTCAATTCAGCAGAAGCATGGTCGTGTTCTTTATCAATCTTTTCAATAAGTGCTTTTTCATCAATCTTGGTCTTCTTGTCTTTCAGGTACTTGGCAAATAACTTGCGGTCAATTACCATACCTTCAACACCAGAAGGAACACGTAATGAAGCATCTTTCACGTCGCCTGCCTTGTCGCCGAAAATAGCGCGGAGCAGTTTTTCTTCCGGTGAAGGATCGCTTTCGCCCTTAGGTGTAATTTTACCGATAAGTATATCGCCTTCGTGGACTTCGACACCTACGCGGATAATACCTTTCTCATCGAGGTTCTTGGTAGCTTCCTCGCTTACGTTTGGAATATCCGGTGTAAGTTCTTCAGGGCCCCTGCGTGTATCGCGTACTTCAAGGGCGTACTCATCAATATGTATAGATGTAAATAAATCTTCGCGCACTACTTTTTCAGAGATAACGATAGCATCCTCAAAGTTGTATCCTTTCCATGGCATGAATGCCACTTTCAGGTTACGTCCGAGTGCAAGTTCGCCATAACCTTCGCAAAGCACTTGTCCTTTGCTAACCTTGTCGCCTTTCTTTACAATAGGGCGAAGGGTAACCGAGGTGCTTTGGTTGGTTTTGCGGAACTTGGTAAGTGAATATGATTTAATATCATCGCCAAAGCTCATCAGTTTTTCGTCTTCCGTACGGTTGTAACTGATAACTATTTCTTTAGCGTCAACTCTTTCAACAATACCGGTGCCTTCCGAAGAAACAAGTACCCTTGAAAACTTGGCTACGTGTTCTTCAAGGCCTGTGCCTACAATAGGAGAATCGGGCCTCATAAGCGGAACAGCCTGGCGTTGCATGTTTGATCCCATAAGAGCACGGTTCGCGTCATCATGTTCAAGGAACGGAATGAGCGATGCGGCTATAGATGCAATCTGGTTAGGGGCAACATCCATTAACTGAACTTTGGTCCTGTCTATAATCGGGAAGTCGCCTTTCTGACGAACTTTCACTTTTGCTGTGTCAATAGAACCGCTTTCAGTTACAGGAGTATTGGAAGGAGCGATAATCTGGTTATCTTCTTCTTCCGCTGTAAGATAAGTTGGTTCTATCTTAGGGTCAAATTTACCGTTCTGTACAAGGTGGTAAGGCGTTTCAATAAATCCGAGAGGATTAATTTTCGCAAATACGCACAATGAAGAAATAAGACCGATATTCGGACCTTCAGGTGTTTCAATAGGGCACATACGGCCATAGTGTGTATAGTGTACGTCACGCACCTCGAAACCTGCTCTTTCTCTCGATAAACCGCCTGGACCGATTGCCGATAACCTGCGCTTGTGGGTGATTTCCGACAGCGGGTTGGTCTGGTCCATGAACTGTGAAAGCTGGTTTGTACCGAAGAATGAGTTAATAACCGATGTAAGAGATTTAGCGTTGATAAGGTCAAGCGGAGTAAATACTTCGTTATCCCTAACGTTCATCCTCTCACGGATGGTCCTTGCCATACGGGCCAAACCTACGCTGAACTGAGCGTATAATTGTTCGCCCACTGTCCTTACACGCCTGTTGCTTAAGTGGTCAATATCATCCACATCGGCATTAGAGTTAATAAGGGCAATTAAGTATTTTACAATGGCAATAATATCCTCACGGGTCAATACCCTGGTATTTTCCGGGGTAGTTAAACCTAATTTTTTGTTGATACGGAAACGTCCCACTTCGCCGAGGTCATACCTCTTGTCTGAGAAGAAGAGCTTATCGATGATACCGCGTGCGGTTTCCTCATCGGGTGGCTCGGTGCTCCTTAACAGGTGGTAAATGAAGTGAACAGCCTCTTTGGTAGAGTTTGTTGTATCTTTCTGTAAAGTGCTGTAGATGATAGCGTAGTCAATCGACTTTTTGTCTTCCTTATGCAGGATAATATATTCTGCTTTTGAATTCAGAATACGGTCGATATGTTGCTCTTCCAGTATGGTTTCGCGTTCTACAACTACTTCGTTACGCTCAATAGATACTACTTCACCGGTATCTTCATCCACAAAGTCTTCAACCCATGTGCGGAGTACCCTTGCAGCCAGCTTACGGCCAATTGATTTCTCAAGGGCAGCTTTGCTAACCTTAATTTCATCAGCCAGGCCGAAGAGCTCAAGTATCTGTTTATCAGTTTCAAAACCTATAGCCCTGAAGAGTGTTGTTACAGGCAATTTCTTTTTACGGTCGATGTAAGCGTAAAGTACATTGTTAATGTCGGTGGCAAACTCCATCCATGCGCCCTTAAACGGAATAATCCTGGCTGAATACAGCTTGGTTCCGTTAGGGTGACGGCTCTGGCCGAAGAATACGCCCGGTGAACGGTGAAGTTGAGATACAACTACACGTTCAGCGCCATTAATGATAAATGTACCACGAGGGGTCATATAAGGAATGGTACCCAGATACACATCCTGTATAATGGTTTCAAAGTCTACGTGGTTAGGATCGTTACAATACAGTTTCATCTTCGATTTCAAAGGAACGCTGTAGGTAAGGCCTCTTTCGATACACTCGTCCATTGTATAACGCGGAGGATCTACGAAATAATCGAGAAACTCAAGCACAAATACATTGCGTGCATCGCTTATTGGGAAATTTTCCATGAAAGCTTTATATAAGCCTTCATTTTTACGGTTTTCAGACGTCGTCTCTAACTGGAAAAAGTCCTTGAAGGACTGAACCTGTATATCTAAGAAATCGGGATAATCTGACTGAAACCTGGTAGTGGAAAAATTGATGCGCTGTTTTTTCTTGTTTGTAGCAGACATAGTACAAAAGTTAAAGAGTTAGATAGTCCGCAAAAAGGCACAATGCCTTCCGCAAAACTATCTCAAGAAACTGTTAAAAAGAACGTTTACAGACAAAAACGGACAAGGTTGCCCAAAAATGAGCAACGCTGTCCTGTTAAGATATAGTTCCGAAGAATGCTTACTTAACTTCAACTTCAGCTCCTGCTTCGGTTAATTTTGCTTTAAGTGATTCAGCTTCTTCTTTAGAAACACCTTCTTTAACGGGTTTTGGAGCGCCGTCAACGAGGTCTTTAGATTCTTTTAAGCCAAGGCCGGTAAGTTCTTTTACAACTTTCACAACCTGTAATTTTGCTTGTCCGCCGCTTTTGAGGATAACGTCAAAAGTAGATTTAGCTGGAGCAGCAGCACCGGCAGCACCGGCGCCTCCGGCAGCAACAGCAACTGCAGCAGCAGCTGGCTCAATGCCGTATTCGTCTTTTAATATTTTTGCTAATTCGTTGACTTCCTTCACTGTCAAGCCAACCAATTGTTCTGCGAATGCTTTTAAGTCTGCCATTGGTTTATTGTTTTTTTTGGTTTATTAATTTTTAAAGGGGCGCAAAGATACGATTTATTTTAGTTCAGAATAAGTTTTTGTTGATATTTTTTAAAAAATTTATTACTCCGGCCTTTCACTTAAGGTTTTAATTACGCCGCTGAGTTTGTTACCGCCTGATTGTAAGGCACTAATAACATTCTTGGCAGGTGACTGAAGAAGGCCGATAATATCGCCGATAAGCTCGTTTTTGGTCTTGAGCGCGCTCAATGCATCGAGTTGGTCGTCGCCGATATATACACTTTCTTCAACAAAGGCTGCTTTAAGCAACGGTTTGCTGTTTTCAAGGCGGAATTGCTTAATAACCCTTGCAGGTTCACTAGGCTGTTCAGCGAACATAAGAGCAGTATTGCCCTTTAATGTGCCATAAACAGGTTCTAATGCTGCCGCATGGGTCGATTTTTCCAACGCTTTCTGGAGCAGGGTGTTTTTAACAACCGTCATCTCTACCTTCTTGTCGAAGCAAATGCGGCGGAAGTTATTCACCTTTATCCCGGTAAGGGTTGAGGTATCTGCCAAATAGAAGTTTTTGTTCGCGTTCAGGCGATTGGTCAAGTCTTCTATAATCTGGTTTTTCTCTTTTTTGTTCATAGTCTTGTGTTTTACAGGTTAGAAACCAAACGATTTGGTTTCTATCTGGATGCTGGGACTCATGGTGCTTGACATGAAAATGCTGCGTATATAAGCGCCTTTTGCTGCAGCCGGTTTAGCCTTTACAATGGTCTGAATAAATTCATTTATGTTATCGGCAATCTTGCTATCCTCGAATGATATTTTGCCAACCGCTACGTGAACAATACCGTCTTTATCGGCTTTGTATTCAATTTTACCGCCCTTAGCATCGCTAACCGCTTTACCAACTTCCTGGGTAACGGTACCAATCTTTGGGTTTGGCATTAAACCACGTGGGCCTAATATTTTACCCAACGCACCAACTTTACCCATAGTAGCAGGGGTAGCAATAACTACATCCACATCGGTCCAGCCACCTTTAATTTTGGTAATGTATTCATCAAGTCCTACAAAGTCAGCGCCGGCAGCTTTTGCCTCAGCTTCTTTATCGGGGGTGCAAAGCACAAGTATCTTAACGGTTTTACCAGTTCCGTGCGGAAGGGTAACAGTACCTCTAACCATTTGGTTAGCTTGCTTTACATCAATACCCAGCCTAACGCTCATCTCAATGGATGAGTCGAACTTGGTTTTGGATATCTCTTTTAATATTTTGGCTGCGTCTGAAACCTGGTACATTTTTTCCTGGTCGTACTTGCTCAGCGCTAGCTTTCTTTTTTTTGTTAACTGTGCCATGACTGTGGACGATTAATTTAATTACTTAATTACTTCAATACCCATGCTACGTGCCGTTCCTTTTACCATTTCCATAGCTGACTCTACGGAAAAGCAATTAAGATCGGGCATCTTATTCTCCGCTATCTTCTTTATTTGCTCCTGGCTTATTTTGCCAACTTTCTTCTTGTTCGATTCAGCTGAACCCGATTCCAGTTTCAGCGCTTCTTTTATCTGGGCTGCAACAGGGGTCCTTTTGATAATGAAATCAAAAGACTTGTCGGAATATACCGTAATAATAACCGGTAATATTTTACCGGCCTGGTCTTGTGTGCGTGCATTAAACTCTTTGCAAAAGTTCATAATGTTCACACCCTTTGCACCTAATGCAGGACCGATTGGAGGTGCAGGGTTAGCTGCTCCGCCTTTAATCTGTAATTTAACAAGTCCTGATACTTCCTTAGCCATGATATACTGTATTAGATATTATTAACTTTCTTTTTTAACCTGCATGTAACTCAGTTCCAGCGGGGTTTTCCTGCCGAATATCTTCACGCTTACTTTCAGTCGTTTCTTCTCGTCATTAACTTCTTCAATAGTACCGATAAAGCTATTGAAAGGGCCATCAATAATCTTAATGGTTTCACCCACCAGGAACTTGATGTTCATTTCAGCATCGCTTTCTGAAAGCTCGTCAACCTTACCTAAAATACGGTTAGCTTCAGAAGGGCGTAACGGCACAGGGTCATCGCCCTTTTTGCTGCCAAGGAAACCTATAACACCGGGAATGCTTTTTAATACGTGAGGCAATTCACCAACCAAAGCGGCCTCAATAAGCACGTAACCGGGGAAATAACTTCTTTCCTTGTTTAATTTCTTGCCGTTCTTTACCTGGATGTACTTTTCCATAGGTATAAGCACCTGTGCAACATATTGCTGGAGCTTAAGCCTGCCTATTTCCATCTCAATATGCTGTTTTACCTTTTTCTCTTTACCGCTTACAGCCCTAATCACATACCACTTCTTTACCTGCGCATCGCTGCCGGTTGATGGTTTTACTACTTTTATTTCGTCCGTATTCATTGCGACTTAGGTTTCTGCTATAAACTATAAAACTTTGACATTATCCAGTTAAAAGAAACGTCCATACCCAAAATAATTAACGAGGTAATAACGGAAGCTATAAGAACCACAATAGCACTGCTTTGCAGTTCTGACCATGTAGGCCAGCTTACCTTGGTTCTAAGCTCCTCGCTTACTTCGTCTATGTATGTCTTTATCTTGTTTGCCATTTTACAATTTTCTTTTGCACGGGTGGAGAGACTCGAACTCCCAGCCAACGGTTTTGGAGACCGCTACTCTACCAATTGAGCTACACCCGTTTGCTAAGGGCTAATAGCTAATGGCTAATAGCCAGTATGCCTCCTTATTTAATAACTTCAATTACCTGGCCCGCACCTACTGTCTTACCACCTTCACGAATAGCGAAACGTAAACCTTTGTCCATAGCTACAGGAACAATAAGCTTTACGCTTATGGTTACGTTGTCGCCCGGCATACACATTTCCCTGCCTTCAGGTAATGTAATTTGTCCGGTAACGTCCGTAGTCCTGAAATAGAACTGAGGACGGTATTCGTTATGGAAAGGAGTGTGGCGTCCGCCTTCTTCTTTCTTAAGTACGTATACTTCAGCTTTGAATTCAGTATGCGGGGTAATGGAACCTGGCTTAGCCACAACCATACCGCGCCATACATCGTTCTTTTCAATACCGCGGAGGAGGAGACCTACGTTGTCGCCTGCTTCACCACGATCGAGAGTTTTACGGAACATTTCAACGCCCGTAACAGTGCTCTTTACGCTGGCTTCGCGCATACCTACTATTTCTACTTCCTCGCCGGTGTTTACAACGCCACGCTCAATACGGCCGGTAACTACTGTACCACGGCCTGTAATGGTGAACACGTCTTCAACTGACATAAGGAAAGGCTTGTCTACTTCGCGAACAGGAACAGGGATATATGTATCCACTGCTTCCATCAGTTGCATAACTGATTCTTCGCCTTTAGGGTCACCGTTCAATGCACCGAGTGCAGAACCACGGATAACCGGGATATTGTTGCCATCGAACTGGTAAAAACTTAACAGTTCGCGGATTTCTACTTCAACAAGGTCGAGCAATTCAGGATCTTCAACCATGTCAACCTTGTTCATAAACACAACAATTTTAGGCACACCAACCTGGCGGGCTAAAAGAATATGTTCACGGGTTTGAGGCATAGGACCGTCAGTTGCAGCAACCACCAATATAGCGCCGTCCATCTGTGCAGCACCTGTTACCATGTTTTTAACATAGTCAGCGTGGCCGGGGCAGTCAACGTGAGCATAGTGCCTGTTTGCAGTTTCGTACTCAACGTGTGAGGTATTGATTGTAATACCCCTTTCTTTTTCTTCAGGAGCATTATCAATTGTATCGAATCCACGGGCTTCGCAGAAGCCCTTTTTTGCAAGAACTGTTGTAATTGCAGCGGTTAACGTAGTTTTACCGTGGTCAATGTGCCCGATAGTCCCTATGTTTACGTGGGGTTTCGTGCGCTCGAATTTACCTTTTGCCATATTGCTTATTTTTTATTGGTTGGTTTACTTAATTTATTTTTTGGGGGTGCAAAGATAGTAAAAATAATATACCGCGCAACGGATATTATCAATTTTTTTTGCACCACAAAACAGAGCCAACTACGGGATTTGAACCCGTGACCTCGTCCTTACCAAGGACGCGCTCTACCAACTGAGCTAAGTCGGCTTATATGCCAGCTAGGGGCTATTAGCTAATAGCCATTCGCTTTCTGGAGCGGAAGACGGGGCTCGAACCCGCCACCCTCAGCTTGGAAGGCTGATGCTCTACCAAATGAGCTACTTCCGCTTGATTTCAGTCAATAGCTATAAGCCGATAGCTATTAACCTTTTCGTGGGGAGAGAAGGATTCGAACCTTCGAAGTCATAAGACAACAGATTTACAGTCTGTCCCATTTGGCCACTCTGGTATCTCCCCAGTTACAGTTTTGAGAGCGAGAAAGAGTAAAGAGAAATATTCCCGTATCTTTTCTCAAACTTCACACTCACACTGTATAGAGCCAGTGAAGGGACTCGAACCCCCGACCTACTGATTACAAATCAGTTGCTCTAACCAGCTGAGCTACACTGGCAATGCATATTATAAATATCATTCCCGGAAAATCGATTTAAAGAACTTTTTACCTCTAGGAAATGGCTGCACATGACACTACATTCCCAAAAAAGGAGCGCAAATGTAAAAAAGTTTTCAATCGGTGGGTGTTCTTTTTTAGTGGTAATAGCGATTTTTACGCAATCTGTTCAACTCCTGCGAGGTCATTTAGTATCTGCCCATAAGCTAAACCTTAATCTCAACTTAACTAATCTTAACCCCTATCATGCAAATATCGTCGGTTTGAGCATTGATGTTTTTCCATTGTTCAATGGTAGTATCCAGGCTCAATTTCTGGCCATTTAACTCAGTCCCGTTAAAGGAAGCAAGCATTTCGCGGAATTTCCTTTTGGTGAATTTTTTATTTGATTCACCACCAAATTGGTCGTGGTAACCATCGGTGCTTATGTAAATAATATCTCCCTTTTCAACCTTTATCGTCTGCGAAGTAAACAGGCTATCCATCTTTTCTTCCATAAAACCTATAGGTTGCTTATCGGGTAATATTTCATATAAATGGTTGTTATGAACCCGTAATTTATTGTTTTCAGCTATTCCAGTATGCCCGCTTTTCCTCACTATGTACATGGGGTTGTTGGCACCTGCAAATTGTATTTCATTTTTTGTTTTATCCCACACACATAAGGCAATATCCATACCATCGCGGGTTATAGCGCCTTGCCCCTTTTCTTTTTGCTGCAATGTTTTCAGCAGGTTTGTACGCAGTGCATTTAATATAGCGGCGGCATCGTCAATTTTATTTTCAATAATTATTTCGTTCAGCAGGCTTATGCCAATCATGCTCATAAACGCACCGGGAACCCCGTGCCCAGTGCAATCGGCAACTGTAAATATTACTTTGTTCCGGGTATTGTAACACCAATAAAAATCTCCGCTTACCACGTCGCGGGGTTTGTAAAGCACAAAGTAGTCGCCCAGCGAATCTTTCAGGTATTCGTCGGTAGTCAGCAATGCATGCTGAATGCGTTTGGCATAATTTATACTATCTACTATGTCTTTATTTTTTTCTTCAATTATTTTATTTTTTTCCGCCAGTTCGTCGTGCGCTTTCTGTTTGTCCTTAAACCCGCGGTAAATAAAGAATGCCAGCCCGGCTACCAGCAATAGCCCGATGGCTATAGAGTATGAAATTATTTTCTGTTTTTTATTATTCAGTTCAAGTATCTGGTTTTCCTTTTCCTTTTTCTCAGAATCGTATTTCACCTGCAGTTCATTTACCTGCTTTGAACCCGCCTGTGCAAAAGCAGTATCCTTAAAGTTCGACAGGGCAGTTTCATAATCAAGCGCTTTTTTATAATCGCCAAGCTGGGCATACCCTTCAGCAAGAAATGTATAGGCAGCTTCTATAATATCATTGTCTTTGTCTTTCATTTTGCGTGCAAGCATAAGCCCGGCCATTGCATCCTTAACTCCCTCATCGGGGTTGCCGTTCATATTTTTAATATTACCTATGTTGCAGTATGTAGTGGCTACTCCATCACTATCTTTTCGTTGGTCGTAAATAACAAGTGCCATATTAAAATAGGCCACAGCGCTATCGTAGTTTTTCAAATCGGTATACACACTACCAATGTTGTTTTCAATATCGGCCTCAGTAGATAGATTTCCTTTGTTTTTCAGGGCGTTTACAAGATCCAGCGCTTCCGTAAAGTTCTCCAGTGCTTTAGGAAGATTATTCATGTCGTAATAAACATTGCCCATGTTTACCAATGAAATGGCAATAGAGAGTTTATTACTTCCTTCCCTTCTTATTTGAAGCGCCAGTGTAGAGTACTCTAACGCTTTGGTGTCATTTTTCATCGACTGCCTGTAAAGCGTACTCAGATTGTCATAAACATCGCCAAGAATGGTTGTTTTTCCGTTTTTTTCTGCAACATCAAGCGATTTCAGCAGGTAATCGAGGGCCAGCTTATTATCGCCCTTCTGCATGTACATTTCACCAAGCAATAAATAGGCGTATGCAATGCCACCATAAAAATTATGTTTACGCGAAATTTCCGATGCCTGATTTATAAAATCAAACGCTGAATCGTTATGCCGGCCATAAAAATAGGTGGCAATATCATTTAGCTTCACTACCTTGCTGGTATCGTCGGGCGCGGTTTTACATACAGTAATAAGCGAATCAATATGCCGCCTGTTTTGCGCCTCTGCCAGAAAGGAAACAAAAACGAATAACAGTAATAATAATTTATATAATTTTTTCATTCCACACTAAACTTAACCTCGTCTCCTGGTATAGATAAAAAAAGCGGAGTATACTCCGCTTTTTTATAATAAAGCATGTATTATCCTCCTATTATTTCCAGTGCAACAGCTGTAACAAGTGCAGTGTTAGGGTCTATTACGGTTTCAAAATGCACCATAGTGCCTTTTGAACTGCCTGGTACTGCTGCTACTAAGCCCGACTCCTGGCAATATGCCATAGCAAAGGGTATGATATTTCCGGTAGCCCTATCCAGTAATGTACCAATGGAATCGTTATTGGCGTCACCGGAAGTATCAATGCTCATTATTTCTCCTCTTTGCAGCAGCCTTACACTATTGGCAACAGCTTGGCCGGCAACGGTTATAGATACGTAATTTACTTTTGCTCCCGCCACAATACCCAGTTGAATGCCAAAAGGCTGAATAAAATTAATAATTGCGCCGGAATCTATATCCTGCAACGTACCGGTTACAGTTTGGCTGGGTGGCAAGGGAGTTCCGAATGCACCTGATCCTGATACTGGCTGTGATGAATTAGCAGGGCCAATATTAACTGCTCCTCCTGACCCGCTTACTGTGATGGTTGTACTTACAGACGATGAACCGTTTTGTTGCTGGTTGGTTGATTTTACAATGGCTTTTCCCATAATAGTGAGGTTTTTAAATTGTTATTAGAATTGATGATTTGCCAGATTCTATTATTCCATTAATTGCCTGTAGTTGTATCAGAAGTTTGTGTGGTTTGGGTCGATGTATCTGTTGTGGTAGTATTCTCCGACCCTGAGTTTGCAGAAGAGTCAGATGCTGTTGTTGATACATCGGCAGGAGGGGTGGTATTAGTTGATTGTTTTACAATTGCTTTTCCCATGAGAATAGTTTTTTGGTGATTATTATTCTAAAAGCGTAGTTGGTAATTCCCACAAATATAAAAACCTTTTGTTATCTGCCAAAAAACATTTGTCTCTATCTCCCCAACATTCATAATTTTGGGTATCAATTTAATATGCAGAAAAACCTTCAAACCCGTCCTTCATTTTTAAAGCCGGGTGATACCATTGGAATTGTTGCCCCTGCCCGTAAAATATCAATGGAAGAGCTGAAGCCGGCTATTGAAATTTTTGAAAAATGGGGGATGAAAGTGAAATTAGGTAAAAATATATACGCTATAGATAATCAATATGCCGGTAGTGATGAGGAACGTTGCGCCGATTTCCAGAAAATGCTTGATGATAGTGAACTGAAAGCAATTATAGCGGCACGAGGTGGTTACGGCATTGTTAGGATAATAGATAAGCTGGATTTCTCAGGGTTTATAAAACATCCTAAGTGGATTGCCGGGTACAGCGATGTAACGGTTCTTCACAGCCACATTCATAAACACTTCGGTATTGAAACGCTTCATTGCACCATGCCTATAAGTTTTGCTAAAAATATTGAATCTGTAACCTTGCTTAAGCAGGCTTTGTTTGGCGAACAGTTTTCGTACAAAATTGATGCACATCCAATGAATAGAAATGGTGAAGCTGAAGGAGAATTGCTAGGTGGTAACCTTTCACTTTTATACGCACTTGCAGCAACTCCGTCAGATTTGAATACGGACGGTAAAATACTTTTTCTTGAAGACCTTGATGAATATCTTTACCATATTGACCGTATGATGATGCAACTTAAACGGTCGGGTAAACTTTCGAAATTGAAAGGACTTGTGCTAGGTGGTTTTACAGAAATGAAAGACAATACTGTGCCATTCGGAAAAACAGCGGAAGAGATAATTATTGATGCAGTAAAGGAATATAATTACCCTGTATGCTTTAACTTTCCTGCAGGGCATGGCGAAAAGAACTTTCCTCTTTATTTAGGAAGAAAGGTGCAGATTTCCGTACAAGAAAAAACCCTCCTCAAATTTCTTTGAGAAGGGTTTTCAATACTTGATTACGAAATCAATTATTTCTTGAATTCTTTGTAACCGGCAGGAATGCTGAAAGTTCCATCGACTACTGTACCCGAAGATACCTTGGTAGCCTGCATAGAGCCTTTGGAAGCGCCTGACATATCGGTTTGTTCAGCCAGCATAGGGAACATTCCGCTTGCACCGGGAATAGCCAGCAGGTATTCCGAGAACTTATCTTTACGGTTAAGTATATTTAATAAATCCATCAGGAAATTAAAGTGGCCGGCTGCCATCCAATAATGAATTTTAACACCTTCTTCCGCGTCTTCCACTATATACTCGGTACATTTGTATCCCTGAATAGTTTTGGTATTAGCGGTTTTAGTAACCTTAGGAGTACCTGCAGGCTTAACAGCAGCAGGTGAAGGTTGGTCAAAGTAAACGTGACGAATAGGGCTTAAAGCCGTAGTCTTCTTGGTAGTAAGGTCAATAAGGTAAATACCTTCTTCGTTGTTCGATTTAGGATCGGTGTTCACCATTTTAATGTGGTTACCTTTTACATAGTACGTGTAGTACGATGTATCAACACCATTGAACGACCAGAAGTCGATTTGGCCTTCAAAAGCTGCGGCTTTTTGACCGAAGGCAGCACCAGCAAAAAGAAGGGCTGCAGCAGAAAGAGTTAATAGTTTTTTCATGATAGATTATAAGTTTTTATGCCAGTTTAGGCGCACTAATTTAGTTTTTTTTACAATACTCATACAATCAGGCAAAAACCATTACCTATATTCGCACCAATGAACGAAAAGCAACAAATAGGTGCCGAAGGTGAATCAAAGGCGGTGGAACACCTGCGCACATTGGGTTACAACATACTTGAGACCAACTGGAGGTTCGGCCAGGAAGAGATAGATATTATTGCGCAGAATAAAGATTTTTTAATTGTTGCTGAAGTAAAAACCCGTTCAACTAATTATTTTGGCGAACCCGAAGCTTTTGTGAATAAAAAAAAGCAGGCGCACCTTATAAAAGCTGCCAATGCCTATATTGAAAAAAATAATTTAAACCTTGAAGTTCGCTTCGATATTGTTTCTGTCCTTAAAAAGGGAGAGACCTATAAAGTAAATCTTATTCAGAATGCCTTTTACCCTTTAGTAAAGTAACGTATGTCACAATATCTGTTGCCCCTGCACATCATATTTGTAGTAACCTGGTTTGCCGGGCTATTTTATATAGTGCGTTTATTTATATACCATACCGAAGCAGAAAAAAAACCTGAGCCTGAAAAAAGCATTTTGCAGGCCCAGTATAAAATTATGGAACGCCGCCTGTGGTATGGTATTACCTGGCCTTCGGCTATTCTTACCTATGTGTTCGGGTTTTCATTGGCCTACCATTTATTCGGGTTTGACCATATACCGTCGTGGTTTTTAATTAAACTGTGTTTTGTGTTTGGCCTTACGTTGTATCACTTAAAGAACCAGGCTTTTTATAGCAATCTGCAAAAAAATAAAATAACATGGTCGTCGGGCCAGTTGCGGATGTGGAACGAATTGGCAACAATATTTTTAGTGGCCATTGTATTTATTGTAACCCTTCAGGACACGGTTAGTTATTTGTGGGGTATAATTGGTATTCTGCTATTTGGCTTTATGCTTTGGGGTGCCATTGCTATTTATAAAAAGGCCCGCAGTAAAAACGAGAAGGAATAATTTATGAACGACAAACCATACGTAATAATAGGCGCAGGGCTGGTAGGCTCACTGTTATCAATATATTTAGCAAAACGCGGCTTTAAGGTAGAAGTGTATGAGCGGCGTGAAGACATGCGTAAAGCCAGCATATCGGCTGGCAAATCAATCAACCTTGCGCTTAGCGACCGTGGCTGGAAGGGATTACAAGGCGTAGGAATTGCTGACGAAATTAAAAAGATTGCCATACCCATGAAGGGCCGTATGGTGCACGATATAAAAGGCAATACCAACCTTCAGCCTTATGGTAAAGAGGGGCAGGCTATTTATTCTGTATCGCGTGGCGGGCTAAATTGCATGCTTATGGATTTGGCTGAAAAACATGGAGCTAAAATTCATTTTAACCAGCGCTGCAAAAACATTTTGTTAAAAGATTCAATAGTAGTTGTTGAAGATAGTAATCAGAAGGAAACACATATAGCTGCAAAGCGCATCATCAGTACCGACGGGGCATTTTCGGCAGGCAGGTTGCAATTGCAATTATCTACCGACAGGTTTGAATATTCGCAGCATTATTTGAATTACGGATATAAAGAATTACATATACCACCAACTAAAGATGGCGGCTTTGCCATGGAGAAAAACTGCCTGCATATATGGGCACGTGGTACGTTTATGATGATTGCACTGCCGAATATTGATGGAAGTTTTACGTGTACATTATTCTTCCCGTTCGAAGGCAAGGAATCGTTTGCTGCGCTGAAAGACAGGAACGATGTAAGTAAATTCTTCAAAGAAGTATTCCCCGATGCAGTGCCGTTAATGCCAACCTTGCTCGATGATTTTTCCAATAACCCTACTTCATCTTTGGTAACCGTTAAGTGTTATCCGTGGAGCTTTGGCGATAAGCTATTGCTGCTGGGTGATGCGGCTCATGCAATAGTGCCTTTCTTCGGACAGGGTATGAACTGCGGCTTTGAAGACTGTACAGTGTTTAACCAACTGCTCGACCAGTACCTTAATAAAGGCAGTGAAGAAGATAGCTGGAAAACAATTTTTGAAGAAACTGGTAAATCGCGTAAGCCAAATAGTGATGCCATTGCCGATTTAGCGGTGGCTAACTTTATTGAAATGCGTGACCTGGTAACGCACCCTGATTTTATTCTGCAGAAAAAAATTGAAGCGCATTTTAGCCAATTGCACCCCGATAAATGGCTACCGCTATACAGCATGGTAACCTTTACCGACCTGCCATACAGCCATGCCCTTAAGCAAGGCCAGAAACAAGACGCCATCATGAAAAAGGTATTGGCTACACCAGATATAGCGAATAAATGGAACTCGCCAGAAGTGGAGAAGATGATGCTTGAATTGGTTGGATAATATTCATTTCTCTGTAAAAAGTATTTCCTTTGTAACGCCTGTTATAACAAATGGAAAATACAGAAACACCAAAAGACTCGAACAAGCTTAGCTGGCGCGATTATTTACTGATTGCCGGCATAATAGCAGTATTTTACTTTTTCGATAATGACCATCAGGATATACTTAATTACCCTGATTACCTTATGTATTGGCTGGTTGCAGCCATTGCCATTGCGTTGGTAGTAACCCGTTTCAGAAAGTTTGAGAAGAAATATATGGCCTTTCAAACCACTGGCGACAGGCTGTTTTATGCATTAATAAGCCTTGTAGGTTGTGGTGCAGGCGCATGGGTGGCAGCAGGTATATTGCTTTCGCCTTTCAATTATTACGATGTGCATATTGCCCGCCAAAACCCAATGGATAGTATTATATGCAATATAGACAGCACCACTATAAGCGAAAAGAATCCGGATGAGACGCAGACAAGTACCATATACTATCATGCCTATGATAAACCCGGAAAAATAGAGACCCATGATTATCTTCAGGCCCTGGCCTATATGCACGTATTACACTCATACGGCCAGTACAGGCTTATGCTGGGTGTGCATAAGGGCATACTTAGTACATGGTGGCTAGACAAATGGAGCCTTAGGTATAACCCGCCTATACCTACCCAAAAGAGGTGAAAAAGGCATTCAATCCCAATTGTACACAATTGCTGTCTAAAATTATAATGCTGATTATCAGTATATTAAATGCATTGTTAAATAAATATGAAGAATTTGGTATGTGTGTATCATGCTGAATACTACATTTGCATCCCTTTTTAAGAAAACGTTCTTTAAATCAGTATCAGGAAAGCAACTGCAAAAGCGAGAAGAGTGTAAAAAGCTTGCGATAAAAAAAGTTGAAAAAAGATTTGCAGATTAAAAAGATTATGTATCTTTGCAGCCCTTTTTTGATAAAAGGTTAGTTCTTTAGTATGTTTTAGTCCCTTGCAAAACAGGGGATATATCATAACAAAAAGTTCTTTGAAGTATTGGAGAAGAAAGAAATAGCGAACATCATTCCCTTTCAGGTTTTTTTCTGAGAGGGTAAATGAGAAACCAAATCAAAATGTCAATTTTCGTTATCGCTACGGCGAAACGAAACACGATCAAACACACAATGGAGAGTTTGATCCTGGCTCAGGATTAACGCTAGCGGCAGGCCTAATACATGCAAGTCGAGGGGCAGCAGGTGTAGCAATACATGCTGGCGACCGGCGCACGGGTGCGTAACACGTATGCAATCTTCCCTTAACTAGTGAATAGCTTTGAGAAATCAGAATTAATACACTATAACATTGCGAAATGGCATCATTTTGCAATTAAAGCTCCGGCGGTTAAGGATGAGCATGCGTCCCATTAGCTAGTTGGCGAGGTAACGGCTCACCAAGGCTACGATGGGTAGGGGTTCTAAGAGGATTTACCCCCACACGGGAACTGAGACACGGTCCCGACTCCTACGGGAGGCAGCAGTAAGGAATATTGGTCAATGGACGCAAGTCTGAACCAGCCATGCCGCGTGTAGGATGAAGGTTCTATGGATTGTAAACTACTTTTGTACGGGAAAAAACCCCGGGTTTCTACCTGGGTTGATGGTACCGTAAGAATAAGGATCGGCTAACTCCGTGCCAGCAGCCGCGGTAATACGGAGGATCCAAGCGTTATCCGGATTCACTGGGTTTAAAGGGTGCGTAGGTGGAATGTCAAGTCAGTGGTGAAAACCTGCAGCTCAACTGTAGAACTGCCATTGATACTGTCATTCTTGAGTACATTTGATGTGAGTGGAATGTGTCGTGTAGCGGTGAAATGCTTAGATATGACACAGAACACCAATTGCGAAGGCAGCTCACAAAACTGTAACTGACACTGAGGCACGAAAGCGTGGGGATCAAACAGGATTAGATACCCTGGTAGTCCACGCCGTAAACGTTGAATACTAGATGTATGCCCGTTAGGGTATGTGTCAAAGCGAAAGCGTTAAGTATTCCACCTGGGGAGTACGACCGCAAGGTTGAAACTCAAAGGAATTGACGGGGGCCCGCACAAGCGGAGGAGCATGTGGTTTAATTCGATGGTACGCGAGGAACCTTACCTGGGCTTGAAAGTTAGTGACCGTCCCTGAAAGGGGATTTTCCGAAAGGACACGAAACTAGGTGCTGCATGGCTGTCGTCAGCTCGTGCCGTGAGGTGTTGGGTTAAGTCCTGTAACGAGCGCAACCCCTATCATTAGTTGCCAGCGGGTAATGCCGGGGACTCTAGTGAAACTGCCTGCGTAAGCAGAGAGGAAGGTGGGGATGACGTCAAGTCATCACGGCCCTTACGTCCAGGGCTACACACGTGCTACAATGGTCGACACAACGGGCAGCTACTTGGTAACAAGATGCTAATCTCTAAAGTCGATCTCAGTTCGGATAGAGGTCTGCAATTCGACCTCTTGAAGTTGGATTCGCTAGTAATCGCGCATCAGCAATGGCGCGGTGAATACGTTCCCGGGCCTTGTACACACCGCCCGTCAAGCCATGGAAGTTGGGAGTACCTGAAGTCGATTGCCGCGAGGCGTCGCCTAAGGTAAAACCAATGACTGGGGCTAAGTCGTAACAAGGTAACCGTACCGGAAGGTGCGGTTGGAATACCTCCTTTTTAGAGCGATTTTCGGTTTCGTTTGTTCGTTATTTCTTCTTTTTCAGTTTTCCCAACGCGAGAAACCCAGTAACCCTAGGGCAGCGGGGTATTTGTAGTAAGGGGCACTAATAGTAGCCATTAGCTACTAGCTACTAGCTATTAGCCAATTGCCATAATACAGTCCCGTAGCTCAGTTGGTTAGAGCACTACACTGATAATGTAGGGGTCGGCAGTTCAAATCTGCCCGGGACTACTATAGTAGCCATTAGCCATTAGCTAATAGCTAACAGCTCGGCTTGGGGAATTAGCTCAGCTGGCTAGAGCACCTGCTTTGCAAGCAGGGGGTCATCGGTTCGACTCCGATATTCTCCACAACATTCAGTGAACGTACTGAATAGTATTTTGAAATAGATAATTAATTGGAAAGTAGCTCAAGGGTAGAGCAGTCCGGCTATAATAGTCGGGAAGGTCATCGGTTCGATTCCGGTATTCTCCACAAGTGCACAGGTTGTTGTAAACCGGCACAGCGTTCTTTGACATATTGAAATAGATAATATAACTTGACTCACAACAGGTCAATGTAAAACAAATGTTAGTAAAAAAGTTACTTAAGGGCGTATGGTGGATGCCTTGGCTCTTATAGGCGATGAAAGACGTGATAGGCTGCGATAAGCTTCGGGGAGGTGCCGAATAACCTTCGATCCGAAGATTTCTGAATGGGGAAACCTGGTACACTGAAGGTGTATCGCGAAAGCGCAAACTCGGAGAACTGAAACATCTAAGTACCCGAAGGAAGAGAAAACAAAAGTGATTCCGCAAGTAGTGGCGAGCGAACGCGGAATAGCCCAAACCTTGTTGGTTAAGGCCAGCAAGGGGTTGTAGGACTACAATGTGGACTGTAAATATAAAGTGGAAGTTTCTGGAAAGAAACCCAAGATAGGGTGATAGGCCCGTACACGAATTGTATTTGCTACCTAGTAGTATCCTGAGTATCGCGGGGTCGGAGACGCCTTGCGAGAATTTGCCGGCACCATCCGGTAAGGCTAAATACTTATAAGAGACCGATAGCGAACCAGTACTGTGAAGGAAAGGCGAAAAGAACCTCGAACAGAGGAGTGAAATAGAACCTGAAACCATACGCTTACAAGCAGTTGGAGCCCCCTTGAGGGGTGACAGCGTGCCTTTTGCATAATGAGCCTACGAGTTACTCATCACCAGCAAGGTTAATTGCGTGAACGCAAGCAGCCGAAGCGAAAGCAAGTCTTAACTGGGCGTACAGTTGGTGGTGGTAGACGCGAAACTTTGTGATCTACCCATGGTCAGGATGAAGTTCTGGTAACACAGGATGGAGGTCCGAACTGGTGAACGTTGAAAAGTTCTCGGATGAACTGTGGGTAGGGGTGAAAGGCTAATCAAACTGAGAGATAGCTCGTACTCCTCGAAATGTTTTTAGGAACAGCCTTGATTGAATTGTCGTAGAGGTAGAGCTACTGATTGGGCTAGGGGGCTTCATCGCCTACCGAACCCTGACAAACTCCGAATGCTACGACATGTAATCAGGAGTGAGTCTCTGGGCGCCAAGGTCCTGGGACGAGAGGCAAACAAACCAGACCATCAGCTAAGGTCCCAAAATGTATATTAAGTTGCATCTAACGAGGTCTAACTGCACTGACAGCCAGGATGTTTGCTTGGAAGCAGCCATTCATTTAAAGAGTGCGTAACAGCTCACTGGTCGAGCGGTTGGGCGTGGAAGATAAACGGGCATAAAATATACTACCGAAGCTATGGACTATGCAGTAATGCATTAGTGGTAGAGGAGCATTCCAGCGGCGCTGAAGGTATACTGTTAGGTATGCTGGAGCTTCTGGAAAAGAAAATGTAGGCATAAGTAACGATAATGGGGGCGAGAAACCCCCACACCGATAGACTAAGGTTTCCTGAACAACGTTAATCGGTTCAGGGTTAGTCGGGGCCTAAGGCGAATCCGAATGGATAAGTCGATGGATAGTTGGTTAATATTCCAACACTGGCTTTACTGCGATGGGGTGACGGAGTAGTGAAAGGTCTGCCTCCTGACGGAATAGGAGGTTAAAAAGCAAAGGTATACGACCGGTAGGCAAATCCGCCGGTTGTGCTGAAGCCGATAGTACCGTGAGCCTTCGGGCAAGCGGATAATGACCCTAATCAGACTTCCGAGAAAAACCTCTAAGCTTCAGGTAACAGCCACCCGTACCGCAAACCGACACAGGTAGTCAAGGAGAGAATCCTGAGGTGCTCGAGTGAGCCGCGGTTAAGGAACTAGGCAATTTAACCCTGTAACTTCGGGAGAAAGGGTCCCCAACGCAAGTTGGGGCGCAGTTAAATGCTTCTAGCGACTGTTTAACAAAAACACAGGGCTCTGCAAAATCGAAAGATGAAGTATAGGGCCTGACACCTGCCCGGTGCTGGAAGGTTAAGAGGAGAGGTTAGTAGTAATACAACGCTTTGAATCGAAGCCCCAGTAAACGGCGGCCGTAACTATAACGGTCCTAAGGTAGCGAAATTCCTTGTCGGGTAAGTTCCGACCTGCACGAATGGTGTAACGACTGGAAGGCTGTCTCGACCGCGAGCTCGGTGAAATTGTGATACCGGTGAAGACGCCGGTTCCCTGCAACGGGACGGAAAGACCCCGTGCACCTTCACTATAACTTAACATTGTCTTTGGGTGAATGATATGTAGCATAGGTGGGAGACTTTGAAGCTGCGGCGCTAGCCGTGGTGGAGTCGACAGTGAAATACCACTTTTCGTTTATTTGAAGTCTAATCCCATAACCATGGGAGACAGTGTTTGGTGGGTAGTTTGACTGGGGTGGTCGCCTCCAAAAGAGTATCGGAGGCTTTCAAAGGTACCCTCAGTACGCTTGGTAACCGTACGTGGAGCGCAATAGCATAAGGGTGCTTGACTGTGAGGCATACAAGCCGAGCAGGGCCGAAAGGCGGATATAGTGATCCGGTGGTTCCGCATGGAAGGGCCATCGCTCAAAGGATAAAAGGTACGCCGGGGATAACAGGCTGATCCTCCCCAAGAGCTCACATCGACGGGGGGGTTTGGCACCTCGATGTCGGCTCGTCACATCCTGGGGCTGAAGAAGGTCCCAAGGGTTGGGCTGTTCGCCCATTAAAGTGGCACGCGAGCTGGGTTCAGAACGTCGTGAGACAGTTCGGTCCCTATCTGTTGTGGGCGTTAGAAATTTGAGGGGAGTTGACTCTAGTACGAGAGGACCGAGTTGAACGGACCGCTAGTGTACCTGCTGTGGCGCCAGCTGCATCGCAGGGTAGCTATGTTCGGATGGGATAAGCACTGAAAGCATCTAAGTGCGAAGCCCACCCCAAGATAAGATTTCTTTTAAGGGTCGTTAAAGATGATGACGTTGATAGGCTATAGGTGTAAAGCTAGTAATAGCAAAGCCGAGTAGTACTAATAACCCGTAGACTTTGTACTCGATATTTGTTTTACATTCCTGTGGGTCAGTTATATTATCTACTTTCATATGTTTACCATATTTATGTAACAGCTAAAACTGTTATACGATTTAGGGTGACTATAGCAGCGGGGTTCACCTCTTCCCATTCCGAACAGAGAAGTTAAGACCGCTCGCGCAGATGGTACTGCCCACAAAGCGGGAGAGTATGTTGTTGCCCAATTTTAAGCCCCAGTAGTAATACTGGGGCTTTTTTTATTGTACCCGCCGTAGCCTTACTTTGTTCGCCGAAGCCAGGCGGAGGAGAAGCGTAGGCGGGTTTTACTCTTCTCCAGGAAAATATTTACCGTTAGTTTACTTAAGCCTGGAAAGTGTTGGCCGTTCCTCTCCCTAACTCAATTTCGGGTGGAACGTATACAATATATAAGATACAGCGATGCCACCTAAAACAAAACCTCCAATAGCAGCTAATTTTTGCTTCCTTGTTAATGGCATAAACGTCATGATAGCTAGTTGAACTACCCCACCAACCAATTTTCCTTCATTTTCAATTGCCTTAATGTCAGCCATGATTACTTTTTCCATTTTACTTTCATTTTTAAATTCTAATTATATAAAGATAGGATATAGGTAAAAGGAAAATAGTGCTTTCTAATTGGCCCAATTCACAATCGTATGTTTATAACTACCAACCCTCCGTTCATTTGAACAACACTGTATTAAAAAATTTATTTCTTACCTTTATTAACTAAAACCTATTTTAATGGATACTCTTAAAATGAAATTCAAGCTTTATAATCTTGAATTTGAGCTTGAAGGAAATGAAAACACTGTAAAAGAGGAATTTACAAAATTTAAAGAATCCTTTTTGAATGACCTTTTGGGAAAGATGAATATAATAGAGAGGCAAGTAACTACAATTCCCCAAGGCCAAATAAGGAAAATAGAGATACCTCAAAGTACTTTACAAGTTGAACAGAATGATTACCCGGCAATCAAGGAAGTTGTAAAGAAAGACTTGCCTAAGACAGAGCCAGAATGGGTTTTAATTTACGCATTTTATTCATCAGCATTTGGAGAAAATACTTTTACAGAAGCGGACTTAAAAAAGTATTATAATTCGACAGGGCGAAAAAATGTCAGTAGAACAGGTCATTTTGCTCATAACGTAAGCTCTTTGCTAAAGCATAATTATATTAAAGTGCATAATGACACTGAATATTTAATGAAAGATGAAGGAATTAATTATGCTAAACAGATATTGTCAGGCAATTCAACTTCAAAATCTGTTAACAGAATATCGACAAAATCTAAAAACCCTTCTACAGTTATTGAAAGTAGTGAAGAACAAAAGCCGAAAAAAGTTAAAGCTCAAAGTTCAGTTGGTTTTGTTGATTTAAAACTACCTCAGTCGGATTTAAAAAACTGGAGTGATTTCTTTGAAAGCAAGCAACCCAAAGGCCAAAATGAATCAGTTGCCGTAGCAATGAAATGGCACAAGGATTATAGTAATAGTAGTGAAACCTCACTGGAAGAAATAAATTATTTATTGAGTATTGTCGCTAAAACACCTAGTGCTTTAGCCCAAGTTCTTATAAATATGGGGGGATCGCAATTTCGGTGGGTTACGAAAGGGTCAAGAGGGAAATACCAATTAAGCTCAATTGGTGAAAATTATGTGATGAATAAATTGCCGAAAAGTTAGGGGTAAAAATATCTTAATTTATTTCTTTGCTTGCTTTTTGGTCTTGTCTTTTGACTTAGCAGTAAGATGTTCTCCATGAGTACTAAAGATAGAATCGACTAGCCTACTACAACTGGAGGTTACCCTAGCCAGTACCTTAATTTGTTCCCGGACAGAAGAACTATCTGATTTATGGGGATAATTAATACTGTGATCTACTTCACCCCAAACCTCTTCCATTAAGGTTCTAACTTGAACTTCAAGTGTAATTCCTGATTTTGAATTTGGTTTAATAATATAATGTACACTAGTGTACATGTTAGGTGATTTATCCACTTTTACACCAATACTTTCAAAATATTCTCTTGACTCGTCATCCCATGTTTTTGCAGATGGCCCCTCAACGATTTTCCAGTTCTGTTCGTCGATTATTTTCTTAAGCTCTAAATGTATCTGTTCAAATTGCTTTGTGTAAAGATGTAGAATTCTAAAACCACCCAAATCATTAATCTTAATAAGTAGATTATTCTTAGTTATTGTGAATTTTTTCTTTTTTTCTACCGATTCATTATATTTACGTATAAGCTTATCCATTAGATGTTCAGGGTCTTTAAGACGGGCTTTATGAGAATGGATTATGTTCATCAAGTTTTCAGAATTAAGCACATACCCTTCAAAACTATTGAGGGACATCGAAATAAGCCCTTTATTGTCTATAAAATGCTGGACCATTTCGCCAAATTCTTTCTTCTGTTGTGCATTGATAATATTTTTCATGCTCATAAAGAAAATTATTCTGTTGCAGAAATAATTTTATTGGCAATCGATATAAACTCTTCTACCGCTTGTGCTTTCTGATCTGCACTTCCACCATCAACTGCAAAAAAAGGTACACCTTGTGTTTGTGATAAAGGGGCAAGGCTAGCAAAGTCCTTTACTTGCCCAAGTTTATGCTGACTAGGGGTGCCTTTTGCTAAATCCTTGTCAATTTTGCGGAGTACCTCTACAATATCACTATAAGTACTTTTCTCTAACTTAGTTGCATAAGCAGCATATTGGGATGCAATAGATTCACTATACATTCTGAACCTTTGAAGTATATATCCAATGTATTCCGGTTTGCCAGGTAGCAATAGCGTATTATCTGGAGCTAATAATGAAATAATTTGCCATTCTTTTATCCAGTCATATAAAGACCTTCCTAATGTTTTCAATGCCCTGACAGAAAACAAGTCACAAGCTGCTGGAACTATAAAGTAATCACAATCTAAAAGTATAACCCTATTAAGCGGTCCAATATTGGGTCCAACATCATAAAAAATATAATCGATTTTTTCCTTCGTTGCAATATTGTTAACTATTTCACTTATTGCTGAAGCACCCTTAAATCCACGAGGTTTTCTTTGTAAACATTCGACCCAAATCTGGTTAAGTTCTTGCTCAAATTCAGATAAGCGAATATCACCAGGAAGAAGAAATACATTATCAAGCCTTTCTGATACTTTAATATTCTTGACTCCGCCTGTACCCTCAATAAATGGCTTTAGAGCAGACCAAATTGTAACTCCTTCATCCGTATCAGAGTTATCAAGCCAATTATCTACAACGTCCGATTCGACCAGATAAGAGGTTAAATTGCATTGTGGATCTGTATCAACTAATAAAACACGTTTACCCAGACTACCCAAAGCAGCAGCAATATTTATAACAAGCGTAGTTTTACCTACTCCGCCTTTATGATTATAGAGAGTGAGTCTCGCAGATTTATGCCTATTTTGATTGACCTTGCGCACGATTAATTTTTTTGCTGATTTTGAGGTGTCGATTTTTTGGTTCTTTTCTTAATCCGCATGCTTGCAATACGGGCTCTTGCCGCATCATAATCAGGTAATGCTTGTACATATAATTCGCCCGCAGAGCTAATTTGATTATTACCCTTAGAAGCCTGCACTAAAAACCCAGCTCTACTTGCATTACTAACTGCTACCGCTGCATTTGAAAATTTAGGTTGTGCCGCTTCTGTATTTAAAGCGCTTAAATCAAGTGTCTTAAAATGAGGCATATTCTTATAATGGGTTAGATAATATGCCAAACATGCAATTCGGTCAACATCTGTTTGTGGCAGTTTATCCCTTAAAAAATCTTTTGGTGTTATATCTCTGTTTTCTGAAAAAGGCACAGAACCATGAGAATGCTTTGTTTCAGCATTATGTCTATTTTCACGTATAGCATCAATTCCAAGAAATGATGCTACAGCTTGTAAGGTTCTTTTTTGAGCATCACTGTCAAGTGTTTTAAGTGCAGCAAGAATTGAAGTTAGAACTTCAAGGTCTGTTTTATTATTTTCATCCATAGACTATTTTTTTTCAAAGTTAAAGGTAGTAAAATGTTTTTTCTTGGTTTTATCCTATATGCTAAAGATAATAAGAATTGTGGAATTAAGCGTAGATATTAATTTTGTAATTGAAGTAAATCTAATGTAAAACTTGAAAGTAATTTATTCGCCATTTTGCTTATTTATCAGCAAGTTAAGGGTATTAGTATAGGGCGAATTGAGAAATTAGAATTTAAACCCCTTCAATGTATTTTACATCCTCCGGCTTTTGCAGGTTATACTGCAAAACCAGGGTTTGGTTTTGGGGTTTCTGCTTTTCGCTGGGGTAGCTGCCGCGCTTTTTAAAGAGGCGGTCGGCAGCCATCACAACATCGTAATGGCTGGGCTTGCGCTTTATGGTTAACGTCTTGCCGTCAATTATGCGCTGTTCTTCAATTTCGTAATCGCCTTTAATTATCGAGCAAAGCACAGCCTCTACTTCAAGGTCGCTCAGCACATTTTCTTTGGCTGCCCTGGTAATGGCATCTTTGCGCACCTCGTTAATTATGCCCTGCTCAACCTGGTTGCGTTCATCAATTTGTTTGCGGGCCACCGCAAGGTAGCCCATAATGGTGCGTTCCGTCACGCACCATTTGGCCGAAAATTCTTTTACAATACCGGCCGTGGTTTCGCCTTTGTCAAGGCGCTCGGTAATTTCCGTTATCC
>Ga0206836_10056_pt1 | contig 32252 bp, 36 predicted proteins | sample Alteio_BWOrgCont_28_FD_152871 | JGI IMG/M metagenome (GOLD analysis project Ga0206836, IMG submission 152871) | Enriched cells from forest soil in Barre Woods Harvard Forest LTER site, Petersham, Massachusetts, United States -... | ecosystem: Environmental > Terrestrial > Soil > Temperate forest >...
ACGCGACGTTGGTGACTACGCCGCGCAGCGCCTCCTGCACCTAGATTTCTCCGGCAAACAAACGCGCGAGCTGCTTGGGGAGCGCGACCTCTCGATGACAGAAGCTACCGCAGTGATTGCGCGCGGCATCGGCAAACCGGACCTGCGTTACCAGCAGTTCCCGTATGACCAGGTGCAGCAAGTATTAACATAATTGGGAGTTCCCCCGAAGGGAGCTGCCATGTACATCGAGTTGTACAAAGCCATCAACGCAGGAGTCCTCGTTCCGTTGGAACCGCGTTCGAAAAAGAACACTACACCTACTTCGATTGAACAATTTGTGCAGGATGCTTTTGCGGCCGCATATCAGAGGAAGGCTCTCAGCGCTTAGGCCCGGACGAGCTTACTTAGAGAGAGGAATCAATGACAACAACAAAGACAATGTGGCTGGAATCGGTCGTTACGGCAATTGATGTGCTGGTTGCGCCTGTTTGCAGGCGAGAGTTCCGGGAACCCTTTAAAGACTTCGGACTAACTGATGGTTAGGAACAGGAGAATATCTATGAAAAACGCCAAGGAACTCATGCTTGAATACACCGCCTTCTCGTTCAGAGATCCGAAGAAGGCAGCCGAGATGTTTGCGGAAGATGGCGCCTTTGAGCTGCCGTATCTTGCGACTTTCGGACTTCCTACAGAGTACAGGGGCCGAGACGCGATCGCCGGTTTTTTCCAATCCCTGCTCGATATCTATCCAGGTTTCCAATTCGAGAATACCAAGGTGCTGATCGATACTCCCGATCAAGTCTTTGCAGAATTCGAGGCCAATGCGGTGTCAAGCAAAACGGGACGATCCGTGCATCAACTCTTCTTTTCGAGGCTGGTTGCCGAGAATGGAAAGATCAAGTTATTTAGAGAAGCTCTGAATACTTTCGAAGTGGCCCGGGCTAACGTACAGGATAGCGCGGGCTTGTTTTGAAAAAGGATTAGTTGGGTTGCTACGGGTGCCTCCATTCCAGCGGATGGAGGAATGATCGCTGACTAAACCTCGCAAGCCTAAGTGAGGACTCCGATGATCGATGAACATAATCTCGTCGTTGTTGCCGGTTCGATGGCGACGCTTACAAAAGCTCACAGGACGCGGAGCTAAGCCTGAACGCGGCGATCCTGCGCGCCGAAATCGCCAGCAGCTACGAAGAGTTTCTGGATATCTTTGAGACATTTTACGCCGACGATGTCGAGGTGACCAGTGAAGATTCGCAGGTGACAATCGGCGGAAAGGCGAGAGTACGTCCTTTTCTTTTGAATTTCCTGGTGCCGCTTCACGTAATGGCTGAGGTTGCCGGATTGTCGACGTCAGTTCAGCAGACTGCGGTTCCCCGAGACACTGCCGACGAGACACATTCCGCATGGAGGATCGACTTCACCGGCGTCGGAGGGAAACGGTGCACTTTGACATGGAACGCCATTCGGAAATGGAAGGCGTCTAGGGTTGTGTACGAGCATCACTACGATCATCAGCAGATCGGCGAACCCCTGACCCAGGACGATTTGAATTTGGATTCGGGTCATTCCGAGGCCGAGTTTCGGTTGCCATCCTGAGGGCAGGGGATTGCTTGAGGGGCAAGCGCATAGAGAGGCTGCATTTACTTATACCGGAACCTGACGTCGCTGGACGCGAAGGCTCGAATCAATCACCGCGGGATGGGATGCCAATGAAGAAGTACAAGATCGCTGTTCTGGACGATTACCAAAATGTGGCGCTTGAGAGCACCGATTGGTCGGTGCTCCGTGATCGAGCGGACATCGCCGTATTTCAGGACCACCTCGCCGATCTGGACGCCGTGATTGAGCGGTTGCTGCCTTTTGATATTGTTTGTGTCATGCGCGAGCGGACCCCGCTGCCCCGCAACGTCATTGAGCGCCTTCCTAATCTCAGGCTCATTGCCTCGACGGGAACTGGAAACGCATCGATCGATGTGGCCGCCGCGGGCCATCATGGGATCGCAGTGGTTCACACGGGGTATAGGTCGGACCCAACGATCGAACATACCTGGGCGCTGATCTTGGCCTCCGCACGACATATCGTGACGGAGAGCAACTCCGTCCGATCCGGCGGCTGGCAGCAAACAGTGGGCACGGATCTCCGTGAAAAGACCCTGGGCGTTCTGGGACTTGGGCGGATTGGATCACAGGTCGCGCGCGTCGGGAGCGCTTTCGGAATGAATCTGATTGCCTGGAGCCAAAACATGACGCCCGAGGCTGCCAAAGCCGCGGGCGCAATCCTGGTTTCCAAGGACCAGCTGTTCGAGCGGGCCGACATCCTGACGATCCATGTAGTGTTGAGCAGTCGTACGCACGGCCTGGTAGGGGCCGCGGAGCTGGAGAGAATGAAGCCAACGGCCCGGTTGATCAATACGTCGCGCGGGCCGATCGTCGAAGAGCAAGCTTTAATCAGTGTGTTGAAGAACAAGCAAATCGCCGGCGCGGCGATCGACGTATTCGACATTGAGCCGCTGCCTCCGTGTCACCCGTTCCGGACGCTGCACAACGTACTGGCAACGCCGCATATCGGCTACGTATCGCATGGTCTTTACAAGACGTTCTACGAGGATACCGTCTCGAACATTCGGAAGTGGCTTGACACACATTAGGCACCCGCAGCATAGACGCAGTCAAACTAGGAGGAAAACATGGCTGGGTCAAAGGAAGCACGAAACAAGGCGCTGGTTCTGAAGGCATTCGACACGTTGTTCAACAAGCGTGACTACGCGGAGGCAGAGCGATTCTGGTCACCGAAATACGTTCAACATAGCGCTCACATTGTTCCCGGTCGTGAGGGTTTGTTTGACCTGATAAAGAGCCTTCCGCCAACGGCGAAATATGAAGCGGGAACGATCGTGGCCGACGGAGATTTTGTGATCGCCCACGGACGATTTTCGGACTTCGGCCTGCCAGTGAACTGGATTGCGGCGGACATCGTTCGGATCGAGGATGGCGTCCTTATCGAGCATTGGGATGTGATTCAGGACGAGGCCACAGAAGAACAATCGAAAAGTGGCGCTCCCATGTTCGGAAAGACTTTCCCAAAGTACAAATGAGAGGGAGTGGTCGAAAGGAGACGGAGCCATGGGAAACGATGACGCTTATGTAAGTCTCGGATTGAAGGTGTGGAAAGCGCAAATCGAGCGAGCAGACAAGCTTTTTGGAGGGCTCACGTCCGAGGAGGTTCTGCGGGAAATTGCTCCTGCCAGGAACAGGCTACTTTATTTATGGGGACATCTCACAGCCATACACGACGCGACGTTGCCGTTGTTGGGGCTGAGTGAACGACTTCATCCCGAGTTTGATGTCGCCTTCGTCTCGAATCCAGACAAGTCCCGAGCCGGCATTCCTTCGCACGAACAGGTGCGCCAAGCATGGAACAGCGTAAACGGTGAACTTTCGAGGGGTTTCGAAAGAATGTCGTGGTCTGACTGGCTGCAGCGGCACTCTGCCGTGTCGGCAGAAGATTTTGCAAAAGATACTTCGCGCAATCGCTTCGCTATCCTGCTGAGCCGCACGAACCATCTGTCCTATCACCTCGGCCAGGCGGTTCTTGGACTCAAGTGACCGAGCGTGAAGCATCGGAGCTAGAGAGTTCCAGCTCAGCAACAATCTTGCAGGTCGCGATCAAGATAGGTAATGAGAAGTCGGCTTGTAGGAAGTAATCTCCGCGCCTGCCGCCAATTCTGGAAGGATTACGGGCAACTCGGAAGCGACCCGTTGTTTCAGTTTGCCGACCAAAATCGTGGCTTCGAATCTGCTGTAACCTCGTGAACCTTCTTCGGCGTGAAAGACCGCGTCGGCCCATTCTTTTTGATCTTCCAGATCATTATCAAGTGCAACGGGTGAAAATATAATTCGATGTGCCTCGGAGAGAGGGATAAGGGGGTCCAAAAAAGTTTTGCTCATGCCGGATTAGCCGCCGCGCCAGCTTTAGCGACAACTCCGCACGCTGGGAGTTTCCATAAACTGGGTGGAAGCGAGAGAGTTCATTGGCCTGCGGCGGCGCCATCGTGTTGCCCCTCAGTTCGAAGAAGCCCTCCGTTCGAGTGAGGCCGGGCTGGGCCGTAACGGCCAGTTCGATTGGCGGCCATCGATTGCTAGCGCGTTCGGCGAGATTTTTCAAAACGCCCTTCGCCGCAGAAAAAGGTAGCGAGCAGTGGCTGGATCCGCCTTTGATCCACCGACCGCGCTCGGCGACGGGACGTCTGCTCGTTGCGACGAAATCTTCCGCACGCGGCCAGCTCGAGGGGGAGACGCGCGGGCCAGCTTCGCTGTACCCGGGTCGGCGGCGGACGTAAGGAGCCCTGCAACCGATAGGTTGACCAGTAGGCGTCGCCCGAATGTTTCGTGTCGTTTGGTAATTGCTCCAGCCAGTCTCGTTAAGGACCCTCATTCAGGGATCGAGCCGCGAGGGCTCCGCGCTCAACATATTGAGGCCAAGCTGCGCGTTTCCAATCGCCCGGCGCTCTTCCGGGGAATCTTGCACATCAAGTTGCTGCAGGCGTCTGTTAATCGCCGTCTGTGCTGGGTCGATGCGCTCCAGGCGCTTTGACCGGTCTGTCTCCATCAACGCGCTGTTGAAGGTTTCTTCCCATTTGTATGCGTCTGGGTCTCGAACTCTTCTCGGGGGCTTGCGGCGGCTTTTCCAGCGGCCGAAACGGATGATTTGACTGATTTGGTTCCGGTTCGCCTACTTCGGCGGCCGGAGGCTTTGGCAGGGGCTCGGTCCGCGGTCCGGATCGCGGCGTTGGCGGCGACTGCGGCGGCGTTGACACCTGCGGTTTTTCTGCCGGCTGTTCGGTGGTGACGATCTCACTGGCTTCGAGAAAATCACAAAGGCCAATATCACGATGGCGACGAAACAGAAGATTCGAGAGAGAATCGTCATGTGCGTACTCCCAACGCGATCTCGAATTTACAAAAAAAGGAGCCCGTGGCCGAAGGGACTACAGGAAGGACCTGGATGCGGGGCGGGAAGTTACGCCTTTGTTAACGAGGATGTCAAGCGTTAGTTACGGTGATGCACGGGACACCAATTAAAAGCAATATGACCAGTTCCACAACTACTGGATTACGCAAGATGTCAAGTTTCATCGAGCAGCCGCGGCTTACGACAGCCAACTGTTGCCGCTGAAACGCCAATACCCCGCCGGAAACTGATAGAAACTCAGCGCTCGCGGCGGGCGCAGTATCCGCAGAAAATGCCTGCGGGGGTGGACGATGCTGAGAAGAGTGCAGATTGTGCAGGTCCCCGCGGAATACAGTGCGCGACTTGAAGGCGCGACTCACGCATGCAGACACATTGCCGACAAGCTGAACAACGGCGCGACCGTCGTGCCCGGCAGAGATTTTAACGGCAAAGTCGAATCCGGTTCGTGGGCCGCGACCTGTGGCGTGTGTGCGGAATATCTGGACAACTTCGCACCGAGGTCCTGAAGCGGTGCCGTCGGGGTGGTTACTCTTTAATGCAGTGGCAGGTCGCGCGAACGTTCACAGCCGGCAAGGCACCGGATGCAAACCCAGCCTGCTTTTGAGTTTTGAACGGCCCGTGCCACTTCCCGGGCGTTGATCGGTAGGCTTCGGCAACCTCTCCTTTTCCGTTGTAGCAATGCGGACAATCGCCTCGATGAAGTGTGACCGTGCGGAGATCGCCCTGCCAATCTTCGTGCAGATAGAATCCGTCTGACTTCACCATCACTGGCAGCTTACTTCACGAAGTGTTACAGGCATGTTGCGGGAGTTTTTACAGCCAGCGGTTACTCTTCTAACAGACAACGGGGCTCGTTCAGTGGATAGCTGTTGGACGCACGGAGATTGTCCGGAGAACGTGTTTTGGCCAGCCGCACCTTAATGTATAGGTCGACATCCGACACAGAAAAGGTAGAATGCAGCGCTCAAAGAGATCGTTGGTAGATAGTTAATCGTTTCATGCGTGCGGAGGGTGTATGCCGCCAAAAAATCTAAAGATTGACCAACTCGAACTCGATGTTGCAAATCCTCGGATCAGCAAAGCCAACGCCCAGCACGAAGCCATGCAGAGAATTATCGATGACCAGGACATCAAGTTGGCCAATCTCGCCGAGAGCATTGCCGAAGATGGCCTGAACCCCATGGATCGCTTGCTTGTAATCAAATCCGAAGGCAGCAGCGGGAAATATACCGCACTTGAAGGGAACAGGCGTATTGCCGCGATGAAAATTCTGAGGAATCCAGCCGTGCTTACCGGGCTGGACGTACGTGCGCCATTACAGAGGAAACTTGAGAAGTTAGCTCAGACCTTCGACCTAAAGACCGTCGAGCCCATCGCCTGCTACGAAGTCAGCACGCGCACCGAAGGCAACTCATGGATCGAACAGCGCCACACGGGTGAAGATGAAGGCCGGGGAATCGTTAGATGGTCTGGCGTAGCTGCGTCACGGTTTCGGGGTCGTGATCCTGCCCTTCAGGCTTTGGACCTTGTCCGCCAATATGGCGATCTGACCGACGAACAAAAAAGAATTATCGAAGGCCGCTTTCCCATTACAACGCTTGACCGTCTTTGTCGTTCGGGCTTGTTCCGTCCCCATTCTGTTCCCATACCCTCTCCGCCGGTAAGCTCAATGCGAGCTGCCTGGCACTCCACGTGTACCGACGAGCGATTAGCTCAACTGAAGGGCGGCGCGAGCATTGTTCTTGAGCGGACAGCTGCGCGCCTGTCGAGCGGCCGGGCATCAAGCTGCTGTAAAATCGGAGCCCAAAACATCGGTCGAGCAGATTTGCGTTTCGTTGCCATTGATGGCCGCGAGGTGGCATGAATATGCTGAGACCAGAGAGATTGTGTGTCGCTTCTGAGCCACATCAGTTGAGCAGGCAAGACACGCGTCGTCTCCTGCAATGTAGCGCCGTTGTTATCCTTATGATTGGCACCGCGTTGCTGACGGGCTGCAGCACGACCCGACAGCCCGCGGGTTCCGTGGATTGGGACAAGTTTGTGGCCGACTATCTTGAGAGCTATTTCGCGGCCCATCCCGATGCTGCGGTAGGGGAGGGGCGGCACGAGTTCGATGGTCAGCTTCCTGACTGGAGCAAAGCAGGCCTCGATCGGGAAATCGCGCGGCTTCATGCCGCGCGGGCGCGCGCCGCAACCCTCACTGATAACCTGGACCAAAGACAGCAATTCGAGCGCGACTACGTGACTGCGCAGATTGATTCCGACCTGTTCTGGCTCGAATCCGCCCGCTGGCCTTATCGCGATCCTTACTTCTATAGTGGTTCAGTTGATCCCGAAGTTTATCTCACCAGGCCGTATGCACCCCTGGAGATGCGGATGCGCGCCTTCATTAACTACGAAAAGGCGCTTCCGACGGCGCTCGATCAAATCCGCACCAACCTCCAAACTCCGATGCCACGTACGTACGCGGACTTTGGCCGACTCACATTCGGGGGACTTGCCAAATATTTCGATCGCGACGTGAAGAGAATTTTCACATCGGTCAAGGACGCGCAGCTCCAATCCGACTTCGCGGCGGCAAACAAAAACGCGATCCGCGCCCTAAAGTCGCTGGACGCCTGGTTTGCTTCCGAGCAGGCCAAAGCCGATGACAATTTCGCGATCGGCGCCGATCTTTTCCACCAGATGCTCTACTCAACCGAGCGTGTAGACATTTCTCTGGATCAGCTCGAAGCTATCGGCCAACAGGATCTCGAGCGAAATCTGGCAGCGCTGAAGGACGCCTGCGCACAATTCGACTCCGGCAAATCGCTAGCGCACTGCACGGCGAAACAGACGGCGGACAAACTGAAAGGCAGCCCAGTCGATGCAGCCCGCGACCAGTTGAAAGAACTGAAAACCTTTGTGATGGATAACCAGATCGTCTCGATTCCTGGAACGGAAGAGGCTCAAGTGGCAGAAGCGCCGCCCTATCAGCGCTGGAATTTCGCATATATCAATATTCCTGGTCCCTACGAAAAAGGGCTGCCCTCGGTCTATTACATTTCGCCCCCAGACCCGAAGTGGACGGCCGCCGAACAGAAGGCATATCTACCGGGGAAGGCCACCTTGCTCTTTACTTCTGTCCATGAAGTCATGCCGGGACACTTCGTGCAATTTCTCCACGCTAACCGCACGCCTTCACGATTCGGACAGGTTTTTGTTGGGTATGCTTTCGCGGAAGGCTGGGCTCATTACGCGGAAGAAATTATGTGGGACGCGGGCCTGGGAGCAAAGGACCCCGAAACGCACGTCGGCCAGCTCACAGAAGCGCTCTTGCGCGACGTTAGATTCCTGTCCGCCATCGGCTTGCACACCGGCCACATGACCGTTGCTGAATCCGAGAAACTGTTCCGCCAATCCGCCTTCGCCGATGCGGGCGATGCACGCCAGCAGGCGGCTCGCGGCACTTTTGATCCCGCTTACCTCAATTACACAATGGGCAAGCTAATGATCCGAAAATTGCGTGACGAGTGGACTGCCACCCGCGGCGGCCGCAGTGCCTGGCACGATTTTCACGATCAATTCCTCAGCTACGGCGAGCCTCCCATTCCACTGGTGAGGAAGGCCATGCTCGGGCCTTCAGCCGGGCCGCCACTCTGAGCGCGCCGCGTTGAGCCTTGTCGCAGCACTAGAGACTCTTTGACCAAAATTACGGGCGATATAGTTGGCTGGATTTCCGGCCCAACTCTCGCGGCACAGATAGCAAACCGACCGTATTGCTGACCGGTGCACCCGAATAATGCAATAGCGCGCCTGCCTTGGGACATAAAGTGAATTGACCCAAGCGGTGGAGTTCTCTGCGTACTCCTACCGTTGTGGAATGGAGCCGCCCCGGTCAAACTGAGGCGGTTTCCTTTTGCTGGATATTGAAAGCCAATTCAGCTACTTTTTTTCTAATCATGAAAACTCTGACGAAGCTCTTTTGGAAGTACCTTACCTTTGCGGTGTTGCTCGTTGCGGTGATTGCGGCTGGGTCGATGGTTTACGGACAGACGCGGACGTCGTCCGGCGGAAACGGCCGACTAATGGTATATGGTGACACCGTGTTCTTTATCGGACCGGGCATTCCGGGAAGCTGCTCGCACAGCAGCCAATTCAAGCACGGCGACAATATCGGTTTCCGCATGACGGCGATTAATCCGGAAACGGGCAAGAGAGATCGGGCGACACAACTGGTCGTTCACATCACTTATGGCGGGAAGACTGTTGACCTGCCTATGCACGATCGCCAGAATGACCGGCAACCGGAGCGCGAGTTCTGGATCGCAAAGTGGCCGGTTCCGGATGATGCGACGACTGGGATTGTCCGCTACACGGTGACGGCCAAAGATCCGCAGGGACGGACAGGCGAGTACAAGCCATTCGACGTGAACGAGTCGCAGATTACGATCGTCGCCGAGCGCACGCAGATCACCCAGGCCCCGGTCAAATAGAACACCGAACCATTTGGCTCAGCCGAATCATACGTAGTTGTTCTGTCAATTCAAGTGTATGGGTTTTGCTGAGTGTGGTCACGCGATTGCCATGATGATCCAATGAGTCGGCTCGGCAGGGGGACAGTCCTTTCACATACCGCCCCTCTACACCGATTCACCGCGAGTTAGGAATGACGCTGCCAGATAGTTGGTTCGACTCCCACACGCTTCCGCCAGATTGCACTGAGTGTGAATGAGTTAAGTCTCGGATGAGTGGGCAGAAGTGGGCAGTAAGCACTTCCAGCTTATCGGTCTAAATAGGAATCGTGCGGCATGGATGGCAGGCCGAAACAAAGCGAATTACCATTTCTCTCCAAACGAGTTCTTGTGGAAGTGAGACGGCATCGGAACGTCTGAGCTGCTGGCCGTAGACTTCAGAGCCTGAACTGTCCGCGTGGCAGCATCAACGCTCTGCCGAACCCGGACAATCCCTCGTGTTAAGTCCACATCGCTGACACGGAGAGCGAGTACTTCTCCAATCCGCAGACCAAGAGCCGCGGTGGTTGGCTTTGACTCAAGAAATGCCAATTCCCCGGGCAAAAAAGCCGAATCTGTGGCGAACGGAACCGCGAGTTCGAATCCCACCCTCTCCGCCATATCTCTAACTCATTTATAACAAAAGTTCTATTTACATAGTACCTACTTGTATCGAGCATTTGGGTGATTTGAAACCGGCGGTTCGAGGAGCCCAAATGCAGACTCCCGGGCGGTAGGTGAAAGGACTGTCGCCCTGACAACCTAACTCACCGGATCTGAGGTACGAGCGAATTAATCCAGTGGGAGAACGTATACGACCCCAGGATCGCAAATAACCGGCAGAAACCATAAGACCGTTTAGAGCCGCTTCCGCTGCATCAAAACATGCGTTCACACGCTCAGATGCGCGCGCACCACTTCATCTGTCAATTCGGTAATCGCTCCCGAAGCGACTCGTCTCCCGTTGGAGAGTATGCAGAACTCGCTCGCCACGCGACGCGCGAACGGCAGTTTCTGTTCGACTAGGAGCACGGTCAACCCCAGTTCCTTGTTCAGCTGGAGGATGATATTGCCAATTTCGTGGACGATATTTGGCTGAATCCCTTCGGTAGGTTCATCGAGAATTAGTAACTTCGGCTCGAGGACGAGCGCTCGGCCGATGGCGAGTTGCTGTTGCATCCCGCCTGAAAGATCGCCTCCACGCCGCTTCAGCATTTGCTTCAACACGGGGAATAAATCGAAGATATGCGGAGGAATAGCCCGGGCGCCGTTCTTGCGCACTCCCAGGCCAACACTCAGGTTTTCCTCTACTGTCAGATGCGAAAAGATCTCACGCCCCTGTGGCACGTACCCAATACCAATCCTGGCCCTCTCCTCAGGTGGACGTTTTAGCAAATCGATCTCATCAAAGGTAATGCTTCCCGAAGTTGGCGGCAGCAGGCCCATGATGCACTTGAGAAGCGTCGTCTTACCCATGCCATTTCGGCCCATCAGGCACATGAGCGAGCCGGCGGCCACGCAAAGATCGACATCCCATAGAGTGTGACTGCCGCCATAGAACTGATTGAACGCTTTGATCGACAGCACCCTTACGCTCCAAGGTAAACGTCTATGACGCGGGGATCCTTCTGGACCTGATTCATGTCGCCTTCGGCAAGCACGCGTCCTTCATGCAGCACCGTCACCCTCTTTGCGATGGAACGGACAAAATCCATGTCGTGCTCCACGACCACTACCGAGTGCTCGCCCTCCAGCGACTGAAGAAGCCTGGCCGTGCGCTCGATCTCTTGCGGGGTCATACCCGCAACCGGTTCGTCAACCAGGAGTAATTCAGGATCTTGCATAAGCAGCATGCCGATCTCCAGCCATTGCTTCTGGCCATGAGAGAGTATGCTTGCCGGCAGATGGTGTTGCTCCCCAAGGCCGATGACGTCGAGGACCTCGTCGATTCTCTTTTGTTGTGCGGCCGTTCTACGCGCAAACAACATCTTGAAGAAAGACTTGTCGCCAGCCAGGGCTAGTTCAAGATTTTCGACCACCGTCAGTTGTTCGAATACGGTCGGTTTCTGAAATTTCCGCCCAATCCCCGCATGCGCGATTTCCGGCTCGGAAAGGGTTAGCAAATTCACTTTGTCGCCAAACCATGCCGCCCCCGAATCCGGACGCGTTTTTCCGGTGATAACGTCCATCATGGTGGTTTTGCCCGCGCCGTTCGGTCCGATGACGCAGCGCAGCTCTCCTGGCTCAACCTGTAGGGTGAGCTCATTGAGCGCCTTGAAACCGTCAAAGCTCACGGTTAGGTGCTCGATACGGAGGACTTTGCCCCGAACGCTCATTTTCTTGATGGCTGCGCCCGATCCACTTGAATTCGCAGCCGCTCCATTTGTTTTCTATGTGATCGCGCCTGGTCCGGCAGCAGGCCAACGATCCCGCGCGGCAGAAACAGCGTCACCAGGATGAACAGAGCCCCGAGCGCGTAGTACCATGCTTCAGGAAGAGCGGTCGTAAAGTAGGTTTTGGCGTAGTTCACCAACATGGCTCCGGCGGCCGCGCCATAAAGCGTCCCTCGTCCTCCTACAGCCACCCAGATGACGATTTCAATTGAATTGATTGGCGAAAACTCACTGGGATTGATGATGCCAATCTGCGGAACGTAAAGCGCGCCAGCGATGCCGGCAAGAACAGCTGAAAAGACGAAAACCCATAGTTTGAACGATTCCACGCGATAACCGAGAAAGCGCGTCCGGCTCTCCGCGTCACGGATCGCCCGGATCACCCGCCCCGCACGCGACGAGACAATCGTGCGGCACGCCAAGTAGCTGACTGCGAGCATGAAAGCGGTGATCAGCAAAAGGACAACGTGAACACGATCAGAATCCAGGCGAAAACCCAAGATGTCCTTGAAATCCGTGAACCCGTTATTACCGCCAAAGCCCATGTTGTTGCGGAAGAACGCAAGCATCAAGGCGTAGGTCAGCGCTTGGGTAATGATTGACAAATACACGCCAGTGACGCGCGACCGGAAGGCAAACCATCCGAACGCCAACGCCAGCAAACCCGGGGCAAGCACAATCATGATGAGAGCAAACCAGAAATGGTTGAAGCCATACCAAAACCACGGTAGCGACTTCCAGTTGAGGAAGACCATGAAGTCGGGCAGCACGGGATTGCCGTACACGCCTCTGGGGCCGATCTCACGCATCAAATACATCCCTATCGCGTAGCCCCCCAGCGAAAAGAAGGCCGCATGCCCAAGGCTCAAGATGCCGCAATACCCCCAAATCAAATCCACAGAAAGCGCCAGCAGCGCATAGCAGAGGTATTTGCCAATCAACGTGAGTCCGTAAGTGGAAAGGTGAAGTGGCGATGACGGGGAGACAACCAGATTGAGGATGGGCACCACAACAGCGATGAGGGCGAGCGCGCCCAGAAACCACCGGGTACCGGAATCCTGCCGTGCGCTGACCCATATGGTGTATCGGCGCATGTGACTACTGGTTTTCCGAGGCGCGGCCGGTTGGCGGGAACAGGCCGCGGGGACGGATTTGAATGAACAGAATCAGTGCTACAAGCACAAAAATCTTCGCTAGCACCGCTCCATAATAAGGCTCGAGGAGTTCGTCGACGACGCCCATGGACATGCCGCCAGTCAACGAGCCCCACAGATTCCCAACTCCGCCGAAAACAACGACCAAAAACGAGTCGATGATGTAATTCTGCCCGAGGTTCGGACCTACGTTGGTCAGTTGACTTAAGGCAACACCCGCAATGCCAGCAATTCCCGAACCGAGCCCGAAAGTTATAGCGTCAACCCACTCGCTGCGGATGCCCATGGCCTTAGCCATAGCACGGTTCTGCGAAACGGCCCTGATTTCGAGACCGATCCGCGTGTACTTCAGAACGACGAGAAGCGCTGCGAAAACAAGGAGAGTGAAGATCACGATATAGAGACGGTTGTATGTAATCGAGAGCGCATCGTTCAACTGCAGTGTGCCGCTCATCCAAGCGGGCGTCTCGACAGATCGGTTGAGCGCCGTAAATATCGAACGAACGAACTGCTGTAGGATGAGGCTGACACCAAACGTCGCGAGCAGGGTCTCCAAAGGCCGACCGTAGAGAAAACGGATTATCGTTCGCTCGATCAGGACGCCAGTCAGTGCTGCAACCAAGAACGCTGCCGGAATGGCCACGAGAATAGAGATGCCTGTTCGTCCGGGCATAGCCACCTGAACAACGTAGGTGGTGTAGGCGCCGAGCATCATCAACTCGCCATGCGCCATGTTGATGACTCCCATGACGCCAAACGTAATCGCAAGTCCAATGGCAATCAGCACGAGCACAGATCCGAGACTCAGTCCAAAAAACAAGGTTTGGATGCCCGAATAGAACGTGCGCTGCCGATTGATAGACTTCACCGCCGTGGCGGCGGCCTGCCGCACTTGCTCATCGCTTTCGACGAAGCTTCCGTCAGAGGATTTCTCGAGCAAAGCCCCCAGCTTGTTCAGCACATCCTGGCGAAGGCTGTAGCGGAGAGTCGAAATAGCGGCGAGACGCGCCCGCGTATCCGAACCGTCCAGCGCAGCGAGGGCAAGACCGATGCCAATTTCTTTCTTAACTCTGGAATCCGCTTCGACTCCACTCCGTTCACGCAAGAGTTGAACGTTGCCTTCGTTCAAGTCTCGCTCGATGTCTCGCACGGCGTCCAAACGAACGGATGCATCCGCGTTCGACAGCCTGAAGCGAGCAAGCGTAGTCTGCAAGATGCGCCGCAAATGGTTATTCGTGACGATTTTGCTCAAGTCATCGGGGGATGCCGAGCCTGCGCCTTTCAGAGTAAGCGGATCAATCAGATCGAGCGTCGACGAATCCTCTTCACCCGGTTTGATGAGGAAAATCTTCTGATCCTGGTTACGGAAATAGAGACGATCCTCCATGAGGGCCGTGAGAACGGCCGCGGCATTCGGATGACCGCTCCCGGCCAGCCGCTCAACGATTTTGTCTTTATCGTCGAACGTGGCGTTGCGCAGCTCTCCGAGTGTCGCCAGGAAGGTCGCATCGCTCGGCGATTGTGCGTATCCCGGGCTGGCACTCCGGCTGGCGAGCAGCAGCGCTAGAAAGAGCCACTGCGCACCAGCCCGGAGAAGACGCCTCTTCACTTGTAGTTCTGTCCCGAACACTGCTTGGTTGCTTTATTGTAGTTACCGCACTTCAGCGTTACCCAGTCTGCCACGACGTTCGCATCCTCTGGGAGATAACGGGACCACGCCTCACCCGGCACCGTGCCGTTGGTTTTCCAAACCACGTCGAACTGTCCATCAGCGCGAACCTCCCCGATGTATACAGGTTTGGTGATGTGGTGGTTCGGCAATACCTTGGCGATGCCACCGGTGAGGTTTGGTGTTTCAAGGCCCGGCAGCGCGGCAATTACCTTGTCGACGTCTGTGGTTCCGGCCTTCTGGACCGCCTTCACCCAGAGATTGAAGCCGATATAATGCGCCTCCATGGGATCGTTGGTGGTCCGCTTGGGGTTCTTGATAAACGTATGCCACCTTTGGATGAACGCTTTGTTCTCCGGCGTGTTGATGCTTTCGAAATAGTTCCAGGCTGCCAGGTGGCCAACGAGCGGTTTGGCGTCCAAGCCCGAAAGTTCTTCTTCGCCTACCGAGAAAGCAACAACGGGAATGTCCTCCGCCGAAATCTTCTCGTTGCCTAGCTCCTTGTAGAACGGAACGTTGGCATCACCATTGATCGTCGAGACGACCGCGGTCTTCTTTCCGGCTGAGCCGAACTTCTTGATTGCCGCGACGCGCGCCTGCCAGTCGGAGTACCCGAATGGCGTGTAGTTGATGGAAATGTCCTCGGGTTTAACGCCTTTTGAATGCAGGTAGGCTTCGAGAATCTTGTTGGTTGTTCGGGGATAGACGTAGTCCGTTCCCTCGAGCACCCAGCGCTTTACGCCCACTTCGTTCATCAAGTAGTCGACAGCCGGTATGGCTTGTTGGTTCGGAGCGGCACCGGTGTAAATGACGTTCTTGGATGACTCTTCGCCTTCGTATTGAACAGGGTAAAAGAGCAAGCCGTCGTCTTTTTCGAAAACGGGTAGCACTGATTTCCGGGATACAGAGGTCCAGCAGCCGAAGACCACCGCGACCTTGTCCTTTTCCAGCAACTCCTGCGCCTTTTCGGCGAACAGCGGCCAATCGGACGCCGGGTCGACGACCACCGCCTCAAGCTTCTTGCCGAGCAATCCACCCTTCTTGTTTTGCTCGTCGACCATCATAAGGACAGTGTCCTTAAGTGTCGTCTCGCTGATGGCCATCGTTCCCGAAAGAGAATGCAGGATGCCTACCTTGATGGTGTCCTGAGCCTTGGCGGTTCCGGAGAAGGCCATCGCCGTGGCAACCAGCAAAACTGCGATCAGCATGCGGTTATATGTCGGTGGTCCTCCCCGTGAATTTACAGCGATAAGCCTGGTTATGCGTTTCATGGGTTCCTCCTTGAGTGGGCTTAGTGAATATCCTTGGAAATCTGGAATTGCAGGCCAATGCCGGCCTCCCAGAAATTGGTTTCTACCGCGTTAAAGCGCGTATCCTTATAGAAGCTCATCAGGCGCGCATCGAACTGCTTGATGACGTAGTCGAAGTCGATCTCCGTGGTCCTCTGATGGTAGTTTGGATTCTTCACGCCCGGCGCGACAATCCCGTCGGTGAAATCCGCCTGGGCGAACTTGCCGAGGGCCTCGAACTTGCCTACGCCAACCTGTTTCGGAATGAGGAAGGATGCCAGTCCGTATCCCCCTTCGCTTTTTGCGTAGTTCGCGTTGTACCCCCCCAGCCTGTTGTAGCGGGAATACTCGCTCTCGATCGTGAAGGCCCCACCGCCCATCACCTTCCTCTCCATCAGGAAGTCCACAGTTGTGGCCGTAGCGGTGCCCTGCCATTGGGTCGCTCCACCGATAGCGAGCAGGTTTTTGTCGCCGTAGTAGGTGCCGTTCAGGTAGTAGCCGCCCTCCGGGTCCCAGAAATCAATCTGGACGCGGGCTGCCCCGATGACATCGGTATTCCCGGTTGCGGAACCGCCATCGAACCCGCCCACCGAGACTTTAATCTTGGCGATCCCCTCTTTGAAGTCGCCCCAATACATGGCGCCATTGTCGCGACCCTGAAAGACAAACGGATAACCGTCCTGGATTCCATCGGTGAATACAGCCCACTCGTTGGAGTAGAACGGGCCATAAAGGTTCGCGCGGTCGCTCGGTGGAAGAAAACGGCCGAACCAGACATTGAACTTAGGCGACACACTGAACTCCCCGGCCGCGTCGAGTATGCCGAGGTTATTCGTGACGGTGTTGTAATCCGTATTGAACATGACGCTGACGTTGGGGGTGATGGTTCCGCTAAAATAAATACGAGCGTGGTCGAGCGCGAACTGATTGAGATCACTTCCGCCAGAGGGTTCGACATTCTGATAGCTGGTTTGTATTCCGACTCCAACGCTTGCCGCGGGTGTAAAAGTCTGCGCCCATAGCGGTGAGGCGAGAAATATCAGGAACGCAGCAAGACAAGCGGGCGAACATCGTTTTACCGCGAGCGTTCGTAGAGCTCGAACACAAAACGCCTTGACTTCTAGCGACACCTCTATTGCTCTGGCGGACATAGCAGTCCTCATTTCGATGTGAATTTGTCACTTCTACCGACTGCAACTGAACTGCGGCACAGCACCGGCCTGCGAAAATTAGCCGCCGAAGTAACTCCAGACCGGTTCTACGGAAAGGGGAGTCGCGTGAGACAAATTCACCTGAGGCCTAATCGAAAAGTAGCTCTCCGACGTAATAGGCAATACCATCGCGACTGGGCGGAAGTGCTTTACGGGTCTATGCGAATATTTCATTAAAGTTTCGCTGCTCTCAAATGACACGAGCAAAGTAGCGCAACACGGGGCTCAGCCAAAACGCAAAGTTGCGATGGGCCGAATCACATTTATTGATTTTCAGTGGGGTCGCTATGAGATTTACTGTTTAGGAGCTTCGAATCGCTCCGGCAAACGGACCGATGCGCGGGTATTTGCAAAACGCTGTGGTGTATTGCTTACTCATTGGATAAACTGCGGTCCGCCGCACAGTCACCATCATGCATTTGACGCCGAGAGAAATCGAGAAGCTTATCATCGCCGTCGCAGCGGATTTGGCGCGTAAGCGCCGTGCCCGAGGCCTGAGACTGAATCATCCTGAATCCGTGGCATTGATCACTGCCGAGATTTTGGAAGGGATTCGAGATGGTAAATCCGTCTCCGAACTCATGGACTACGGCGCTACAATTCTGCGCCGCGAAGATGTGATGGAAGGCGTGCCGGAGATGATAGCGGATGTTCAAGTAGAGGGAACTTTCCCCGACGGCACCAAGCTCGTGACCGTGCATCATCCTATTCGTTAGCTTATCGCGGAAGGCAGGTGACGACCGATGATTCCAGGTGAGTATCTTCTCGCGGCGAATCCCGTCGTAGCCAATGCCGGCCGCAGTACGACGGAACTCGAAGTTGCCAACGTCGGCGACCGCCCTATCCAGGTTGGTTCGCATTTTCATTTCTTCGAGGTTAATCGGAGCTTGCGTTTCGATCGAGCGCGAGCTTTCGGAATGCGGCTCAATATCCCCGCGGGAACCGCTGTCCGCTTTGAGCCTGGTGATGACAAGAAAGTGGTGCTAGTGGAGTTGGGCGGCGACGCGAAGGTATTTGGCCTGAACGGGCTCACCAACGGTCCGGCGGGTCAGTCCATTGAACAAAGCCCGCGAAGGAAGGCGGCGTGCGAAGCTGCCAAGTCGCAAGGCTTTGAGGGGAGCTAACCAGCGTGGCCCTCGAGATCCCGCGCAGGCAATACGCTAGCCTTTATGGGCCCACGACGGGCGATCGCATTCGGTTGGCGGACACCGAACTCCTGATCGAAATCGAACGCGACCTCACGACCCCGGGTGACGAAGCTAAATTTGGCGGCGGCAAGGTGCTGCGAGACGGCATGGGCCAGTCTGCCTCAGCGACCTCGCAGACTGGCGCACTCGATGTTGTGATCACCAATGCTGTGATCGTGGACCATTGGGGAATTGTGAAGGCGGACATCGGAATTCGCGGCGGACGGATCGTAGGCATCGGCAAAGCGGGCAATCCAGACATCATGAACGGCGTCACTCCAGGAATGATTGTCGGCGCGGGCACGGAAGCGATTGCGGGGGAAGGAAAAATCGTCACCGCGGGCGGCATTGATGCACACGTTCACTTTATTTGCCCGCAGCTTGTCTGGACCGCCCTGTCTGCAGGTCTGACCACGCTGATCGGCGGCGGCACGGGGCCGGCGACGGGAACCAATGCCACAACCTGTACACCCGGACCCTGGAACGTTCATCGCATGCTGGAGTCTAGCGAGGGCTTTCCGATCAATCTCGGGTTTCTCGGCAAAGGAAACGCTTCGTTTCCTGAACCGTTGCGCGAGCAGATCCTGGCCGGCGCGATAGGTCTCAAACTCCACGAAGATTGGGGAACGACCCCTGCTGCTATTGATTGCGCGCTGTCTGTCGCCGATGAACTCGATGTTCAGGTAGCGATTCACACGGACACGCTCAACGAAGCAGGCTTCGTTCAAGACACAATCCGCGCGTTTAAGGGCCGCACTATCCATACGTATCACACCGAGGGTGCCGGCGGTGGGCACGCGCCCGACATCATTCGCGTGTGCGGCGAGCCAAACTGCCTTCCGTCATCGACCAATCCGACCATGCCGTTCACCGTGAATACTCTGGACGAGCACCTGGACATGCTGATGGTCTGCCATCATCTCAGTCCTTCCATCCCGGAAGACGTGGCGTTCGCCGAATCGCGCATACGCGCCGAAACGATCGCGGCGGAAGATGTTCTGCATGACTTGGGCGCCATCAGCATGATGTCTTCGGATTCTCAGGCCATGGGTCGGATCGGAGAGGTGATCATCAGGACCTGGCAGACCGCCGATAAAATGAAGCGGCAAAGAGGACCGCTGCCTGGAGAAAAGACAGGCAGCGATAACCTGCGGGCGCGGCGCTATGTGGCCAAGTTCACCATCAACCCTGCCATCGCGCACGGGATCGCTCACGAAATCGGTTCCATCGAAACTAGCAAGTTCGCCGATTTGGTCCTTTGGCAACCGGCATTCTTCGGGGTGAAGCCCGAACTCGTAATCAAGGGCGGAATGATCGCGTGGTCCGCCATGGGCGATGCCAACGCCTCTATCCCCACGCCGCAGCCGGTCCTCTTCCGGCCAATGTTTGGCAGCTATGGCGCGGCGTTGCATCGCACGTCCCTCATATTTTTGTCCACAGCCGCGATGGATGCGAACGTTCCTGCAAGCTTGGGCTTAAAAAAGCTTCCGGTTGCAGTGAAGCACTGCCGCAGGATTTCCAAGCGAGATATGGTCAACAACGACGCTTTGCCTCGCATGGAAGTGGACCCGGAAACATATGAGGTACGCGCGGACGGTGAACTCCTGACGTGCGAGCCGGCAACTATTTTACCGATGGCACAGCGCTATTTCCTGTTTTGAGTGGCAAGACCTTTGAGACTTTTCCCAGCTCGGCCGGCGATCATTGTAGATGCGTTACCTATAAATGTTAGCCGTGACCTTTTAGACGGCAAAGAGATTGACCGGCTCTTGCTGACGTGGGAGCAGCGTCGCTGGATGCGTGGCCGTTTCACTACCGAAAAAGGGCGCGAAATTGGCGTCGCGCTTCCGACGGGAGTGCAAATCGAACCCGGTCAAATAATGTGGATCGGACGAGACTGGTACTTGACTATGGGAGCTGCGAGCGAACCCCTTTTAGCTATTCATGCCCGCGATCAGCAAGAGGCGATCCGGATCGCCTTCGAAATTGGGAACTTGCACTTTCCTTTGGCGGTCGCCGGAGAAAGGCTGCTCGTGCCGGACGATTCTGCAATGTCCCAATTGCTCGGCCGAATCGGCGCGCACTGGGAAAAATGCAGCCTCGCGTTCCAACCGATTGGAAAGGGCAGCCCGCATGAACGGTGAGGCTTTCCTCAGCCTTCTGCAGTTCAGCGACGGCTTATTCCCCGCAGGCTCGTATGCACATTCCTTCGGGCTTGAAACCTACGCCTCCGATGGAACAATTCGCGACGCCGAGGGCGTCGAGCGGTTCCTGCTTTCATACCTAGAGGGTTCTGTCGCACCGACGGATGCTGTCGCGGCGCTCGCTTCGCGAAAGACAGCCGCTCTCTCTAATCGCGCGGCGAGCGTGGAAGAGTGTGCCGTCATCGACCACCGCCTGGATGCTATGAAGCCGTCAAGCGAACTGCGCGATGCGAGCCGCCAGATGGGGAGACAGGTATTGCGCACCGCAGCCCATCTGGGCGGGCCTTTTGCGTCTCAGGGATTGGCGGCTGAGTTGTTTGACGCGGTTGAGAAAGGGCAAACACCGGGGCATCACGCGATGGCTTTCGGCGTGGTCGGAGCCGCACTTGGATGGCCCGAAACCGAAATGGCTCGTGCTTATCTTTATTCCAGCTGTGCTGGACTGGTTGCTGCTTCGCTGCGATTATTGTCACTCGGGCAGTTAGCCGGACAGCGAATTCTCTGGGCCGTGGCGCCATCCATCGCGCGGCTTGCCGAGGAAGTTCAAGGCAAGGATATGGCTGATATTTGGAGTTTCGCCCCGGGAATTGAAATTGCCGCCATGCGCCACGCGACTCTCGACGCGAGGTTGTTCCGATCGTGATTCCCAAACCCCTCAAAATTGGGATTGGGGGCCCGGTGGGATCGGGTAAGACTGCCCTCGTCGAAGCACTGTGCATGCGTTTTCGGCAAAGCAAAAATATCGCTGTCATCACGAATGATATTTACACGCGAGAGGATGCCGAATTCCTCGTGCGCCGCCAGGCGCTTCCTCCGGACCGGATCATCGGCGTGGAGACGGGTGGATGTCCTCATACCGCGATCCGCGAGGATGCTTCGGTCAACCTCGAGGCTTGTGCTGTGCTGCAGCGGCGCTTTCCGGATCTTGACTTGCTTCTGATCGAGAGTGGCGGCGACAACTTGGCCGCCACGTTCAGTCCGGAACTGGTCGACGCCACGATCTATGTCATCGACGTGGCCGAGGGGGACAAGATTCCGCGAAAAGGCGGGCCGGGGATCACCAACTCCGGACTTCTAGTCATCAACAAGATCGACCTCGCTCCTTATGTGGGCGCAAGCCTGGAAATCATGGAACGAGACACCACAAATATTCGCCGGGGAAAACCTCACGTCTTCACAAACCTCAAAGATGGCACCGGAATGGACGCCGTCAGCGATTGGATTCGGCGAACCCTCCTGTTCGAATCCTGAACGAGTAGGGCGCGACGGTTTCCTTGGCTTGCGATTCGAGCGGCGGCTCGGAAAAACGACTCTTGCGCAATGCCGCTTCAGGCTCCCTTTGCAGGCGCTCACGCCAGTTGAGCTTGCCGACGGCACGGCCTGTTTGATGTTGTTGAACCCAACGGGCGGACTCGTCGGCAGTGATTTCTTATTTACGCAGATCATCCAGGAGCCCTATACGCGCGTGTGCTTGACGACCCCGTCAGCGACGCGCGTTTATCGCACTCGGGGCCAGCCGGCTGTGCAGGAAACCCAGATTCGGATAAGGGAAGGCGCGTCACTCGAATATCTTCCCGATCACGTGATCCCCTATAGGGATGCGAGATTCCGTCAATCGCTGCGCGTTGAGATGGGTCGGGGCAGCCGCGGGATCTTTTGGGATGCCCTCGCCGCGGGACGCGTAGCTCACGGCGAACGTTGGAATTTCGATGAAGTCGATTCCCACATCGAGATTTCACTGTGCGGGAAAGCCGTCTTTCTCAACCGCACTAGAATTCGCCCTGCAACTCTCGATCCCGATCGCCTGGGTTTCGCCGAGGGATTCAACTACTTGGCGACGCTTATCATTCTGGCGGATGAACTCGGCAGCTGGAAGGAGACAGTCGTGGCCATGGACGCAGAACTTGGGAACATTCCTCACGTTCACGGCGGCGCGAGCGCCCTCGCGAGCACCGGATGCGTTGTCAAGTTGCTGGCCCGCTCGGCTTCAGACCTGACGTGTGCGCAGGCATCACTTTGGGCCCGCGCGCGCCAGATAGTGTTGGGTTCTCCTGCTATTGATCTCCGAAAGTATTGAGGCTCCGAAGACAAGATCACCGCGGAAAATTGGCAGCAAAGGTGTTTTAGCGAGGCACCCAGTTCGGATGCCCAGTAAATAACCCGTCGGAAATTCCAATTTGGTAGCACAGGAACAGTCCAAAGCTCACACTGATTGCTCCGGAGGCTATCGCCAGCACTTGATTCAAACGCGCAAAATGCCTCAGCGTGTAGGTGAACGGAAGAGCGATCGCTGTGGTAATTAGCATCATCCCCACAATGGTGCCGATCCCGAAAACGAGTAGGTAGCCGACCGCCCATCCAGGCTGGCTGATGGTTGTGAGAAGAAGTAAGGCCACGGCAGCCGATCCGGCAAGGCCGTGCACGATTCCAATGGCTAGCGGCCGCAGGACATGAAACGTGCCTAACCTTTGACACCAGTGGCGTAACCAGTCGAATATTGACCCTCTCGGCTGAACGACAAATTCGCCCGCGTCGTGCGTGTGAATCATCACACGGCCACCAATAACGTGCGCGTGCGCCCCGGAGCCATATCCGCCAGGCGCAAGCCACTCCACGGCACGGCGCATAAGGCCCGTCAGATTCGATACGCCCAAAAGGATGAGCATGCACGCCACTGACAATTCCATTGCCAAGCCGAGCCGCGGCGGGATCGTGAGCTTAAGCAGGAGGATACCGGATCCAACGATGAGAATGGTGACCGTGTGCCCTAGTCCCCACAGAACACCGATAATTAGGGCATGAAGCATGGTCCGCTCGCGGCTGACGATCGTGGTTACCGCCACAACGTGATCCGGATCCGTCGCGTGACGTATCCCCAGAAACAGTCCCAACACAACGATGGCCAATAGGCTGGGCATTACTCCGCAATTCCGACGCAGACTCAACCAGCGCAAGTCTGTGACATTCAGCTTATCGCTACTCAGTTCTTGTAACACGGCCAAACCGCGCACGTCCACATCGCAGGATTTCATGATCGTGCGAATCGAGTTGAAGAAAGAACTTTTTGCTCGGGAATGTCGCGTTTTGCTTTCGAAGCGTGGCCGTAGTGAGCGGAAGCGGCCCCTTTCCGTTAACTTCCGTAAGGATTAAGAAGTCAACGAATTAGCGTGATTCAGCGGAAACGGTGCCACTCCCGGGATAATTGCCATCGGTGCGGTTTCCAGAAGTCAGAGTGGCCGTCCCTGCTTCCGACTGGACTGCCTCTTCCATTTGACGAGCCTGATCCAGGTGGCTTTGAAGCACAGGCACGGTCTGAGCCGCGTAATCCTTTATGGCTTGATTTTGGGCATCCTTTGCTTCTTCCTGGAACTCAGCGAGGTCTTTCATGTGGTCTTGCACCATGGCACGGGAATAGGCGCGATCGAAGGCCTTACCCGACAGCGTCGACAAATGTTCATAGGTACTCTCGTCTGATTTCTTGATCTGAGTCGGCAGAGGCAAATTTTCTCTAGAAGCTAGTTCCTTCAACTCGGCATCGTTTTTCGAGTGATCCTGCACCATGCGCCGGCCAAAGTCCCGAACTGCGGCAGTTGTGCCCTTCTGCTCCGCCAGTCGGCCGAGCTTCACTTCCGCTATATTCTCTTGTGCCGCTTTCTTCGCGAAACCATAGTCTGCTTCATAGCGTATCCACGGTGGGTTTTGGTTCGTAGTGTACTGCGCAAACGCCGGAACGGCCCCCATTGAGATTGCCAGGGTTGCAACTCCACCCATCAGTTTTAATTTATTTGCGGTCATGACTCACCTCCTGACCCAGAATCGAGCCTAATCGAGCCTATTTAGAAAGCAATAAGGCGATTTGGGGACTTCCACCTACGATAAAAATGCGACTCCTGACCACTCCTTACGTTGTCAGTGTTTTGAACGCGATCCGCACGTTTAGGCTGCTAATTCCTGTCGATTCTTACGGAGAAGAACAAACCATTTACGGAGCGAGTCATCAGGAAGTGGCTCAAAAGGGTCATGAGCTTTTAGCTCGGCGGAGGCTTCGCTAGTGTGCGTGCCCAACACAATACAGATTTTAGGGCTCTAATCTGTCAATCTCGGAAACGTCAGGTCTGCGTCATCGTGTTATCCGTACAATCTCGGAGAGCAGCACGAGCCCAATTTTGCTCTCGCTCATCTGCTGAAATTACCCCTCGACTGGCCAACGCAGAACCACATGGTTTCTCCTGGGTAAGGAGGAAGCCGTCACGATTGGCCTAGGCTATCCCCTCACGAAAGTCGTCCCAATTACCAAATCACAATCGTTTCGACCTACTAGAACTCAACCGCCGGTTCGTCCTCCAGGCATTTAGGGCGTTCCGATTTTCTCCGAATTGCGCTCTCTGGTTGACTTTCACTGACAAGATGCGAATTTCGCAGCCAAAAGGCCGAATCTGTGGCGAACAGAACCGCGAGTTCGAATCTCATCCTCTCCGCCAACCAGTCTGCACTCGTCATTCTTTATATTACCTTCCGCTCCAAATATCCATTTCCCCGCGCCAAATGCGACGATTTGCATTTGGGAAAGCTAACCGTTTCTCTCTCAGAAACCGAGAGAGGGAGTGACAGGGCTGGAGTTTCTCTGGCCCCCTACCGAGTGGTTGAGTTTCACAGAGGCACTCTGTTCGCCATTGTTTCGCTGACGTGAGGGGTGGGAGCCTTTCGTATTGATGGTTCGAGGAACGGGGGCGGCGCTTCTTTTCAAAGCTGTCGCTCCCTAGGGGCTAGAAAGGCTCGAGCCGCGCCAAGCCGAACACTGCGTGAAATCGCTCACAGTAGATAACAACCGCATTGTATTTCTGTACGTCGACAGTGGCGGCGAGATCGTAGTTCTGATCCCCTTGGTTCCCTTTTAGGGATCCCAGTTCAACGCTATCAAACTGACCTTTGACAATCTCTTGGGTAAGGCTCTGGTCATCGCTCCGCGCCAGGACAACGTGCACATCAGGGCCATTCGAGGTCGTGAAATCGGTCAAACGAAGATACTGCCTGCCATCGGGGGCCTTATAGATCGTTGCTCGTCCGCTCGTTTGGTGCGTCTTGCCTTCCAGCTTCCCGGTATAGAGCGGCTGTGGGTCAGTGCTCGAAGCGAATGGCGCGGGCTCACTCACCTTCTCGTTGATCCAGAGCTTCTCGGGGCGAAATGCCCACCAAAGCGCGACGAGGATCGGAATACCGACCGCGACCAAAATCCAATTCCGATGTGAGAGCCAAGAACTTACGTGCGCATTCATGGTTTTCTCCTTCGAATGCATGAATCGGGCAGGTCTTCCCTGCCCGATTCGGTTGAAATCAAGTCTTAGAACTTCTCGAGAGGGGCAGCGCCGAAGTTCGCGTTGAAGCGCTCGCAGTAAATCGAGACCGTCTGGAACTTGGTCAGGTCCGTGCCAGTGGGAACCTCGTAGTTCTGGTCGCCTTCGTTCCCCTTGAGTTTTCCAAGCTCAACCCGGCCGGTGCTGCTCTTGAGGAAATTCGCATCGTCGTCTGCGTCTTTGGCGGCGATCAGAATCACGTGCACATCGGGACCGTTGGACGTTTTGAAATTCGTCAGGCGGAGAATCAATTTGCCATCTTCTCCTCGATAGATTGTGGCGCGGCCCGCGGTGCTGTGCACCTTGCCGTGGAATGTGCCGGTTTCCAGAGCCTTGCCGCTGTTTTCCTGCGGCATGGCGTCGGCGTGCTTCATGTTGTCGTTCTGCTGCATGCCATCTTCGTGCTTCATGCTATCTTGGGCGCGTGCGGACGTTTGCAGTGCGAATGTGAACGCCAACGCGGCGAGCGCCATCACTACCTTAACCTTGCTTAACATAACGGTTTCTCCTTATATAGTTGGTTTTCAGTGAGCACCTGCGTGGCGCTCAGCTCTCATGGGCAATAGGAGTCGCCGACGTCACAAAAGTTACACACAAAAAGTACACAAGAGTTCTCTTCCAAAGCTACGGCGGGAGAAGGGGCACGACGATGGATGATACTTACCTGATCAACGCTGCGAAGACAGAATTTCGAGACGCATACAACCGCGGCAACGTGGAACAGTTGCTAGCGGTCTTCGACGAAGAAGGCTTTACCGATATGTCCGAGGGTGGGCCAAGTCTTTACGATGAAGATGCGAGGGAAGGACTCCGCCGGCGCGCTACTGAGTTATTTGCGCAGTACGACGTGAAGTTGACGGTGATCGTCATCAAGATCGTCGTTGTCGGGGACCTAGCTTACGACTACGGCTGGCATGAGTTCACGCTAAGGCCGAAAGGCTCAAAGGAGACCTTGCACAAGAGGCACCGATATCTTGAAGTGTGGAGGAAAAATTCGTCCGGCCAGTGGAGAATTACCTCGTTCATCAACAATGCCGACGTCCGGGAGGAACTTGACGGCCATACAAGTCATTGGTTTCTCAGCGAGGAGCACGGGACAGATGCCCGTGATCCGCTGCGATGAACGGAAACGGCCTATGCGGGTGGATTGGGATTCGCTATTTACCCTTGATTTTTCTGTAAAGGCGATCGCTGAAGCCGCTAGGAAGTTCGTACTCAACCCCGTCCGCCACCAGCTTCACCACATTTTTGGTCCCGTCCAAAACAGCTTTGCAGTGTGCGCAAGACTTGAAGTGAGCCTCCATCCGCGCGCGCAACTCCGGGGCAACGTCGTCGTCGACGTAATTCGAGATTTCCCGCCAAACTTCCAAGCAACTTATCTCAATCACGCTCATTAGACACGCTCGCGTGCGTTTCGTTCCAAAGTTTCAGCCCCCGGTCGCTACCAAGGCCGCACCTTTTTGTACTCCGGTTTACCAGTGCTCCAGCTGCCGTCGATCCCGGGCGCCAAGGCGTCCCGCATTTGCAAACGGGCTCGCAGGAGCCGGGTTTTTACGTTCCCTTCGCTTATTCCAAGAATCTCGGCCGTTTCCTCTATGCTCAGGTTTTGGATGTCCCGCAGGATGAGGACTTCTCTGTACTTGAGGGGTAAGCTAGCCAGCGCCCGTTTGAGGGCGTTCCTTAACTCGTCTCGCTTGAGCGTTTCGGAGGGAATCTCGCGCCAGTCGGCGAAATCCTTGGGAGAATAGTCGCCTTCCTCATCCGTACGCGGTTCATCGATGGACTCATATAGGCGACGACGGTCTTTTCTCAGCCGCGAGCGGGCTTCGTTAATTGTAATCTGAATGAGCCAGGTGCTAAACCTTGCCTCTGCCCTAAATTCAGCAAGATGCGTAAAAGCCTTCAAAACCGCTTCCTGCGCGACCTCTTCGGCATCCGCAGGATTATTCAAGATTGAGACCGCCGCAACGTACACCGCTCTTTCATAGGGGCGGACGAGGCCATAGAACGCCTCTTTATCTCCTTGGCAAACCCGCCGAATGAGTTCGGCTTCGCTGCCCTCCAAACGTGGCTTGGGTGCACCTATCAATGGCTGAACTCAATCGCAGCTTCAGTTCATTATAATAAGGTTACAAGACCGAAAGCGACAGCGTCGAACCGAACCAGAAGGCCGGAAGATCCGGCCGAATTTTGTGCTTTATTTTGATCAGGCAATCAGAGAACGTGCGTCTCGGGAGCCCTACTTTCCAACAGCAATATGCGGCTCCCGCGAAACACGTCTGCAACGGGCGCAGTGTTCGAACAAACTAAACTGGCGGCGATACTTTGCCGCCGCCAGTAATTTAGAGGCTCAAATTAGACGCAATTCGGTTTAGTCTCCACTCCCTGTCGTCTGGGCATTGACTGGCGCCGTGGCCATTATGGTCTGGTGCTTGGCCCGTGCAAGTTCCTGCTCTTCCGATCTCGAGTACACGAATTTGTGGCCCGAATTATCCCCAGGATAGAACCAGGTCACTATCGCATTTGCCGGCATCGACTCTCGCTCCGCGAACGTAATCGTAGTGTTGTCGGTCGGGTGTGGACGCTCGGCGGTTACTGCGAGCACGGTCGCATACAGCGTTGATCGGTCAGAGTTGAAAACCTGAATGATGTTACGGTTGCCAATGCCGTCCGCGAGCACGAACCAATAGGTCCCCGCAGGCAAAACGCGTCCCGGAATGTGGACTGATTGGCTAAAGGTGAGCCGGGAGGCCTGATCCCATTCATCTGCATGCGCTGCAGGCAGCATGACCAAGGACACAACCACGAGGCTTAGAGTGATAAACGCTTTTCGAGTTTTCATGAGTTCCTCCTCATGCGCGTTCGATAGCTGGTTTCAGAAAAGGTTTCAAAAAACGAGAAACGAAAATTAAACGTTTGGCACTCTGTAACTTTCCTTAGGAAAGCTGGTCTCATTTACTGGTGTGGCGACGAAGTGTCAGGCGGTTGCGGCAGTGAAATCGCGTTATCGTCGCGCGCGCATAACGCTCCACGGGCTTTTGAACCCCTACTTTCGACAACCGAGATTACACGAGACCAAATCTATGAAACTTTTAGCGGCCTTCCGAATCTCACGCGCAGAGCCCCAGTTCTCGTGAGGAGACGCAAATGCCATTAATGGACCTCTCGCGTCACATCGAGATGAAGTGGATCAAACCTCCGGTGTTTGCTCTCTGCCTGGCCCCGCTCGCACAACTGACGTGGACAGCCCTTCACAATGGGCTGGGGGCGAATCCTGTCGAGTCGATCACGCATGCTACCGGCACTTGGACGCTCGTGTTCTTGTGCGTGACCCTTAGCATTACGCCCCTGCGACGCCTGCTCCATCAGAACTGGTTCGTTCGTTTCCGCCGGATGTTCGGCTTGTTCGCCTTCTTCTTTGGTTGTCTGCACCTCGCAACTTATGTTTGGCTGGATAAAACCTTCGACTTCTCCGAGATGACCAAGGATGTCTATAAACGGCCGTTTATCACCGCCGGATTCATGGCATTCCTGCTTATGGTTCCTCTTGCCGTCACCTCGACCAGCGGAATGATCCGTCGTCTGGGCGGCAAACGGTGGCAAATGCTTCATCGCCTGGTCTACGTCAGCGCTATTGCCGGCGCGATTCACTACTATTGGCTCGTGAAATCCGACGAGACCTTGCCGCTACGCTTCGCCGCCATCGTCGGCACTCTGCTCCTTTACCGTCTGCTGCTTCTGGGTTTCCGTGGACGTATCCAACCAAATCGCGTGCCCGGCAGTGTCGTACGGGTATCTCAATCAGTGAGGTAATCGCTAATGAGGTGTTTCAACTTGCCAAAGATAGCGTTGATCGCAATTGCATTCTCAGCGATGGTTTTCTCTGGATCTATTCGAAGTGAGGATCATGGAGGACCGGCGCCAACGAGCAGTGCAACCCCACGTATTCCTGTGCTGATCGAGCTTTTTACTTCCGAAGGCTGTTCGAGCTGCCCTCCGGCGGACGTCTTACTCGGACGATTGGACCGCTTCCAGCCGGTGCCCAACGCAGACTTGATTGTTTTGAGCGAACATGTGGACTACTGGGACGATATCGGGTGGAAAGACCCATACTCGTCGCACCGCTCTAGCCTTCGCCAAAGCGATTATGCGCGTCGTTTTCGGTTGGAGGGTCCGTACACGCCTCAAATGGTCGTCGATGGCGATGCGCAACTGGTCGGCAGTGATGAGCACGAGGCCCTCCGAGTGATTGGGAACGCGGCCAAAGTCACCAAAATTCCGGTGACCCTGTCGGCGCCCCACCTGGAAGGGACTAACTCACTCGCGGTACATGTCGATGTGAATCCCACTCTTTCCGCAGTAAAGCCCATATCCGGTCTAGTACTGATCGCTTTGGCGGATGAAAGTGATCAATCTAACGTCCGGCGAGGAGAGAACGCTGGACGGGTTCTGAAACATGTGGCTGTTGTGCGGACGCTAACTCAGGTCGGCACCGTCGAAGGTAGTACCGCCTTCTCAAAGGACGTGACGGTGAGCACCGAAAACGCCAATCTCCAAAACTTGAGGATCGTGGCAATCGTGCAAGAAGGAACTGCCGGCCGAGTCCTGGGAGTTGGATCCATGCGGTTTTCGAATTAGCTTTTTCTAATGAATCGGGCAGAGTCGGTGAAACCCGGCAAAGATTGCGGCGTTAGAGCAAAGACAGATTTTCGCCGCATCAATGGTTGCGGGAATAAAGAGGCTTCAATACCAGTCTCAAGACTGAGCGGTCGTGTGCTCGCGACGAGAACCCATCATCGCTGCAAGCCGCGTGGCTTTATGCGATTCGCCGTTTAATAAACGTCAAGAAATAACACAAGGAGAGCAGCTATGAACGAAAGCGTGGGGAGTAAGAACCGTGGTGCACATCGGCAGTCATTTGTCGACAAAAAGCCTCGTGCGGCATTTAGCCTGGTCCAGGCTTGCCAACTGATACGTTGGTCGTTTTGATGGCGTTTGCGATGGTTGTCACAACTCAAACTCCAGCCTGGAGCGCTGGCGTGACGGACCTAATCTGGCTGGAGAGCAACAGCACTGCGGGGAATTCCATCCTCACATTCAGGAATAATGGCACAGGAAATCCAACCTTTCTCGGTAGTACTCCAGCCAGTGGAATTGGCGTCTTTGATAAAACATTTGCTCTCGGCCCATTCGATTCCGACCAAAACCTGATTGTCAATGACGATGGAACTCTTCTCTTCGCGGTAAATTCGGGCTCTAATTCCATTGCGGTATTCCGCATTACGCCCAACGGCCTTCAGGCGGTCGAGGGTTCTCCGTTTGCCTCCGGTGGGAGTGACCCCGTCAGTCTAGGCCTGAAAGGCGACATCCTTGCCGTTGTGAATAAGGACCAGGATCCAGCTCAGAACGCCAACTTGGTTCTGCCGAACTACACCACTTTCCGTGTATTGCCGAATGGCCAACTGATCCCGGCCGAGAACTCCACTGTGTCTGTCGCTCACAACAGTTCGCCTTCGCAGGCCTTGACCGCTTTTGAGGGTCCATTCCTGTTTGGAGCCGATTTCTTTGGAGGGCTGCTGCAGTCTTTCCGGATCGACGAGGATGGCCGTTTGCGCCAGAATCTGCCGCAAGCGCTGCCGAATTCCATATTTGCTGACCAAACGGCTGGCCATCAACCGCTCGGAATGCGAACGCACCCTAATCTGCCGATCCTGTATGTCGACATCACGCCAATCAGCGAGGTAGCCGTTTATCGCTATGACGGCAGAGGAGTACCCTCCTTTGTACGAGCCGTCGCAGATTCCGGCGCGGCACCCTGTTGGGCTGTTGTCAATCATACGGGTACCCGTCTTTACGCCACCAATACCGGTGACAATTCCATCGTCGTTTACGATCTGGCAGATCCGCTAGATCCCGTGGAAATTCAGCACTTCGTGATGGATGCTACGATCGGCGCACCCTTTTCGACCGTAATCGACCAATCCGATGAGTTTCTTTACGTTTCAAGCGAGCAGTCGAGCGCAAGCGCCACCCCGGTAGCCAATGCCTTCCACACTCTTAAGATCGCTCCCGACGGGACTTTGACTGAGCCGTTTTCGCCCACCGTTCTTCCCATCGGCGGAAGTGTGCCGGTACGCGCCCAGGGGATCAGCGTTTTCGGGACAAAGTAGGCATCTTACAGAGAGTCTGGGCGTAACGGTTCAAGCGCCTAGACTCCCTGCTCCCTTTCCCGGAACCCGGGTATGGAAACGCGGTCTTTTTGTTTGAAATGCAGAATTTTTAGCAGCGGAGGGAATTCTTCCATTGGTTTTGCGTCTATGCAAGAGAGGCTAGGATTTCATCAG
>Ga0206836_10062_pt1 | contig 32249 bp, 35 predicted proteins | sample Alteio_BWOrgCont_28_FD_152871 | JGI IMG/M metagenome (GOLD analysis project Ga0206836, IMG submission 152871) | Enriched cells from forest soil in Barre Woods Harvard Forest LTER site, Petersham, Massachusetts, United States -... | ecosystem: Environmental > Terrestrial > Soil > Temperate forest >...
GTTAATGGGCCTCCCAGCCGGTGATGATGTGCTCGACTACCGTGACCGCGCCATCCTCAAAACCTATCTCTACACCGGCGTCCGGTTGGCGACGGCCTGTCGGCTGCGTGTTAAGGACTTCCATCAGGACGGTGAGCAGGCCACGCTTACGATCAATGAGAAAGGCAACAAGCACCGTACGATTGGTATCCATTTCGCTGCTGCGGAGGCGCTTGCGGAATACCTTACTAAAGCTGGACTAGAGGTGGGTCCGATTTTCCGGGCCCGTCGCGCCGTCCACAGTGCTGAGCTTGGTGATGAGCCCATGAGCGAGGCCAGCATGTATCGCGTCATTGCGGGTTACGTCGCGAGGCTACCGGGAGCGGTCAAGGAAGGGACTCGCCTGTATAGTACCCATTCCCTCCGGGCGACCACCGCCACTTTGCTTCTGGAGGCCGGCGTCGATATTCGGAAGGTTCAGGAGCTCCTCGGCCACCGTCACGTCACCACCACCCAGATTTATGATAAACGTCGGCGCACCACCAAAGATAGCGCCTCTCATGACGTCCCGATCTAAGTTGAAGTGTTACTTTGGTTTCGTGCGACACGCGGTGGTCAAGTCAACACAAAGTCCGCTCAAGATCATCAGTCCAATAAAAGATCCACCAACAGCGCTGAAAATCTGTCTTGGCCAGGGCGTGTAACAGGAGCGACGATGCCCCATTATCAAAAATATACGACCACCGTTGTCGGCGCCCATAGCGTGCCCCGGTGGTACGAGGCGCTCGATCGACTGGTCACCTTGGGACAACTCGCACCGGGCGATTTCACTGACGCACAGTTTCGAGCGACTCAGGCCGCAATTCTGGAACAGGAGGTCGCCGGCATCGATGTCATCACAGGTGGCGAGATGCATCGGCGGACGCACAATCGACATTCACCACCCAATGCCATGCTGAACTACTTCTGGCAGAAAATCCCTGCTTTTCAGGGAGATACCCGGCCGAAGCCCATCAGCAAGCACGACCCGAACGTGTTTCACCCTGCCAGCGTCTGCCGAGGAGCAATAACCGATACGGTCGATTTAGGGCTGGTCGAGGAATTCAACAGTGTATCGTCATTTGCGCGCAAGCCGGTCAAAGTCACGATGACGGGACCCCATCTGCTGGCGGTGGTAGCATATGATGAATACTACCACGACATCGGTCGGATGATGACCGACTTGGGTAAGCTGATTCATCACAACCTCAAACGCTTAGCGGCAGCAGGCTGCAAGCATATTCAAATCGACGAACCCTATTTCACAGTCGCGGATGACAAAGAAGTTCAGACCGCTGTCGACGTGATCAACATGGCGATCGAAGGGCTTCCGGACGACGTTCATGTCCTCGTGCATATCTGCCAGGGTAACTATGCCGTCGGTGCCGATTACGATGGGCAAATTGGACATCGCTATTTCGATACGGGCCGGTACAAGGCCGATCTTGTTTGCCAGATCGAGTGCGATGCATACCTCATCGAGCACGACATGTCCCGTCACTATGAAGGCCTCCTCGGTAACAAACAGCTTGGTGTCGGCGCAGTCGATGTACAGGCTCCCAATATCGAAACCGGCGAGCAGGTTGCGAATCGCATCAGAGCCTATCGGTGGCTGGCACCGGAACAGACCATTATCACTAGTTCTTGCGGTTTTAATCACCTGCCCAGGCACATTGTTCTAGGAAAGCTTCGTGCGATGACGGAGGCCAAGGCGATCTTAGGTGGCTCTTCGGAATAATGATTTCATGAACGAAAAAGAGCGTGAGACCGAAGCTCGTCTTCGTGGATTTGAGGAACAACTTCACCTGGCTGAGGAAGCCAGCGGAGTGGGGACGTTCGAACTGGACTTAATTTCTGAGCGTTGGGAATCGACTCCGCAAGTGAATATCCTCTTCGGTTTCGATCCGAAGAGTCCAAAATCGTCGTTCGCGGATCTAGAAGAAGCGATCTTCGCCGATGATGTGCCGAAGTTGCATTCTGCAATCGAGACGGCGACGCAGAGCGGCATCTATCATGTGGAGTTCCGCGTGAAACATTCTGATGGAAGTGTGCATTGGCTTGCAGGAAAGGGCCGAATTGCCTCGGACGAAGCCAATCAGGCGCGGTGGCTGCGCGGAGCCTATTACGAGATCACTGACCGAAAAGCGCTCGAGGCGCGATTGTTGGCGCTTAATGAAACCTTGGAGTCGCGCGTGGCCGAACGCGCTCGAGAGCTTTCGGCAAGCATCGCCAAACTGGAGGAAAGCGAGCGTCGCTTTCGTCTACTCCTCGAGGCAGTAACCGATTACGCGATTTTTATGCTCGATTCGGCGGGAAACATCGTCAACTGGAATGCTGGCGCGGAGCGCATCAAAGGATATAGGCGTGAGGAAATCGTTGGGCAGCACTTATCGGTCTTTTATACCGAAGATGATCGACAGAAAGGGCTCCCGCAAGCAGCGCTCTCAGCGGCGGCGCAGACGGGCAAGTACGAATCGGAAGGCTGGCGCGTGCGCAAGGACGGCAGTACTTTTTGGGCAAACGCCATCATCAACGCGATCCATGACTCCGAAGGGAAATTGCTAGGATTTGCCAAGGTCACGCGCGATTTGACAGAGAAACGCGCCTCCGAGGAGCGAGTGCGCCAGTCACAGAAGATGGAAGCCATCGGTCAGCTCACCGGCGGCGTCGCTCACGATTTTAACAATCTACTAACGGTAATCTCCGGGAACATCGAAGCCCTACAACGACGGCTTCCGCGGGGGGCCGAAGATAACCTGCGGCAGCTAACAGACGCGGCCTTGCGCGGGACCATGCGAGCCGCTCTTCTGACACATCGACTCCTGGCGTTTTCGCGCCGGCAGCCGCTTGAGCCGAAAGAAATTTCCGTCAATACGCTCATTACAAGCCTCTCCGAGATGCTCCACCGCACGCTCGGTGAGAACGTTCTGATTGAGACGGTTCTCGGTGGTGGCTTGTGGTCCACCTTCGTCGATTCCAATCAACTCGAAAGTGCGTTGCTCAATCTCGCCGTCAATGCCCGGGACGCTATGCCGGACGGGGGCAGATTGACGCTCGAAGCAGCGAATATCTATCTCGACGAGGAATACGGAGCAATTGCCGAAGTAGCGCCCGGACCGTACGTGGGAATCTTCGTCAGTGATACCGGAATCGGAATGGCCCCGGAAGTGATTGCGAAGGCCTTCGATCCGTTCTTTACGACCAAAGAGGTCGGACTGGGGACAGGTCTCGGTCTATCGCAGGTCCACGGTTTCATCAAGCAGTCCGGGGGACACGTAAAGATCTACAGCGAGGTGGGCGCTGGAACCACGATCAAGCTCTATCTACCTCGATATTTTTCCGCCAACACCACCGCGGAAACGCAGCCCGCTGCTCCACCCGCTCCACAGGCCAAGGGTGAGACCATTCTGGTGGTTGAAGATGAAGCTGATGTGCGTAGCTTTACTGTCGAAATGCTTCGTGAGCTGGGTTACCGAGTGATTGAAGCGCCGGATGGTCCTACGGGTCTTCGACTACTCGACGCGCATCGCGAAATCAACCTGCTTTTTACCGACGTGGGGTTGCCAGGCGGCATGGACGGTCGGCAACTCGCCGAGCAGGCAATACGACGCAACGCGGGCTTAAAGGTGCTGTTCACGAGCGGATACGCCCGAAACGCTATCGTCCATCATGGACGGCTCGATCACGGCGTTGAATTGCTTTTGAAACCTTTTACTTTCCAAGCCTTAGCTGTGAAGATTCGTCACATTTTGGATATTCAATGAACATTTTACTAGTCGATGACAACGACGATGTGCGCGAAATTACCGCTCTATTATTGCGTGATAGCGGATACAACGTCCTTGAGGCCTCCAGCGGCAGCGCCGCGCTGGACCTGCTGGAGGTCAATTCCGGGATCAATTTGCTGGTCGTCGATTTTGCGATGCCGAAAATGTCAGGAACGGAGTTGATCGAACGCGTCCGCGTCACGCATCCGAGACTCAGAGCAATGCTCATCACCGGCTATGACAATCATCCTCAGATCAATAAGACAATCGCGGATGAAATGGTGATCAGAAAACCGTTCACAGCGGACCAGCTCATTGTCACCGTGCGCAGAGCGTTAGGTCAGTGCGAGAAATGAGCATGAGAGGTCAATTCAGAAGAAAAGAGCTCTAAATGTTTCCGTAAACCTCAGCCGCCTCGATAAAATGGTCACTCTTACATTTTCTCATACATAAAGGAACTTATCCGACATAAAACGTCAAACAGGGAAGGGCAAGAGCAGGCGATTCTTAGTCCGCGAATACATCGCGCAAGCGCGCCAGTGTGGCACGTAGCGTTCTACGTTCCACCGCGCTTAGCCGGCGCACCAGACGTATTTTGTCGAGAGTGCGAACCTGATCCAACAGAATGAGACCATTTTTACCTTGGAAACTGACCGGGATGCGAAAAGGTGCCGGGTGGCTGCGTGTTGTCATTGGTGCCACCATCACGGTCCTCAAGTGGTCGTGCATCTCTGGCGGCGAGATTACGACGCACGGGCGTGTTTTCCGAATCTCGCTTCCCACTGTCGGGTCGAGCGCCGCAAGCCAGACATCGCCGCGTGTGACAGTCGGGGCTGCCGGCTTCGCCGGTTTTACCATTTCAAATCCGCATCGCCAGCGTTGCCGAACTCGGGCCATGCAAGAACGTCATCCCCGGCCTCGGCAATGCGTTTTGACGCATCGGCCCAGCCGGAGCGGGGGTGCCGCTTCACCGGCGAAAGCACGATCCGGTCCTCATCAAGCGACAGGTCGAGATCGTCACCCGTCTCGATGCCGATCTGCGTCAGAATCAGCTTCGGAATAATGATGCCGGAGGAATTGCCCATCTTTCGTACTGGAGCGCGCATTGCCACCACCTATCGTGGCGAAGATAGCACTATACCCGTGCCGTAGCAACAAAGTTAGTACCAATAACATTCCGGTTCACCAACCGCTCTTCCCTACTCTCCTAGCCCGGAGGGTCGGCGATAGCCGTGCAGAAAGGGCATTATGTGCTACAAAACGGGCGGCTCGAGGCAGGGGACGGAGTTATCAAGCCAGCAGATCGAGCAGCATTTTGGCGTCCTTCAGATCGACGGTGGCGAAGCCCTCGGTGAACCGGTTGTAAAATGAAATCTGGCAAGGCTCATTCGATGACGAAGCAGGCGGCTGGGAGTTTGAGTGTCTCCCGATAGGACGATGAAGGCTAAAAGCGCCGGAAAATCCGTCTCTCGTCATTAGGCCCCACCAGGACCGCACCGAATGCCCATCGCCAGGGTGCCTGTTCTATCCTGCTCACCTTTGAGAATCGAAGCAACAATAGTACAAGATAAGATGATCTAAAAGGTGATGCCATTCTTCAGAATGGCTGCATCAGGGAGCCTTTCTGAAAGCGAGGAGATAGCCGAACCTCAAGTTCGGCCACCTCCTGCGTTAAATTCGCCTACGATGCGGGACTTATGTCTATTGTCCCGTGTTCCTTTCTGGTCAGCGGTCCGCATGCTGTGAACTTGTACGTTCCTGTAATCTCTGTGTCGCTCGCAGACGTACTCGTTAGAGTAAAGCGACAATGTATAAATGGCTTTTTGGGAAAGAAGATGAAAGTGATCTTCGCGGATTTACTGTTCACAGTTCCGACGATATTTCCGAAATCCCCAAAAGCATCCCATGTTCCCGTCAGTTTCCCTTTCTTCTGGACGAAATCAGCACTGATGCTGCCGTCTCCTCTTAAGTTATCAGAAATACCGCCGGTCCATTGTCCCGATACTGTTATTGGCGCTTTGATATCAGGAGCAACTTCCGCATCGGTCGATTCCGCCGCATCAGTGGTATCCGAAGGGGCGGCGGGCTCTTGATTTCCCCACACATCAGACGCTTGTGCAGCCACCGATTGATCTGAGTCCTGAGCGCTTGCTGGTAAAGACGAAATACACGTTGTGGCAGCGGCAAACATGGCGATGCTTCCAATCACAACCCATCGTGATAATTTCATAGATCTCCTTTGATCAGCTTTAATAGCTTGTGGAGCACTATAAAATATAACTCTAGGCACTGCAATATTTGAAGCTTGAAATCAAGATCGCGGCGTTTTTGAGGACAGGCATGCTGACTCAAAACCCAAAAACTAGGACAGCGTCAAGTGAGAAGGACGGTCGGCGTGATCCTTTGGAGCCCGAAGGGAGGCCACGAAGGCGCCCAAGAAGGATCATAGCGAAGACCCTGGCGGGACTGCACCCGGTGAAACGCCGCGCGAAGATAGCGGATATGCCTCGGGCAAGGAAGCAGCGAGGCGATATTTTGCGTATGGAAGAAGATGTCGTCGATTGTTCGTTGTCGCGCAGCAACCCGCAGCGCTTGAGCCATCGCCTCGTATACTGGCGGCGCTACCTTCAAGCATATGTTCAACTTGCTTGAGCTCGCTGCAAGATACCCGCGATAATACCCTAAAAAGTTGAGGAGGGGTGCAGTACTGATCGTTGTCACTATTCTACTTTCAGGCTCATCTGTCGGTACCCGCAATAGCCAATCGCGACCCAACGCGGCTGGGGGCGACCTCATAGTGCGAATGCGTGCCATTCGTACTGCGTTACTTCGGTCGCATAGCCTTCAATCTTCGGTGGTACCATTCTTCGTACCGAAGCGATGTCATGCTGATCCATCACGGTCACATCGATTTTGATTCCGTTGTTATCATCGAGTTCGACGCTGGCTACCCGCGGGATTTTTGACAACTCGGCCGCGTGCCGCTCGCGTACTTTTTCAGCGATCCGTAATTTCGGCGGATAGTCCGAGGTTCCTTTGACCTTAAGAATCGTCGTTTCGGAGTGAGTACCTCCTTCAACAGTTACTCGAATTGTCGCGTGATGAACTTCGCCGGTATGCAGGCCGTCTCCCCGGTTGGGACTTCGGCGGGCTCGCCCGATCGGTGTCTCGAAGATCGGGTCCACCTCATAATCGTGAAATCGGCTGTGTCCGCGCTACTCGTAGCAACAGTTCTTTTCTGTTGTGCGCCCATCTCGGCGGAATCAGCCGTCTTGGTGCAAATTGGTTTTGTCGACGATGCCGGACTGGATCGCTGGCACGTTGCGGGCGTGGAGCGGACAGTGATAAGAGGACGCCCAAATCAAGAGAATATCAGCACGAGCTACGTTGAACGGTTCAACTTGTCTTCGCGTATGCAGATGCGGCGATGCACGCGATTGACCAATGCATTTTCAAAGAAATTCGAGAACCATCGCGCCGCAGTTTCGCTGTGGATCGCGTTCTACAACTTCTGCCACGTTCACGAAACGCTCCGCTGCACGCCTGCGATGGCGTTGGGCGTCACGGATCATATCTGGACGATTGGCGAGCTTGTGCAGGCTGCGCTGGAATCGGACAGTCGCCACCATTGCCACGCCAAACGTCCGATTTAACGCTCCGACCAGCACCGCCAAACTCAGACTGATCGTCGGACGTGGCGGAAAGGGGACGAACAAGCCGCGCTAGCGACTTTGTAGACGTTCGTTTTGCCACGCCGCATATTCTTTCGCGCGGCGTGGCGCATCGTGCCCCGAAAATAAAATAACGTGACGTAATTCGGTATTTCTTTCTCGTCCTCGCCCTCGACAGCTTCAACACGCCAATCTCCAGGTATTTGTTTGTCCTCAAAAGCCTCGTAGATCATGGGGCACCTCAGATGGTTACTTCGACTGCAATGATATCGATGCAAGTCTGACACCTCGTGTGATTCGGCGCGGTATGCCAAGGCCCAAGGGGCGAGTGTCTTAATTAAGACAGTACCCGATGGTTGAAAGTGTTGGATTCCGGAGGATCCCGGCGTTTTACTTTGAGGTTTGCTCGGATCAAACCCCGTCTGGCTGACTGCCCATGAGTGGCAATCGTAGCGATCCTCGTCCTGCTTATTCTTGTCCTGACCTTTTGCCGGATAAATATACATGCCGCCGCTCTGTGCGGCTGCCGATCCAGCAAAGAGCAAAATGGATAACATCAGAAATTCGAGAAGCCGTCCCATGCGGTTCAACCGCTTTCGAGAGAGATGGTCGTGTGCTTCATATAATTAATTGAGAGTTCCTTCATGTTCGTGCTTTCGGATTCGTCCGACGCGTCGAGGCCGTCTACCCACTTCCTGTCGAACTGCTGCGTATAAACCTGTGCGCGAACCAGAGGTCACCGAACTGTCGACAGTGATTTTGACTATGCACGAGGGTGTCGAGAAAGAGGCTGCAACCTAGCCATGCGATCGCGATGACTGAAGACTGGGACTCCCCGCATCACCGCAGTAGCAGACGGCTCACCCGTTTGGTGTGATGACGGCACGACCCGAAATCTTGCCATCGTGGAGGAGGTGGTAAGCCTGGCCTGCACGATCCAACGGAAAGTGTTCGACCATCATCTTGATTTTTCCCGACTCGGCCAGACTAACCACTTCCATGAGCTCAGGAATTGAGCCCCAAAAAGGTGACGCGACGGAACACTCGTGCGGCGGGCTGAGGAAATTGACCGGCAAAACCCCGCCACCGATACCGACGATCGTAAGGTGGCCTAGCACCCGCGCCATCTGAGCGGCCATCTGGAGCGTAGGATTCACACCAACCAAGTCGAGTACGAGCTCGGCGCCCTGCCCCCGCGTCACATCTTGCACGCGCTTGACCGCTTTTTCGCCCGAGACCAGTCCCTCATCGGCTCCCATGCGCTTGGCAATATCAAGCTTATCGGCTGCAGTGTCCACCGCGATGATCGTTGTCGCGGCGCTTAGGGTCCTCAGTAGTTGAATGGCCATTTGGCCCAGGCCACCGGCACCGATCACAACGGCGGTGGAACCGGGCCCTAGCAGATGCCGCGACCGTTTGATGGCATGGTAACTGGTAAGTGCGGCGTCGCTGAGCGGAGCGGCCTCGCGCGGACTGAGCGTTCCCAATGGAACCAGAAAGCGTGCGGAGGGGACGAGAAGATAGGGAGCCATTCCGCCGTCGTAGCCGGCTAGGCCGCCAGGGGTTGGACCACCGGCTTTCTCACAATAGTTCTCCATCCCTACCCTACAATTCATGCAGAGCCCACAGCCCCAGGGACCGTAAACGATCACTGGGTCGCCTACGGCGCACCCAGTAGTGCCAGCTCCAAGTTTCTCGACCCAGCCCGCGTTTTCATGACCGAGGGTGAATGGCAGCTTGAACTGCCGCGCGCCAGCAGGCATTTCCATCAGATGAAGGTCGGAATGGCAGGCGCCGGCGCCTCCTACCTTCACGAGGACTTGCCCGGGGCCGGGCTCGGGAGTTGGAACTTCACGGAATTCACCCGGCTTCTGCCATTCCACGAACTGGAACGCTTTCATAGTTGGCTCCCTCAATCGCGGATGCCATCGACATCGATCAGGAGGTGGCGCGGGCCTCGGAAGATCTGGCTTGGCCGATATGGCGGCGGATCCGCGACGAGGCGAGGGTTCTCCACCCGGCGAAGAAACGCTTCGACCGCCGCATTCACCTCCAACCGCGCGAGCGGGCCGCCGAAGCAGACATGGATGCCGCCGCCCCAGCCGAGGTGTTTCGTGTCCTTGCGTTCGATAACGAATTTATTCGGCTCGGGGAACTGTCTCGGATCGCGGTTTGCGGCGCCATACATAAGGAAGATCGGTGAACCCTTTGGAATAGTCGTGCCACCGATCTCGATGTCAGCAAGAGCGGAACGGCTGGGAAAGAACTGGACCGACGATTGAAGGCGCAGCGTCTCCTCGATGGCTCTTGGAACCAGCTCCGGCCGGCGGCGCAGCAGCTCGATGGACTCAGGGTTCCGCAACAGTGTGAGGATAGTATGCGAAATCAGGTTGACGGTGGAGTCATGACCGGCAATCAACAAAAGAAGTGTGTTAGTCACGATCTCGCTGTCGGACATGCGTCCGTCCGGACCGTCGTCATGCACCAGCTTGGAGATCATACCGTTGCCCGGTCTCTTTTCGGCGCTTTGTACAAGGCCAATTATATATTTCGCTATAGCGAGCCGACTTTCGGCAGCCTTCTCACGGAGGCGGGCTGCCTGTTCGGTGGCCGCTTCGGGACCCATGTCCGCCCCCGCCATCAGATCTGCGATCCAGCCATGGAAGAGGGGTTCGTCCTTAAGCGGTACACCTAAGATTTCGCAGATTATCCTGACTGGTAGCGGATAGGCGTATTCGTCAACGAAATCAATTCGGTTCTTGCCCTTGGCTTTGTCGAGCAATTCGTTAACGACGCGGATGCACTCCGGCTCCATACCGGGTATCAGATCAGGCGAATGAGGTGGGCCAAAGTGCCGCATCGCCTGGCGGCGCGCCCGATCATGATCAGGAGGATCAGCCATGATAAACATGGGGTCCTTGCCGTACCTCTCCATAATTCCGGATTTCTCCTCAGACTGATTCGCACTCTGCGCGGGAGGCTGCGCGCGATTGCGACGATCGGAGCTGACCCTCGGGTCATGCGTGAGCGTGATGATCTCTTCATATCCGGTGACGGCATAGATACCGTCCGTCACGCGCGCCACCGGTGTCTTTCGAAGTTCGTCGAAGAATGGATACGGATTTGCGCGATTTTCGGATTTCATAGCTTCGGCGAAGGCTTGTTCTGGGGTCATGATGTTCCCTCCTGACTCGGTCTGGCCCAAATCGTTCGTTACCTGTAGTGCGTCAGCGGCTGCGCGGCCGGAACTCGGCCTGCCGCTCAAGGGGATCGTAGCCGGTCAAAACGACATCGGGCACTCCGGTTGGGACACCTCTAGCCGGAAAATCAGCCGGCATCGGTTGCGCATCCGAAGGTCTGTCGAACCCGACCGGAGCGGGAGGGAACGGGCCCGATTGCTCAATCTGTGCCCTATAGTAGTCCAGCCACTTGGCGTGATCGAAGGTGACCGCGCCAACGATGCGACCCCGACGGCCATACGCGGCTGCGAACCGACGCTCTTTGATTGACCCCTGGGTGAAGACGATCTCGTCGCCGAATGAGGGAACCCCGACCGACTTGATGTTGGTGCCAAATTGCCCCGACCAGAAGGCGGGGACCAAAAGATGCGGACGGCGTTTAGTTTCGTCGCTTACCATGTTATTGCCAGCGACCTCTGCGCCGAGGACTGCGTTGTCCCAATGCTCCATCGAGAGGAACTCGTACTCGAACAGGACGTGTGGAGAGCGTGCAATGTCCCCCGCTACGAAAATATTGTCAGTGACGACACCGTGGATGTCGAAAGCGCGGCAGCCAGCATCGCAAGCGACGCCCCAGAAGCCGGTGGCCAGCCGGGCGCCTTCCAACCATTCGATGTTGCGCAGCGAGCCGAGCGACGCCAATACCACATCGACTTCGAGCGTGCTTCCGTCGGAGAGACGGACGCGCCGCACGTGCCCAGCTGAGTCCCCTTCGAGCGCCAGTACCGAGACGCCTAGACGGAGGTCGACTCCGTGTGCGCGCTGGATCTCCGCGGCGATCGCACCGATGACGCCGCCAAGCGCGCCCGCAAGCGGAGCCGCAGCGCGCTCGGCCACTGTCACCTCGAGGCCTAGTTCGCGGCAGACCGAGGCCACTTCTGAGCCGATGAAGCCGGCACCGATGACCAGGACGCGCCGGGGCCGGGCGGCCAATGCCGCCTGCAGACGCGCTGCGTCTTTGCTCGTGCGGAGTGTGTACACACCCTCCAGAGCCGCCTCCTCCGGATTTGGCCACGGCCGCGAGCGGACTCCGGTTGCGATCAAGAGCCGATCGAATGGAATCTGCTCGCCATTTGCCAGGTGTACCAGCCTGTTCGCGCGATCCAAGCTGGTGGCCGGCACGCCAAGCCGCCAGTCCGCGTCCACTGCGCGCAACCGCGGCAGCTTGGTGTGATCAGCGGGCACCCAGCCCTTGAGCACCTGCTTCGAAAGCGGGGGGCGATCGTACGGCTCGTCTGGCTCATCACCGATGATGGTCAGCGAACCTCTAAAGTCTGCTTTGCGCAAGGCTTCAGCGCCGCGAAGCCCCGCCAGGGAAGCGCCGACGATGACGATCCGGCCGCGCGCCTTGAGGGCGTCGAAAATATTTTGTACGAGCCGCGATCTTTCTTCAGACGTTGGATCACTCATGGCTTTTGTAGCTCGCCATCATCCAACTGATCCACGACAATTGCCTGCACAGGACAGGAGGCCGCGGCTCGCAAGACGCGCAGGCGCTGTGAATCATCTGGATTGGGATCGTACGTGAGCGCCTCTTCGCCACTTAGCTTTAGCACTGCTGGAGCGAGGGGGACGCACTGCGCATATCCCTGGCACCGATTCAGGTCAACGACGATTCGCATTCGACTCTCTCCTTCACCATGTCGTCAGGGTTCTGCTGTATCATCGATTATCGCGGCCTCCTAACAAGCGTCGATCTACATGCGGTCAGGAGAACTGACGCCTCAGCGAAATCTATTTGACTGTATAACCTCGGCCTTCAAGACATGATGCAAAGGCACGGTTATAAGAACTTTGCTGGTTTTGCTGAGCCGATCGAGCGCTGGCTTGCTGCTGAGATGCTTGTTGCCTTCTTTCGTCTCGCCGGCGAAATCCGCCCGCGAGTCCGCCCATGGCGGCGCCGGCAGCTGCGCCTTTTCCGGCGTCACCCGCTATCGCGCCGCAGCCGACCCAGCAAAGAGCGAAGCGGATAATATCAGGAGTTCGAATAGTCGTATGATGCGGTTCAGCCGCTTTCGAAAGATCGTTATGATCATATAATTAATCTCCTTGCGCTCAGTGTTAATCAGCTGACGGTTCCATTTGCGGATGTCGTTTCTCATCGCGGCGACAATTGCGCTCGAGCTTCTGGATGTCCGTCGCGAATCCGATCAGAAAAGTCGGAAACGTCGCCAGCAGCCTTAGCTTTTTCGGTGATGTTGCTGCGACTTCTGAGATCGTCAAAAGGGATGTCTGTATCGATCTGATGGCGTTCATAAAGAAGTTGATCGACGTGGCCATTCGCGAGTAGCCGCCAATCAAAATGTCTACCTGCCCCAGCGTATTGCGCATGGCCGCGGATCGTGGTCGTACAGTTTTGTGTCAGTGCATTGTACCACTGTGGATGATCCGCCAAGCGGTTCACCTTGGTCAGGTAATCAATTAGCAGCGCCCGCGCCTGCTGGATCGGAATGCGGATTCGATACAGATATACCTGCTCACCGCGGTAGTTAGTTCGTAGTCCCACGAGATCGCGCTCATCGGCGACTACGTAATAGAGCTCGTACTGCCGAAAGAAGCCGCGGAGCGTCGAGTATGATTCGCCTTTCGCTTTGCGCGTCTCAATCGAGATCGCGAGGGGCCGTCCGTCGTCGAACTCCCAGCTGACGATCGTATGCGCGATCTCGGTCAGCCCCCACAACGAGAGGAACAAATCCACGCCTTTAATATGATCCAGGTTGTAAGTGCGCGTCTCCCAACGTTGGTCGTAGTCGGATTCGGATCGATATTTAAAATTTCGAACATTTTGAATCGTGACGAATGGGCCGTCAAAAATGGCGCGCGTGGGGCGCGCGACATCGGGAGTCCAGTCGCGAGAATTGGTTGGCATGAGCGATGTCCACCAGACTACAACCACAACCACCGGCAGGAGCGCAGCCAGCAGCCCTCCCAGAAAGGGCCGGAGACGCACGGCCAAAAGCCAACTGGCAGCGACTATGCCCGCACTCATCGTCGCCCCGAGCAGATGTGAGTTCGGCCCGTCAAACCATAGGGCAAGCGCGCTCCACAAGACGCCCACGGCGACGAAAGCCAACAGCAGCAGCGTCGCGATCGAGCACACTCCGCGTTCGATCATCAATGAATTCCTGCATGCTCATACAGGATGCGCCGAACTTCTTCGATAGTTTCCGGGTTAGCTTGGGTCGAATGTCCAGATCGCACGACGAGTTCCGATTCGACGCCCTCGATGTGCGCGCTTTTGTACTCCACCACTCCGTCGTTTCCTTCCTCGGGCGGACCATCGCCCTTTACCGGGATGATCGAATGAGCATGAACGCCGGCGGCTATCGGCAGCCCCGAGAGCGTCTGAACAAACGGATTGGAACTGTCCATGTTGTCGAGGGCGGTCGGGAGCCTAAACGGGCTTCCCAACTCACCCGGTTGGCGAAGCTTGTCCAGTTGCACCGCCGCCTTGACCAGACCGCCGGGAAGATTCAGGAACTTGTTGCCGAACTTTACGATAAAATTACTTGCCATATAGCTGCCACGATGCGGCGTAGCGATGAATACGACTTCGTTTACGAACGGCAGCGGCTTTACGAACAGAGCGCGTTGTAGCAGGTCGCGCGTCTCAGGATCTAATTTGGCCTGGCCAAATGGGATTTTCATGCGCCTGTCCCAAAAGCTTGACCTGCTATCGACCACTGTCATTTTCGTCAGTAGGCCGCCCTGGCTGTGGCCGATAATTACCATTTGCCGAAGCGCCGGATCCTTGACGTCAGGATCAATGTCCTTGACCGCGGCGCTGAGCGATTCGCGCAATTTCATCGCGGACAAAGCGATGGGATTACCACTGTTATAAACGAAGAACCATAACTGGTAACGCGACGCGATATTCGGATCGCCGAGCAGTTCGTTTGCCATCTCTGCCCACCGTGCGGGACTCGAGGCGGTTCCATGCACAAACACGACCGGGATCAGACCAGAAATATATGGATGAAGCATGAACAGTCCGTTATCTCTGCCCCTTCCGAACAGTGAAAGATCCCCTCTTCTAAAGCCGGCGATCTCGAAATCCCAAATCGGTGCACCTTCAAGACGATAGGCGAGCGCCGCGGTGCTATCCGACTCAAGCGGCACAACATACGATCCGATGTGGACTACCGAATCCGTGTCGGGGTCATATATATGAATTGTTCCGTTGATCTTGTTCTCACTCATACCCAGCCGTGGATCGTCGAAACGGACAAATGCAGTGACAGGTACCTTTGCGGTGGCGGGAATCCATCGATTTGCGGTGCTTTTCTCCAACGGCTCAACACTCGCCGAGAGGGGCGCGCCGATCCCAGCCTTGCGGTACCGGTCACGCAGTCCGCGCACCTTCAAATCACTGAGGGATACGAATTTGGTCAGCTGATAGCCGCCATAGCGGAAATCTTGTTGGTCGACTCGTAGATCGAGCGACCCGAACGGAAGTTGCAGCTCTCGTTGAGAAAGATCGACTTCACGGCGGCTCGTCGTGGCTAGTCCGTTTGAGAGGCCCTGATTGTACAAATCGACAGCGAATCGAAGCCGCGGATCAAAGGCGTCGGGCGCTTCCTTCGCATCTTCAGGAAACAGAAAGGCATAGGCGAAGACCGCCGATGCAAGGTAGTACGATTGGTCTTGCTTGTCCTCCGCATAGGCGAAGGAGAGCTCAGAAAGGGCAAACAGCCGGTCGCGTTCATCGGGCTTTCCGAGACCGGAATAGAGCTCGGCAAGCACTTGTTGCGGATGGTCTTGATAGCGCGTTACTAGTGCGTTCCGCTCGAGCAGTTGCATCGAATAGGCACTAGGCTTCCCGCTGGAAAGAATATTTGCGTCAAGGGTACGATACGCTGTTTCCTGGTCGACATGTTTGACCCCGACCGGGGTGGCACAGCCGTTCGCAAATATTACGATTGGTATTACAAGTGCAGCCGTCCAGTTGGCTGCAGCGGTCAATCGCCTACTCAAAATCAAATTATTCGTCCACGTCCCGCCATCTGGTCGGAACTCGATTTCGTTAAGTCCACCGCCCAAGTGATCCTGTCGGCGCCAGGATCGCTTCGCCGAAAGGCGCCCCATCACACGGTCAGCGAGCGAACACACTTTTCCGGCACCCCTCAAAAAACTTCACGCGTTTACACCCTTGCGCCAGCGGACGAACCCGCATTCATCTCGCTCGGTTGGAAAGGAACTCAACAGCGGTATCCGCATGCGAGTCCCGTACGTTCAATCGAGAGGACTGATTTAATTCACCACCTCAAACTCGCCGGGCTTCCAGGTCTTGTCGAACCAGGATTGCCCAGGGCCATAGAGCCGAAGCAGCACGTTCCACCCTTTGTAAGGCACAGTCTGAATCCAATTCGAATCATGCCCCTTTGGTGCGGTCGGGCCAAACCAGACGTCCACTGAGGTGTCGGGATTGATGACGATGCCTTTCGTTTGGCTCCCGATGCTGGGAAACTGAGCGTCAGTCTGCAGCATTGAACGGGTCTGGTTGTCATAAACCACGAACGACCAGAAATCCTTCGCCGGGATGTTGGGAGGCAGGTGGATCTTATAGGTCTTGCTGCCGTCCAGCGGCTTGTCTTGGGAGTCAACGAACGCGGCTGCGTATTGCGAGCCGATGCCGACCATCTTCATCGCCATGGCCGGGGTTATGCCCGTGGCATAGTAATGAAACGAAGTCCGCGCATCGAGATTGCGGACGCCGGCCTGGGACAAGAACTCGTAGTTTCCGCCGACGAAGGTTGTGACCCAGGCGCTGCCCGGATAAAGGTAGGCATCCTTCATGCGGGTGCGGAAGAGGATGGCCCGGGCAGTGGCGTTACCCACCGCCGCGGACTCGGTCAGAATTCTCTTCATCCGCTCATCGGGGGCAAAGGGCTTGCCTTTCTCGATGCCAATGGAGGCGAACAATCCCAGCCTTTCCGGATCCAATGCCTCGCTGGGCTCCTCCTGCACGATCTGGTTCAGCTCTTCAAAGTAGCTGAAGTCATTGGCGTGAACCGTGTTGAGCTCCTCGCCGGAGGCATTGATGAATTTCGTTTCCGGCGGGTTCTTCGCCTGCGCCAGCGGATAGATGCGCAGGGTTTTCTTGATGCTCTCCACCCCAGGCTTGAGATCGCCTTTTACCTTGAATCCTCGACCCATGAGCCAGACCCCAAAGGTGCGCGAGTGGGCAACAAAGTAACCCTCCGGCACTTCGCCTTTGTAGCCGGGCGGAAGCACGAGATACTTGCCGCCTTGACCTTTGTCAGGGCCTGCGTTGCCGATATCGATGATGTACTGGAACCAAAAATCGTCGAGGAACGCGAGCACCTTGGGTGGTGCTTCGAGCACCAAGGGACCGTCCTTCAAATCTAGCCAGGTGCTGAAATAAACGGAGTCGGTGTTCCCTGTGAGAAACAGCGATTTGGAATCCAGGAGGTTCTCGAAGATTAAAATGGTACCATTGACAGCTCCCAGCTTTCGGAAACCTGCGCGCATACCGACCAGCGACGCGCCAGGCATGCCGCTGAGGAAAGTTTCCACGCCGCGCATGAAGTCAAGATTGTCATAGGCCTTCTGAGTTGTGGCATCGTCGGGAAAGCCGTCCTTGAACTTCAGGGTGCCGATACGCGTCTTTACGGAGTCCGGCGTGGTGATTTCCGGCGGGATGTCCGTCGTCATCTTCATCTTCGGCGCGGTCTGTGCCTGTGCTGCGGCTGTGGCCAGCGCACAAACGAAAGCGGCGACTAGTATTCTTTTGGATTTCATCGTTGTGTTCTTTCGATACTCACTGCGTTTTGTTCAGCTTCGGAGCGGTCCACTCGCCGTCCAGGGCTGCTTCTTTCGGCCAGTAGAGGCGCATGTACATGGCAAATGGACCCTTCGGAGCGGGCAGCCAGTTGGCTTCCTTGTCCTCACCGGGAGATTCGTTCTGGATCAGCAGCGTCAGTCCGCCGTCCGCGTCCCGATGAAGCTGCGGCAGCATCGGTGAGTTGATCAGGTAACGATTGAGGGAATTGGCTACGAGCAGGCTCTCTGGCAAGCTATACATCGTCAACGACCAGAAAGCGTGGACGGGCGGCAATTGGCCTGGCGCAAAACGTATGCTGTAGCGGTTGGCACCGCTCAGGTTCTGCCCGTCAGCATCGACCCTATAGATCGGATACATCGCCTCCTGCTTCGAGTTGCCATAGATACCGATGGTTCCCAGCCACCGGTTTAGATAATTGTTCTTCATAGATTGGCGTGTGCCGAAGAGATCGCCGGACGTCAAACTACCGTCGTTGAGTTGCTTCACGCCTCCGGCAAACTCAGCCCACGCATCTGCTCTGCCCTGCTCAATTGCCGTCTTCATTTCGGGGGTGAGCTTATCGGGATCAAATGTCTTTCCCGCGCCAACGCCGATCTTGGCGAAACGCGCCCTAAGCTGTTTTTCGGATGGGACTGTGGGGCAGAACTGAAGCACGAAGTTCACGATGTTGAAGAATTGCAATGAAGTCTTCTGTCCTTCCACGGTCAGCGGCTTGATGAAATCAATGACCGCCGCGGCCTTGGGTGCGGGAGTGCCCGAGAACTCAGATAGAGTTTGCACCTTGTACCCGGCCTGCACTTTTTTCACGTTGTCGATGTCTGAAGGGCTGAACAACTGGGTGCGATAGATTACGATTATCAACTCCGTCTCGGAGCGAATCACTTTTTGGACGCCCTTCGGCTTCTGACCTTTCCAATTCGGGCCGGCGATGAGATAGCTACCACCACCGTTGCCAGTGGTACGGCTGCCGAGATATGCAAAATTGAATGTGTATGCGTCGGTGAGCTGAACGCTGTAGTAGCGCTCCTTGTCAATCGGCGGCAAGGTGAGGACGACGGGTTCGACGCGCAAATCGAGGCCGAGCCAGGAGTAAGGGGTGTCCGAGTTGGGCGTTTGAACCGCAGTGTCAGCCGGCGTAAAGACTCGCGGGATATTGGCGATCTGATTCCAGGGTGCCTTGAAATCAGGATCCTGACGATCTACGAAATATGAGTACTCGCAACGATAGTTATCGACTAACGGGAAACCGTAAATATAAGCTTCCTTCGCGATGGCGCGGGCTTCATCAGGGGTGGTGTCTGCCGCATGGGCCGTAGGGTTTAATACCACTCCGAAGACGATTGCGACGATGAAAACGATCACTGAGCGCGGCATCAACATGGCAACAAACCTCTGCTTTTTTTACCGATCACGTTCGCTCACTGGATCCAACCACGGTCCTGGAATCTGATTTTGAGCTGCTCCGCGATCGCATTTGCGGTCGCCTTGGCTCTGCCCTCTAATCCACTTTTGCCGCTCGCCTCGCCATAGATCTTTGCCCCGCCGACAACGATAAGACCGATTGGATTGGCGGTGGCGATCGCCACCGCGGCAGGCACGATCATTCCTGGAGTTTTGTTTCCCGATGAGGTGAGCGTTCCTGAGCCGAGTTTGCGCCATCCTTGACGCGTGACCGCATAGCCTTCCACCACCGTATCCATCTCGGAGGTTCCGGCACCGAATCCGATCACGAAACGTTTAACGGTGCTACCCCCTTGCACTGAGACGAGGTAACCCCGAATTATGCCGTCGCCGACTTGTGGCACAGATCCCGGTCCTGCCTGCACCGCAGTGAGTCCCATATCCTGGATGTCTGTAACAAGATTCGAAGCGATCAGCGCGCCGAGTTTACGCCCCTCTTCGATTTCCGCCGCCGTTGGTGGCGTGCTCGGTTCGCCAACCTCACCGCCAATCGATGAATTAGGGGGCATGTCGGCGGGGTTCGCGACGAAGTTATACACCCAGATCTGATTGGGCCGCGGAAGCCCGAGGTTGGTCATTGGGGTTTGTTGGGTGACGTTCGTCGATGCGCACCCCGCGACGATAACCAGGGCGAGCAGACATAATGCGAAGCGGCTGAAAGACTTCATAGCGAACCTCTTTAAAGCAGTTAACGGAGCGCAATTACACACGCCACGTGGGTAAACCAACTTCGTAGCCAATTGAAATTTCTAGAGCGACGCGTGCTCTTCTATTCTTTTAGGAGCAGCGGAAGCGAGGCTTAGAAATCAAACAGATTGCCCTTAATCAATTTCGGGATAACCGGGGTAACGCTGAACTGAAGATCCACTTCTGTCCGAAGACATCAGGATGGGCGGGCATGTACTGACCCTGAACACCGAACTCTACCGGCAATGGGCCGAGCTTCACAACTTTGCTTATGCTCAAGCCGATCGGAAACGTGATCATGTTGCTGCTCTTCCTTACGTACCAGTTGACCAGCATGTTGGGCGATGTGCCGATCGACCAACCCGCAGCTGGAAAATACGAGTAAAAATATTGAAGATTCATCTGACTTGTCGTATTCGATCGCGGGCCGCCGACGGACCACCACTGCTGAGGAAATACGCCCGCGAGCCACTTCTGGCCCAGATAGCCGAAAACACCGGTGGGTCCGATCTGCCACTTATTTTGGCCAAGGCGCGAATTGCTGGCGGTCGGGAAAATGCAAGTCGGACCCGCTCCGAACAGCCACGGGCCCGCCAATTTCGGACTCGGAGAGAGTAATTCCACCAAAACTGTATCGCCTTATTAGTCTCATGCAAATGAAAACTCATCACGTCCAGCCTACAAGCAATTGGGGGAGATTTCCGCCCGGCTAATGTCAGAAGATAGACTGTAAAAGTTACCTGTTTCGAATGTGGTTCGGCTCATCGACTTGCGGTTTGCGGCGGAAGTTTCCTTCCCTTGTTACTGGGATCCCAACCTGAGTTCCCGTTTCTGGTCGGAACATTCGTATTGATCTTAATTTCTCAAGTCTTGGCATTCGGAACATAGATGGACCTTGTAAACTTTATGCGCCTCAAGGATCACCTCAGCTCACCGATTACCGCTAAGGCGTTGCGCAGAGGCTCGACGGAGATTTTCATGAACCCAGTAAGAGGTTGATCCATGTCAAGGATAAGAAAAATTGCGGTGGAGACCGTTAGGGCACAAACGCATAGTGCCGTTACCGCGAGGAGGTTCCGGGGCGCAAAAAGCCCAAAGCCAGTGAATAGGGCGGCGAGCCAAAAGACGAGTACCACCAGAAACGGCATCGGTATAGAACTGCTCTCCCGCGCCAATTCCGATGCGCGGATTTGCCCGACTTCGAGGCTGATCCGCAGCGCCTCGGTCTTGAGGGATCTCTGGCCATCATCGCGCGGGGATAGTCGCCGTACCATTTTATAGAAATCCGCCAGGTCGGCCTGTGATGAAAGCTGAAGCTTTGAGGAGGTGGACTTGAGGCAGTGAATTTCAGTGACCAAAGACGCAACCTGATTACGGAGGGCATGGCGGGCGGCGTTGGTCTCTGCGCCATACAGCTCGAGAGAACGATCGAGCAGGATCACGTCCGTAGCGATTTGCGTCAATTGACTGCGCTTGGCATCGTACGAACTTTTGGCTGTGGAGATCAGTAGACCCAGCACAAGGGCGCTAAGAGTCGCTATTAGCCCGAGACCGAGCCTGAGGACATCTTTGTCTTCATTCGTGAAATAGCGCTCTGGAAGAACTGACCGCAAAACTATGCCTGCAAGCGAGCCGCCAAAAATGCAGGCGAACGAAATCAAACTGGCTAGCGTAGAAGCCACAACGTATGGCTGGAGGTTAGACGCGATTTGCTGGCTGCCCGCAGCGGGCGCAATTCTCCGCCATTCCAATGACTCCTATACCAAGCGATTCCAGTGGTCGAGTCCTCATCGCTGAACGGCGTGCGATCAGCCGTGTCGCTTCCGCATCTCGTTCCGCCAGCGATCGGCGTCCTCAACCGTTACCAGGTTGCGGTCGTGACAAACGGGGCAGTGCTCAATCGTCTCGCCGTCCACTCTAAAGCCCGGCGAAAGGCCGTCGCAACACGGGCACAGTTCTAACTCATAGACGGCCTTTTCCGGCCCGAGATCCCTCAATGTCTCTAGAACGTTAGGTTCACTCATGTGATTCTCCTATGCCCACTTCCGCTCTTGCGGCGGGGCGTCTGTTTTGGCTGCGCTCCCATTGCGCACCAATTTTCGCGGGCAACCCCTTCACCCAAAACTCAGGGATTGCACCGCGATCCGAACGCCGGCGCCTGAACCTGCGGGCGTGACAAGCGCCCTGGGCGCGTCCGCGTGAGCGGTGGTGCGTTTGCAGTTGAGAGCGTCGCCCACCAATGAAAGCGAGCGGAGCGGACAGCCATCCGGAGCGCAGCGCAGGGTCGCGCGACGGCTGCGAGCGCGAGCCGCGCGGGCAACCCCGATAAGCTTGCGCCGGAGCGGCGCAGAGCGCCCATGAGGGTTGCCGGGACGCCCGGTCGCGTCATAGCGCAGCGAGCGTTGACCTACCGTAAAGGGTCATCGCGCCCTTACCTCCTCCTGACGCGGCGATCGTACAACTTGGTAGGACTCTCCGTCAGATCATTCGTCTCTCGTTCAATTTAAAGTGATAGTTAAATTTTAGCCACAATCGAAGATTTAAATAATCCACCGCTTGTGCGTGCTTGCACGTAAGCGTTACGGTTCCGGGGCCATTTAATCCCCTGAAATTCGCAAATCATTTTCTCAGTTAGTAAAGACGGCGTTATCGTTGGGTTGGATCGAATATCTTGCATCCTTGATGGCGAGGCAGTTCCGGATCAGCATGTCCCCTTTTCACGTGATCCGTTTCGATGCTTCTGATTCAGTTCGACCGTCCTTCAACCGACCCTGCGTCGCTGAAGACCGCCACCGCACGATTCATATCCCGCCTTGGCCGTCAGTTCCTCTGTGCTCATAGGAGCGGGTTCGTTTGGGCGACGGCCTCCAGAATTGTTCCCCGCTTCATCGTGTATAGGAACCGCACGGTCGACCCGCGCCTTTTTTGATCGGCCACGATTTCCGGTCAAAGATATTTTCGCGGCGGAGCTCAAGACTGGTGAGCGCCGCTCAAGGCGAAGCTTGCCGCGGGTCTGCCAATGCTCCAGACCGAAGCGCAAATATTCGGGAACGAGGCCTAACACCTCACATACGACGATGAATGAGAAGGGCCCCCTGCTAAATTCGTCAAAAATCCAATCCTTGACTTCAACGAACTTCTTTCGCTTTAGAGCTGACCCGCTCTTCTCGCCGTCCTGGTAACAACGAATTGCATCCAGCAAAACCGCCATCATCAAGCGTTTCAATGGGTCATCGCCACTGTCTCGCCGCTTTGAATCGAAATATTGCGTCGGAGTTAGAAAGTCGGGGACGAAAACCGAGTCCAAGACATCGGTGTCGCGATTCATGGATTCATCACTTTTACGATCCGCAGCTTTGAGCCGCCGTAAGGACAGCAAAGAGCGTGCCCCGATCACCACATCGAACGCTATCGCCCACCAAGAACGATACTTTCATCGCGTTTGCTGTTTCTATGCGTTGGAATCGAAGAAATCGTCGCTCGCCCGAAGTTCACCGCGGCCTTGAACTAATTCCAGAGTTCTCAGCCGACCAAGAGCATTGTTGAATCCTCCGCCGCTCGCTTCGTACCCGGCTTTGGCCGCCACTTCCTCTTTGCTAAGAGGGTTCGGGTAGGCTAGCGAAAGCGCCTCCAGAATCAACCGTTCTGCCTTGCCCAACCGGTTGCGCCAGTGGTCGATCAGTTCGGCACCGATCGGCAGCGGGTCCCACGAACCCAGCGCCTGAATTCCAGCTTCGGAAATCATGAGTCTATCGCCGTCGCCTTCGATCAGTTTTCGTGACCTTAAGGCACCGAGATAATTGTTGAAGCCACCACCGGTGGCAGCATACCCGGTCAAAACTGCTACCTGAACCTTGCTTCTGCCCTTCGGATATTGCGCGAGAGCAGTCAAAATTCTGCGCTCTCCAGCAGCGAGTTTAAGGGTTTTATTCGATTCCTCGCCCATGGAAGAGCGGTCGGGAACTGGCTTCACGATCTCTCCATGGCGCTGACTAAGAGTCGCACCAAAGGCAGTATTCACGTTCTGCGGGGCCGGCCATTCCTGTTCACTTTCTTCAAGTAGTTCTTGAATTTTGGACAGGGATTGTCTCGTCGAAGCGAGCGCCGCACTCAGTAGTTGAAAGCTCGCCCTGCTCTTTTCCATTTTCCGCTGCCACTCCACACGTTCTCGCGCCACGGCGGCGGAAACAGCGCGTTTAATCGTTGTCTCGTCAATCCGCTGCGCTTCGCCCGCGCCGTTGGCGCTCTTGATTTGGCGGTCCAGCTGGGCGATCCTCCTGCGCGCCTCCTCGAGGCCCCGGATTTCGTCCTCCGCTTCTTGCGGCAAGTCCGCAAACTTGCCCAACACTCCACGAATCGCCCGCGATGGCGCCGGCGCCGTGAGCAGATGACGCTGCCCCGGGCGCGGGTGCGTGGTGCGGACGTTGTCTGAACGGAAGTGCAAGACTCCCGGTTGGCCAAATGCCGGGCCGAAGGCATGAAACTCGCCCTGCCCTACGTCACGCAGCTTGAGCCGATCGGCTTTGGAAAGGCCCAGCGCGTCCCCTGCCCTCACCTGGTCGGCATCCAACCACGTCCGTCCGATGATCACATTATTGGCCTCAGCAGCGGCATCCTTGTGGAGCTTCGACAAACGCTGCGTAGCGATGATTCCGGCGAAACCGCGCTTTCGGCCCTGGCTCATCAGACTGATGACCGCCTCGGTTGATTCCGCGTCCCCGGAGCCGCGCTCGGGGCAATAAATATGCGCTTCATCGAGGACAACCAATGTGGGCCGCCAGAGGTCGCGTGGTAGATGGATGAGTGATTCCAGAAAGAGTTTAACGAACCGGCGGCGATCCGAGAGCTTGAGTTCGTACAGATCGATCACTGCGGAAACCTTGTACTCAAGCAGTCGCCGCGCCAACAGCGCCGCGTGACGTGGATCGGCAGGAAGCTCACCGCCGGCGCCGACCAACAACACGTCTACCGCCTCGCGCAAACTTGCGAACTCGCCTTCGTTGTCGAGGACGATAGTGTGGATCCCGGCGCGCTCGGCAATGAGCCGGAGCAGCCACGACTTGCCGCCGCCCGAATTCGCTTGAATGAGAAGGCGCGTGTCGACCAGCGTTGGTAGATCCAGCTCAAGCTTCTTACCATCGACGATTTGTCCGATGATCATCGTCATTCCTCAATGTCGCCCGCACCTCTTGATCCACCTTATTAGAATGGCTTCGCAGAGGAAAAAGCACCTGAGCCGGTCAAGCTCAACCGTTTCGACTACCGGCCTCCAACAAAGCGGATGCCGCAGTCTCCCCGACCGATGACAGAATCGCCGAACCGCGAGCAAATCGACGCGATCACGATTTCGATGAGTTTTTCCGGCGACCGGGTCGCGGACGTCGCGCGTTGAGGCGGGCGGCGATTTTCTTCTTCCGGCTTTTGACCAAACCGCCCTTGCGTCCATTTTCCATGTTGGCCCGCTGTTTGGCCTCGCTGCGGACGAGCCCACCTAACCTGCCCAAAGCTACCGCGTGAGGATTCTTGCCTTTCCGTTTCTTCATCCACCCGCTCCATCACTCCCTCCTAGCTCCTCGCTAGCAACACAGCCCGCCCGATCTTACTATCGATGCTAACCGCTTAGCTTCGTTATGTCAACAGACGGACGCGACCTTGTTCCGACCTATGAACGGGAATGTGAGGTGGTTGACGCCGAATGAACCGGGACGCCCACTCTTCTCTAAGGCTTCCAAAACGTTAGGGGCAAATTAAAACCGGACCGTGCAGGCCTTGATCAATTGGATATGTATTGAAAATAGCGTCCTTCAATGAAAAATGGGTCAATGGCTCTGTTTGTCACGCGCGCCAAACGCAAACGGGTTTTGCGTGCTTCCACAAATGCACCTTGACCTTGAGCCATTTACCGGAGCGGTGCTCCTCATAAGGGGCATCGGTGTCCTTCGCGACCTCGCCTTCCAAGTCCCTGCGCTTGGCAATGCGGTAAGCGGTACGGCCATCCTGCGCCAGACGACGCGAAAGGAGGATCTGATTCGGCGGCTCTCCGAGGGTGGCTTCCGGCTCGTGCCGGCGGTGCGTAAGCGGATCGGAGCGAAGATTTGACCACTGCGAAAAAACGCAATCAAATATCGCAAAGCATTAGGTAAAGAGCGAGGGCGACACCGACTCTATCGGCTTCAGAAAAGGAGCCCTTGATCAATTCGATCAATCCCTGTTCGAACAGCTAAGCGCGGCATCGCAGGAAAAGATCGGGAGGCATTGATGTGACTGTGGAACGAAACTAAGCATTAGGGTTGTGATGAAGCCCGCCGCTGCGCTCGCGGGTGTAGGCTGGTGAAGGATGTTTCTGATCGCTGTAGGCATCTTCCTTTGGTATGGGTCGTTCTTTCGCTGGCGCTGGTTGGTCGATCCTCCCATTGATACGCCGCTCTACTTGATTTGGTCACAAGCTCGTCTAAAGGCGATGTTCGGTACAACTGCGGTGGTCATCTTCACGTACTTCCTCGGTGCGGCGTTCATTTTCCGCGGATTGCTGACGATTCACCCGACATTGATCGACGGTCTGCTGCCAGTCAGCCACAGAAATCGCACTTACCCTGCCCATTGAAATTAAGACACTGGTATCTTGCTCCCCTTGAAAATCGAGCCACCAATAGTACAAGGGTCGAAGGGACCGCGAGGTGGTAAAATGGCAGACGAGCAAAGGCCAGAAGAGGTTCAACGCTGGACGGCCAAGCGTCGTGCGGCACTGGTACTGAGCCTGCTCAAAGGCGAGACCACGGCAGCCGAAGCGGCGCGGCGCCATGGGTTGAAAGTCGCCGAGGTCGAGGACTGGCGTGATCGTTTCCTGCTGGGGGCTGAGAACGCGCTGCGCGCGCGGCCGAAGGAGGACGAAGCGCTGCGCGAAGAGGAGCTCAACCGCTTTAAGCGCAAGGTCGGCGAACTGACGATAGATCTCGACATTCTGCGGACGGCGGACAGGCTGCGCCCTATGACGCCGGGGACGTCAGACGAGTGATGGCGACGTTGCCCGGCGAATCGATGCGACGAGTGTGCAGAGTTCTTAAATTTTCTCGTGCCCGGCTACGGGCGCGCGCGGTAATTGCTGCGGCGCCGCCGCGGCTGGACGAGGTCCTGGCCGGGCGCCTTCAGCGTTTGATCGAATTGTATCCGACGTTTGGCTATCGGCGATTGTGGGCGTTGCTGCGCTTTGGCGCAGGGCTCCGCGTAAATCGCAAGGCCGTATATCGCATACTAAAAGTCAAAGGTTGGTTCGTACATCAACGCGTGGCGACGCCGCGGCCGCGCGTCCAGGGCCGTCGCAGCCGTGCGCAACGGAGCGATGAACGCTGGGCCATGGACGTCACTCACGTGCCTTGCGGAGCTGATGGTTGGGGTCATCTGACCGCAGTGATTGATTGCCACGACCGCGAAGTAAATGGCTTTGAATTCGCCTTGCGTGGCCGCGCCAAGGAAGCCGAACGCGCGCTCGAGGAAGCCTGCCTGGCGCGCTTCGGGACGTTGCGCCCTCCCGGCCCAACGCCGGTGGTGCGTTCGGATAATGGACTGATTTTTCAAAGCCGGCGTTTTCGTGCCGCCTGCCGCGATTATCGTCTGCGCCAGGAATTCATTACGCCTTATACACCCGAGCAGAACGGTCTCATCGAACGCTTTTTTCGCAGCCTCAAAGAAGAGTGCGTCTGGCAGCATAACTTCGCCAGCTTCGGCGAAGCCCGTACCGCCATTACTCGCTGGATCGAATGGTATAACGCCGAACGGCCGCACCAAGCCCTCGGCTATCGCAGCCCGCGACAATTTCGCGCGCTACAACCCCAACTCGTGGCTTGATTTCGGGGGTGCATTACACTGGCGGGTTCAAATTCGGACGTTGAGGGTCCAATTAACGCAGAATGGGTTCAGAGGTACGAATCCAAGGGAGATGGGTGAATTGTCCCGTTGTCAATAGTCTAAATCCAACTTTGCGTTCGAGCACGTTAGGTAAACGAGCATCTGCTCATACTGCCTCACCTGTGCCCGTAATCCGTGAAAACGTAATCCTTTGTCTTCACTGCCGTGTGGCACGCGAACCCGCACTTGGCGTCGTTCCCCTGGGGCGGCTTGTCCGTTAAGTTGCCGATCCTGAACTTATCGGAGGCGGGGAGATACGCGAAGACGCCGTAACCCCATCCGCCGCTGTCCCGGAACCTCTTGCTGTCCTTGATCATGAAATCGACGTCGTGCTGGCTGCCTGGCACCGTCGGACCACCGGGTTCACCGACATTCACTTTCGCGTTCCAATGGACCTTCGCCATCTTGGCGCCATCTGGAAAGGGTTTGCCGTTACCGGGAATGCCCGCCTTATAGGCGTTGATCATCACAGGATTCCCGAGGATCGCCGCGAGCCTATTTCCGTTATGGCTGAGGGAGATCACCGACCAGGCTTCGTATCCTCTGAACTCGGAGAACGCGAGGCCATTCGGTATTTTGAGGGCGTACTTGTCCTGCGCGGAAACGGCGGCTTGTACCTGTGACGCGGCTGCCGCGGAGACGGAGCCAGCGTTGAGGCGGGGAAGGTTGTGGATGAAACGTGCAAGCTTCCAGGTGTCGTTATCGGAGATGCTCGATTTCCAGGAAGGCATGCCTGTGAGCCGAACTCCGTTCTGTATGATCCAGAACAGTTCCGCATCGCTCCAGTGCTGCACGTGAGGTGAGCTCAGGTCCATAGCAGGTGGGTTCATGTTGCGCCCGACGTTCGTGTCTCCGCGCGCATCCGCACCGTGGCACTGGGCGCAAGACCCGAGAAACACTTCCTGTCCCTGGCTCACGACCTCATCCGTCTCAGGCAGCGGGTTCTTCATCTTGCCTGCCTCCAAAGGAATAATAACGTCTTTAGCCGCATTGGCCAGGCTGGTTTCCGCCTGGGAAGGCTGTTTGCCGGCTTTGCAACCTAGCAGCAAAGCGCCAAGCACCGCACCGAGCGCGCCAAGCATCAGCTTGTGTTTTAGCGCCACGTTGCGATCGCCTCCGTGCCACCCGCCAATCCCCGGCAGACTACAGATTCCCTCATGGGTTCAGGCATGGTGTGTTCTCCTTCACAAAGAAAGTCTTCCAAACCCGATCCAGCGTGTGTCACCCCTTGGAAGCTTCTGATGTCCCTGGAACCAGAATGTTCGGTGGTCTACTTTTACTCCACCAGGTCACTCCGCTAACGCGGCGCGATGCGGTCTATTTTTACTGGCGCTCATAAACTTGGGAAGAGGACCTTTCACCTGTTCGGCTCTCGGCGATAACGAAGAGGTGTCAACACCGGAGTCAAAGTACATCAGCGCATCACAGTAAAATTCATCAGCGGAAGAGGATAGCTTAGGAAGTTAGTCCGGCCTCTCGACGTGGAGTTGACCTGACCCAAATAGAATCCAGGGCGCAACAGGGAATGTACCGTCAGGGAAATAAGATGTTCTCTTGCTTCCCGGAGGTCACCATTAATCGCCGCGCAAATCTCGCGGGGCCGCGGCCAGATCGGCTCGATGCAGATCACCATCAAGCGATCATCGCTATTGGCTGTCGGTTTCAGATGCGCCAATACGGGAGCGCCCTGCCCCACTGCTGCCGACTGGATCGCCATGCCGGGGCATGTTTGCTCACATCCGCTTGGCAGTCTTCCGTCCATCTGAAGTGGCGGTTTTAAGTTTCGTCCTCGCGTTCTCTCGGTATCCGGTTTCCTCGAAACGCGATATGCAACCGCTTGTGCGTGCTTGCACGCAATTACGTTTCATCGCGCACCCAATTCTCAAAAGAATACGCAAAATGCCACTGTGCCCATCGCGCGCACGGACAGCTTCTGGCTGCTCGATATCGGAACGTTCGGTATTTCAGGTTGAGTCCCAAAAGAACTGACAGGGTTTCTCTCGGCTGCTCCCCTCTCATCACATCTCCGCGCTTCAGATATACCATCCCGCTGATCTCACGTTACGACGATAATCGCTTAGCTTTGTCAAGTCTTTGGCTGCATTTCCGCTTCGGCGAATCGCAAATGATATTGCTTCCATATGTCTCCCCTTTCCGCTTGCCACGTGAACCGAAGGTGGCGTGAAAAGTAACCGGCCGATACAACCTCCCCGTCTTCAGAACCTTTGCTACTAACAATATCTATGGTCTCTTTCTCTTAGTAATTTTGAAGTATTACTGAGGACGCCTTTCCGGCGTTAGGTCCGTAAAGTAATATGGATCAAGGAGCGAATAGCTAATTGGACACAGAAAAACTTCTCGCGGAATTGAAAACTGAAAAAGAACGACTCGATCGAGCCATAGCAGCACTTGAGGAAACGGACTCTCGGGCGCCCGCTATCAGACGGCGGAGCCTGACCAGGCCGCTAACCTCGACGAATGCGAAGCCGCCGAAACAGACGGGCCGTCAGCTGACCCCCGAAGGAAGAAGACGGTTGTCTGAATCGATGAAAAAAAGGTGGGCTGAACGACGCAAAAAGGCTTAGATTCTTTGTCATGACTACTCCCTGCTGAGCGTTCGTCTTTCTTGGACACAGATCGTGATCGCCAGCGGTGTTCTTGAGTGCGTCGGATGTACTGCGGTGCGAGATGACGAATCGATAGCCCCGACCCAGCAAGCACGGTCGGGGCTATTAATTTCGCGCCATGCTTTTCAATCTGATCGCGATCGACGTCGCTTAGCCTCCATTTCGATACTACCGAATCGAAGACCAACCTCGCACTGATTGACTGTTGGATCGAAAGCATACTTTCAATGTGAAGAACCGCGACTGTTAAAGGAACTTTCGGATCAGTGCAGCATAGCGCTCCAGCACCGGCCATTGCTTATCCGGCTGTGCGACCGGGGCCATAAAAAGAACGCGATTGAATCCCAGTTTTAGCAGCTCCTGAATCCGACCTTCCAAACCGCCGGTCCGGGCTAATTCGTAGGCGGTAAGTACGCTGAAATCGAAAGCGTCGGTGGATCTCCCCCGCCGTTCTGCTTCTGCTTTTACTGCCTCGATGCCGCTCGCGAGGTCGATTCCTGCATCTACCGGCATCCAACCGTCACAGTATTCGGCCACGCGCTTGGGGACGAACTTCGACCAGGCGCCCAGATATACCGGTGGTCCTTCGGCTCTCACCGGTTTGGGCCAACACCATATCGGATCGAAGTTCACAAATTTGCCGTGATATTCTGCGACATCCTTCGTCCAGATTTCTTTCATCGCGAGTATTCGTTCCCGCGTTACCTTCCAGCGATCCTTGAACTCGACTCCATGATCGGCCATCTCTTCGGCGTTCCATCCGGCGCCGATACCAAAGAGAAATCTGCCGTTCGACACGCGATCCAGACAAGCGACGGTCTTGGCCAGATTAATCGTGTTGTGCTCTGGAACAAGGCAGACGGACGTACCCACCTTGAGTTTTGTCGTAACGGCAGCTGCTGCGGTCAGCCCGATGAATGGATCGAAAAATTCCTTATAATACTCGGGTAATTCACCGCCCAGAGGAAAAGGGGATCTGCGGCTGGTCGGAATATGAGAATGCTCGCCGAACCAAAGGGAATCGAATCCATGGGCCTCTGCCCATCGCCCCAGTTCCGCCGGCGGAATCGTATAATGTGTTGGAATTGCGACTATACCAAAGGCTGCCATTTCTTATTCCTCTCTGCGATTCTTACATCAAGAACCTGAATTAGCGCCACTGGCGCGATGCAGCCGATCAATCTCAGTGGATTGAAAAGGAGGCAACTAGCCCTCAGACGCGATCGATAGCGCAGGTGGCGCATTGTTTAGTGCTTTTCGCAGATCTCTCCAATTGGGCAAATGCCGGTCCATCAAACCCACAAACCGATCATTGTGGCGACGCTCGATTAGATGAACCATTTCGTGCACCACAACGTACTCCAGAAGTTCCGGCGACTTCTTGGCGAGTTCGGTATTTAGACGAATCCTATGCGTGCGCGGAGTGCAGCTGCCCCATCTGGTCTTCATCCGCCGCACAAAGAACCGCTCAACTTTCACTGCCATTGCCATCTCCCACTTCGCGATCAGTGGCGGCAGAGCCTCCGTGACCTTGACGCGATACCATTCCTCCATGATCGCCTGCTTCTTCCTGGCAGGGGTCTCCGCGCGTAGACGAAGGAGCATCTGATCCTGGGTCAAATCGATTGACTCCTGGGTCAAATCGATTGACGGCACCTGGTCGACCGCGATCAATTTAAGTAGATAGGGTCTTCCCCACACATAGTGGCTCTCGCTGTCCCGGTACTCATGCGGCGTCTCGCGTTCCGGGCGCCGGAGTTTAAGTTGTTGACGCTTGATCCAGTCAAGTTTTGACAAGGCGAACGCCCGAATCGCATCCGGACTCATACGCAATGGAGCCGAAATCCTCACCTCGCCCGCTGTAGGACCGACCCTGAGATGGAGGTTCTTGATATCCTTGAACATTACGTCCGCAGCGATATCGCCTAAGCCCAGTTTTAAAACCGTCGGCATCGGCCGGGGAATCGCTTTACTCCAAAAACTCATCGATATCCGGGATACGGGTGAAGGCGATTTTACTTCCGGAGAAGGACCGGCCGTGCTTTGGGGTCATGCCAATGAGGACGCTG
>Ga0206836_10063_pt1 | contig 31946 bp, 24 predicted proteins | sample Alteio_BWOrgCont_28_FD_152871 | JGI IMG/M metagenome (GOLD analysis project Ga0206836, IMG submission 152871) | Enriched cells from forest soil in Barre Woods Harvard Forest LTER site, Petersham, Massachusetts, United States -... | ecosystem: Environmental > Terrestrial > Soil > Temperate forest >...
CTTTCGAGTGACCGACACCGGCATCGGCATCGCCCCCGAAGATCAGCAGCGCATCTTCCAGGATTTCGCGCAGGTGGACCATCCCATTCAAAGGAGAGTGAAAGGCACCGGCCTGGGGCTGCCTCTCTCGCAAAAGCTTGCCAAGCTGCTCGGCGGTGAAGTCCAGGTTGAGAGCCGGTTGGGAGTCGGATCCATCTTCAGCGTTCGTCTGCCTCTGAAATACGAACAAAGTGTCGGCCTCGGCTTGGCGTCCGAATCGGCCATCGCAGCCGCGCAAGCTGACCCGGAAGGTCTGCCGGTGCTGGTGCTGGAAGACAAAGTTGAAATGATGATGATGTACCGCAGCTACCTGAAGAATTCAGGTTTTCAGCTCATTCCCGCTTCCACCGTACGGGACGCGGCGGAAGCGTTGGAGAGGATTAGTCCCAAAGCCATTATCTTGGATTTGATTCTGCGGGCCGAGGATACCTGGAGATTCTTGGCCGGTCTAAAACAGGACCCCCGCACCCGCGATATTCCCGTGCTGATTGCGAGCACCATTGAGGACCAAGCCAAGGCGTTTCATCTGGGCGCGGACGATTATCTCTTGAAGCCTGTTGAGCGAGCGCCGCTGTTGGAACGGTTGACGCAACTCACGGCGGCGCAGCCCACCCGCATTCTGATTATTGATGATGAAGAGCGCGATCGTTACTTGCTGAAACAGCAATTTCGCGATTCGAGCGTAGTTTTCCAGGAAGCCTCCAATGGACCCGACGGCATTCGCGAAGCTTCCAAAGAGAGGCCGCACGCGATTATACTGGACCTCACCATGCCGGGGATGAGTGGCTTTGACGTGCTGGACGCTTTGAAAAACGATCTCGCCACAACAGATATTCCAGTAGTAATCTGCACCTCGCGTATCCTTACCGAATCCGAAAGGGTACAATTAGCGGGAAGGACTGCCGCGATCGTGAGCAAGGGAGATACCGGCGACAAGGAGATCGCTGAAGTGGTTCGTCGGGCCGTGAGTTCCATAAAACTTCCCCCTCCCGCGATTTCCAGGAGTGCTTGACTGACCAGGAGTGCTTGATTCACTTGGATACACCACCAATCTGCATTCTCAACGTTGACGATTATCCACCTGGCCTCTACGCGCGCACCAAAATCTTAAGGCAAGCTGGTTTTGAGGTGATCGAAGCGACCACTGGCAAAGAGACGCTCCGCTTGGTGTCGGAGCACAAGCCGGCCGTGGTTCTGTTAGACGTGAATCTTCCCGACATGCATGGCTTTGAAGTTTGCCGGCGCATCCGGGCCGATGCCGCTGTCTCCGCCACCACCATCCTGCACATCTCGGCCTCCAGTATCGAAAAACAGCAGCAAGTGCACGGTTTGAACACCGGAGCAGACGGGTATTTGATCGAGCCCCTGGATCCGTCGGTTCTGATCGCTACCATTCGAGCCTATTTGCGGGCGCGTCAAGCGGAGACCGCGTTGCGCCGGTCGAACGAAGATCTGGAGCGGTTCGCATATCGCGTCACCCACGAGTTAAACGAGCCGTTGCGTACCATTTCGATGCATGGCCAGCTATTAGAGAACCGGCTGGAAGGGACACTGGACCCGGATGCCCTGCGATCGTTCCAATTCATGCAGGATGGCGTACGCCGGATGCGATCGTTCATCGATGATTTGCTGCGATATTCCCAGGCGACTCATGCCGGCAGCGATGTCAGGGAATTGGATTTTGAGATGCTCCTCCGCGAAACCCTCACTTCGCTGGGCGCGGCCATCGAAGAAAGCGGAGCGAAGATCACGTACGAGTCGGTGCCCACCGTCATTGCCGACTCCAGGTTTGAGCACGTGCTGCAAAACCTGATCAGCAATGCGATCAAGTATCGCCGCAAGAATTCGACGCCGGAGATCCATGTGTCGGCCGAGTTGGATGGCAATGCCTGGCTGTTCGCGGTGCGCGATAACGGAATCGGCATTGAGGACCAGTACAAACATGTCATATTCCAGGTCTTTCAGCGGCTGCACGGCAAAGATATTCCGGGCACCGGTGTCGGCCTCGCTCTGGCTCAAAAGATCGTAGAAGCCAATGGCGGAAAAATGTGGGTGGAGTCGACACCGGGAGTAGGTTCCACCTTCTATTTCACGATTCAACTGGCGGGCCAAAACGCCGCGCCGGCTGCAGGTTAGCTTCCCAGGTTTGCCTAACGTCCTGTAACTGCCGCTTAGCGCAGTTGTTCCGAAGCATCCACGCCCAAACTTGCGTCACACTGATCAGGAGAACGTCCTGCCGGAAACGACACCTGCCAGTACTCTATCGATTGATGACTGGTGTCCCGATTGCAATCCGTGGCTGATTGCACTCGCGGTTATTCTTCCTACGTTCATGGAAGTTCTGGACACCGCCATCGCCGCGGTGATCTTGCCGTATATCGCCGGCAGCCTCTCTGCTACCACTGACGAAGCTACCTGGGTGCTTACCAGCTATCTGGTCGCAAACGCCGTGGTTCTGCCCGCCAGCAGCTGGTTCGCGCTGAGATTTGGCCGCCGGAATTTCCTTCTGTTTTGCATTGCGCTTTTCACCTTCGCATCGTTCACTTGCGGTGCGGCGCAAAGCGTGGGGATGATCCTGATCTCGCGCGCCGTTCAAGGGGCGGGCGGCGGGGCGCTGCAACCCTTATCGCAGTCCATATTGCTCGAAAGTTTTCCGCCCCAAAAGCGTGGAGCGGCGATGGCGTTGTTCGCGCTGGGGGTCGTCGTAGCTCCCGTACTCGGTCCCACGCTCGGGGGCTGGCTGACGGACCAGTTCACTTGGCGATGGGCTTTCTATATCAATATCCCGATCGGAGTGGTGGCTACATTCTTGATCATGCGCTTCGTCAAGGACCCGCCCTACATCCAGTCCGCTAAGCCGGGCAAAATGGACGGTATCGGTTTAGGACTGCTGGCGGTCTGGATTGGCACCCTGCAAGTGGTCCTCGACAAGGGCCAGGAAGACGATTGGTTCGGCGCTATTTGGATTCGCTGGGCGGTTGCGATTCTGTTGATCGCCCTGGTGGCTTTCCTCATCCGCGAATTGGTGATCAAGAATCCCATTGTAAATCTGAAGATTTTTAAAGACCGCAACTTCGCCATGGGCTGTATCTTGATTTCAGCCGTCGGCGCCGTGCTGTACGCCATGATCACGCTGCTGCCGCTGTTCTATCAGACGCTGATGAACTACACTGCCTGGGCCGCCGGTCTGGCCGTCAGCCCGCGGGGAATCGGCGCCATTCTGATTATGCCCGTGGTGGGCGTTTTGACCGCCAAAGTGGACAACCGCTACCTGATTGGGGGCGGATTTCTGGTGTTCGCGTGGTCTGCCTGGTGGATTTCGAACCTGACGCTGAACGTTTCGCAGTGGTCGCTGGCCTGGCCGATCATCATTAGCGGAGTGGGCACGGGCCTGATGTTTGTGCCGCTCGCCACCGCCAGCGTCGGCACCTTGAGTAACGAACAGATGGGCAACGCCACCGGCCTCTTCAATTTGCTGCGCAACATCGGAGGCAGCATCGGGATCTCTCTGGCGGAGACTTTTGTTGCCCGCCGGCAACAGGTCCATCGGGGTGAGTTGAGCCGCTATCTTTCGCCCAGCCCATTGGTGCACAACACGCTGCTTCGGCTTCAAACGTATATGTCGTTACACGCCGGGCCCAGGCTTGCGCGATTGCGTGCGCTCTCTATCTTCCAAAACAACCTGGATCAACAGTCGGTGCTTTACTCCTACGTGGACGACTTCCGGTATATGGTCGCGCTCTGCATCCTGTGCCTGCCTATCGTGTTTATGTTCCGGCCAGTAAAGGCCAAACGCGGAGCCGCTTCGGTTGGACACTGAAGCCCGGTTACGAAAATGAAGCCGGTTACCTTGTGTTCGAATTGAGCCAGACCTTCGGCTCAACGGACATTCCGATTCTGAGGCGATGCTGCCGATCCTCACCCGGCTTCAGCCGGATTCTCACCGGCAGCCGCTGGACCACTTTGACGTAGTTGCCAGTGGCGTTTTCGGGCGGAAGCAGACTGGTCACCGCTCCGGTGGCTCCCGGCATGCTTTCAATGTAACCGTGAAAGGTCTGGTCGAACGCATCCACCTGCACGTCGACCGACTGGCCCGGGTGCATTCGCCGGAGTTGGGTTTCCTTGAAGTTTGCCGTGATCCAGATGTCGTCAATCTGGCTGATGTCCAGCATCTCTTGGCCCGCCTGCAGCGCCTGACCCACCTCTACGGTTTTGTTAGCGATCACTCCGGAAACAGGCGCCACGATCTTGGTATAAGAAAGATTCAGCTTGGCCTGATCCTCAGCGGCTTTGGCCGAAACGATATCCGCCTTCCGCGTGGCTACGGTTGCTTGCCGGGACGCCGTTTGCCGGGGCGCATTTTGCTGGGCTCCTTCCAGGCGGGTTTTGGCTTGCGCTAATTGCGCGCGCCGCTCATCCAAGTCGCGCAGCGCTACCTGCACAGCGGCTTTGGCCGCATCGACCGTCGCCGCCTGGCTCTCGGCGGTGGCGCGAACCGCGTCGAATTGCAGCCGTGAAATCTCGGCCTTTTCCAATAGCGGCTGATAGCGCTCCACATCCCGCTGGTCCTTCGCATTTTGCGCTTCGGTACTCCGCAGATCCGCAAGCTTTGCCTGATACTGCTGCTGTGCCGCCGCCACCGCCTTGTCCGCCACGATTACATCGGCTTGCCCTTCCGAAATGGTCGTCTCGTTCGTGGTCACAATAATCGGCACGTTGGGACTCTCCGCCTGCAACTGCGCTACTGCTTGCGCATATGCGCCGCTGGCTTGTTGGAGAGCTACCTCATAATCCCTGGGATCCAGATCCACAATAACTTGCCCGGCCTTAACAAATTGATCGTTTTCGACGTACACGCCCACCACGGTTCCCCGGATTCGCGGGCTGATCATGTTCAGGTGCCCATCCACCTGGGCGTCGTCCGTTGATTCGTAGGACGACAGATAGTTCCACAACAGCACGCTTCCCACAGCCAGCACAACCAGCGCGATCGCTCCTAGCAATACACGCCCAGGATGCCGTTTAATATAGCGGCGCGTTCGCTGTGCGAAAGGCTTCTTGGGCGGCTCAGGCGGCTTCTTTTCCTGTTGAGTTTGCTGCCCTTGCTGGCCTCCAGCACCTTGCTGAGGTGGGTTTGTAGGATTACCGGCGCCGGCCGATTCGCGTAGCTTCTGCTGCTCGTCTCTGAGGCGCGACTGCTCGGCCTCCAGATGATCTACTTTGTCACTTATCTCGCGAACTGTCGGTTCATCCGCCATAAGAACTCTTTGGGCTTAGAGGAACGTTACAAGTGTCAACATCCTTCTAACGGGCGCTCCACACGAGTATGACGGCGATTCCGGCCGTCGGTTTCTGATTGAAAACGGGCAACTGGAAGTGACCATCGACTAAATCCGTAACACCCACGCACTTTCTGGCCATCCGCTTGACAGTTGGTGCAGATGGCAGCCGAGCCCGCTTACTTGCCCAACCCCTTCCACAACCGGTGAACCTTCTTCAGATCGGCGACGAACTGTTCATATTCCTTGTGTCGCTGTTCCTCGTCCGGAGCGCGTAGGATGGCGGAGGGATGAACGGTGGACGTCACGTGGGGCGCCCACGAGTTGCGGACGAAAAGTCCCCGCTCTTTCGTTAGCCGATACGTGCTCCCAAAGATCGCCTGGGCCGCCGTGGCGCCCAGACAGACAATAATGCGCGGCTGAATCAAATTGATCTCGGCCTCCAGCCAAGGCCGGCACGCTCTGATTTCCACGCTGTTGGGCTTCTTGTGGATTCGTCTCTTGCCGCGCTCTTCGAATTTGAAATGCTTCACCGCATTGGTTACGTACACCTGGGACCGGTCTATCCCCGCTTCCTCCAGCCCCCGGTCGAGCAGCTTGCCCGAAGGCCCGACAAACGGATGACCTTGCCGATCTTCCTCGTCTCCCGGCTGCTCGCCGATAAAAACAATTTCGGCCGAGTTTGGTCCTTCGCCAAATACGGCTTGAGTCGCACGCGCGTATAATGCGCACCCCCGGCACCGTTGAACGCTTTCCCTGAGCGCACGCGGCGTCAAATGTTCCGGAATGTATTCCGCGGCGCTGGTGGAATCGGTCTGTGGCATTCTTCCCCCTTTGGATCGGAAGCAACTTGTTGGCCAGAAGCTAGGCAACGTTCGAACCTGAAACTTACTTCCCTGGCGCCGGTCTAGAAAATGTGGGGACGAAATGCACGCGATGAAACAAGGAGATTTTCATGCCTGAAAAAAGGACATTGGAACGCGCTCGAAAAGACAAACGCGAGGGTAAGGCTCCATCCACGCAAGCCGGAGAATTCGTTCGCGAAGAGATGGACCATGTCAGAGAAGGGAAGCACGGGGCTCGCTCCGCGAAGCAGGCCATCGCGATCGGCCTGTCGAAAGCGCGGCGGGCTGGCGTAAAACTGGCGCCACCAAAGGCAGGCACAGCGTCGGAGAGAACTCGTAGACAGGCCGCGCGCGACACCAACAAAGGAGCACACCCGTCCGCACAGGCGCCCTCGCCGAAAAGGTCACGCGCCGTTACCTCCGCCCTCAAACGCGAAGGTCACCAGGCCGCATCTCACAGCGCGCTGTCGCGACAGGCACACGCGAGCGCAGCCAGCCGGGGCGCCGCAAATCGTAGCCAGGCAGCCCGGAAAGCGGTTCGTACCAAAGGAGCCGCCGGACGTAAGGCAGCGGCACAAAAAGCTGCCCGCACCCGGGCCCGCCGGTCACGATAAGTTGCGCCCCTTGGTAAGAATTGCAAGTAACGTTTGACGGTCGTCAGGCTAAATTCTTCAGCGTCGGCCTGTTATAGTTTGGCCCCTGAAAAGCAATCGGATTGGGTGGGATATCGAGTGTGCCCGCCCGTCTTCCAGAGATCGCGACAAACTGGTTCGTAACCTTTTTCGAATGGTTCGGCGAACTCGGGCTGTTTTGCGGACGCGTTGCTCGAGCGATCGTGAAAGCCCCTTGGGAAGCGGGAGAGTTCGTCCGGCAGATGGATGCCATCGGATCGAAATCGTTCCCGTTGGTGGCCCTGGCCGGCGCGGCCACGGGGGTGGTTCTGTCGCTTCAGACCCGCGACAGCTTGACCCGTTTTGGGGCAGAAGCGATGCTTCCCGCGGTCATTGTTTTCTCTCTGATTAAGGAGAGCGGCCCCGTAATCACGGCGCTCATCGTGAGCGGGCGCGTGGGAGCCGGCATAGGCGCCGAACTAGGGTCCATGCGCGTCACCGAGCAGATCGACGCCATGGAAGTCTCGGCCGTCGATCCCTACAAATTTCTCGTATCCACGCGAGTTCTCGCCTGCGTTCTCATGCTCCCGCTCCTGACGTTGGCCGCGGATTTCTCGGGAGTTTTTCTCGGGTGGATCTCGTCCACTTTGGTGCATCCCATCACCTTTCGTCTGTTTCTGCATAACGGGCTGAAGAATGCCGCGATGAGCGACTTCCTTCCGCCCACGTGCAAGACCGCCATATTCGGCCTCATCATTGGCATCGTTTCCTGCTTCCAAGGCATGCGGACGCGTGGCGGCACTGCGGGCGTGGGCCGCTCAGCCACCAGTTCCGTCGTACTCTCGTCGCTGTTTATCATTGTGGCCGACGTGATCCTGGTCCGTTTCATCCAGGTGTTTTTTCCCTCATGACTACGAAACGCACTACCCAGCAGGTTGAAACGCAACCACGGCCAGGCCAGCAGCCCCTGGTGGTGACGGATCTGTATAAATCGTTCGGCTCGCAAAATGTTCTGCAAGGAGTGGACCTCACGGCTAAGAGAGGCGAAACTGTAGTCGTTCTCGGACGCAGCGGAACAGGCAAGAGTGTTTTGTTGAAGCTCATTGTCGGATTGCTGCAGCCCGATTCCGGCTCCATTCGGATTCACGGCCAGGAAGTCGTCGGGCTCGATTTGGAGCAGCTCAACGAAATTCGAAAAAAGATTGGGTTTCTGTTTCAGCAGGCCGCGCTCTATGACTCGCTCACTGTGGAAGAAAATGTTGCATTTCCATTGAGCCGGCACACCAGGCTTTCGGACAGCGAGCGGCGGGATCGTGTCCGCAATCTGCTCGCGAGCGTCGGTATGGATCATGACCTGACCAAGATGCCATCCGATATATCGGGTGGAATGCAAAAGCGCGTTGGCTTGGCTCGGGCACTGGCGCTGGACCCGGAGATCCTGCTGTTCGATGAGCCCACCTCCGGTTTGGATCCTATTACCGCGGCCGAAATCGGCGAGCTGATCATGAAACTCAAGAAGGAACGAAATCTGACGTCGGTGGTGGTCACCCACGACGTCCACGGAGCAAAGTCTTTCGCCGATCGAGTGGTGCTTCTGCGCGAGGGCAAAGTTGTGATTGACGGACCCTTCCCCGAACTCGAGCGCAGCCCGGATCCATTCGTCGTTCAATTCCTGAAGGACGCTGCTTAGGGAGGCGTTATGTCGCAAGCATTTCGGCTTGGTTTATTTATCGTCGCTACGCTAGCAGTGCTGATGGCGGGAGTCTTCTTAATTGGAAGCCGGGAGTCGCTTTTCCAGTCCACTTATCGTGTCAAGGCCGAATTTCAAAACGTTGCCGGGCTCGCCGACGGCGCCGACGTGCGTGTGGGCGGACTCCACCAGGGCACCGTAAAACATATCCAGCTTCCGAATCATCCGGAGGGAAAAGTAATCGTCGCAATGGACCTCGACAAAGCTACTCGTGACGTCCTCAACAAAGGTTCGATCGCGGCCATCAAGTCCGACGGCTTGGTTGGAGATAAGTACGTGGAGATTTCGTTCGGATCTCAAGGCGAGCAGCCCATCAAGAACGGCGATACCATCGCTAGCCAACCGCCCCTGGATATTTCCAACCTGGTGAAAAAAGCCGACAATCTTCTGGACAGCGCGCAGGGTGCCGTCACGGATTTGACTGGAACAGCGAGTAACCTGGAATCCATCAGCGGCAAAATCGATCAGGGGAAGGGAACTGTTGGCGAGCTGATCAACAATAAAACCATTTACCAACAAGCCACGGCTGGGGCAACCGCCTTAAATGAAGACATGGAGGCGCTGAAACACAATTTCCTGCTGCGTGGATTTTTCAAGAATCGGGGTTATGAGGACGCCGCCGACCTTACAAAGCATGCCGTGTCGCATCTTCCGCCCGGCGATCCGGTGAAGACTTTCGACTATGGCGGCAAAAAGCTTTTCAACAAGCAAGCCAAGCTGGAGGACCAGAAGGCACTCAAAGACGCGGGCGATTACCTGCAGTCCAACAAATTCGGGCTGGCCGTCGTAGTGGATTCAGTCGGAATGAAGGGCGAATCGGGCCAGGACCAAACCCTGTCGCAAGGCCGCGCCGCCGCGGTTCGCGATTATTTGGCCAAGAACTTCCGTCTGGACGACACGCGCATAAAAACACTGGCGCTGGGTAAAACCAGCGCCGCGGGCGATAACGGAAACGTGGAGATTCTGGTCTATCCGGCCTCCAGTTCCGCGGGTGCCGCCGACAGTCCAACAGGGCGAACCCAGGCCAGTAAGGATGCGAAGTAAATCGGCCGGGGAAACTATTTCGCCTGTGGCGTCCAGGCGATCTTGAGCATGCCGGGGCGTCGCGCTAGGGCGTGAATCACCTCGGGAACGTTGTTGTCGTCGGCTGCTGCTCTCCATCTCAAATCGCAATTCAACTCGGTGCTTTGTGCCGCCGGGCTGTACGCAAACGCACACGCCGAGACCTTCACGCCCGCGCGTGCCAGACTGTCCCGAATCTCAACTTCGCCGGGCCCGGACGCATCCAAAACCAATGACAATTTTCCCAGGTGATCCTGTTTCATCCGATCCTCGGCGGCCTTCAGCACGGTCAGTACGATGATTCCGATGGCTGAGCCCGCCGCGCCAAGCGCGATTTGGCCGCCGCCGAAACACAGGCCAATCATGGTAACGAACCATATTGTCGCGGCAGTGGTCACCCCGACCACGAAATTGTCGCGGCGTACGATGGCGCCGGCGCCAATGAATCCGATCCCCGACAAAATGCCCAGGGGAAAGCGCATGATGTCCATCACCACGAAGGAATCCGTCGGTTTACCGGCAGTGGACAACAGATAGTTCGCCTCAATCATAGACAAGCATGCGGCCAAAGCCACCAGGATTGTTGTCCGCAATCCTGCCGGACGGCCATGTTCACCCCGGTTGTAGCCAATCCAGGCACCCGCCACAATCGTACAAAGCAGCCGGATGGCAACATCGGACCAGACTAAATTCATCGGCATGAGTCTTCTCCCCGGGTTATCGCGCCTCTAATATAAGGTAGACATGCCGGAACCCGTTCCACCGATAAGACAAAGCCATCTCGAACTGTTTTTTGCGGACTTGGGGCCAGGGCTCATCACTGGTTGCGCCGACGACGATCCCTCCGGCATTTCCACATATTCGATGAGCGGCGCGTTATTTGGTTACGGGCTGCTCTGGACAGCGCTCATTTCGTTCCCGTTAATGGTATCCGTCCAGATGATGTGCGGACGCCTGGGAATGGTGACCGGGCGCGGATTGGCCGGAGTCATTCGCCGGCGCTATTCGAAGTGGGTCCTCTGGGGCGCATGCTCGCTGTTGATTGTCGCCAACGTGGTCAACATCGCCGCGGATCTGGGCGGCATGGCGGATGCCACGCAAATGCTCACCGGCGTCAACTCGCTGGTCTGGACGCCTATTTATACCGTATTGATCATCAGCTTTTTGTTTTGGTCGTCCTACCGTCAGATCGCGCGAATCTTCAAATGGATCACTCTGGTGCTGCTGGCGTACGTCGTCACCGCGTTCTTCGCCAGGGTGGACTGGCATCAGGCTCTGATGGCAACGCTACTGCCGCACCCGGTTTGGTCGCGAGATTATGTTGAGGTGCTGGTGGGCATCCTCGGCACCACCATTTCTCCCTACCTCTTTTTCTGGCAGGCGTCGCAGGAGGTGGAAGAAGAGCGCGCCATGGGCAGGACGCTCGCGCAGCGTAGAGGCGCGACGGTTCTGGAACTGCGCGCGATGAAGGTAGATGTAATAACGGGGATGTTTGCCTCGAATTTCATCATGTATTTCATCATTCTCACCACCGCGGCGACCCTCCACGCGCATGGGATCGTGAAAATCGATACCGCCCGGCAAGCCGCGGAAGCCCTTCGGCCGTTGGCTGGAAATGCAGCGTACCTGCTATTTACTTTGGGATTGATTGGAACCGGAATGCTGGGAGTTCCGGTGCTGGCCGGATCGTGCGCCTATGCTATCTCGGAAGCGGCCGCCTGGCGCGGGTCGTTGGAGAAAAAGCCCCGTGGCGCCAGGAAATTTTACGGCGTGCTCGGCTTGGCCATGGCGCTGGGGCTCGCAATCGATTTCACCGGCCTGGATGCCATCAAAATGCTCTTCTGGTCCGCTGTCACTAACGGAGTGCTCGCGCCGCCCCTGATTCTGCTAATTCTCCTGCTCACCAGCGACAGCCAAGTGATGGGGCATCAAACCAGTCCCACCACTGAACGTGCTCTCGGCTGGGTTACTTTCGTGCTAATGGCGGTAGCTGCCGCCACACTGCTGATTGCCTGATAACTTAACCCGCAGTTTGTGCTTGCCAGATGTAAAAGTTACTTCTCAAATACCTTCTCAATTTGTCCGATTTTCTTCTGGATCTTACCACCTAGTTTTTCATCCTGCCCCTCGGCTTGCAGGTTCGGGTCGTTAGTTAATATCCCAGCCTTCTCTTTAATTTTGCCTTTGGTCTCATGCACCTTACCCTGGATCTGATCTTTTGTGCTGTCTTTCATTTGGTTCTCCGTTTCTTGTGATCCGCTCTGCGGTCCACCCCGTTACTAAGCATTTGGAGCACCGAACCACGGACCCGCACAAAGGCCCATCAAGTGCTTCATCTCGGTCGGGAGGAAAAACAAAATGAGGTATCTAGTCGCGTGGATGCTCGGTGTTCCCGGCGTCGTAATCGTGATCTGGTTCTTGATGAGCCATCACTAAACTGATGAGCCATCACTAAGGTGATGAGCCATCATTTGGGGCTCCGGACGCGTACTCAGTCCGCGTGGCGCACCGTGATGCCGCCGCCGGACGTATGCAGATAGAGCAATGGTCCACCGCCGTTGAGCGGCGCTCGTAATTGGCGGGAGTGCCGCTCGTCATCAGCGGGGACTGCAAAATCCGTCCATACGCGCCCCCCGCTGGTCGACGCGTCCAGATCCACGTGGATATTCCTGGCAAGGGTAACGTCTATACCACCACCGGATGTTGACAAGCGGCATTCTTCGGTCGGCTGGCCAACCAGGGAGGCTGTCACTGGCCCACCGGACGTGAACGCGTCAATGGGCCCGGTGGCATCTCTGATCAATATCGGCCCGCCTGATGAACGGGCTCGAACCCGCCCAAGATTTCCCTCGATCGAAATCGGACCGCCACTCGTGGAAGCGTCCACGTTCCCAACGGCTTTTTTGATGCGTATAGGACCTCCCGAGGTGTGTACGATGGCGTTCCCTGTGCCGCCCACCAAAGTTATCGGGCCCCCGGAGGTGTGCGCGTTCACCTCGCCCCGCAGATCGCTCACCGCAATCGGTCCCGACCAGGTATCGATATCCGCATTGAATTTCTCGGGTACCGTAACGCGATACTCCACCTCGCGCAGCCAGCTCCCATACTCCAGGCACCGTCCGTCGTGGCAAATCTGATGACCTCCAAAAAGAGCCGACCACATCGCCAGCATGGGCACCCAGCCTTTATGGAACGCGCCGGTAACCCGGATGTCCGAGCCTTGCTGCGCGATATCCAGTGTGAAATCGCTGCGCATGCGGTTGTACTCGGCCTGCGAAGGGGAGTCTCCGCGAAAGCTGACATCCACCTCCACCTTGTTAGACGTGCCGGGACTTACCCGGACAGATCCGGCGTCGGCGTTCAACACCAGCCGGGTAGCCGACGAAGTGGGAGCTGACTTCCGAACGTGATCCCCCGGATCAACAGCATAAAGAAATGCGGTACAGGCAAGCGCGGCAACCAGCAAACGAAGCATCGCGGCCTCCTATTGAGATGTAATACGCACCAGATCGCAATTCGTTCGCAAAATTCTTGAATTCTGTCTTCTGACTCCTGTCTCCTGACTCCTTCCCCTCCTCCGTTCCCGTATATCATAGAGGCGTTATGGAGCCTTCCCAATGACCCGAATTGCCGTGATTCTCTCTCTTGCTGTTGCCGGTTTTCTGACCGTCGCCCTCATTGGCGCCAACGCGCCGTCTACTTCCGTTCAGTTCAGCACTCACCTGATCACCGACAAGCTGCGGGGCGGCTACAGTGTGGACATCGCCGACGTCAATCATGACGGTAAGCTGGACATCATTCCGGTCTCAGCCGGTGATGCGGAACTGGCCTGGTACCAGAACCCGGGCTGGGATCGGCACGTTATGCTCAACGACAAGCGAGCGATGCTCTGGGCGTCGGCTGCCGACATCGACGGCGACGGCATCCCCGAATTCGCGCTGTTGAGTGATTTTGGCCAGGATCCCAAGAAGAGCAAGGGCTCCGTCTGGCTGGTGAAGAGCCAGGGCGATCCCAAGGAAATGTGGAAGTCCTATCTGGTCGATGCCGTCCCCACCGCGCATCGCGTGGCGTGGGCCGATCTGGAAGGAAACGGCAAAAAGGAAATCGTCATGGCGCCCTTCGTCGGGCTCAAAGGCTGGGAAGATCCGAAATATCAGGACAACGTGCCGCTGCTCTACTGGCGCGTTCCCGCCAAGCTGGATGATCAATGGAAGCGCGAGATTGTCGATGATAAACTCTACGGCGTCGTCCATCATCTGCACGCCATTAAATGGAACCCCGGCAAACGCGATGATCTCGTCGTCGCGGGCTTCGATGGCATCATGCTTTACACGCCATCCGGTCAGGGCGACAAACTGAAGTTTGATCGGAAGCAGCTCGCCAAGGGCGACGAACCGAGGGACGTACCGGGGGCGGGCGGTATGACCAAGGGCAGCAACGACGTCTACCAGCTGTACATCAAAGGCAAGCGCTTTCTCGCAGCCCAGGAGCCCTGGCACGGCGACGAAATCGTTGTCTATACCAACAAGGCTGGAAAATGGGAGCGCAACGTCATCTTCAAGGGTCTGATTCAGGGACATGAAATGGCTGTCGGCGATCTCAACGGCGATGGGCGCGACGACATCGTCGCAGTGGACGTCACCAATCGCGGCAAGCCAACGCCTGCCAGCGTGCACATCTTTTATTCAGAGGATGACGCCGGTACGCATTGGCGTCACGAGCTGCTGGATCAGGACATGATGGCTGGATCGGGAGTGGTGGTCGCCGACATCAATGGCGACGGCCGCCCCGACATCGTCGCCATCAGCGGCAGCCAGGTGAAATATTACGAGAATCTGGGAGTTGGAAAATGAAAACGGCACTCTTCGCGCTTGCATTCGCGCTCATGCTGAACGGCCAATCGGCTCCGCCGGAGCGCGCGGCGGTTGACGATCCCAATTATCTTCCGCGCGTCACTCCCATTAAGCCCGGCATGGCTCCCAAGATGAGCGTTGAGCCGCTGCCCGCCGTGCCATCGCGCACCTTCCTCGTCCACTTTAGCGCCGGCGATGAATTAATGTCGGGCATGACCGATTTCGCCGAAAAGAACAATCTCAAAACCAGCGAAGTACGTGGGCTCGGTGGAATCAGCTCTGCTGTCGTTTCCGCTTACGATCCCGAAAAGGGCGCGTTCAAGCGCTTCAACATCGATCAAAAAGGTGAGCTCGTCTCATTGCAGGGCGAGATCACGGTGCAAAAAGGCAAGCCGGTCTTCCACGCTCACGTCGTCTTTGTGTTGGTGGATGGAACCGTGCGCGGCGGCCATCTGGTGGAAGCGCACATCAACCCCATCGCGAATTTATTCGTCAACGAATACGCCCCCAGAGAGTGAGCCACCGTGGGTGGATGTGCGCGTCCGCGCCGGATCCCAAAGGTGCGGCTCTGGCATCACTGCGCCGCTTTCAAGAACGTCCCTTGCTCCAACTCGTCGAAAGCTTTCCGTAGCTGATCCTGCGTGTTCATCACGATCGGACCGTACCACGCCACCGGCTCTTCGAGCGGCTGACCGGAAACCAGTAGGAACCGGATGCCTTCTTCACCCGCCTGCACCGTCAGTTCGTCCCCCTGGTCAAACAACACCAATGATCGATTCTCCGCGTCTGTCGGCGGCGCCGTATCCAACCAGCCCACTCCCTCGGTGGGTACCGCCAGCGGCCCCGAAGCATTTCCGAACTTTCCGTCGCCTGCGAACACATAGGCGAACGCGTGCCGCGTGGTCTCCACGGGCAGCACCTTTCGCTTTCCTGGAGGCACCGAAACATCCAGATACATGGGGTCGGCCGCGATTCCATCCACCGGCCCGCGTTTTCCCCAAAAGCTTCCGCACACGATCCGCACTCCTGTGCCATCGTCGTCTGTCACCACGGGAATCTCCGCAGCCTTCACTTCCTGATAGCGCGGCGCTGTCATCTTGAGCGCCGACGGAAGGTTCGCCCACAATTGGAACCCGTGCATCCTCCCGCTTTGGTCGCCCTTCGGCATTTCCTGGTGAATGATGCCGCGCCCCGCCGTCATCCATTGAACGTCGCCGGCCGCGATACTGCCCTGGTTTCCCATGCTGTCGGCGTGGTCCACGGTACCCGCCAGCACATAGGTGATGGTCTCGATGCCGCGGTGTGGATGCCACGGAAAGCCCGCCAGATAGTCGTCGGGCACATCGTTCCGAAAGTCATCAAGGAGTAGAAAAGGATCGAAGTCGGACGTGTTGCCGAATCCGAATGCACGCCGCAGATGCACCCCCGCTCCCTCAAGCGTCGGCTTGGACTTGATGAGCCGCTTCACTGGTCGAATGGACACTTTCGCCTCCCATACCAGAGAGTACCGTGTTGCGGATTCACGTGGGGTGGACCCGGGTCCGAGGCGGTTCCCCGGATCGGCTCGCTCGGGGCTACTGGTAAACGTCGGCCGCTTTGAAATCGCCCGCCTTCACAATCGACAGCATCGACGCATCCACGTGCCGCCGGAACGCCGCGTTTATTTGATCCACGGTCAGAGCGTCCAGTTTTGCGTCCATCTCGTCATCCCACTGGAGCGTCCGACCGGCATCGTCCCGCGCTGCGATCAAACGAAGCAGTGCCTGATCCTGCGTTCGGCCCATAATCCGCGCATCGCGGATCGCCTTCTTGGCCGCCGCAACCTCATCCGCGCTAAATCCGCCCGCCAGAGTTTTCGCCAGTTCGTCCCGGAAACTCGCCTCCACCTTCGGTGAGTTTTTCGGATTGCTGATGGCTCCCCCGCCGAAGCTTGCCGCATTACCATCGGCCGGCGTTGGCGCAAAGAAATTCGAATTCACCGAGTAACTCAGGCCCTCCTTATTTCGGATGCGATCCGGCGCCCGCCCTGTAATGGATCCGCCAAACATGTAATTAGCCAGCACCATGGCAGGATAGTCGGGATCGGTGTCCATCATTGGCAGCTTGAGTTGAGCGTCGAAAGTCGCATTCTGTTTGTCCGGCGTTTCAATCTTTAAATTCACGGGCGCCGTCTTCGCGAAAGTTTCTGTGATGCGTTGGAAAGGCGCCGGGCTCGCCCAGTTTCCGAACAATTCCTCCACGGTCTTGCTCAACGCCGCCGGATCGAACTGCCCCACCATTACCAGCTCGCCGTGAGAGGCTCCGTAGAACTGCGCGTGGAATTTCTTCACATCCTCCAACGTGACTTTGCCCACATCCCCAATTTGCTCATCGATCGTCCCTAAGTATCGGACGTCGCCTTTCGGATATGGATTCAGCGCGCGGTCTAGCGCTAGCGACGCAAGGGCTCCAGGCTCGGTTCTGCGATTCTCAATTCCGGCGAGACGCTGCTTCTTCGCGGATTCGAACTCTGAATCCGGAAACGACGGCTCGCGCAACATCTCGGCCGTCAATCGTAGCGCGGGAATCAGATTCTCCTCCGTGGTCTGGATGCTTGCCCTGGCTTGGGAAACGCCGGCGGTGACCGTGATCTGCGCGTTCAGCTTTACCATCTCGTCCTGAATCTGCTGGCGCGTCCTGTTCTTCGTCCCGCGCATCAGCAGCGCCCCAGTCATGCTTCCAATCGCGTTTTTGCCCGCCAGTGCTTTTTCGTCGCCGAATTGTAGTTCCAACACCACGGAAACCGTGCCGCCCCGGCTGGTCTTCGGTAGCATCGCAACCTTGAATCCATCCGGCAGTTTCACGCGGGTCAGATGTTTCTCTATATTCGAAGGCGCGGGATCAAACGCCGCTCCCTGCGAAACCGTCATACCGGTTTTGTAATCCTTAAGAACTGCTTCCAGATCGGAAGACACGGGCACTTCCGTGCGATCCGGCGCGGCCGTGGGGATAAATTCGCCCACCGTTCGGTTGGACTCCTTAAAATACAGCTTAGCCACCCGCGCTACATCCTCCGGAGTGACGCTCTTCACTTGGTCGTAATTCAAGAAATAAAGGCGCCAGTCACCGCTCGCGATCATCTCCGACAAGCCCAATGCTGCGCCTTGCGAGTTGGCCATCCGCAATTCCATGGAATGCAGGATTCGGGCCTTCTCCTTTTCCACTTCTTCCTTCGTCGGCGGTTCGCTCGCAACGCCCGCGATGGTATCGAGGATAGTCTTGCGCACGTCTTCGAGCGACTGATCCTTGCTCAGCGCGGCCGAAACCATCACAAATCCAGGATCGTGCAGCTCCTCATATTGCATCCTCACTCCGAGCGCCTTTTTGTTGTCCACCAGGGCGTTGTAAAGCCGCCCCGTTTGCCCGCGTCCACCGGCCAGCACCCCGCCCAGCACTTCCAAAGCCGCGGAATCCGAATTCGATAAGGCCGGCGCATGCCACGCGATGCTGATGGCCGGATTTTCTCCCACCCGCCGCAGCGCGACGAAACGCTCACCGTCCTGCGCTGGCTCTACCGTGTAGGGCTGATCCAACTTGCGCGTGGGCCGAGGAATCGCCCCGCAGGTCTCTGCCACGTACGCCAGCGCCTTCCCCTGGTCGAACTGTCCGGCGATCACCAGCACCGCGTTATCAGGCTGATAATATTTCCGGTAAAACGCCGCCAATTTGTCGATCGGCACCTTTTCAATATCGGCGCGCGATCCGATCACCGCTTTGCCATAGTTATGCCAGAGGTACGCTGTCGCAATCACGCGTTCCTCCAGAATCTGCTGCGGGTTGTTCTCGCCCCTTTCGAATTCGTTCCGCACCACGGTCATTTCGGTATCGAGCAACGGCTTTTCGATCCGCATATTGACCATACGGTCGGCCTCCAGGCCCAGGGCCCATTTGAGATTCTCGTCGCTTGCGTTGATCGTTTCAAAATAGTTAGTGCGGTCGTAATCCGTGGTCCCGTTCCATTGCGCGCCGTGATCTGTCAGTTCTTTCTTAATGCTCCTGCCGCCGGTGCTCAGGATAAAGTTCATGTGCTCCAGCAGGTGAGCCATCCCGGTCTCGCCGTAGCCTTCAAAACGCGACCCCACCAGATAGGTCATGTTGACGGTCACCTTCGGGCTGGAAGGATCGGGGAAAAGGAGAACGCGCAGGCCGTTAGCATAATCGTACTCCGTGATCCCTGCGACGGTTGCCTTTTTCTCCACACCTGGTGGCAGCGTCTGTGAAATAGCGGAAAGCGCGGCCGCCAGGATTATTGGGAGGAGCTTGATTATACGCATCTAACCTGTAAGTTACCAGAAGAACGAATCCAGAATTCAGAAGTCAGAATTCAGAATGCGGCCGCCACCTTCATGCTGGATTCTGGATTCTGAATTCTGACTTCTGACTTCTAACTCTTCCTCACTCATCCCTCAACGCCCGCATCGGATCCACCAGCGACGCCCTGCGCGCGGGTACAAATGTCGCCGCGAGCGTTATCAACAGCAGCGGTATCGCGATAACCGGAAACAGCCCATAGTTTAAATGATCGAAGGATGCCACCCAGGCCACCGAAATCACGGCGCGGCACGCAAAGAAGCTGATGATCAGGCCCACCACCACGCCGATGGATCCCAGCACCAACCCTTGTCGCAGGATCATTCGGATCACCTTCTGCCGGTCCGCTCCAATCGCCATGCGAATGCCGATCTCGCGCCGCCGCCGGCTCACCGAATAAGAGATCAGGCCGTAAAGCCCCACCATCGCCAGAATCAGCCCCATCGTCCCCAAACCCGCCACGCTCTGGGCAATAATGTCGGGCGTCTTCACGGCGCGCTGCGTGTAGTAATCCTGCATGGTGCGGGCATTGGACACCGGCATATCGGGATCGATTCCGCGCACAACTTCGCGCAATACCGGCGCAAGCGTCGCCGCATTCGGAGCGTCCGTCTCGGCCATGATCGTCATAGCCTGATTCTGTTCTTGCGTATAAGGAAGATAGATAAAATCCTGCGGCGGCTCGGCGATCCAGAAATATTTCGCCATCTTGGCGATTCCCACAATCTGCACCAGCGGCCCGGTTGCCGACTTCATATGGAACCGCTTTCCGAGCGCGTCTTGTCCTGGCCAATAGTGATGGGCGAATTGTTCATTCGCTACCGCCACCAGCGGCGTATCCTGGCGATCCGATTCCAGAAACGCTCGTCCTTTTAGGATCGGGATGCCCCCAGTCGCAAAGTAGCCGTCGCTCACATAGAAGTTCGGAACCGAAATCGAGTCCTGCTTGGGCGGCAGCGTATACCCTTCCGGAACGATACTCACGCCCCCGCCGCCCAGCAGAGGAATGCCCGAGATCAAAGCCGCTGAACGCACTCCGGGCGCCTGGCGCGTCTTGTCGAGCAGATCTTTGTAGAAGCGGCGGGTCTGATCATCGGTGTAGTGTACTGGCGTGGTGTCGAAACTGGTGAGCCACAAACGATCGATGCGAAAGCCCGGCCCTTGCAGCAACTCGCCACGGAAGCCTTGCAACAACACGGCGGATACGATCAGCAGCACTAGTGAAAGCGCCACCTGGCCCACCACGATAGAATTGCGGCCCCACAGACGCCGTTTCCCTGCGCTGTCCGCATCGGCGGCCTTGAACGATGAAACAAGATCCATGCGAGTTGTTTGCAGCGCGGGCGTCAGTCCGAAAAGAAAGGTGCTGAGCAGCGATGCGCCGATAGTGAATAGCAACATCCGCCCATCCACCGAGACGTGGTAGGCGAGCGGCACATCCACGGGGATCGGGATGCTATTGAAGAAGCTGGTGCCGGCGTAGGCCACCGCGATTCCAGCGATCCCGCCCCCCAGCGCCAGCAGAAGGTTTTCCAGCAACAATTGCCGGATAAGATTTCCGCGCGCCGCGCCGATTGCCAGCCGCACCGCCATCTCACGCGAGCGCGCCCGCGCCCGGCTCAGAAGCAAGCCTGTGACATTCGCGCATGCTACCAGCAATACGCAGAACGCCAGCATCAGCAACATCCCGATCAGCGCTGCATTGGGTGGGCTCTGGCGGATGCGCATCTGGATCTCGGTCTGGACGTCCACGTGATGATCGCGGTTGGTTTGAGGATACAGTTGCTCCAGCCGCGCCCCAATGCTGGTCAAATCGGCGCTGGCCTGCGCGATCGTCACGCCCGGTTTCAAGTGGCCTTTCACAGTCAGCCAACGAATATCCCGCTTTTCGAGAAGATTGTTGCCGCTCAAACGCGGCGACATCGCCAGTGGCACGAACATGGCATACTTCACAAATTGGTCGATGCCGGTGAACTGTTCGGGTGCCACGCCGATCACGGTCAACGGCACGCTATTGAGCCATATGGTGGATCCAACCACGGAAGGGTTGGAGTTCAACTGATTCACCCAGAAGTCGTGGCCCAGCACCACTACCGCATCGCGTTCCACCGCCTGGTCTTCGGACGGCATAAACGCGCGCCCCAGCGCGGGCTGCACTTCCAGCACGCGGAAGAAGTTGCCCGAGACATACATGCCATACGCGATTTTGGGGAGTGCCGTCGCGTTTGGCTTAAACCCGAACGACGCGCCAGACGCCGCCAACAATCCATCAAAACTGCGGTTACCATCGCGATAATCGCGGTAATCCGGGTACGAGAGTGCGGTATTGGAGAACACCTGGCCCGTGGATGTAGTGACCGCCGCGATGCGGCTCGGCTCCGGAACCGGAAGCGGCCGTAACAGCAGCGCGTCTCCGAAGCTGAACATCGCCGAGGTGGCGCCAATCCCGATGGCCAGTGAACAAATGCTCACCAGCGTAAACCCCGGGGCTTTCCGCAGAAGACGCAGAGCGTGGCGTAAGGACTTCAGCATCCTGGATCCTCCGTATAGCTCGATCAACGGCTTAGACGGAGTCCAGACCCCGAAAGTTCAATCGAATTAGACTGTGATCACTACCTTGCCCACCTGCTGGTTGGATTCCAGATATTGATAGGCTTCCTTGGACTGCGCCAGTGGAAACGTCTTGGCGATTTTGGGATGAAAGCGCCCGTCGGCCAGCCGGTCGAACACGTACTGTTTTGCCGTCTTCAGCAGTTGCGGATCGGCGCGGAGCTCCATCAGCGAGTACGCCCGCATGCTCAGGCCTTTGGCGACCAGGGCGCGGACTGGATACGGTGTTGGCTCGGGCGAAAGTGACCCGTACACAAAGATGGTCCCGTGATATGCCGCCGCACCCGCCAGCTTCTCCACGCCCGGTCCGGCCACGGGATCGAAGATCAGGCGCGCGCCTTTGCCGCCGGTAATTTCATTGACCTTGGTCGCGACATCTTCCTCTTCTGTCGCCACTACGTGAGCGGCGCCCAGCGAGAGCAGTTCAGCGCTCTTGTTCGACCTCCGCGTAGCCGCGATCGGCGTCGCGCCTTCGGCATTCACAATCTGAATTGCCGCCAGGCCCACGCTACTCGACGCCGCTGTAATCAGCACGTAGTCTCCGGGCTTCACGCCGCCGAACGTTACCAGCGCGCCATAAGCCGTCAGATATTGCATCCAGATAGCGGCCGCCTCCGTAGGAGAAAGGTTCGCCGGATATTCACCTAGCGATGCGGCCGGCACAATCGCTTCTTCGCCCAACACGCCATACTTGCTCATCGAGAAGCCGGGAACCGTGGCTATTTGCTTTCCCACCCAACCAGCGTCTACGCCGGCGCCCACCGCTTCGACAATACCTGCCGCTTCGTAGCCGATTGTCGACGGCAGTTCAGGAGTTTCGAAGTACCGTCCGCGCATGAAACCCGCCTCGGCGCGATTCAAACCCACCGCCTGCACCCGCAGCTTCACTTCTCCTTCGCCGGGCGCCCGCAAGGGCAAGTCTTCAATCTTCAAATTCTCAGGACCGCCAATACTGTGGAAGCGAATAATTTTAGCCATGTAACTTAAGATGATATGCGAGCCTGAAGGTTGCAAACTATAGGAGTGCTTTCGCTACCGCAAGAAACGTCAAGAACCAAACCCTGAGTCTGCTCTAGACTGGCCTTATGATCCGTAGCGCTCTGGCGGTACTGGCAGGCATCGTTGTACTGACTGGTACCTCGTTCGCGAGTCGATCCGCTCTTGTTGCGAACGTTCCCGAACGCGCTGCCCAGCCGCGCGGCGATCAGTCACATTTGCCGGCCACTCTGTTTCAACTTGCTTATACGTTGTTGTATATTGCCGCCGGGGGATACGCGACGGCGTCGTTGGTGCGCCGATTGCAGCTGCGCCACGCCGTGATCATGGGCATGACCGAATTAGCTCTCACGGCGTGGGCTATGTTCGCCTTTCGCCATGGTCGCCTTTCGCCATGTTCGCCTTTCATTGAAAGGCCCCACTGCGGAACTGGATCTTAAGTATGTTGCTGATCGTACCCGCCGCATGGTGCGGGGCAAGGATTCGTGCCCGCGCTTAGCGAACCGCGCAAGTGAAATTGCCAGCGTCGGTTGTCAGCCCGCTGCCTTTGTACACCGCCACCTGCGGATAAGGGCACAACGGGCGAGTCATCTCCACCTGCCCATTGGTCACGTGCGACGCCACAATCTGAGCCGGCGCTTTCCCATCCTCCCGCCAGCGTTCGATTACGGCCATCTTATTGAACTGATCCGTCCCCTGGCCACCGGCGCAGTGCTGCATGCCCGGAACCATGAACAGCCGCAGCCAATCGCTCTGGTCCGGACCCATGGTCTGCAAAACCGCGCTATAGAAGTTCACTGTGTTTCCTGGCGGGATGGCTTGATCCGCCCATCCGTGATAGAGCAGCAGCTTTCCGCCATGAGCCTTGAAGGGCGCAAGGTCGGTGGTGTGCGTGTCGATCCCGGACTTGTCCGCCAGCGCTACATCAGTATCCAGATCGAACTTGCGAAAATCGTAATCGGCGTCCTGATGCCCCAGGATTCGAATGCTGTCCCAGCCTCCGCCGGGCTGCGTCGGAGTGCTCTTCAACGCCGCGTATTGCAGCTCGCCGCCGGGCTCGTAGCCGGTCCAGATGATCTCGCCCTTTTGGGTCTTTACATCAGCAAACTCAATTTTCACCGTTTCCACCTGCGCTGACGTGAGACAGCCGTCCGATTCCTCGCCCTTGCACAGCATCGAAGCCGGATCGAAATGGCACTTGGTGGGATCACCGATCAATCCATCTTTCACACCATCCAGCGCGTCGCATTTGGCAAGGATCGCTTTGTGCAGCGCCTCCACGTTCGCCTCCGAGAGCGCGCCCCCCGGGTTCTTCATCAACTCCTTGGATCGTTCCACTCCCGCCGCGTGCAGATGAATGTGCGGATTCGCGGGCGCTCCCGCCAGTACGCCATCGAAGTCGTCGGGAAATTTGGTCACTTCCACCAGCGCCTGCCGGCCACCCGTGGAGCAGCCGTTCCAATACGAGTACTTCGGGTTTTCTTTGTAATACGCCTTGATCAGGGCCTTCGATTGAACCACCGTGTCATGCACCGCCCGCCATCCGAAATCGACGATCTTCTCCGGGTGCCCCAGCGCAAACATGCCGTTGCCGCCCTCGTGGCCCGTGTCGGTAGACGCAGTGGCATATCCGTCGCGTAATGCCGCGGCCATTTGCGGGAAGCTGATGATGCCGGCCCAGCCTCCGTTGCCCACCATCTCAAACTTGCCGTTCCAATTCTCCACCGGCATCCACAGTTCCATCTTGATGTCGGAATCGCTCGAAGGCCGCAGCGTCGCAGCCACACGGCAGTGCGCCGGGAGCATCTGCGGCGGAGCGGCGGCGCGCGCACCGCCCGGCCCCGGGTTGTTCAAAGCCGCTGGTCCACCCGCTCCCAGTCCAGCCCGCGCCGGAGGTTGATACGCTCCAGCCGCGACAGTTTCAACCGCGCTGAACTCCACGCCGGGAATCGAGACCGATTTCAGATTTTCGCAGGAATTCTGGGTGGAAGTCTGAGCGAGTGCCAGGGCAGCCAGTCCGCACAAACCAGCGGATAGCCGAATAACGAACGCCGAAGTTCTCATGGTGCTTCTCCTTCGCGGATACCAGTGCCTATTTGACCACCGCAAGAAAGATCAAGCAACCGTCCTCGCATACGAGTTAGATTCATAGGGAACAATGACGACGCCTCTCAAACAGGTACAGCCGGTTATCGCTTTCGCCGCCGCGCACCTGGACGAAGACCTTTCGCTCGGCTCGCTTGCCGGCCACGCGGGTCTGTCGGCATTTCATCTCCACCGGGTCTTCTCCTCTGCCGCCGGCGAAACGCCCAAACAGTTCACCCTCCGGCTGCGTCTGGCGCGCGCGTCGGCGATGCTGCTTACAGGCGATGATTCGGTTCTGGATGTCGCGCTGTCCTGCGGCTTCCAGAGCCATGAAGCCTTCTGCCGGGCCTTTCGCAGGCGCTTCGGCATGTCGCCCAGCGCCTATCGCGCCAGGGGATTCGCCGGGGGAGTGCCGGCGGCTGAGGCGCCGGAACATTCCGGAGTTATTGGCCGCGTCGCGCCGTGCATCGGGCTTTTTCATACTCAACGGAACGGGAGATCACAGCAGGACGACATGACGTATTCCATCGAAAAAAAGGAAATTGCGGCGCAGCCCGTTCTGATGGTCAGGCGGCGCGTCAAGCCTTCTGAGGTGGCGGCTACGCTCGCCGAAGTGCTTGGGCTGGTGTTCATGCACGCGCAACAAAACGGCATTGCGCTGGCCGGCCAGCCACTCACGCGATACATCGAATGGGGGCCGGGCCTGTGGACTGTTGAGGCAGGAATGCCGGTCGCGGCTCATTGCTGCGAAAGCTCGTGCGACGCCGATGTGCAGGCCGGCATCTTGCCCGGAGGACTGGTTGCTACTACGACGCATGCCGGTTCCTACGACCAGCTGAACCAGGCCCATGCGGCGGTCCAACAATGGATCGAAGCCGAAGGACTCACGCCCGCGGGCGCGCCCTGGGAATCCTACACCACCGATCCGGCCGATTATCCCGATCCCAAGGACTGGAAGACGGAGATCTTCTGGCCGATCGCTAAACCCAAAACCGAGCGTGGGGAGGCTGCGAGTAAGCCGGTGGTCTATCACATCCCAGGGATGGACGCCGTCACGATTCAGCGTGACGTTTCGTACCAGACCACAGCTTCCGGACCGCTCACATTCGACCTGTATCGTCCTCCCGCGGCGAAAGCCACCACGCCATTACCCGCCGTTATTTTCGTCGTTGGATATTCCGATCTGGGCGCCGAAAGAATGCTCGGCTGCAAGTTTAAAGAGATGGAGTCCTACATTACCTGGGCGAAATTGGTTGCGGCCTCCGGTTTGATCGCTATCACATACGAAAATCACGATCCCATGCGTGATCTCGACGCGCTCTTCGGATACATTCGTGAACACGCCACAACGCTCGGGATCGATGAGCAGCGCATCGGATTATGGTCCTGCTCCGGCAATGTTCCCAGAGCGCTACACGCCGTGATGCAGAAGCCGGATCTCAAGTGCGCCGCGCTCTGTTACGGCGTCACACTCGATCTGGATGGTTCCACTGGAGTGGCCGAAGCCGCCAAGATGTGGAGGTTCTCCAATCCAACCGCCGGAAAATCCGTTCGCGACCTTCCGCCGAATGTGCCGTTGTTCATCGCCAGAGGCGGCTGCGACGAAGTGCCTCAGGTCAACGAAACGCTCGATCGTTTTATCACCCATGCCCTGGCCGCGAATCTGCCGCTTACCGTCGCCAATCATGCCACCGGCCCGCACGCCTTCGACCTGATGCACGATAGCGAAACGTCCCGTGAAATTGTCCGGCAGATCCTGGCTTTTCTGCGCCTTCATCTGCTGGCCTGAACGTGTCGTGCTCCGATTTTCACGCGATGTAAGCTACTGGGGCGCGGTCTCGCCCTGAAGCAGATCCCGTACTCTGTTGGATAATTGGGCATCCTGCAGGACAAAGAACAGCCCGCCCCGGCCGTTCTGGCTGCTGTCGCAATGCGGCCCGTCGAGCGTTCCTTGCTGGTTCAGATCCCCGAAGATAACGTAGTTATGCTCGTCTTCCCCGGAGGATACGCCGATTTTCGCGTGATTCCCATCCGGCTCGCCCACGCCCTGGAATCCCAGCGTCTTGCCTTGCCATGTCCCGGTGAGCGCAATCTCCACCGCGCCTGGCGGGCCGAGCGATTGGTCCCAGCACCCTACCGCCGTGCTGGCCGTGGTGGTCGGAATTTCGGGCTTGGCCCACCAGGTGGCGGCCCGCAGCGGCTCGCCGCCCAGCAGCGCTGAAACCATCTGCCACGGCGGGACATTCAGGTCCGACGGCTTGGAGATCAGCAGCACGCCACTCGATAGCACGGCCGTCGTCACAGTCTTGCTCTTAGATATCTTTCCCAGACCATTGACCAGAGCCTCAATATCGGACGGCCCTCCGTTGTTTACGATCTCAAGTTTGCCAGGGTCCGTCACCACGCTGGCATTGGCCAGCGCCTTCAATACCGCAACTATATCCGGCTTGGTGAGTGCCAGCGCGAAGAAATGCTGGCTCACCAGAACGTCGTTGTCTGCCACGCACCCCAGCGTGTTTCCGTCGGTTTTGCGAGGCTCTCCCGAACTTCCGGAGCCCGGCCAGGATGGCGTCGACACCTGCAATACCATTCCGTTTCCATCGCTGTTCCAGGCCAGCAGGCCCTTGGAATGGCCCCAGGGCGCGTCTTTGTTAGGTAGCGGATCTCCGTAGAATTGATCGTTCCAGATCAAGTAAAAGAAAGTGTCGTTGTAAATCTGGCCGAACGTTGCGCCCAGCGGATCCCCGGTCGTGTCGCCAATGCACCCTCCGCCCGGCTGTAACGTGTGATCCGCGCTGCTGGCGAACACAAACTGCTGGCTGAAGGTCTTATACTGCTCCACTGCGCCGCCAAACGGGCACGTTCTTTGGGCGCCGCCGCACGCCGGAAACGACTCCGCATTGAATTTGAAGACGAACCACCAGTCCGTCGGCTGGCCGCTTTTCACGAGCGGCGTCGGCGCCTCTTGCGCCACCAGCGGCGTCCGGCAATAGTACGCGAGGCACCAGAATAAGATAAGCGATAGCTGCCGGACGGTGAATCGCAAGCTCATACCATCTGATCGGCAAATTCGGGTTCGCGTTCTAATGAATACATGCGCGTTCTCCTCTTCGGCGCCACCGGTATGATCGGCCAGGGCGTTCTGCGCGAATGCCTGCTCGATCCAGACGTTGAAATCGTCGTGGCCCTCTTACGCGGCCCTACCGGTAAGCAACACCCGAAACTTCGCGAACTTGTCCACAAGGATTTCCTGGATTTTTCGCCCATCGAAAACCAACTCTCCGGCTTCGACGCCTGTTTCTTCTGCCTGGGCGTCTCCTCCGCCGGCATGAGCGAAGAGAATTACCAGCGCATCACCTACGGTTTCACTCTGGCCGCCGCCCGCGTGCTTGCCAGGCTCAATCCCGGGATGACCTTCGTCTATGTCTCAGGCGCCGGCACGGACAGTTCCGAGCGCGGCGGCTCCATGTGGGCGCGCGTCAAGGGCAAGACCGAAAACGAACTGCTGCGCCTGCCTTTCCACGCCGCCTATATGTTCCGTCCCGGGCTAATCGTGCCGCTTCACGGTGTTCAATCGAAGACCCGGCTCTACCGCTTGTTATATGTGCTGCTGGCGCCCCTGTTCCCGCTATTGAAAGGACGTTTTCCCAAATACATAACCACCACTGAGCAGATCGGCCTGGCCATGCTGAAGGTCGCCAAACACGGCTGGCCCACGCGAATTCTCGAAACGTCGGACATCAACGACGTTTGACACATCGTCCCGCCCGCAGGTAGGATCGATACGATTCATGAGAAACCTCGCTATGAAGATTCCAGGTTCACTCCCGCTCCTCGGCCTCGCGTTCATCGCGGCTCTTGCTTCCGCCCAGTCAAAAGTCGAGTGGAATGCCAAATTCAATATCCCGGTTGCGCCCACCGGCCTGAAAGCTCGTCCGCTGCCCGATCACCCGGTGGTTTTCGACACCGCGGAAGGACAGAACATCCGCGTCGTCGTGGTCACCAAGGCGCTCGAATATCCCTGGAGCCTCGCGTTTCTTCCGGATGGCAACATGCTGGTTACCGAGCGCCCCGGCCGCCTGCGCATCATCCGCGACGGCGTTCTCGATCCGAAGCCCATCGCCGGTGCTCCGGCCTCCTACTGGACCGGCAAATCGGGCGATCCAGGCGCCGTCCACGGCTTCATGGATATTGCTCTCCACCCGCGCTTTGCTGAAAATCATCTTCTATATCTCACCTACACCAAGCCGCTGGATGGAGGCAAAAGAACCACCGCTGTGGCACGCGGCCGCTGGGAGGGTGGCGCGCTCACTGATGTGAAGGATGTTTTCGTCCTGCCTGAAGCCAGCACCTCCCGCATAGCCTTCGGTTCCGACGGCATGCTGTACTTGAGCACCACCGGCAGTGATCCGCAGGATCCCAACACCCTCGGCGGCAAAGTTCTGCGTCTGCGCGACGACGGTTCCGTCCCGCCCGACAATCCGTTTGTGGGCCAGGCGGGTCACAGGCCCGAAGTTTACACGCTGGGACATCGCAGCGCCCTGGGTCTCACCCTGAATCCCACCTCGGGCGAAATGTGGGAGAACGAAAACGGTCCCAACGGCGGCGACGAGATCAACATCCTGAAGCCCGGCAGCAACTACGGATGGCCGCTGGTAAGTTACGGCCGCACCTACCAGGGTCCCTGGCAGGTCTCTCCTCCCGGCCACGTTGGCTTCGAGCCGCCGGTCGTAATTTGGGTTCCCGCCATCGCCGTTTCCGGCATGACCTTCTACACCGGCGACAAATTTCCCAAATGGAAGGGCGACGTCTTCGTCGGCTCGCTGCGCACCGGCGAGATTCCAGGCACCGGCCACCTGGAGCGCATCCTGTTCAACGACAAATGGGAAGAACTGCGCCGCGAAGCTCTGCTCCGCGAGTTGCGCCAGCGCATCCGCGACGTTCACCAGGGTCCCGACGGCCTGCTGTACTTGCTCACCGACGAGAAAGAAGGCGCCGTGCTGCGCATTGAGCCGGCCGAATAGTTGAGCCTCGAATCCATCGGCGAATGGAATACGTTTCTTGCAGTGCAGGCGGGCGCCGCGGCCACTCTCACGGGGCTAGTGTTTGTCGCGTTCTCCATCAATCAGACCAGGATCATGGAGTATCCGGGCCTTCCCGGGCGCGCGCTGGAATCGCTCCTGCAATTCCTGACGGTGTTCCTCGTATCGACAGTCACCTTGGTCCCCAAGCAATCTGAGGTAACTCTCGCCGTTGAATTACTTGTTATTGCCGCGATCTCGTGGGTGGTGCAAGTGGTCGGGCAGATTCGCTACCTGATGCTAAGAACCGGCCATCCCAGGTGGTGGCTCGCGCACCGCGCCATCCTCGCCCAACTGGCAACGGTTCCCTTTTTGCTCGTGGGAATCATGCTGTTGCTCGGAAATCCGGATGCGCTGTATTGGCTGGTGCCCGGTTTCGTATTTTCATTCCTGGCCGGTATCGTAAGCGCCTGGGTGCTGCTGGTCGAAATCCTGCGCTGATCTGTTCCTAGCCGCCAACCGTCGCCGTCGCTTCCGTCGCCTGAAACGCCTTCTTCCGCCTTCGCATGTTCCCGAAGCTTCCCCGGAAGCGTTCCATGTAAATGTAGAACACGGGCGTGATGTACAGCGTCAACAGTTGCGATACCACCAGCCCGCCCACCACCGCCAAACCCAATGGACGACGCGCCTCGGAGCCAGCGCCTAGCCCCAGCGCGATCGGCAGCGTTCCCACCAGTGCCGCCATCGTCGTCATCATGATCGGCCGGAATCGCACCAGGCAGGCTTCTGAGATGGCTTCCGCGGGCGTCAGATTCTGCGTGCGCTGCGCTTCCAGCGCAAAGTCGATCATCATGATCGCGTTCTTCTTCACAATGCCGATCAGCATGATGATCCCGACGAAGGAATAAATGTTCAGCTCGTCGTGGAAGATCAGCAGCGTCGCCAGCGCGCCCAACCCGGCCGACGGCAGCCCGGAAAGAATGGTCAGCGGATGGATGAAGCTTTCATACAAAATCCCCAGCACCATATAAATCACCAGGATCGCCATCACCAGCAGCATTCCCATGCCTTGCAGTGACGATTGGAACGCCGCGGCCACGCCTTGAAACGACGTTTCGATATCGGCGGGAAGGCTCTCTCGCGCCGCTGCCTCAATCCGATCCACGGCATCGCCCAACGAAACGCCCGGCGCCAGATTAAAGGACATGGTCACCGATGGAAGTTGCCCCAGATGCGCCACCGACAGCGGCCCCACCGTGTTGCGCGGTTTCGTCACCGCATCCAGTGGCACCAGCTTCCCCACGTCCGATCGAACGTACAGCAGATGCAGCGCCGCTGGATCCATCTGGAATCGCGGCAGCAGCTCCATCAGCACCTGATAGTCATTGGTCGGCGTATAAATGTCCGATACCTGCCGTTGTCCGAATGCATCGTACAGCGCATTCTCGATCTTGTCCGCGGTCACGCCCAGCGTGGACGCGTGATCGCGATCGATGTCCACCTTCACCGTGGGACTCGCAATCTGCAGATCGCTGTTCACGTCGAACAAGCCGGGCACCTGCTTCATGCGTTTTTCGAACACACCCGCGGCATGATAAAGCTCGTCCAGATCCTGCGCCTGCAGCGTGTACTGATACACCGTGCGGGTCTGTTGTCCGCCCACGCGGATCAAGGGCGGATTCTGCAGATACGTCCGGATGCCCGGGATTCGATCCAGCTTTGGCCGCAGCTCTTCGATAATCTGCTCCGGCGTCAGCTTGCGTTCCGCCCTCGGCTTCAAGCGCAGCTGCAGCCGTCCGGAATTACCCGTGCCCTGGGGGCCCCCTTGCGCATTCACCAGCGAAAAGTATGCCTCCACGTTCGGATCCGCGCCGATCAATGCCGCGGCCTTTAATTGCAGCCGCACCATCGATTCGAAGGATGCCTCTTGCGGCATCTCCGTCACTCCGCCCAGTTGATCGGTGTCCTGGTTCGGGATGAAGCCCTTGGGCAGAACCTCGTACAACAATACGGTCGCCACCACCGTTCCTACCGCCACTATTAGCGTCACAAACCGGTGTCGAATTATGCCGCGCAAGGTCCACTCGTACAGATTGCGCATGCCGTCGAAAAATCGCTCGGACGTTCGATACAGCGCATTGTGCTTCTCGCTCGGCGGTTTCATGAAGCGGCTGCACAGCATCGGCGTCAGGCTGAGCGACACGAAGCCTGAGATCAAGATCGCCACAATAATCACGGCGGCGAATTCGTGAAACAGCCTTCCCAAAATGCCCCCCATGAAAAACACCGGGATGAATACCGCCGCGAGAGACAGCGTCATGGAAAGAATCGTGAACCCGATTTCGCGCCCGCCATCCAGTGCTGCCTGCAGCCGCGACTTGCCCATCTCCATGTGGCGCACAATATTTTCCAGCACCACAATCGCGTCATCCACCACAAAACCCA
>Ga0206836_10051_pt1 | contig 31274 bp, 23 predicted proteins | sample Alteio_BWOrgCont_28_FD_152871 | JGI IMG/M metagenome (GOLD analysis project Ga0206836, IMG submission 152871) | Enriched cells from forest soil in Barre Woods Harvard Forest LTER site, Petersham, Massachusetts, United States -... | ecosystem: Environmental > Terrestrial > Soil > Temperate forest >...
ACTGCATGACGCGGCGCAAGGTCGCGGAGATATTGCGCAAGAGCTCGCGCAAATCCAAGGTAGAGACAACACTATTCGTCAAATCCAGGAGAAGTTTGAGCTGCTCTTGGGCTTTGCGGGAAGACTCGAAATTAAGCGCGTCATCAATCGCGAGGGCGATCTGGCCGGCAACGAGCGAGAGAAAGGAGACATCCTGTTCGGAATAGGCTTCGGGCTCTTCGCTGCCGAGGAAAATGACGCCCAGACGGCGATGCACCGTGGTCAGCGGGAAGGCGCATCCGGATCGTATGCCACAGGCCCTGATCAGACCGATGGCTCGAGGAAAGCGGGTCTCCCGCTCCATGCAAGGAACCACCAGAGCTTGCTGGTGCTGATATACCCACCAAGTCAAGGTCTCTTCCTGGGGTATATCCTCACAGCACCTTTCCTTCATCTGCTTGCACTTCTCGGCGAGATGCCAGGCGATTTCGTTGCCGGCTTCGTCGTACTGAACGACGCCGACGGCGTCAAACTTGATCACCTTGCGAAGCTCGGTGGTCAGGACCTGGAAAAGGTCTTCGGGATCGCGGTGAACGCCTACGGCTTGCGAAACGCGAATCAGCGCTTCGTAGCGTGCGGGCTCCTGGTCGATCAGGGTTGCTGTTGGCGCTTCCATGAACGTCACCAGTGTATACCTCTAGGATACGTTTCAGATGCTTTGACCTCTCCTTTGGATACATACCTATGGTGTTCTTCAATGGCTTCCACGGCTCAAGTAGACCCTCCAGCGTGGAAGGGACTTCCAGCTCCAGCGACGGATGTCAATTTGTACTGCCGGGAATTGGGCATTCTGCCATGCGGGCGGCACGCGCAGCGGAGCGAAGCGGCGTTCACCCTGCTCGTATCTGACAAAAAGCAAAGAGATTCGCCGGGCCCGCAGGATGCGCAAGCGTTTGGCAGCCTCGATGCAATTGCCACCTCGTCGTGGGAGGAAGGCGCGGAACGAGGAGGTGAACGGGCATGGCGTCGAACAACAGCGAAAATTACGGCACAGAGTTTGAAAGAAGGCTAACCCGGAAGGCGGAAGCTGTGGTGAGTCATGCGCGCGGCAGCTACCTCGGCGCGATTGTGCTGGCGCTATTCGCGCTCTTTACCGCCCCCGCGCGATCGAACGCGAGCGAATTGAAGGAGCAAACATTGGCGGAGTGGAACGATTACGTTCATTCCGCTTGCTTACGCCCGGAGGAACGGGGCCCGGGCTCTCCGTTTTTGCGTGTTAGTGAGGTGCCCGAGAGACGCGATCGCGCGCGAGCGGGCGAGATTATCGTTTGGCGCGAGGGCGACAGGGAACGAGCGAGGGTGTCCCACGGACTCATCCATGATTGGGCTGGGGTCGTGTTCATTCCGAAGGTCACCATCGCCGACGTTTTCGCCGTGGCGCGCGACTACGACCACTATGCCGAGATTTACAAGCCGGCGGTTAGTGAAGCCAGAGGACGAGGCTCCGAGGGAGATGACGACAGTTTCTCGATGCTGCTGGTGCAGAAGGTGCTGTTCGTCACGGCGGCACTGCAGGGCGAATATGAGACGCAGTTCAGTCAGGTCGACGCGAAGCACTGGTACAGCATCTCGCAGAGTACTCGCTTGCAGGCGGTCGAAGGGTTTGGCCAAGCGGATATGCGCGTGCTGCCTCCGGACCGCGGCCCGGGCTTCATGTGGCGGCTGTACAGTTTTACAAGATTTGAGGAGAGCGACGGCGGGGTATACGTCGAGGTGGAGGCAATGGCACTAAGCCGAGATGTTCCGACCATGCTTCGCTGGCTGGTGGATCCTGTGGTCGATCACTTGCCAAAGGACTCGCTGCGCGAGACTCTGGAAAAAACGCGTAATGCGGTTCTCGAGAAGGCGAGCCATCGAGATTAGCGGCAGGCAGGGACATCGGGCTGGTTGGGGCGGACAGCCAGGAGTGGCTGTGCCACCCGGGACTATGGAAGAAGGGGCGGAAGGTAGGCTAGCGTGCGAGCAAGAGTCCATACCAGGAAGAGAACGAGAACGACATTGACCATGCACTGAAGGGCGGTGAAGCCGACCAAGTCTCGCGCGCGCAACTTCAGGATTCCCAAAATCGGCAACATCCAAAATGGATTGATCAGGTTGGGCAAAGCTTCCGACGCGTTGTACACCTGGACCACCCAACCGAGGTGGACGTGCAAGTCCTTGGCGGCCTGCAACACATAAGGCGCCTCGATGACCCACTTGCTGCCGCCAGAGGGCACAAACATTCCCAATACCGCCGAATAGATCGAAACGAGGAGGGGGAAACTGGCCCTCGAAGATACATGCACGAAAAAGCGAGCCATGCCGGCGGCGATCGGAGACATGGTCACAATCCCAAAAATCCCGCCATAGAATGGGAATTGGATCAGAACGCCCGACGTGGCGGGAACAGCGTTACTGACGGCCTGGGTGAAGGAACGCGGGCGCCAATGCAGGAGCAATCCGGCCATGAGGAAGAAAAAATTGTAGGTGTTCAGATCGAGGACGGCGAGAGGGCCGCGCGCGGCCAGGAGTCGCGCCAGGTAGATGAAGCCAAGCACGCCTACAACCAGAGAAAGCAACGGCAAATTTTCGAGCCACTCGCCTTTGGTCGCAGGTTCGACTCGCTCTGCCGCAGGTTCGACTTGTTCTAATGGCCGCACGGTCTCCGGTTCATGGACGCCGAACCATTCGGCGGTTTTTACGGAGTGAGCCGGGGCGGAAAGGTAGGCGACCAGCACGCCGGAGCAGATCAACACAATCGCGATGACCATGCTTTGCCAAAGGTAGATCGTCTGCCGCAGCGGGATTACGCCGCTGATGGCGATCAGGGCCGGAGGAATAGCGCCCGGCGAGGCCATCAGCAAAGCCGCGGAAGACGACAAGCCCAGAGCCCACACCGTGCCCTGGCCGAGATAAGCCGCCGCGGCGATCGCTCGATAATCGATTCCACGCACGTGTCTAACAATCTGCCGCGCCAGAAGGGCGGCGAAGATTATGCCCATGCCCCAGCTAATCAGCGAAACGAGCATGGAGAACAAAGCGGTAAAGGCAATGGCATGGCGAGGAGTTCGGGGAATTCGCGAGAGCCGCTGAATGATGCGGGAGACGGGCGGCGAAACGGCGACGACATAACCGCCGATGATGATCATGGCCATCTGCATGGTGAAGGGAATTAAACTCCAGAAGCCCTGCCCGAAATAATCGATGAGGTCTCGAACTCGAGATCCTGCCAGCATTCCAGCCAGAAAAACGACGATCAGCGCCAGCAGCGCGAAGACGAATGCGTCCGGGAACCAGCGCTGCGACCAGTCAGCGAGGGCCACGCCTAGGGATTCGAACCTGCCTAGCTTGTCTTCGTTCTGTTGGCTCTGTTGCGTCCGTTGCGTTTCTCGCGTCGCAGTTTTGGATTTCATGGTCATGCGTTCGCCGATGCGGCATTCTACAGCCGGCGGGGTCCGATGTCTTTGGCGGCAACGGAGCGGGCAGCGTATATTGGGTCCTCTATCGGCTCTGGCCCAAAACGATCAACTTACGGCGGGGCCAGTGCCGACTGGGCCGATACGTGGTATCTATTCTTACCCGGATTTGAAACGGGGATTCGGAAACAACAAAACAGATGAAGGAAATCGTTCAATTTCTCGTTCACCACGGTTACTCAGTCCTGTTCCTTTGGGTGCTGGGCGAACAGGCGGGGTTGCCGATACCTTCGGCTCCCGTGCTGCTTGCTGCCGGAGCCCTGGCGGGAACGAGGCGAATGAATCTCTCGGTCGTGGTGGGGACGGCGTTGCTTGCCGCAACGATCTGCGACACGTTGTGGTATATCCTGGGGCGCTATCGCGGCAACGCCGTGCTGCGGCTCATCTGCCGCATTTCGCTGGAACCGGATTCTTGCGTGCGCCGCACGCAGGTTTCGTTCGAACGCCGGGGCCCTTGGGCGTTGGTGATCGCCAAATTCGTGCCGGGTTTGAGCGCCATGACGGCGCCCCTGGCGGGGACGAGCCGCATGCCCTGGCAGCGGTTTGCTTTCTACGATGCGATAGGGTCCCTGCTATGGTCCTGCTCGTATATTGCAACCGGCTTCGTCTTCAGCAGCGAACTGGAGCGCGCGCTGGCTTCCCTGCGACTCCTGGGCGGCGGATTATTGGCCCTGCTACTGACCACGCTGGGCGGGTATATTGTGTGGAAGTGGCAGAACCGCGAACGATTCCTGCGGAACCTGCGGGTGGCGCGCATCACTCCCGAAGAGCTGAAACGACGCTTGGATGCCCGCGAGGACGTTATTGTGATCGATCTCCGCCATTCGCTCGAATTCGATGCGGAGCCCCAAACCATATCCGGCGCCGTTCACATGGACCCGGCCGATCTGGAGGAGGCCGTTGAGGTCATCCCGCGCGACCGAGAGATCGTCCTATTCTGCAGCTGCCCCAATGAAGCTACCGCCGCGCAAATGGCTCTACGTTTGCGGAGCCGAGGCATAACGAAGATCCGTCCGCTGGCGGAAGGCCTCGATGGTTGGCGCAAACGTGGATTTCCGATGCAGGCGGTGCAGGAGGCGAATTCAACGGCAGGGGCGGCTTAGCGGGTTGCAAGGTCCGCGTCCCGAACTTCTGGGAGAGCTTGAATCTCACGTCTAGACGCGGTCGGGATTGGTATGGGCTTGTATCATGCGCCAAGCGAAACCTGAACTCATGAGAGAAAGTCCCGCACACACAAGCATGATGAGCCGGAATCCGAATACAAAGGAGCGGTCGATCAGGGTTCTCAGCTGAGCGGCCGTGCCCGGATCGAGGTCTTTGGGAAGAGCGACAGCGGCGAGCCTGGCGGCATTCGACTGCAAATCGCGCAGCGCGTCCGAAGGGATGTTCATCTGAGTCAAACGATCATTCATGTAATAGCTGAATGCATCGACCATCAGCATGCCCAAGATGGCAACAGCAAGTAGTCCGGCGATGCGAGCGACGGCATTATTAATGCCAGAAGCCGTGCCAGCACGACTCTGGTCCACGGCACCCATGACAACCGTGGTCAACGGAGCCACGCTTACGGCCATCCCCAGTCCAAGGACCACAAACCCGGGGAAAAACGTCGTCCAGTAGGCGCCTCCCACTGACGGAAACGCGAAGAGAAGAAATCCTACAGCGGCAATCAGCGGTCCCACGATCAGCGGCCGCTTGGCGCCGAAGCGATCGACAAGCCCGCCGGACCAGCGCGAAAGCAAGAACATAAGAAAGATGAATGGCAGGGCAGCGGCGCCGGTGACGGTTGCCGAATAGTGCTGCACCTGGATCAGGTTCAAGGGGAACAGAAAAAAGAAGATTCCCAGAGCGGCGTACAGGAAGAATGTAAGCAAGTTGGCCCCGGTGAAATTTTTCCGGCGAAAGAGGCCCAAGGGAACCATGGGGAAGCGGGTATGAGCCTCGAAGTAAAAGAATACGAATAAGAGCACGCTGCCGGCAGCCAGACTTCCCCAGACATCAGGATTACTCCAACCTAAGGCAGCGGATTCTATGAATCCGTAGGTCACGCCGGCCAAGCCGGCTGTTACGATCAGCGCTCCAGCCCAATCCACGCCGCTGTGTGTTTCGGCTTTGCTTTCCGGGACGCGCAAGAGCGAAAGTAAAATGACGGCCGCGGCAATGGGTGCGTTGATGAAGAAGGCCCAGCGCCAGGAAGCGTGTTCGATCAACCAACCGCCCAGAACCGGCCCGGCGGCCGTGGCGATGGCGGTGAAGCCGGACCAAGTGCCGATGGCGCGGCCGCGTTCATTGCCGCCGAAGGAGGCGCTGATGATTGACAGACTGCCGGGAACGAGAAACGCGGCGCCTAATCCCTGGACGGAGCGCGCGATCACCAGTTCGCGGATGTTCGCGGCAAGTCCGCAACCCGCCGAAGCGATGGCGAACAAAGTTACGCCCAGCAGGAACATTCGCCTGCGGCCGAATGCATCGCCCATGGCGCCGCCCGCCAAAATCAAGGCACTCAGGAAGAGGCCGTAACCCTCGACAACCCACTGCATGTCGATGACAGTGCCGCCGAGAGTCTTTTGAATCGCGGGCAGCGCCACGTTGACGACGGTGCCGTCAATGAAGGCCATGCTGGATCCGAGGATGGTGACAGCGAGGATCCACGGCCTTGCCGATTTTGGGCGCGGAGCGGCGATGCGACCGGACTCGATTACCGCCTGGTCGCTGGGTGGCTTCATGGCACGTTTCGAGATGCTTGCGCTAGAGCTCAGCCAGGGTGCGGTGGACCATGTGGACGGCGATGGCTCCTTCACCGACGGCCGAGGCGACGCGCTTCACGTTGCCGGAACGAACGTCGCCGACCGCGAAGACGCCAGGAAGACTGGTTTCGAGCATCTGCGGAGGAGCGACCGCCAGATCGGCGCGCTCGGTTTCAGTAATGATGTCACGGCCCGTCAGGATGAAACCCTTGCTATCGAGGGCCACGCAATCCTTCAACCAATCCGTGCGGGGAGATGCGCCGGCCATGATGAATACATGGCGAATGTCGTGCACGGAAGTCTCGCCGCTGGTTTTGTCCTGCCAGGCGACCCGCTCGAGATGCGTGTCGCCCTCTAAACTCACGATTTCGGTTTTATAGTGCACTTCGATGGCAGGATTCTGCTCGATGCGCTCGATCAAGTAACGGGACATGGTGTCCGAAAGCCGACTGGAACGCACCAGCATGTGAACCTTGCGTGAGGTCTGGGAGAGAAAGACGGCCGCTTGCCCGGCGGAATTTCCTCCTCCGATCACGGCGACATCTTCCTTTTCGCACAGTTGCGACTCCATGAAGGTCGCGCCGTAGTAAACACCCTGGCCTTCGAAACGCTGGAGATTGGGAATGCGGGGCTTGTTGTACTGCGCGCCTGTGGCGATGATGACCGCTCGGGCCATCAGAGCCCTGCCATCGTCCAGCACGACCTTGTAAGGACGCTTGGCGCAGTCCAGGCGCACGACATTCCGCGCAATCATCATCTTGGCACCGAATTTTTCAGCCTGTGTGATCGCGCGCGTGGCTAACTCCTGGCCCGAAACACCGGTAGGGAAGCCCAAATAGTTTTCGATCTTGGAACTCGATCCCGCTTGGCCCCCGGGAGACTCTGTCTCGATCACGAGCACATCCAGGCCCTCCGAGGCTGCATACACAGCCGCGGCGAGGCCCGATGGTCCGGCGCCGACGATGATCACGTCTCGAAGTTGCGAGTCATCGATGAGGGCGTTGAAGCCCAAGCAATCGGCCAGCTTCTGTATCGATGGATTGCGCATCACGCCGCGATTGCTGCAAATCACCACGGGAATCTCTTCGGGCTTAATCTCGAAACGATCCAAGAGTCCCTGCGAGGTCCGATCCAAGTCGAGATCAACGTAGGAGTAAGGAAATCCATTACGGGTTAGAAATTCGCGAAGTTGGAGGGTTTTGGCGGAGTAGCGCGAGCCCATCAGGATGACATTGCTGCGACCCTGCCTGATCAACTCCAGGCGGCGGAGTATGAATGCCCGCATGAAGATCTCGCTCAATTCGGCATCCCGGGCGATCAGGGAACGCAACCCGTCGCCGGTCAATTCGAGGAATTCACCGGATTGAGTGACCCGGCCGAGCACGAGGCAGCGTTGACCGGAGATCATGGTCATTTCTCCGGTGAACTCGCCGGGATCATGCTTTGCGATGGGGTACTCGCCGGAAAGATCGGGCTGCACGATTTCCATGGCGCCAGACAGCAGGACGAAAAAAGGCACGCTGGTGTCGCCGGGCGCGAAGAGCACTTCGCCTGGTTCGACTCGGCGCAATTTGCCGGAGCCTTTGACCCGGGCGATCTGAGGAGGCGTAAGGATCGGAAAAGCTTGGGTGTGCACATCGAGCGCGCTGGGCACTGGAGAAGCGGACATACTTGTCTCCCTTTGTTCGAGGATCATCAATATTAGAGCATGACTGCGACCGTTTCGCTTCAGGCAGGCGGGTTGTGACTGCTAAGTGTCTGTGCCTCAATGGCTTCGGCTGGCGCGCGGCCAGTGTCTCTCGCGGTTCCGAATTTCATGACCGGCAGGGAGTTGACGAAAGTCGTTGTAACGACTATTGTTGCTGCATGAGAGCGAATCGATCGATTGGGGCGACTCGGGCGACTCGGGCCCGGAACAGGAGGCGCGGCGGGGCCGGCCCTGAGGAGGCGGTCTTCCTCGAACTGCTGCGCACTACCGATATGCTGTCGCGCGGCTTGCTGACCATTCTCAAGCGCGAGGATGTATCAGCAACGCAATACAACGTACTGCGTATCCTGCGCGGCGCACCAGAAGGGCTTCCTTGCGGGGAGATTGCCAAACGCATGATTACCCGAGACCCGGACGTCACTCGGCTGCTGGACCGGCTGGAAAAACGCGAGTTGATCTCGCGATCGCGAGAGGCAAGGGACCGGCGCACGGTGATTGGGCGCATCACTCCAGCCGGCGTAAGGCTCCTCGAGCGGCTCGACGACCCGGTGCAGAAAGCTCATCGTAAACAACTGGGCCATCTAGGCAAGGAGCGACTGAGGGGGTTGACGAGGCTGCTGCGAGAGGCGCGCAGCCAGGTGGCTTGATGTTTTGCCGTGCCAATATGTGTTGAAACGAATATCGTTCTGACGCATCTAATCGGGACAGCAGTTCAAATTCAGAACCGAAAGGATATCGATATGAGCGCACTGGCTACACCGCAAATCGCCACGAGCACCTGGCACATCGACCCCGTTCACTCCGTCGCGGAGTTCAAAGTGAAGCACATGATGATCTCCAACGTGAAAGGCCAATTCACGAGCCTCAAGGGCGCCCTGACGCTGGATGAGGCCGATTTGACCAACTCGCGCGTGCAGGCCACGATTGATGCGGCGTCCATAAGCACGCGAGATCCCCAGCGCGACGCCCACCTCAAGAGCGCCGACTTCTTCGACGTGGAGAAGGTTCCGACGCTATCCTTCCAGTCCAAGCGCATAACCCGTACCGGCGATGACGAGTTCGCCGTGGAGGGCGAGCTGACGATTCGCGGGGTCAGCCGCGACGTCGTGTTCGCGGTAGAAGGACCGACGCCGCCGGCTAAAGATCCCTGGGGAAATACGCGTATCGGTCTTTCCGCCAGCACGAAGATCAACCGCAAAGATTTCGGCCTGACGTGGAACGCCGCGCTGGAAACCGGCGGCATTCTCCTGGGCGACGAGGTGACCATCACGCTCGACGCCCAGTTCGTGAGGGCTTAAGTGTGTTATAGGCCGCGAGGACACGTCCGATCCGTGTGCGCGGCCGAGAAAAGGAGAGAGCTATGTCACTTCGTCCAGTGAAACAAATTATTCGACCGCAGCCCACTATCGAGGGCGCGGGTGTGAAGCTGCAGCGGGCCTTCGGGTTTGGCAAAACGAAGGAGTTCGATCCTTTCCTGCTGCTCGATGATTTCCGCAACGAGCATCCGGAAGACTATCTGGCGGGGTTTCCTTGGCATCCGCATCGCGGGATTGAGACGATCACGTATGTGCTGGCCGGTTCGGTGGAGCACGGCGATAGTCTCGGCAATAAGGGCAAAATGACCGCCGGCGACGTGCAATGGATGACCGCCGGCAGCGGGATTCTGCACCAAGAGATGCCCAAAGGAGACACCCAGGGCCGCATGCATGGCTTCCAGTTGTGGGCCAACTTGCCGGCGGCACTGAAGATGACCGACCCGCGGTATCAGGATATTCCGGCGAGCGCGATTCCGGAGGTCACCGATGACGATGGGACGCGAGTACGCGTGGTTTGCGGCCAGTTTTGGGGGAAGAAGGGTCCAGTGGAAGGCGTCGCGGCAGATCCCAATTACCTGGACATCTCGGTGCCGGCCGGGCGCCAGAAGCGGCTCAAAGTGGAAACCACGCGCAACGCCTTTGCCTATGTGTTCGCGGGCGCTGGCACGTTCCGCGGCGCCTCTGGTCCGCAGCCGGTTCTGACGGATCAAGTGGTAGACCCCAACGCGGCACCCACGTATGATGCCGACAATCACTCGCTGGTGCTCTTTGACAGAGGGGACGAGATCGTCGTCCAGGCAGGTCCCGAGGGAATTCGTTTTCTGCTGGTGTCGGGCAAGCCGATCGAAGAGCCGGTGGCATGGTATGGCCCGATTGTGATGAACACACAGGAACAACTGCGCCAAGCCATAGCGGAACTGCGAACCGGCGACTTCATCAAACATCGCTAAATCGAAGGTGAAAACCAAGCAGCCCCGCCGCACGGACGAAGAAGTATGTTTCTCGGCGGCGGGGTTTCTTTATCCACTCTGGCAGACCTACAATGGCTTACCGCCAATCGTTAACTTCGGAGGGGATGGTGTCGCCGGCATGCCTCTCGTAAGGAGCTCTTCATGGCACGCGCGCTAAGTTTTTTTCTCGGACTGGCAATGCTGGGTCCTGTTTTCCTCTTCTCGTCGAAGGCATACGGGCAGGCTACGGATCAAACCATCGCGTCGCGGACGGCCACGATTGATGGCGCCAAGCTGCACTACTTGACGGCCGGCCGCGGCACGCCGCTCATACTGCTCCACGGATACGCAGAGACGTCGCTGATGTGGAGACCGATCATTCCGGTGCTGGCCACGCGCTTCATGGTAATTGCGCCGGATCTGCCCGGCATCGGAGACTCGGACATTCCCGCCTCTGGTCTGGACATGAAGAACGCTGCAGTCCGCATTCACGATCTGGCGCGTTCCCTTGGCGTTCAGAAGGGTGAGGTCGTAGGCCACGACATCGGCTTGATGGTCGCGTATGCCTACGCCGCGCAATTTCCGGCAGAGGTGACGAAGCTTGTGCTGATGGACGCGTTTCTACCTGGCGTGGCAGGGTGGGAAGCCATTTACAATAATCCCGGCATTTGGCATTTCCGATTCAACGGGCCGACCCCCGAAGCACTGGTGCAAGGGCGCGAACGCATCTACTTCGATTATTTCTGGAATGACTTAGCTGCCGACAAGAACCGTTCACTTCCGGAGGCGGATCGCATCGCGTACGTTGCGGCGTATTCGAGGCCGGGACGCATGCATGCAGGCTGGGCCTACTTCGTTTCGTTTCAGCAGGCCGCCAAGGATTTCGCCCACCTCTCGCAGACCAAGCTGACCATGCCGGTGCTTTCCATCGGCGGTGACAAATCCCTGGGAGAGGCGCTGGGAGAGCAGACGAAGCTTGTGGCGACAAACGTGACCGTGGTGGTGCTGAAAAATGCCGGCCATTGGGTCCTCGAGGAAAGTCCAAAAGAGACCACCGATGCCCTGGTGAAGTTTCTCTAGGCTGGCATCGATTCACGCGATCCTGACGCTGATGCTGGGATACTACTAAAGGCAACGATATGAAAAAAATGGCTCTACTCGCGGTGATCGCAACGCTTGTCGTCGGCTGTAAAAACGGCTCGGGAGCAGGGAATTCGCAGGCACAGACTCCCGAGAATTCGGTCCGCGCCGCTATTCAGGATCATCTGGCCCACAACGGAAACCTTAATCTGCAAGCCTTCGATACCGACGTGAAGCAAGTGACCATTCAAGGCGACCACGCGCGGGCGGAGGTGGAGTTTCGGATCAAGAACGGCCCTGGGGCGATGCAGTTGAGCTACTCACTGGAAAAACATGATGGCGCCTGGTCGGTGATCGACAGTGACCCGGCGGGCAGGAATTTCTCTCACCCCGCGTCAAGCGAGGGCCAAGGCGAGAGTCAGGGCGAATCCTCGACTATACCTGGAGCGAGTCACTCCTTAGGGGACACTTTGAGATCGTTTGGAGCTGGCGCTCCTCCTGCGACACGCTGAACGCGTTCCGATGTAGTGCATCGACCAAATAACTGGAAGACCTCCGTCAGCGGCCTGGCCTATCCGAATATCGATAGCTATTCAGCAAGAGTCGTAATTTTCTCTTAATATCCTGTTCCTATTCTCGAGGATAAGTTTTCCACCGCGCGCGTTGGCAGCTATTCCAAAGAGACGCTTTCAGGTGCATACTGGCCGTTACCGGTTTATTACCCGGCAGGCAATTAACGGCAGTTTACATAGTTGGCGCGGCTACACAAAGCGGGGGAGTACAAGTATGCCGCACAAAGGGCACGCGATTCCGCAAGTCGAACTCAGAAGCCTTCCCTATGGGCCAGCGAATTCTGAACGTCAATTCTCCCCAAACGACGATCTCTTCCGAAAAATCTTTCAATCGTCGAGCGACGCAATCCTTTTACTGAGTGCTACGGCCAGCGAATTTCTGGATCACAATCCCCGAGCCTCCGCCACGTTCGGATACGCGCGCCACGAGTTCTTGCACCTGCCTCCAAGGAGAGCGATCTGTACGCTCAAGGACCAATGGGAGATGCTGCTGGATTCGGTGAGGAACAGGCGGGACCGATGGCTTCGGGGAATGGGTTGCCGGCATAAATCGGGGACCATTATCTTTCGCGACGTCCTTCCTTCGGTTGTTGAGCTTGGTGGCAAATGCCACGTCCTCGCCACCATCCGCGACGGGCGCCAACGGGAATTAGCAGAATCCTTGCGGGAAGATGCTCGATTTATGCGCTTCTCGAACGCGGTTATAGCCGGCGCAGCGGCGGCCTCGACAATCGAACACGCCATTCGATTCTGCCTGCGCCAAGTCTGCGACTACACTCGCTTGGTATTCGCGCATGCCCATATTTTCTCGGGACGGATTTTAGCCGCCCGCGTTCCCGTGGATATCTGGCATTTCGGCATGCACGAACGCGCCGAATCGGCCAAGGCGATGATTACCGCGAGGCGCTTTAGCTTCCCGGAAGAATGGTATTCCCATATTTTGACCAATTCTCAAGCCGTCACGGTGGACGAGTTTGAGGGGCAACCGGAGTTCCTGGAGAAAATAGAACTTCAGAACGCAGGGTTGAATTCCGTGCTGGCCGCGCCGGTTCTGGTGGGGGGTGAGATCGCGGCAGTATGCCAATATTTTTCCGATGAGCCGACGAATCGGGGGCAGCTGTTTTTGGACATTATGGCCAACCTAAAGGCCCGGCTGGGACAGATCATCGAGCAAAAACAAGCCGATGAAAATGTGCGCAACTTATCCACCAGGCTATTCCGCGCTCAAGATGAGGAGCGGCGTGAGTTGGCCCGAGAATTACACGATACCACCGCCCAGAACGTGGCGGCGATCCTCATGGATCTGGGCGTCATCAGCAGAAACGCCAACGGATTAACGGATGCGGCCAATCAGGCACTTTCCGAGTCCCTGGCCTTGGCGAGGCAGAGTCTTCAGGAGTTACGGTCGTTTTCGTATCTCATCCATCCGCCGATGCTCGAGGAACTCGGCCTGATAGCGGCCCTACGTATCTTCATTGAAGGCTTCTCTCAGCGAAGCAGCATGCACGTGCACCTAGAGGCGCCGGATTCATGCCCGAAGTTAGCCACCCGGTTGGAGACGACCGTTTTTCGGGTGGTTCAGGAGGGTTTGACGAATGCGCGCCGCCACTCGGGCAGTTCGACTGCCGATGTGAGGTTGAAGGTGAATTCGACGGAATTGAGACTGAGCGTGGAAAACGAAACTACGGGCGAGTTATTGTGGGACCAACCCGATGTCCAGCCGGGGAAGTTCGGGGTCGGCATGCGCAGCATGCAAGAGCGCGTCCAATATCTCGGGGGGCATCTCGGCTTTCATATTGGAAAGAATCGGACCGTTTTGGAAGTCGCTCTCCCCCTCTCGAAGGCAACAAGGGAAGAACGAGGCCTTGTCCATGCCCAGAATCCCGATGCGTGAGGCTTACGATGGAATCTAAGCCCGCTAGTGCAAGGCGCTTCGCCCGAAGCGAATGGTCGAGTGGGTATTCAGTTTTAATTTTGCTATTACCGCTGAGCGAAATAGCTTGACTCATGATGTTTTTAACCTAATACTCGCGAAGCTAGTTCTGCTTTAAAAGTCCACAGACGTCAGAACTCTGACGTAAATAGAACGCCACCCCCTCTGGCCCGTCCCTCCAGACAGTGCGAGGACGTGTCTGATGCCGCACCGGATTCTGCTTGCGGACGACCATGAAGGCATAAGGCGCCGAGTACGTTCGGCGCTGGAAAGCGCGGGATTCGATGTATGCGGCGAGGCCGCCAATGGCCAAGAGGCCGTTAGCCAGGCAAAAGACCTCGTGCCCGATCTGATCGTCCTGAATCTTTCGATGCCGTTTATGAATGGCCTCGAAGCCCTGCCCCAGATCGCCAAATCCGTTCCTAGCGCAAAAGTGCTCATTTTTACGATGGACGATGGGGACGAACTGCGACGAGAAGCTCTTCGCCGGGGGGCGCACGGCTTCGTTAGTAAGTCCAGCCCTCTTGGCGACCTCGTCGACGGAATAGAAAAGCTTCTGAAATAGGCGGCGGAAGGCTCGCAAAGCACAGAGGAAGCGAGATCGACTTCTTCAGGGTTCACCACGTCAACGTGTTGTCAAGATTCCGACGCTTTCTGTGTTCCGTGTAGCGGAGCCGGTTGGCTCCGAGGTTCCTCGCCACGTTGGCAAGCTCGTTGTGCCCCAGATGAGACAAGCGTACAATGCGCGAGATTGACCTCCAATCACAGGCCCGATTGCATCGACTCGGATTCATAAGCGGCCAAACTACACCGTATAAGGCAGGCAAGGAGGCACGCGATGCGAAGTATCAGACTTCCGTATGTCGGCGCCGCAGTGGTTATGGGAATCGCCGGCTACCTGCTCACGGCGCGGACTGGCCTCGATGCACAACAGAGTGCGCCGGCGTCAATCGGCGCGAACGATATCGGCGGGTCAGTTTCCAGCAGCAAGGGGCCCGAGGCGGGGGTATGGGTAATCGCCGAAACAACGGACCTGCCAACGCGCTACATCAAGGAAGTGGTTACGGATGATCGCGGGCGCTACTTGATCCCCGATCTGCCGAAGGCAAACTACACGATTTGGGCCCGAGGCTACGGACTGGTGGATTCGCCCAAGGCGCAGGCGGAGCCCGGCAAGCAGGTTGACCTGAAACCTACCGTAGCGCCGGACGCAAAGGCCGCCGCGCACTACTATCCGGGCAACTATTGGTATGCAATGCTGAATGTGCCCGGCAAAGACGAGTTTCCAGGGACGGGCCCCGACGGAAACGGCATTCCCACTAACCTCAAGAGCCAAGCCCAGTATTTGGACAGAATCAAAACCGATGGCTGTGAAGCGTGCCATCAACTCGGCAACGAATATACGCGCACAATTCCGGCCATGTTCAAAGACCTCGATCCAGCGCAGGCCTGGGTGCGGCGGGTGCAGTCCGGACAGGCTGGCGGACAGATGGCGGGCGAGCTGTCGCGACTTGGCCCCAAGCGAGCCCCGGAGATGTTTGCCGATTGGACCACCCGGATCAAGGACGGCGAGCTGCCCTCTTCGGCGCCCCCGCGGCCGCAGGGCATCGAGCGCAACGTGGTGATCACTCAGTGGGACTGGGCCGATCCGAAGGCCTATCTGCACGACGAAATCTCCACCGACAAGCGCAATCCAACGGTCAACGCTTATGGGCTAATCTACGGATCGCCGGAGGAGAGCCGCGACTATCTGCCGGTGCTCGATCCGGTACACAACACCATCGATCAACTCAAGGTTCCCTATCGCGATCCAGACACGCCCGGCGAGGGCAAGCCGCTGCAGCCCTCGCCCTTCTGGGGTGATGAGGCCATCTGGGACACTCACACTACGGTTCACAATCCCATGTTCGACGCGAGCGGCCGGCTGTGGTTCACGGCCCGCATTCGCGCTGCGGCCGACCCCGCGTTCTGCAAGGCCGGGTCGAGCGTTCCCTCGGCACAACTCACTCCCGTCGAGCGGTCCGGCCGCCAGTTAGAAGTGTATGACCCGGCGACCAAGCAGATCTCCATGATCGACACTTGCTTCGGCACGCACCACCTGCTCTTCGCTGAGGATGGCAGCAACATTCTCTGGACCAGCAGCGGCGGCGGTGGCGGGGTGGTGGGCTGGCTCAATACAAAGATGTGGGACAAGACGCACGACGCGGCTCAATCGCAAGGTTGGACCGCGCTGGTGCTGGACACCAATAGCAATGGCAAGCGGGACGATTACGTTCAAGGAGAACAGGACGTGGCCACCGCAGCCAACGGCGAAAGTCTCGGTACTTCGTCCGCCGTGAACACAAAAACGGACCCGACCAAGGACACGCGTCTCAACGCGGGATTTTACGGTATAGGCGTTACCAAGGATGGCCTGCTATGGGGTACGGTACTGGGCTTCCCCGGCGGGATCGTGCGATTGAACCCGGGATCCCATCCGCCCGAAACCGCTCTGGCGGAATACTATGAAGTGCCCTGGAACGATCCAAAGGCCCCGGTGTGGGGCTACTCGCCGCGTGGAATGGATGTCGACGGCAACGGTGTGGTCTGGGTGGCGCTGGCCAGCGGACATATCGGAAGCTTCGACAGGCGCAAGTGTAAAGGGCCACTCAACGGCCCGACGGCTACTGGACAGCAGTGCCCCGAAGGTTGGACGTTATATGAGACGCCAGGGCCGAAGTTCAAGAATGTGACGCTTTCGGGCAGCAACGACACTCACTACTACATCTGGGTGGATCAGTTCGACACGCTGGGCCTCGGCAAGAACACGCCGATCGTCACCGGCAATTCGTCGGATTCGCTGGTCGCGCTGGTGAACGGGAAGTTCGTAATCATGCGCGTACCCTATCCGATGGGCTTCTTCGCCAAGGGCATGGATGGCCGAATTGACGATCCGAAGGCCGGTTGGAAGGGCAGAGGCGTTTTCACGACCTGGGGCACGCGAGCTCCCTTTCACAGCGAGACTGGAAAAGGAACCATGCCCAAGGTGGTTCACTTCCAGATTCGAAGCAATCCACTCGCGCATTAGCGCGCGTTCGTACGCTGCCGGTCTTGTTCTTGGCTAGAGCTTGACGTTCTGCCGCAAATCTACTTCAGCAAGGAAACGGAATCCACCTTGGGTGGCTGGGATACCGACTTTACAAAGGCGTAAATATCGGCGAGGTCGGAGTCGGAGAGCACCTTGGCTGTGTAAGGTGGCATGTCACTCCGCGGAGAACGAACCTGGTGTTCAAACGCGGGGAACGGTATGGCATTGGGACCGAGCGTCGGCCGGCCACTTTGCGCATCGCGGCCATGGCATTCATAACAGCCGATGCGAGTGTAAACCGCCTGTCCGTGCTGGGCGTTTCCCGCAGGAGCGCTCTCGGTTTTTTGAGGCGCTTCCGTGGACTGCGTTGCCGCCTCTGAACGCGCCAGAGCTAACATTCCCGCGCAGATCGCCACGGTCAGCAAGACCGGAAAAAGGCGCGCCGAAGCCGCTCGACGCGCTATTTGAATTGAAGCCTTACCGCGGAATACGCTCATGTTTGCCCTTTCTTAGCCGCGCGGCTGGGTGATGGTATCCAAAAGGGCCGGCTCACCACGCTTGACTACATCCACCGCCCTCTTCAACGCGGGCCCAAGGTCCTTGGGATCGCTGATCGGTCCTTCGGCGTACCAGCCCAAGCTTTGCGCGAGCTTTGCGAAATCGATATTGGGATCGACGATGGTGGTGCCGATGCCGGCATTCTCGATGCCGCGCTGATGGCGGTTGGCCATTCTTTGGATATGCATGGTCTCGGTATGATAGGCGCGGTTGTTGAACATGACGTTGAGGAGGGGAATCTTATGGTGCGCGGCCGTCCAGAGCACGCCGGGCGCGTACATAAGATCGCCATCCTTCTGAAGATTCACATACAGCCGCCCATGCTTGCGGTGAGCGAGAGCCGCACCTACGGCAAGGGGCGCCTTATCGCCCGCACCCTGTGAACTGGCGCCGTGGGCGCGTCGATAGAATTTATCGTAATTCCATTGGGTATAGTCGAAGTACAGGCCGCCGGCCCAATCCTCGTCTTTGATGGCATTCCAAACTTCGGCTGACAGCCGAGAAATAGTGATGGGATTCGAGTCCCACCCATAGGTGGCCTGGACGCGCGCGCGTTCTAAAGCTCTTTTGCCGGCCGCCGCAAACTTCGCCCCACGATCCTGAAATACGCGCTTGCGATCATCGGTGGTCAATCGCTTGACCGCCTCGGTCAAGGAAGGGAGGCTAATCTCCGGATCCGCGGCGATGGCCATATCGAATTGCTGGAAGCGCTGAAAATCCTGGTAATTGCTCTTGGTATAGAGGTCCATCGCGCTGATGCTGACGATCTTGGCATTCGCCTTTGTGAGAGAGCGAGAGCTGCGAGGAATGTCGCGATCGGCGTTCACTTCGCCCCAGAAATCGCCCACTTCCAGGCCGACGATTACGTCTGCGTCCGGAATCAGCGCGCGGCCACCCAACTGATTGAGCGGGTGTCGCGACGGGAAGCTCCGGCCTTGATCGATGACCGGAATCTGAAGCGCTTCGGCGAATTCGACGAGGTGTTGCATGCCCTCTTCGGAATGCACGCAATCTCCGGCGATGAGGACCGGATTTTCCGCCGCGACCAAGAGCTTGGCCAGTTCCAAGACCGAGGCGGAATCGGCCTGCGGAGGCCCATCCAGCGTGAGCTTGGGTATTTTTAGAGCGCCTTTCGGAATCGGACCCTCTTGTAAAGTACTGTCGAGCACGAGGACAACGGGCTCTCTGGGAGGAGTCATCGAGATCTTGTAGGCACGAACGGCGGACTCGGCGAAATGCTGAAGGGAAATGGGGGCGTCATCCCATTTCGTGTAGTCGCGAACCATGGCGACCGCGTCCTGGGCGCTGTGGAACCATTCCACGCCGGGGCGCCTCTCGGTGGCGTCAAGGGTATTGCCAATCATAATAAAGACCGGAGTTCTGCCGCCCCAGGCATCATAAATACCCATGGAGGCATGCTGTAAGCCCACCGTGCTATGAGCAAGAACGAGCATCGGCTTGCCCTCTACTTGTGCGTAGCCTTGGGCCATGTGGACCGACGACTCTTCGTGACAGCAGGTGATGAACTCAGGGTTTTTATTTCCGCCGTAATTGATCAGCGATTCGTGTATGCCGCGATAGCTAGAGCCCGGATTGGCCGCAACATATTCGAAGCCGAGAGTTTTGATTACGTCAACCATGAAGTCGGAACCGGTGCGGTCCAGAGTCAAAACCTCGACTTCGGCCGGAGGATCTGGATCCCGTGGCGACACCGCGGGAACTTTGGCAGACGCCGCCAGCGATTGTTGAGCAAGCGCGGTACCGGAACTGGCCACCAACGTAGCGACGCCACCAACGGCCGCCGCTTTTAGAAACTTGCGACGATCAACCCCGTCCTTATTGGATTTCTTCATGGGTCGTTTCTCCTCCAGCTCTCCCAACTAAGGTGGCATTTCTTTGCTTACTTATGCGGGGCGGCGACAATCGGATCGCCGATCTCTTTATTGTATTCGGCTAGATCCGATGGCGAGCAGTACTGCTCTCGAATATCGAAGCCGCGGGGTTGCAACCGCAGAGGGAACTTGTTCAGCGCAAGCCATGGCTCCTCATACATCTTGGGATCCTCGATGGTCAGCGTGAGCTCCAGGTGGTCATGGTCGAGGCGGTGAAACTGTTCTTCAACCTTTAATTCGCCGCTGTGCGGGCGGCCTGCATTGTCTAGCCAAGTCTTGTCACTCATCCCCACTGTCTCAACCACAAACGTGTAATCGTCCACCCATTTGCCCACCGAATAGCCGGTCCATCTTGGTTCCGGGTTCTTGGGAAGCTCCCGGCCGTCAGTCCAAATGGTGCGCCAAGTCCGGAAAAATTCGTACATGACAATCACTTGGTCCGCCGCCTGAGTGATTTCGAAGGCCCTGAATTCATGAAGCTCCAGGCGAGGAAATCCTGGCGGGTCGCAGATCTCAACCGGATCGTTCCCAAGCGCTGAGGGAACCGATCGGACTCCTATTCCAGTTGGCTTGTGCGATTCGAGCGTGGCCTCACCGAGAGGCGTGTAGGGCAGGGGATTGGCGATATTTCTCTCGTCGGGCTCGCCCCCAGCTACGTTGCCACGGCCGCGCGGCACTGCGCGGTGCTCATCCGCACCAGACGTCCCGATTCCGCGCGGGGGATGGTCATAGCCTTCGCCTGTGGCGTCCCAAATTCCGGAGAGGTCGCGACGGGGAGCAGGAGCCGACTTCACCCCTTCATACTCTGCCTTGGCCACAGGTGCGCTGTTCCACTTCTCGATCTTAATGTCGTCGACCGCCTTCGATGGAACGGTCTGAGCTCTCAAAAGAGGTGCGGCTGCGAGGGCCAAAGCCAGCGACAACGGGAAGCTCTTCCAAATCGCGCATTTGGGCATATCGAGATTGCTCCAGCTCCGATTTGACCTCTAATGAGAGGCAGCTCAGGTCGTCTTAAACTCCTGCCCATTGATCACGATGCGGCCTCTGAACCGTCCGATTGGCTGCCCGTTTTTTGCCGGTGTTGCGTCTATCGACACCTCGTCGCCTGGTTTGAACGTGGAATTGCTCCAGCCTTTGCCCGCCTGGGTGACGACATTTTCGGCTTCAATCACCCAATGCAGCGTCTTGCCGCTCTCGTCCTTCGCGTCAACTCTCAGGAAAACGTGCGGATTGGCCCAAATGAACGCAGTCACCGTTCCCTTCACCGTCACCGTTTTTCCCGTATCGTATGAAGCGTTTCCATGGTGCGCGAGGAGAGGAGAAGATGCGGCCAAGAAGCCTGCAACTAAGAGCGAGATCGTCCCAAGCCTAGTTCTCACAGGATTCCTCCAAGGTGGCAAGAGTGTACGCGCCCTAGAGCGACATTGACAAGAAGAAGGAGGCGGAGCACCGGCAGGTGCCAACTGCTTGAAGAGGTTGGGGTGAGCGACGGGATTTGAACCCGCGACCCTCGGTTCCACAGACCGATGCTCTACCGGCTGAGCTACGCTCACCACCGCTGATTGCAGACAGTTTAACACTCTTTTTTTAAGCTGCCTCCGTTTGCATGTTGGCAATCGAAGGCAGCGTTGGGACGTGGCCCCAAACATCCAACACACACTTCCTAATTGTGCCTCGGTTCGCCAGACGGCATAATGCCGTGGCTCACACGTCAAGAGCTTCGGAGGTTGGATGAAAGTCCCCAGGCGCTCTGCCATTTTCAATCGAGAGAGAAGCTGCTGGTTTTGGTTACTGCCTCTGTTGACGCTCTCCGCGGTTGCCATTTGGCGCGCCGCCGACGCCCCTTCGGCGGCCGCGCAGGCGAAAACCAAAGTCAATCCTGCCGATGGCTTAACCTATGTTTGGATTCCGCCTGCTACCTTCCGCATGGGTTGCTCGCCGAACGACCTCCAGTGCAATGAGAACGAAACGACCCACTCCGTGAAGCTCACCCATGGCTTTTGGATTGGCCAGACCCTGGTGACGCAGGCGGCATACGAGAAGGTGACGGGCAAGAATCCGAGCGCTTTCAAAGGCGATCGACTGCCTGTTGAGACCGTGTCATGGGACGAAGCGAAGGCTTATTGCCAGGCTGTGAAGATGAGGTTGCCAACGGAAGCGGAGTGGGAATACGCGGCACGCGGGGGCAGCACGGCCGCTCGCTATGCGCCGGTCGCGCAGATCGCCTGGTACAGCGCAAATAGCGACGCCAAGACACATGACGTGGGCCAGAAACAGGCAAATGGTTTCGGGCTGTACGATATGCTGGGCAACGTTTGGGAATGGGTGGCCGATTGGTACGGTCCTTACGAGAAGAGTGACGCCGTGGATCCCAAGGGGCCGCGGACGGGCCGCGTCCGAATATTGCGTGGCGCCGCGGTGGGCCTTGATGAATCCTACGTTCGCGCCTCTTACCGCAGTTGGTACGATCCTGGATACCACAGTTACGGCGATGGCTACGTCAACGGTTTTCGCTGCGCTGGGAACTGAATCAGATCCGGATTACGCAACCCGATCGTCGAGAAACGGCCCGCTGGTTCGAGGCGAGCGGCGTTCGGATTTAACTCCGCAGATATTTATTGAAGAAATCGAGTGTGCGCTGCCAGGCCAGCTTGGCGGCGGCCTCGTCGTAACGAGGCGTGGTATCGTTGTGGAAACCGTGATTGGTACCGTCGTAAACATATCCGCTATACGTGACGTGGTTGGCCTTGAGCGCCTGTTCGTAAGCGGGCCATCCGCTGGTGATGCGGGTGTCCAGGGCCGCATAGTGAAGCAGCAGGGGCGCGCGGATCTTGGCGGCATCTTCGGCGGTGGGTTGCGTGCCGTAGAATGCCACGCCGGCGCCGAGATCGGGAAGCCGGGTGGCGAGAGTATTCACCATTCTGCCGCCGAAGCAGAAGCCGACGGTGCCCAGCTTGTTGTTGCTGTCCGGCCGTGATTTCAGCCATTCCGCCGAAGCCAGGAAATCCTGGATCATTTTATTTTCATCCACCTTGGTGAAAAGCTGCGCGCCTTCCTCGTCGCTGCGCGGATATTCGCCGGCCGTCGTCAGACCGTCTGGAGCGAACGCCATGAAGTTGGCGACTGCCAATCGCCGGGCGACGTCTTCAATGTAGGGATTCAGCCCACGATTTTCATGGATCACCAGCACCGCTGGTATTTTGCCGGCGTTGGCGGGACGCACGAAATAGCCGCGGATCTTGCCATTGCCCAGCGGCGAAGGCACAGTCAAATACTCCGTCTTGAGCCGAGGATCATCCTTGGCGACTTGTTCCGCCCATGCGTAGTTCGGCCGGAGGCTCTCCCAGATCGCCATCGCGGTCATCCCGCCTACCGCATACTTCGCGGCGGCATCCAGGAAGGTGCGGCGGCTGATCTCGCCATGAACGTAGCGGTCGAATATATTCAGCAGCTCCTGCGGATAGTCTGTCGCCTTGTTCCGTTCCATCGACCGGCTCCTTTCGCGAATCGATTTTGCCTTTGGTTGGGGGGTACGCTGTTAGGCGTTCAGCTTTTTCTTTCTGATCTCGGCCAGCGAGTAACGCTGATACCAGGTTGGTTGGCTTAAAGCCGCTCCATCGGGTGCAATATCGATATCCAGCACAACGGCCTTGCCGTCGCGCATGTTCTTCAGGGACCTTTGCAATGCGGGCGCCAAGTCGCTCGCGTTCTTCACCTTTTCGCCTTTCAGTCCGTAGGCTTCCGCGATTTTTGTGAATTCGACGTTGGGGTCTCCGAGGTAGCCATTGAAGTCCTTGCCAGCTTCATACAATGGGCCGCCGTTGAGCATATTGCGGTCCCGGCTCTCGTTGTAGAGACGGTTATTCATAATCACGATGAGCATCGGCGCTTCATAACGCGCGATGCTCCACAAGGCCTCCGACTGGTTGAAGAGGAATCCGCCGTCGCCTTGCACGGCGACGACTTGCCGCTCCGGTAAGGCTACGTTGACGCCAAAGGCCGCGGCCATTCCCCATCCGAGCGCGCTGCCTTTGGTGCGGCCGATCCTTTGCTTATTCGATCCGCCAAGCGTGAGTTGCGTCAAGAGTTTGTAATATTCGGTCCCGAGTTCGGGCACAATCACCGCGTCCTTATCGAGCGCCTTTTGCAACTCGTAACCCACTCGCTCCCAGGTGAGGGGACTATTATCGAAACGGGCCCGTAATGCGGTTTCCCGGGTTTGCTTTAGCTGGCTGGTTAGCGCGGATATCTCCGCCAGCCTGCTGGAGCGAATCTTGGCCAGACGGTCCTTTGTCAACATGCCATCGACCGCATCGGAAAGGTCGCGGATGGCCGCGCGCTGCTCCGAGAGAATGCTCAGGTCCGGAACAATCGAGCGTCCGAGAGTATTCGGATCGTGACTGATATGCACAAGGGGCCGGTCCGGGCCCATCAATCCCCGATCATCTTCATTACCGGCCGTGAAGCTCTCGCCAAAACTGATCAACAAATCTCGTTTGCGAGGAAATCTTTGCGACTCAAGCTCGCCGAGAAACAGCGGATGATCGTTGGGGAAATTCGCATAGAGGCTGTGCATTGTCTCCGTTACGGGAACGGAGAGCTTTTCCGACAGCGCAACAATCTCCTGGTACGCTCCCTCCGCCCCGATTTCAGAGCCGACAACAAACACGGGGTTTTCCGCTTCGATCAGCCATTGAGCGGCTTTCTGGATCAAATCCGCTTGGGCTCTGGGTTGATACCGCATCGTGGCGAGATCAATCTTGTAAATGGGAGCCTCGACTTGGCCCTGACCGCCTCCGCCCCAATTCAAAGTGACCGGACCGCTGGGCGGACCGAATGCGAACTTGATCGCACGACGAAGCACGCCAGTCATGTCCTCCGGCAGCAGGGTACCGGTCCAATTCGTGAAAGCCTTCGTTACCGCCAGCGGATCATCCCAAGACTCGAAGGTATCCTTCCCTTGCTCCGCCAATCCTCCGCCTGAAAAAGTGATCAGCAGCGGAATCCTGTCTTTCCAGGCGCAGTACAGGTTGCTCATGGCATTGCCTGTGCCCACGTGGCTTCCGAAAAAGAATCCCAGCTTCCTGCTGGCCATGGTGTAGCCGGCCGCCGCCGCAACGGCTTGCCCCTCGTGCGTCATGTTGATGACTTGGACGTCGCCTGCAGCGTAGATGGCTTCCCAGAACGGCACGAAACCACTCGTGTTGGTATGAAACAAGGTGCGAACGCCAGCAGCCTTCAGTTGGGCAAGCACAGCACCGGATGGAGTGCCGGTGTACATCTCCGGTTTGGTATCAGGCAGCGAGTTTTCGGGCGACGGCGCCACAACTTCAGCAGAAGCCATCGCCGGCTGCCCGACTCCCATGGCGATCCCGGTGGCAGCGGCGGCAGTGATGAAATCTCGCCTGGAGAACGCAGCAGTGCTTTCGTCGGGCGAATTGGCCGCCTTCTGGAGTTTTCTTGGGCTCTTCATTGGTCACCCCCGTTCGGTAGCAAAGTTCCGAAGCAAAGTGCGGAGAACATCCGGAGAGCGCCCAGAATTCCGCAACTCCTCTCCTTCGTGCTTCGGAGACGGTAACGCTTTTGGGAGGTCAACTGCAAGCGAATCGGTGTGATGCAGCCCATCTGTGTGCCGAGCGGTTCAAGTGAATGCGTTTTCACCAGGGAGGAGAAGAAGGAACCGCGTAGCCAGCGCGGTGGGGAGTCGCCCACTTACGCGAAGATCGGCTATCGCGGTTCCCACAATTGAAACGACAGAATCTAGGTCAAGCACGCCAACCGATGGCCGAGCAGAGCCCGGCCATCGGTTCGTAGTTAGAACATCACCTTCAAGCCGAACTGGAACTGCCGGTTGGGCGATATCATGGACAATTGCTGCCCGGTCGTGGCGAAGCCGAAGGCATTGCTGCTTGCGACAGTTCCGCCGCCGCTGCTTGGGTCCGAGGAACCGTCACTGAATTGGTTGAAGTTCACGTGGTTGAAGACGTTGTAAACCTCAATCCGCAACTGCATGCTGTATCGCTCTTTGACGTGCCACATCTTTTCCAGCGCTACGTCCACATCCTGGAAGGTAGGCCCCGTGAAAAGGCCGCGCGTGGCATCGCCCAGCGTTCCGTAGGCGGGAGGCGTCAAAATGCCTCCATTTTGGATGTAGCAAGCGCCGTTAGCACTGTTGAGCGCTTGAATGGCAAGCTGTTGCTGCAGCGTGTTCCCCGCGTAAGGGGCCACTGCGGCTGCGGAACAGGACTGCAAGATCGACGCGGGTGCATTTGCCAACGGGGTACAGTTCGCTGCCGCCCCGTAACAGGGAATAGGCGTGCCACCCGCATTGCTGAAGGCGGAATGCGGGCCCGTGTAGTTCCAGCTTTGCCAGTTTCCGCTATTCGGGCTGGGAATCGCGCTGTCTGAGTTTTCCCCGGTGCCGCCCCAATCGTCGTGCGTGGCATCGTTCGGGGCCCAGGCAAAGCCGCTCTGAAGAGCCCAAATCGCGCTGACCTGCCAGCCTTCCAGCATCTGCCCAGGCGACTTCATCCCAGGAATCGCATAGGTCGGCGAAAAGCGGAACCGGTGCCGCACGTCCATGTCGCTGTTGCCGTACTGATATCGCGGATCCGCAGGGTTCGCCAGGGCCGACGTCGCTTGCGAGCTCTTTGTCCAATCGTCGAGTGCGTGGCCGTAGGTGTACGAGGCGAGGAAGTTCAACCCATGGTAATTCCGGCCATCAAAGGTCACTTGCAATGCGTCGTAGTTTGAATTGAATCCATTCGTGGTTTGAGCAATGTACTGGAAATAAGGAAACTGGGCTGCGAACGGCCTCGCAGCATTGATCGCGAAAGTGTTATCGGTACAGGTTCCGGCAGCGTCAGCTGCCTGGCCCACGCAGATCTGGCCGCTGGTAAAGCCTGCGTCTAGCGGGTTCAATTTCGTGGCCCCACGTGGAAGATTCGCGTTAAAAGTGCTGATTTCCGCGGCGGTCCACGGCGTATTCCATCCAGTGCCCAGAGCGGGTTCATTCAGATCGATCGTGTGGATTTCGTCGAAGCCATGAACTCCCACGTAGGCCACGTCCAACGTCAGGTTGCTCGTAAGGGCCCGCTGAATGTCGAGGTTCCATTGAATCGACCTCGGATTCTTCAAATTCGGATCGGTCACCAGCATCGAGCATTGCGTGATGAAAGCCGCTCCGGAGGTCAGGCTGGTTCCGCACGTCGAACCCGATGTAGCCGTAGCCAGAGAACTGCTCGGGAATATTGTGCCCGTTCCCGACCAGTTTGGAGTGACCGAGAATGTGCCTGGAGTGATCGCATTGTTCGTTGTCCCATACCGATTGATCACAATACTCGCGGCGGGGCAGGTAATGTCGCCCCCGACGCCCATGTTGGTCGGAGAGTTGCACAGCGTGAATCCGTACGGAATTTGATTCCCGGCTTGCGCATTTATGGTTGAGAAGCTCGAGAACTCGCCGACTCCGCTGCGCAGCACCGTTTTGCCGTTCCCAAATATGTCCCAGGCCACGCCTACGCGAGGGTTAAAGTCTGTTTTTTCGGGGTGGAACACCGTGGACTCACACGCGACGTTTTGCGCCTGGCATGAGGAGGTCGATAGAGGCCCCACTTGGATCGCGCCCCCAGTCTGCGTGGGGTCGAAATTGCCAATTTTGTTGACGATGGAATGTGGAGACCCGATATATTCCCAGCGTATGCCAGGAGTCAGGGTTACCCTCGGCGTAATGCGCCAGGTATCCTGGGCGAAAGCGGCATGCCACTGCTCGCGCCATTGATCGGTATTGTTGCCGGTTATGATTTTCCCGGTCGACAGCGGCGTGCCGGCCAGAAAGGTTTGCAAGCTCCCAAAGTTGGCAAGGCCGTTCTGGTTCGCCGTTGAGGAATCATCGAAACGGACGAATACCTGTTCATAGCCCCATTTGAACGAGTGGTTGCCGTGCAAGTAGGAGACTTTGTCGACGAAATCGAGCTGATATTGCGGTCCGCGTATCCCGTTCTTCCCGCAGTCTCCCAAGCCGGTCATGCTGCTGGGGGAAAAGCCGCTGATGTTTATGCACATGAAACCGAATCCGTTGGCGCCGGTATTTATACCGTACCCGCTCCCCAGAGAATATGGACTTGCGGGGTTTATGCCCGTGTCTGCCGCAATTGAATTTCCCGAGTTAGGCGCCGCCCCTCCTCGCAGATCGTTTACCCAGCTCGAGTTCGGCGTCCAGGTCCAAGCGCCGGCATACTCGTTGGTGTTCCCGACCCCCAATACATTCCATAAAGCGTTGTAGTTGTTACCCATGCTTTGCGTCTCGCGCGATATGTAATAAAACCCGTCCAAATGATGATGCTGGTTAATGTCGTAATCCACTTTCACTAACCCGTTGTTGCTGGGTGATGTGGTCACAGGATTGGGGGACGTTGCTTCCAAAGGGCTTGGATTGAAGGGGAACAGATTCTCAAAGGTCGAGGTAGCTGGTTGCGGTATGCAGAAATTAGCGCCGGCAGGATTGGTGAAGTTCGTGATACCTGCGATCTGCGCGCTCAGTGGACTTACTCCGCCCGTCGCTTTGGATTGGGCGACACACGCGTCCACCATGCTGAGCTGCCCTCCGGCGAGATCCGAGGGCACGTTCACTGAGTTCGGATTGAAACTGGTCGAACGGATAAACTCGCCCGATACGAAAAAGAAAAGCTTGTTCTTGAGAATCGGACCACCAAACGTGAATCCAGGCTGTTCTATGGTCGTGTTGCCAACCGCCTCAGGCCCAGCTGCGTTGAACTGTTTGGCGTCTGTCGCCGCCGCGTCGCGGCCGAACGCATAGGCCGACCCATGGTACGCGTTGGTTCCAGACTTGACCGCAAGGTTGACCGCGGAGCCGTCCCGCCAGCCATATTCCGCCGGGGGGTTCTGCTGGCTGCTGAATTCCTGAACCGAATCCAGAGGCAGCTCGTCGACCGCGCCACCCTTTTGGGCTCCGTTGATCAGGACGTTGCTGGTCCCCAAGTCGAATTGAGTTACGCCCTCGACCAAAACAACGTCCGCTCCCTCACGCCGGCCATTGGTGGTTGTGGCCGTGCCATTGCCGCCCGGCACGTCAACCACACCGGGACGCAATTGGAGCAATTGCAGAAAGTTGCGTGTCTCCAGTGGCAGCGAGACAACGGCTTGATTGGTGACGGTTCCGCCGAGGGTAGCGTTCGTCGTGTCGATCGCCGCAGCTTCCGCAGTGACCGTAACGGTCTGGGTTTGCTCACCGGGCGACAGCATAAGATCGACGCGCACGTCTGAGGCCACCTCGAGCACTACGTTGGTATGTTCGACCGTCTGGAATCCCTTGGCCGCTCCGCGCACCGTGTAGGTGCCAGAAAGCAAGCTGGGAGCCGTATACTCGCCGGCCGCGTCGGTCGTCAGCGTTCGCGTGGTACCGCGAGCCACGTCGATGATCGTGACTTGGGCGCCGGCAATCGCGCCGCCGGACGAATCAAAAACTCCTCCCAGGATCGTCCCTACAGCTGCTTGGGAGAAAAGAGAAACAGAAGCCGCCAGTAGCACCATGGCGGCAGACAGGAGCACTGCTATTTTCTTTACAGCGCTCGACGATCGGTTCACCCTGTGGACTAAAGAATTCATAGGACCACCTCGTTATTTTGATTACCGTATAGACGGGACCCACCCGTAACTAGCCGCAAACGATGCGAATTTAATAGCATGCGTTTGCTTGCTGCGTCAAAGAAAAAGTTGTAAATTGCGTATCAATAGGCGTTTGGAGTGACTAGTTGTTGGAGGGATCAGCGCTCCCGAGAGGATCTCTGCTTCGCTCACCCTCGTTTGGAGTCTCGCCTGCCTGAAGTTCCGCTTTACGTGATCGGATTCAAAACTACTCGGATTTTCCGAATGCGGGGTTGCTGATGAGCTTCATATACTGGAGCATCTCCGAGGGCACGCAGATCTGTTCTTCCGCCTCTTGATCCGGAATCCACCTGTATTCGTTCTTCGAGAGGGTAAAAGGCTTCGTGAAGATTGTGGGATCGTCAACCGTCACGACCATCTGCATGTGATTGTGGTCGACGCGAGTGTAGCGCTCCTCGACGAGTGCATTGACGCTGTGCGGATACCCGGCCTTATCGAGCCAAGTCTGGTCGTTGATTCCGGTCGTATCGATCACCAGCGCGTAATCCCCGTCCCAGCGGCCCACGGAGTATCCATACCAGCGCGAGGGCACTCCATCGTTGGTGTCGATCTTCTTGGGCAATTCATGCTTCCCGTCCATCCAGACGTACCGCCATATCCTCTGGTATTGGTGCAAGACGGCAATTCTGTCCGTGGACATCGTCGCGAAGGCAATCCCGCGCGTTTCGAACTCCAGATTCCGCGGAATCCCTATGGGATCGCACGTGTTCATCGGATCGTTGGAGTGGCCTGTGCCAACCGCGGTTTCGGGCTTATTGAGGCTGAAGCGCTTCTGCCCCTCCGGCGTCAGAGGCGGGATTTGCATCCGCTGAGGGGTTAGATTCCCCGCCCAGGAGCCGCTGATGTCGCGCACCGGCGCCGGCCCTCCGGGAGTCGGATCGGGCTTCAAGTAGTTCCCGTTATACAGGCTGTCTTTCGAGCCCGGGGCGGGTTCCTTTTTCTGCGCCGCGGCAACCGAGGAGAAGCCGAGCAGCAATGCCACACTAGCGATCGCCAGCGCCTTTGAATTACGCATTCTGGTCTCCCTTCGTCGTGGTTGGAACTTCGGCTTTCTCCTTAACGTGCGCCGAATTCTCCCATTTTCGCAGGGCCTCCGCAATCCCTTTCCCTCCGACGCCGGGCCAAAGATAGAGCCAAGGATAGAGAAGAAAGAGAGACGTGACTGCGCAAGCAGCAGGACACGTCCAGGGGGTGCCTTCCCCTAGGTGGTTACGGGGATTGGTTTAGGAGATCGTCCCAAAAGGCCTTCGCCGGAACCCGTTGACCTCCACGGAACCGTGGTCATACAATCATGCGCAATCATGCGTACGAGCGCTTTAAGTTCCCGGACGTTATCTGGAAATTAGCCCTAGGCGGAACAGAGGTAGAAGCCATGCGCCCAAATGGGAGAATCGACAGAAAGTCAGATAGAAAATTAGGCCGAAAAGCCGACTGGGTTATCCTTGCGGCAGCCGTGATTACCGCAGCTCTCTTCACAGCGGGTATCACCGCAGGCGCTGCTGAGGATCCGTCCGCTTCTGAAGATACGACTCGCCTGGTTTCCGTCCAGCAACTTCCCGAGAACATGAATTGGTGCTCTTTGGACGAATCGGCAGACGCCGATGCGAATGCCGATCTTGCATCTCCCGAGGAAGACTCTCTATTTGCCGAATTGCGTAGAGATCCCTCTCCGCTCTTAATGGCACCGCAGCGTAGAAACCCGTTTGGAACGCTCAATACCGAGCAGGAGGAAAAAGAAGCTGCCGAGGCCAGGGCCCACGGGGCACGCATCCCGGTACGCACAATTCGCGATACAGCTCCCACGTACAGCGCGGTGGCGGTGGATCCCAACTCCAATGAAGTGATCCTGCAAGACAACAATTTGTGGCAATACCTGGTGTTCGATCGTTTGTCTCCAACGCCCGCAGGACCGACCGATATCACCCAGCCGAAGCGGGTTGTTCGCGGCGACAAGACCTTGCTTCAATTCAATAATGGGCTTTACGTCGATCCCAATGGAGACATCTTCTCGGTGGAGTCCGACACCGGCGACAAGATGGTGCGATTCCCGCGCGAGGCCAGTGGCGACGTTCCGCCCAAGGCAGCGCTCCACACCCCGCATCGCGTATACAACCTGGCCGCGGATGAAGCCACTCAAGAAATTTTCGCTACGGTGGAATATCCGCCGCAGGTAGTGGCTTACCGTAAAGATGCTTCCGGCGAAGACAAGCCGCTGCGCGCGATTGAGGGCGACGCCACGGGTTTGGACTCGCCGCATGGCATTGCCGTGG
>Ga0206836_10064_pt2 | contig 30255 bp, 28 predicted proteins | sample Alteio_BWOrgCont_28_FD_152871 | JGI IMG/M metagenome (GOLD analysis project Ga0206836, IMG submission 152871) | Enriched cells from forest soil in Barre Woods Harvard Forest LTER site, Petersham, Massachusetts, United States -... | ecosystem: Environmental > Terrestrial > Soil > Temperate forest >...
TACCGGTATCCGCCACCGCGAAACGCAACCGTCCGGGCTGGGCCGCGCCGGGCTCGCGATCGATGCGCACGACGACTTCGCCATGCTCGGTGAACTTGATCGCATTGCCGACGAGGTTGATAAGCACCTGTTTGAGCCGCAGCGGATCGCCGACCAGATGGCGCGGCACCTCGCTTTCGATATTCACCACCAGCTCGAGCCCTTTGGCATGGGCGCCGACCCCAAGCGTCGCCCCAACCGTGTCGGCGACGGCTTCGAGCTCGAACGGGGCCTGCTCGAGGCTCAGCCGGCCACTTTCGACTTTGGACAGATCGAGGATGTCGTTGATCAACGCGATCAGAGAATCGCCGTTGGCCTGCATCACGGCGAGGTAGTTTCGCTGCTGAGCGTCCAGCGGGGTCTCGCTCAGGAGTTCCGCCATTCCGAGGATGGCGTTCATCGGTGTGCGAATCTCGTGCGACATGTCGGAGAGAAATTCCGACTTGGCCTGCGAGGCGGCCAGCGCCGCTTCCCGCGCCGCGATTAGCTCGCGCTCATAGGCCTTGAGCTGTGAGATATCGCGCACGACGGAGACGACACATTTCTCACCGTTGATTTGGGCGACCGCCGACGACATCAGGATCGAGATCGGGACGCCGCTATGGGGATGAGCCAGGTCGAATTGGAGGTTGCGCACGATGCCATCGCGGTCGAGCCGGACGAGCAATTCGGCGCGCCGTTGCGGGTCGGGCAAAAGGTCGAGGCCGAACGTGCTCGTGCCGAGCACCATCGCGCGAGTGAAGCCGTAGTGCTCGATGGCGGCGTTGACGTCGATCAGCTCCGCGTCGCTGAACCTGACTATTGTGATCAGGTCCACGGTTGCATCGAAGATAGTGCGCAACATCGCTTCGCTCTCGGCCAGCATGTCGGCGGTGTGCTGGCGATGGAGGATCTCCGCGCGGAGTCGCTCCTCGGTCGCGCGCAGCCCGAGCAGACGGCCCAACGAAGCCTCGCGATAGCCGGCCAGCGTGAGATTAGTAACCTGGGCAAATACGATCGCGCAGAAAATCTCGACCCACTGGAAGCCGCCGACACCGTCGCGAGTATAGGGCAGGCTGAGCGCCAATGCGGCCAGGGGCACCAAATTGAAGGCGGCCTGCCATTTCGGTTCCCACGGCAGCGTGGACCCACTGGCGACGATGAAGAGCATCCCGGCCACGAAGAGGGACTCGGACTCGCCGGTGATGACGCTGATCTGTGCCATACCTGCTATCTCCGCGGTACAAATCCAGAAGGCGAGGGTGCGCCAGTGGATCGCGAGCCACGCGCGATTTGAAAGGGTCAAGGCGAGCGCGGTACATCCGACCAGGATATTGCTGCCATGGCAGATCATCAGGCGGGCGGAGTGAAGGCCGCATACAGATGCGTCCCAGCCGAGATAAAGGAACTGAGAAGCGACGACGAGCAGCGCACCGGTGCGCGCGATCATCACCACCCGGTTGAATTCGAGATCCTCATCGGCAAAGTAGTTTGCCGGCGTCGAAGCGGCGGGCACGGCCATCGGTTGGGCGAGGATCGACCCGGTGCTCGCGGCGGTGTTCGATGCAACCTCGCCTTGCGACGACAAATCGGTGTTTGAACTAGCTCGCGCCATGCGCTTTCGAAATGAAATCGACACTAACGTCATGGAGCAAGTGCGATGCCGCGACGCTGCCGCTTAAAACCTTCCGTTTGGGGTCAATTAACGGGATTTTCGCCGAATGCTGACGCATATCGACCTGATGTCCTCAAATGAGACATCGACTGAAGAGCCGAGATGGGGCCGATCAGGGACCATTAGATGATGTAAATAGGATGTTTCAAGACAATTTCGATGTCGATATATCGCTTAGGGTAAAGCTATCCAGCTTTCGCTGCGAAAAGCGCCTCATAGAATAAACTATAAGACGAAAATACTTACTATATGTTAAATAGCTACTGCGGCCTGAACGCTGCCGCAAAGATGAGGTCAGTGCGGTGGAAGTCGGGAGTATTGGGTCAGTTCAATGACCCAGGTTCAGGCGGCGGCGCGCTTTGCTGCCTCTTCGGAAGCGGACGCAGTGGTAGTGCCGTGACCGCGCGCAGCGAAGCGCTTGCTGCTGATCGCAAACGGCGCATCGAAGCGCAAACCCAGTTCGCCCTCGAGCAATTCGTAGCCGTAGCGTTTGGCCTCCTGAATGCCCGCGGCGAGGGCTTCACCTTCGGACACCATCGCCTGAACATAAATTTTCCCGCCATCTAGAGTACGCGCGTAAGGCCATTCGATCGGCTCGCTGGCGCGCACGAAATTTTTGTAGTTACCGCTCAGATTCCAAGGTTTGAAGATGGGATAGACCAGCATAGCTTGGGCTTCGAGGGAGTCCGCTATGATCGCGCCTGCATGACGGAGCAGACGCCCCGCGCCGGCCGCCGAAGCCCACAACTCGCCGCATTCGAAGACCTTCTCCGGTGGCAAATGAGTGAGATCGGGTTTCGGATAGCTCTGGCTGAACATCGCCAGGTCATGCATCGCGAAGCCACCGATCATTTCGTGGGGTGTCGCTCCCCGCTCGTCGAAGAGCCCGTAGAGCTTGCCGAATGCGACATGGACCTCGCCGATGACCGACCGTTGGGTCTCGCTGAAACCAGCTCCGCGCATCGCGCGCACTTCGCCCAGACGACGCGCAAAGGCCCGTCGTTCTAATTCTGTCTTTAGCAACCTAAGTTCCATTCCATTCCTCCTGTGTCCGGCCCAACCATGCACGAAGCAAAGTGAAGACGTACGTTTAGTTCAATAAAAACAAAGTTCGCCGACAACGCCGAGGCAGCCTCTTGCGTTAGCGCGAGTAACAATGCCAGAAAAGCTAAGTCCGATCTGAGTAAAGGCCGCGAAATCGCGCGAAAACAGACGAAGATTACGATTTCGAGTCTGAAGTCGGAGTTTAAAGGACTCAAGGAAGGGAGCGATTAACCAGGCTCGCATGGATGCCGTTGTGCGCATATTGCGCCTATCGCACGGTATGCGAACCTTGAGGTTGCAAAATCGGAGGAGGTGGCTCAATCGGCGTCGGTGGCATGCAGGCACTACTCAAGGTCATTGGCGGGGTTGGCCTGTTTTGACTAGATTTGCGCGGATAACCTCGGAGCGCTTTCACACAACTCGTTAATATTTACCGCTGACTGACGGTTAGTTGCAAATTGACTCCGAGTCAATAAGAATGTAAACGCAATCAGAACTGCGATTTAAGCGCGATGGCACCTCAAGCAAAGTCTCAGCTAGACGTCGAACAAGTGGTCAGCCGCATCCTGTCCGAAACCCAGGACAAGACTGCGGAGAAGATCGCTGCCTGGAAAAAGCCCACCGATGATTTGCGTCGGCTGGTGCGCCACGATTACGTCCGCAGCCTGCGCAAGAATCTGCCGTATCATGAACTGAAGGCGCTGGTCGCTGGCTTCAGCGAGCTACTACCCGGCTTCAATCGTGAAGTAGTGGGCATGTACTCGACCAACGGGCTCGCGGAATGGGCGAACGCGCTAAATCTGCACTTCAATGCAGCACCGAACGAGGGTGATGAAGGGCTCGCATTAAGGGGCTTCTACGTCAACCGCACAGAGGGTACCCTTAAGCGTCCGTTAATTTACGTTAACACCGCTCATCATCCGTTGGCGGTGTCGTCCACCTTCCTTCACGAGGTGGGGCATCACATGAGTTCGGAGTTACTCGGCCAGCATGAGGATACGCCGGTACATTTCTTCATCGATGCCGACTACGCCTCACATCTCGAAGAGCCGGCCGAGCTTGCAGCCGATGTGATGGTTAGTATTGCACCATACCCCGAGCCGATAGCGCGCAAGCTTTTCGCGACTTCGTGGGAATGGGGTTTGGTGGCGCAGGCCAAGGATTTGACCGAGGCGGCGCTAGACCAGGTGCGAAAGCATCTGAAGAAGGCTTATGGCTTCGATCTCACACAGCAGATCCCGGCGCCGCAGATGCTGCACTATTTGTCTGGCATGATACATTATGCAAAATTACGTTGGGCACTACTCGCTGAGTACGACATATGAAGAAGAAAACCCTCGGTCAGGTTCTGAAAAGCCAGCGCGAGATTCTCGGACTTACCCAGCGGGAACTGGCGCTTAAGCTCGACGTCAAGGCGAGTCACGTCGCCTACCTCGAGAAGGATCGGCGCCGGCCGTCGCTAGGTCTCGTTAGCCGGATCGCCAACGTCCTCGGACTGCCGAAGGAACCGCTCTTCCTGCTGGCGCATCCCGAGGCGAGTTCTCTCTTGAGCGAGCGCCGCGAAGCACCGGTGGCCGATCGTAATCCCGACCAGGTGTGGCGTGATTTCACCGGCAACAAGGCGATGTTGGCTCGCCACCAGGTGAAGCCGAACGAACTCAGAGTGCTCTCGCAGGTGAATCTGCTCGGTAAGGTTGCCGCGCCACGGCACTTCTTCTTTATCCTCAACGCCATTCGGCAGGCGGTGGAAGAAGAGGAGTAGGGCGGCGCGAAGCTGTGGGACAAGGACAGGTCGTAACAGCACGGATCGACGGTTAAGGGCAGTATCAAAGGCACGCCGTCAGATGAAAAGCCTCGGTGTCGGTTGATGAGGCGATCCCAACAAACACAGGACATTTATGAGACGCCGCGCGCGAGAAGTTTTCTTGAGCGCGGCGTTCGTGTATTCGAGAGGTTGAGAAAACCTTCCATCGCGTAGTCGGAGGCGCGGATGGCGCGCGACAAAGGCTCCCGGCGCCTGAACAAATTCTGGTTCGTGTCCGCTTTCACGTGCGGGATCGCCGCTGGCGCAGTCTCGTTGTCATACGTGCACGCGCAGGGGACCCTGTGGATCGTTCTATTTTTCGGAGCGATCGCGGGGGCCGTTGCGATTTTCGAGCAATTCGGCAAACCGCACGGTAATAGTCTGCGCTCCCCGGCTGGCCCTTCGCGATGGACCCGTCGCGCTCAGCCGTTTCATCCGGTAGGGCCGCGCAAACCGGCTGGCGGCAAACCGCAGGCGCGCCGGGCCAAGCTCCACGCTATCAACGGCAAGAAAAGCGCAGAACCGCCCTCATCGGGCACCTCGTAAAGTTCTCGATTCCTCATCGCGGAGGTGAACCCTCGTGATTGACCTGATCATTCGCGGCGGCGAAGTAGTGACACCGCAGGGCGTCGGCCGGTGGGATGTCGGCGTCAAGGACGGGAGAATCGCGACGGTGGGGATTGAGGATCCCTCAATTGAAGCGGCTCGAATAATCGAGGCAGCCGGCAAAATCGTGGTGCCTGGCGGGATCGAGCCGCACGCGCATCTCTCCAGCCTGGTCACGATGAACCCGACCGGACGCGAGTTCACGCTGGGTCCCGAGGAGGACACGGTCGGGATGGCCTTCGGCGGCACTACGACGCATATAGATTTCTGCTTCGTGCATCCCAAGACCGACATCTCCGCGGCGATTGAGCAGCGGCGCAAAAGGTGGGTCGGCAAGTCTCACGTCGATTACAGCTTTCATATCGCGCTCGGAGGAGCGTTGCCGCTGAGGATCTTCGATCAGATGCGCGAGGCGATCGCGGAAGGCTTTCCGAGTTTCAAAGTCTTCACCAATGAAACGCTGCCGCCCCATCCGCAGCGATTGCCGTTCAAGCTGGATTTTGGGCGGATCGAGCTCGCGATGAACCGGGCTGCCCGTCACGGCGGGATCATGGTGGTGCACGCCGAAGACGACGACATCGTGCAGTTCAACTACGAGCGCTTTCGCGAAGAGGGGCGCACCGACGGCGCCAACCTCCACCTCGTGCACAACCAGCTCTCGGAGCAACTGGCCTTCACGCGCACGATTCAGGTGGCGAAAGCGACCGGTGCGGCCGTCTATTTCGTTCATACGTCTGCCCGCAGCGGGGTCGAAGCGGTAGTGGAGGCGCGCGCGCATCGGCTCCCGGTATATGCCGAAACCTTGCATCATTACGCTTGCTTCTCCGCCGCCGAATATAAACAGCCGCGAGGCTTTTGCTACCATACGTATCCATCGCTGAAACTGCCCGACGATCAGGACGCGCTCTGGGAGGGGCTGGTGCGCGACGGCGTTTCGACCACGGCGACCGACGAATATCCGACTTCGCTTGCGGTCAAGCTGCGCGGCAAGAAAATCGATGACGTGACCGGCGGCAATCTGGGCGCCGAGGCCCGCATGGGGATCATCTTTACCGAAGGCGTCGTGCGGCGCGGAATGTCGCTGCAGCGCTTCGTCGATGTCACCGCGACTAATGCTGCACGGATTCTCGGGCTCTATCCGCAAAAGGGCGTCATCGCTCCGGGCAGCGACGCGGACCTCGTGCTGATCGATCCGTCGATCGACAAGACTCTTGCGCGCGAAGACTTTCACGTGAGCGATTACAGCCCTTGGGAAGGATGGCACGTGCGCGGATGGCCGATAACCACTATTCTGCGCGGCAAGGTAATCGTCGAGAACGGCCGCATGGCCGGTCAGTTGGGCGACGGCCGCCTGGTTCCGCGCAAGATCGATCCGATGATGCTGCGGCGACCGGCGAGTTGATTGATTGTTTCTGAGGAGAGCGTTCGCATGCAGCATCCGCCGAAGCGAGTAGCGCTGGTGAGCGGCGCCAACAAGGGTATCGGATTCGAGATCGCGCGAGGTCTTGGACAGGCCGGCCTGACGGTTCTGGTAGGCGCTCGCGATGCGGCTCTGGGCGCGGCGGCCGCTAGTCACCTCCGGGACGCCAACCTCGACGCTCGTTACCTCGAACTCGACCTCACGCGGCCCGCAACCGTGGGGGCTGCTGCGGCGGCTGTTCGCGCCGAGTTCCACCGGCTCGACGTGCTGGTCAACAACGCCGCGATCATCGACGCCGGCGACGGTCCGCCCGGCGCGGTTGAAGTTGACTCGGTCCGTCGTGCGATGGAGACCAACTTTTTAGGTACTCTCGCGGTTACCAGCGCGATGTTGCCTCTGCTCCGCGAAGCTCCGGCCGGTCGAATTGTCAATGTTTCCAGCGGTCTTGGCTCGTTGACCCTGAACGCCGATCCGGAATGGGAGTTCGCGCCCTACAAGCTGCTCGGATATTGTGCCTCAAAAGCAGCGCTGAACATGTTGACCGTCCATCTGGCCTATGAACTGCGCGAGACGCCGATCAAGGTAAACTCCGCCGATCCCGGCTATACCGCGACCGATCTCAACGGAAATACCGGCACTCTAACTGCCGCCGAAGCCGCGGCCGAGCCGGTCCGCCTGGCGCTGTTGCCGGCCGATGGTCCAACGTGTGGCTTCTTTCGAGCCGGGGGAACTCATCCTTGGTAAGAGAGCCTCGGTACGGTGCACTATGTCTTCCGAACTCTACGCAAAGACGCTTCTACCGAGCGCTAGTGGACTTTTTCCGCCCTCAGTGCGCGGGCGGCGACTTGTGATTCGCAGAACCATCGATGCTCGTTCGAGGCTGCCTGAAACTACTGGAGGTTGGTCGTTGAAAAGACCAGCGACCAGCACTCATCGGAAGGCGAAGCCCGCGGCGGACCTTGAGCCCGCGAGGCGTCGCGGCGCAAGCTTCCCGATCTTCAGGGCGCCCCAAATCGCCACACCATCGTCTACGCAATCTGGGTGCGCGAGGCATGGATGCTCGCGGACTAGTTATCGCCACTCCATATACCAGAGCCTGCCGGTAAGCGATTCAAATACTGTGTAGGACATCGGCAGGATGAAAATCGCTTGCTATCGGATAATTGGACGGCATCAAAATGAGATAAATAAAACTTGCGAAAACTGGCGGCAAAACATAGAAATCTGCGTTTTCATGATGGTTCAAATAGTTAATTAGAGCGTCTGCACCCAGAAAATATCTCTGGCGTCATAAAAGAGAGTTGAGAGAATGTACCTTGCGAAAAGTAGCCCCAGTTGAAACCGGCCAAGACCGGCTTGACTCCGTTCTCCTGCCAGTGATAATTCCAATGGCTGCAAGACTTTTTCGCCGCTCCGCGGACGAATCGCCAATGAACCGGTTGGTGATAAATCGAGTCGCGGGAGGACGGCTGGCTGAGAGGATCTGGTCGGCTCTAGCGTGCAGCATTATTTTACAGGCACTACGGTTCAGTGCCGCACGGCGCGCTAGCCGGAACCTGTTGGCAGCTAAGACGGGCATGGCGGACGCATAGGGCTGGTGCTCTGAGATAATCGTCTTAACGCGTTGCAAAGGTGGGAGGAAGCAATAATTCGATGAAACGCAAAGCGACTATGCTCTGGACGACAATTCTTGCCGTTGGCCTAACGGCTAGTCAGGCAATGAGCGCCACAGTTTGCGGATTCGCGCAAAACGCTCAAGGCGGGGTCGGTGGGGTCACGATCGAAGTAAAGAATTCGGCGGGTCAGGTTCTGGGTACGACCACTACCGACGCACAGGGACATTACAGTATTAGCGGCTTGCCTCCAGGCACACTCGATCTGTTCGTCGACCCGACTTCCGGCGTTCAAGGCGGTTCGGGAGTCCTCGACCTGACGGGCGACAGCCGGAGGGTCAACTGGTCGGTCTCTGATACGAGCAGTGCCGTAGCCAATCAGGATGGAGTTTGTCGCGCGGGCGCCCTCACCCCGATTGAGTGGGCGTCGATTGGTGTTTTGGGCTTGGCCGTCGGCGGTGGAATTGCGGTAATCGTGTGGGAGGAGAGCGGCGATCGGAGGGATAATGATCACAACACGCCGCCGCCACCGCTTCCGGTCACCCCCAGTGAATGAGTTAGCTAAGCGAATCTACGCGTAAGGTTTGTGACGCCGCTGGGGCATGTAAACTGCCCCAGCGGCGTCGTCCGAAACCCGGACCGTAAATGCGAAGCCGGCGTTTCAAAGAATGTATCCAAGAAATAACCGTTTTCGACGCTCACGCGGGCTGCGCTCCGCCGTTGGCATAGGGAAGGGCGACAGCCGACCCGGCTTGCGCGTTACCTGCCATTTGCTAGCAGTCTTGGCGATTGCGGCTTTAGCGGTCGGGTGTTTTTCGCGCGATCCGATGCGAATAAAGGGCTCCGGACTTCCAGGGGATGATTCAGCATCGGCAGAGGCTGGGGCAGCCACTCACAATGCATCTACACCGGGGGCGACTTCAGATCACCCTGGTGAGAAGCAATCAGCGGCAACTCTGGCCGATGACGCCGCCCTCGATCGAATCTGGCAGCAGCGCTCCGCCGAGCTTTCATCGACCAAAGATTATCCGATTGGGCCCGGCGACGTACTGACTGTATCAGTTCCGCAAATGGAGGAGTTGCAGGACCGCAAAGTCCGCGTGACGCCGCTCGGCACGGTTGAATTGCCGTTGGTAGGTTCGGTGCGTGCCGGGGGGCTTACCGAAGAGCAGCTAGAGGCGGAACTGGATCAAAAGCTAAACAATTTCATGTACAACCCGCAAGCTTCGGTTTATGTTAACGAGTATCATAACCGCGAAGTTGCGGTGATCGGGTCGGTTAACCACCCAGGGTTAGTTCTGCTCAACAGTCCTTCCGAGACGATTCTCGATGTCTTGACCCAAGCCGGTGGCCTCTCTTCTACTGCCGCCGACGAGATAGTACTGATTCCCGTCGAACAGGGCGATCCTAGCATGGCTCAGAGGCTCTCTCAGGTAGCGTTTAATTCCAATGGAATCACGGCTAGCGGGGACTCGACAGCGACGGACGCCGGCAGCGATGCCTCAGATCAGGTTGGTCAGGCGGGCGAAATCATGCCGCATCAGCCGGGGCATGGGATCGCAGGAGGTAATGCAGCGATCGATGAGCGGGCGAAACAAGTGGCTCAGGGAGCGGCGCCTCCGCCGCAGGCGGACCTCGCCGATCGGACGATGAACATGATGCCGGGCAACGCTCATCCGCTGTCAATTAAGATTAAGAGCACTTCGCTAACTGGCGCAGGCAAATATATTAATATGCCGATGCGGCCGGGCGATGTTATTGTGGTACCCGGCGGCGGTAACGTGATGGTGATTGGCTGGGTGCAGACGCCAGGATATTTTCAGGTGGGATCCGGGCTGACAGTGTTGGGGGCGATCGGCGCTGCAGGCGGTCCAATGTATGCGGCCAATACCAAGGACATCACGCTGATTCGAAGTAATAGAGACGGAACGAAAGACACGATTCCGATTAACCTCGACAAGATCTCGACGGGGGAGGCTTCCGATCTGCCGGTCAAGGCCAATGATGTGATTGATGTCCCTTATTCCAGCGTGAGAATCGGTCCGTACGTCTTCTATTCAATCCTGTCCCGTATGGGAATAGGCACTCCGGCTTGGTAATACGCTACTGATGGAACCATCTCGTTATCTCGTTCGGCGGAGTGGCGGACCACCGGTTGATGCGCCAATTGAAACGGAAGCTTCGCCCATTTTTCTCGATGAGGGCCAACCGCTAGTCGACTTCCTCGCTTATTGGCGCATAGTCCGCAAACATTATCGGCTCGTGGTCGCGGTGGTAGCAGGTATCGTTACTTTGACGATGATCAAAGTAATGACGGAAACGCCGATGTATGAAGCCGAGACAACTATTATGGTACAGCCATCGACGGGGGGCGGCGGCAGTGACACCCTGGAAAACTTGGTCCAGATAGAAGCCGCCGCTAACAATTCCGACCAATACTTCAAGACCCAATGCGCGATCTTGGAGAGCCGAGGACTCGCAGCTAGCGTCATCAAGACGCTCGACCTTGAGCACAACAAAAACTTTGCGGGCAAGCCGGCGTCACCAGGAATTATTACGAGCCTCGTGAAGCGATTCCATCGCGCCATCCATCAAAATGGCACTGCTGGCGACAGGGCAATCAAATTGCCACCGGGCTATGAGGACAATAAGGGTGTACAGCCGGCTCTTGTGCATGAATATCTGGATTTGCTGAAAGTTACGCAAATCCAAGACACCAATCTGGTCAAGATCTCGACGATGTCGCCCAGTGCGGAACTCGCGGCAGTAATTGCCAACGCCCACGTCAAAGCCTATGAGCTTCGGCAAGGGGAAGAGCACGGGCAGCAGACGGAGGAAGCGGAGCGCTACCTAAGGGCCAAATTACTCGACGTCAAACAGAAGCTTGGAGACTCCGAGGCCGCGTTGAACGCCTATCGACGCGAGAAGGGGATCATTCCGGGCCTGATTTCGCTCGATGGCAAAGATGCGATCGTCCTGGATCGTTTGGCTGACTTGAGCAAGGACCTGACCGCTGCGCAGGTCGCACGTATCAGCTTGGAAGCGCAAGTCTCGCTGATCAAAAAGCATCAGTACAATCAACTGCCCTCGGTGATCGACGATCCTTCGATCCAGGCGATGGCGAAGGAACTGGACGCCCTCCTCTCGCAGCGGGCCGCACTTGCCAGCCAGTTCAAAGCGAGTTACCCGCCGCTAGCTAAGCTTGACGCTGAGATTGGTGAAATGCAGGCGCGCATCGCGCAGATGATCAACACCAAGGTGGGCGCTCTGCAGTCGCAATACGAAGAAGCCGACGCGAAGGTTACCGAGCTGCAGGATGAAATGAACAAGCAGCGTCAAGAAACACTCAAGCTCAACGATTCGGCCGCGCAGTATGCGATGTTGCAGCGTGACGTCGATACCAATCGCGAACTCTACAACGCGATCCTGACGCGAATAAAAGACGTCGAGATGGAAGGTGACATCCAATCGAAGAATGTCTCGGTCATTAATTCTGCCGAAACGCCGGGAGCTCCCTCGACTCCGAAGAAGTTGCTCGCGTTAGTGTTGTCCACGATCGGCGGCCTTGGGATTGGACTTGGATTAGCCTTTGTCATCGAAATGGCGGACAACACTCTCAAAAACCCGGAAGAGGCGGAGAATTACCTGAAGCTGCCCAACCTCGGGGTGGTGCCAGAGTTTTCAAGCGTAAACGGCAAATCGGCCTACGCTCCGCGAGAGCTTTTGAGTCGAGGTGGAGGGCGCACTTCGACGGTACTTCCGCCTGGCCGCGAGTTGGTGACGACCCATGGCTCGTATTCGCGAGTGGGAGAGGCCTACCGCAATCTGCGAACAGCGCTCCTGCTGTCACGTGCGGGAGGACCGCCGAAGGTGACCTTGATAACGAGCGCGATGAGCCGCGAGGGTAAGACCGTAACCGCGGTGAATATATCAGTGATGCTTTCGCAATTGGGCGGCAACGTGTTGTTGATTGACGCCGACCTCCGCCGTGCCCGCTGCCATCGCGTGCTAGCCGTGGACAACCATCTCGGACTCACCGAAGTGCTGACCGGTTCGCGCGACTTGGTTGAGATGATAAGAGCGACAGACATCGAGCACCTCTTCTTTCTTTGCGCCGGCTCCGTCCCTCCCAACCCGACCGAGCTGCTGAACTCGCCAAAAATGGCCGAAGTTATGCTCCAACTGCGCGAGAATTACGAATATGTCGTCATCGATTCGGCGCCGGTATTGCCAGTTAGCGATTCAATGGTGCTGTCTAAGCTTACCGATGGTGTGGTGATTGTTGCGAATGGGTCTGCGACGCCGCGCCAGCAAGTGAAGAACGCTTGCGCCCGGCTGGAGTATGCGCGCGCTAAAATCCTCGGGCTCGTTCTCAACAAGGTTAAGATTCATAGTCCCGACTACCATTACTACTACCATCAGGATTACTACTCCTTCGATGGCGACAGCATGCGCGACGATGAAGAGCCAGTGTGATTTGGCCCGTTCCGCCGATCGCGCAGAACCTTACCTTTACAAATTGAATGGCGATATCTGGCGGTTTGCTGAGGTCTGAAGAAGGCGGACAGGGTCGGCTCGATCATGTCGTTGTCCCTGGGCTCGTTCTGATTCTCATCTTTGCTCCGATGACATTCGGGGCGGTACATCAATGGGCCTACACGATGTTGGAGACGGCGCAATTCGCGCTGCTGATCGTGTGGATGCTGAGGATCCGGCTCGAGGGTGCGAAGCCGGCGCGCCGCGCTATCGCCGACGCAGATCTGAAGAGTCTGGCTCTTCCGTTGGCGCTATTTGTGGGGTTGCTCGTATTCCAGATTACGCCGCTTCCTCCCCCTGTGATGCGGCTGATCTCGCCCGCAACGTACCGGCTTTACGCCACGAGCTTTCCGGGCTGGCCACAGACCGCGCCCTATCAGGCTTTGCGCGCCGCCTGGAGTTCTAATCCGCACACCGATCAACCCGATCTGCAAATGAGGCTGCCTCCAGTTGGAGGGCAGACTCAAACTCGCGCGCGGGCCGCCGCTCCCACGATCAGGGAAAAGGCCAACGCCGTGATGCCCGTGACCCCTGAAAAGCTAGGGCGTTTCGGCGATTTGCGCTGGCGATCTATTGCAATTGCTCCCTCGGTCAGTTGGGCCTCACTGATCGAATTTCTGTCCTGCGGTTCGGTTTTTTTCCTGGTGCTGTGTTATCCGTTCGGTCTGGTTGGAGAGGAGCGTACGGCGAACGCCCGCTTTATGCACCAGTTGGTTCTAGCGCTGATTGCGATCGGCGCCGCGGTAGCGCTCATCGGATTGATCGAGAAGGCGACCTGGAACGGTCGCATCCTATGGTTTTTCCTACCGCATGACTGGCCAACAACGATGCCAGAGAGTGTCCGGGCGAGTGGTCCGTTCGTTAACCCAGACCATTTCGCGAACTTTCTTTCGATGATTCTGCCGTTGGCTATAGTAGGAGCGATTTTTCCAATATCCTATAACGACCATGGGCATGGCGCAGATCTGCGGACATCTTGCCTAGTGGCGGCATTCCTGATGGTAGCTGGAATTATCCTGAGCCTTTCGCGCGGCGGCTGGATAGCCTCGACCACGGGAGTTTGCATTGGACTCGGATTGAGCTTCCGCCACGCCCGGGAAAGTGCACCCAAAGTGATTCGACGCCTGAGCCGGCGGGCGCTTCCTTTTGCCTTGCTCAGCTTTGTAGTTTTCCTGTTGCTCGTTCTATTCGTGATCGGCCCGAGTGCACGCAATGACGTAAGTGGGCGAATTGGCGCTACGGCTGCTCACGGAGACGGTCTCGGGCTAAAACCAATGGCTTGGCGGGATTCACTTTCGATGATTTGGGACTTTCCTATCTTTGGCGTGGGGTTAGGCTGTTGGCCCGAACTGTTTCCGCATTACCAGAGTCCGCCCTGGTTGTCCTTTTATTTTCGCCGGCCGGAAAACGACTACATCCAGTTGATCGCTGAGACCGGACTGGCCGGGGCGGCACTTGCATTTTGGTTCGCCGCAGTCGTCCGGCGCAAATACCGCGCGGCGGCAGCGCAAATAGGCGTGCGGCAATGGCCGCTCTTCGCCGCGATTGCTGGCGGCCTCGCTGGCGCACTGGTCCACGAGTTTTTCGATTTTTGTCTGCATACTCCTGCCAACGGGCTGCTCTTCATAATACTGTTGGCGGCCTTACTGCGGCTCGCTTTGACCCATGGCGAGGACCGGGCAGTGCTCGGATTGCGCTCGGTATCGGCGCCCAGCGGATACACGTATCCTGCCGCCGTCATAATCGCAGTTTGCGCAGGGATTTTGATTGTGTCGGTGCAGATCCAGCACGGCTCATCGTATCCTTACGACATCGGGATACCCAAGAGCTTTGCTGAGGCGGAGAAGTGTGCCATCGACCATCCGGCAGACTCAGAAACGCATCTTGCCCTCGTTGCTCTGATGCCGCAAGGAGCACCACGGGCCCTGCGCAACGAAGAATTGCGCGCTTCAGTGTGGCTCAATCCCAATGACCCGCTTGCGCGTGACGTGTATGCAAGGAGCCTTTTACTCGACGGCAAAAAGAATGACGGACTTAAGCAGATCACGCTTTCTGTTTTTCATTCACCCGACATAGAAAGTCATTTTTATCTAAGACCGCATGTGCTGCCATTTCTATTACCGGAGGAGCAACGGGCGGTTTACGAGGGTTTTGAACGAGCTGTTGGCGCCGGCTACGAGGGCGCGGCGCATGATTTAGGACAGTTTCATCGGCGTCTCGGACGCTACCTCGACGCTGCGCAGGTTGAGGAGAAGGGCGCCGATTCTACGGACGACGACGACGAAAAATTTAGCTATCTGCTGGACGCCGGACAGGATTACGCGCGCTCCGGAAGGATGAAAAAAGCACAAGATTTGTTCCGCTCAGCGATCGAGATCGAGCCGACTGATCCCCGACCATATTACCACCTTATGGTAGACGTGCTTGGACGGGCGCACGATCTGAAAGCTGTACGCACCGTCGGGCAGGAAGCGATAGCTGCCGGTGCCGACCAGGTTACAATCGAGCAAGCTGAGGCGGACGCGGCTCGTGTGGCGGGCAATAATGAAGCCGCCGAAGCAGCGCTCGTCCAGGTATCCGTGGACGCACCTACGTATTCGTCAATGATGAATCTGGGTGGATTCTACTCCGAAGTCAAGAAATTCGACCACGCGATGATCGCCTACCAGAATGCTATAAACGTCAATCCGACGTCGGCTGCGGCTTATTTTGGCTTAGCACAGGCCGAAGAAGGCGCTTTCGATTTTGCTTCCGCTAATCGCGATTATGCTCACGCGATCGAGCTCGCGCCTGACTCCATGGCCATGCGGCAGGTCTATCGCGAGTTTCAGCAGCGTGAGGCGCAAGCGCGCAAAATGACGCCGAGCGAATAACTGCGACCTAAGCTGGCAAAGCAATCCGGACCAACGCCGTATTGTTGGAAATAGTTTCAGCGTGAGGATTGTATTCCTTAGTCCAGCCGGGCAAATGGGTGGAGCTGAGCGCGCCTTGCTAGACATCCTCGCGAGTCTGAAAATCGCGCGTCCGGACTGGTCACTCGCGGTGATTGCTGGGGCCGAAGGCGATCTCATGGGAGAGGCGCGTGAACTCGGTGTGAACGCTTCGGCTTTGGCTTTTCCACGGTCGCTCGCGGAGCTCGGAGATTCTGGTTCAAGTGCCAGCGGGGACAGATTGGCGAGCATCATAGATGTGGTTGGACGCACAGTGCTAGCGGTGCCGGCGGTCGTGAATTATCGTCGGCGCCTAGCTCGAGCAATTGTCTCGCTGTCGCCCGATCTAATCCATGCAAATGGTTTCAAGATGCACGTGCTCGGCGCATGGGCGGCGCCACAGGAGATCCCGTTACTCTGGCATATGCATGACTTCGTCCAGACGCGTCCGATGATGGCACCGCTGTTGCGCGCCCACGTCGGCCGGTGCGCGGCGATCATAGCTAATTCCTATAGCGTTGCTTCGGACGTACGCAATGTCCTAGGTCCGAATCCCGAGATTTTCACGGTCTATAATGCAATTAACTTGGCACGCTTCACACCTATAGGTAAGGTCGCCGATCTTGATCAGCTCGCCGGAATGGCCCCGTTGGACGGGGTTGGTGTGCGCGTCGGCATCGTCGGGACGTTCGCACGGTGGAAAGGGCACGAAACCTTTTTGCGCGCAATTTCGCTACTGCCGCCAACTGCACCGGTGCGAGGCTACGTGATCGGCGGACCGCTCTACCAGACGGCGGGCAGCCAATACACCATCGCGGAATTGCGCGCGATGGCGACACAAATGGGATTGGCAGATCGAGTGGGCTTTACCGGTTTCGTTAACGAAGTCGCGCCCGTCATGCGAGCGCTTGATATAGTTATTCATGCGAGTACTCGACCGGAGCCTTTTGGGCTGGTCATCGCGGAGGCAATGGCGTGCGGACGAGCGGTCATTGTGAGTGCGGCGGGTGGCGCAGCCGAAATCGTTAAGGAGGGGATCGATGCGCTTGTGCATGAGCCAGGGGACGCGACAGAACTTGCACGCGCGATCGAGCAACTCACCGGCGATGTAAGATTGCGCCAACGGCTCGGCCAAGCTGCTGCTAAGGCGAGCGTCCGGCAGTTCGCCCATGATCGATTGGCTGCCGACCTCGTTCCGATTTATAGCTTGATTTCGGATCGCGCAACGTGACTTTGCTGCAAGATGAACGGCCACGCTTAGGTAACGCCGGTGCTGTGTCATTCAGTCGTATCAAAATGGCCCAGCCTTAGATCTCTTCCGCGATGGCTAATGTTAGCATCGAGGGTAAAAGTGAGCCGTCGCAAATTATCGTAACGTCCCAAAATGGAAGTTTCGATACCGATCAGCGCGCACTCGTCATATTAGTGATCACGGAGCGACGCTATGAGCGTTGGAGGGTCAGAAGGTGCGTGAGTAAAAACGTGTCGCACCTCAACGTGCCGGAGGAAAACTTGGCTTTATCGGGACCGTTAAAAACCGAAACTTCCGAGCTACCGGCTGAGCCCATTCTAACGATTGAAAGCGCGCGGCGCTGGATCGGACTCGATCTACATGAGGTTTGGGCGCATCGGGATCTTTTCTATTTCCTAGTTTTACGCGACATAAAGATTCGCTACAAGCAAACAGCACTCGGCGTGGCGTGGGCTGTATTGCAGCCAGTTCTCACCATGGTGGTCTTCACTGCGATCTTCGGGCGACTCGCCGGCGTTCCTTCTGACGGAAAGCCGTACCCAATCTTCGTTTTCGCTGGTCTCCTGCCGTGGAATTTTTTCAACCAGGCAGTCACCAACAGCAGCAATAGTCTCGTGGGCAATGCGGCACTAATTACGAAAGTCTACTTTCCGCGGCTTGTAATTCCGTCAGCGGCGGTCGGCGCTGGATTGATCGATTTCGCGATCGGAAGCGTGCTTCTCTTCATGATGGCGTTCTATTATGGCGTCGCCTTTAGCGTTTGGATCCTGATGATGGTCCCGTTGGCGCTTCTGACCACGCTGTTTGCGATCAGCGTAGGCATGTGGATGTCGGCGCTGAACGTGAAATATCGCGACGTGCGCTATGCACTTCCATTCCTTCTGCAAATCTGGATGTATGTGACGCCTATTATCTACCCGGTCACCTTCATTCCCGCACGCTGGCGCTGGCTCATCGTGCTGAACCCGTTGAGCGGAGTTATTCAGGGCTTTCGCTGCGCGATATTTGCACAGCCATTCGACTGGAATGCGATCGCTGTTTCGGCTGGAGTCACGTTCCTGGTTCTCATTTGTGCGGCCTTTGTGTTTCGCCGCATGGAGCGTGAATTCGCCGACATTATCTAGGCGACTCGCGCCATTGCCAATGAACCACATAATGTAACGACTCGATCGTGGCGGCCCGTTAAAGTCGATCGAATTATTTCAGATGCGGCCGATTATCAAAGTCGAAAATCTAGGCAAGCGATACCAGATCGGCCAGCGCGAAGCATATCACACCTTCCGCGACTCGATCATGCGGGCCGCAAAAGCTCCCTGGCACGGGTTAAAGTCGCGCCTCAATGGTGCCGAACCGCAGGCCGATCGGAATCATGTATGGGCGCTGAGCGAAGTCACCTTTGAGGTAATGCCGGGCGAAGTTCTCGGCGTGATCGGACGTAACGGTGCGGGCAAATCGACTCTACTCAAGGTCCTTTCACGCATCACCGAGCCGACTACAGGCCGCATCGAGCTTTACGGTCGCGTCGGTAGCTTGCTGGAAGTTGGCACCGGCTTTCATCCGGAGCTGACCGGCCGCGAAAATATTTTTCTCAGCGGCGCGATTATGGGGATGCGGCGTATCGAAATCGCTCAAAAGTTCGACCAGATTGTGGCCTTTGCCGAAATCGAACAGTTTGTTGATACCCCAGTAAAACGCTACTCGAGCGGCATGTATGTGCGTCTCGCGTTTGCCGTCGCAGCTCATCTCGATCCCGAAATCCTGTTGGTCGACGAGGTGTTGGCTGTGGGCGACGCAGCTTTTCAAAAGAAATGCTTGGGTAAAATGGGCGACGTCGCGCGCGAGGGCCGAACGGTTCTCTTCGTCAGCCACAATACGGCTTCGATCGAAGCGCTCTGCAGCGCCTGCCTGATGTTCAAGAACGGCCGGCTCATAGCGCGCGGCACGACGCTTGAAATCCTTTCCCGTTACGCAGCCGATGACGCCGACTTGGGTTCCGCCGACCGTTCACTTTTGGAGCATTCCGGCCGGCGCAACAACTGTATACCGACGATGACACGGGTCGAATTGCGCAGTGGCGGAGCGACGCCGACAGGCGTGGTGCGTATGGGTGCCTCGCTCGAAATTCGGGTCAGCTATGTCGCGGGCAGTCCGCTCCGGCCGGTGCTCGGCGCGATTGTGAAGACCACCTACGGGGCGCCAGTTTTTTGCACGAGTGACCGCTTCTGCGAAAAGCTTGTCCTCTGTAATCCTCTCGTTCGCGGCACCGTGGTATGTACGATCGAAAAAATTCCCTTGATGCCAGGTCTCTACGCTATCGATCTCTACCTTGGCGACGCGAACGGCGATTTCGACGTGATTGATGGTGCTGCAACTTTCGAAGTGCTGGCCGCCGATGTTACTGGCAGCGGTCGCCTTCCTCCGGCCTCCCTTGGCCCCGTCTACTGCCAAGCGAATTGGCGACTGCTTGAGGATTAGAAGGCAAACGAGCTTCATCTATGCGCGTTTCAACGATAATTCCGACTTACAATAACGAATCCACCATATCGCAGGCGATTGATAGTGCGCTAGGCCAGGACTTCGACGACCAAGAGATAATTGTTGTTAACGATGGATCAACAGACTCGACCAAGAGCGTGCTCAATTCCTATGGCGCATCAATCGCAGTGATTGAACAAAAAAATCAAGGTCAGCCGACGGCGCGCAACGCTGCAATCGAACATGCTACTGGCCAGCATCTTGCCTTCCTAGATGCCGATGATATCTGGCTTCCAGGACGTCTTTCGAAAACCGTCGCGATTCTGGACCGCAACCCTGCGGCATCACTGGTTTTTTCCGACTATGTGCGCATAAATTCTGTCGGCATGGCGATCCAGGCATCAGCTGTTTCAGCAGCCCTCGCTCACCCGCCTACGATGGATGAAATTTTGACTCATTGGTGGCCGATCGCACCTACAACAGTGACAGTAAGGCGATCGATCTGGGAGCGCTGCGGCGGGTTTCACACTGCTGCAACGGGTTTCGAAGATCTCTACTTGTTTATCCTCGCACGCGAGCATGGCGAATTTGAATACGTCTCTGAGCCCCTCGCGAAATTTCGTTTAGGAAATTCCGAACTCGGACCAGACAAGTGGAGCCCAGATGTTTTTCTGAGGCTCATCAAGCAGCGCTATGGTAATCGTGCCCGATCGCTCATATCTGAGGTTCGAAATCATTATGCTGGTGCCTTCGCTTGCAAGGCATTGCGAGCGATGGAGCGGGGAAATCGGAGCGAGGCAGTGCGTTGCTGGCTTGAAGTTTTTCGTTATGACCCATTCTATTCATTCAATATCGGTCGCGTTGCGCGGCTCTTTCGCCGGCATAACATACGACGGATAGCGCAGATGCTGTCACCGAAGTCGTCTGGGGAATAAAAATGCCGGACGCCAAATGCAAGAATGATATGGTTCTAAATCTAGGATGCGGTAACAGGCACCTGGACGGCGCGATCAATCTCGACCGCATTCCGGAAGTTAATCCCGATGTTGTCCACGACCTCGACAAATTCCCTTGGCCGTTTGAAGAAAATCGGTTTAATGAAGTTTACGCCAATGATGTGATAGAACACTGCTCAGACGTGGTCGCCACTATGGAAGAGATTCACCGAGTTTCCCGTGACGGTGCCGTCGTGCGAGTGACTACACCGCATTTTTCGTCGGCTAACTCGTTTATTGATCCGACTCATCGTTATCATTTCAGCTACTTTAGTTTTCATTACTTTACCGGTGAACACGACTTTGATTTTTATAGTGATAAGCGATTCCGCCGTCGCGCGGCTCAGATCATATTTTATCCAACGTTTACCAATAAACTGATTTGGCGCATTGCTAATCGCTACCCGCAAGCATACGAAAAGCGCTGGACTTGGATGTTTCCTGCTTGGTTTTTAAACTTCGAACTTGAGGTGGTGAAGTAAGTGTTGGCAGGATGCATGAGCACTCACTCTGAGGTGGACCCGATCTTCGAGACAGCGATCGGCCGATCTTAAGGTAAAAAATCCTGTCCGGGTTTGCATATCATTGTGCTGACAGTGTTGGGCACGCGCTAGCGTTTTTCCCCCGCGCCGAACTGGCAATCGCGGCGCTTCGTCGAAGACCTGGCGCGGGGTGCGGTAAGCCAGCGCCTGATGCAACCGTTGGTGGTTGTAGAACTCGAAGTAGGCGGCGATACCTTGCCGCGCTTCGGCCGCGTTCTCGTAGGCTTTGAGATAGATCTCCTCGTACTTGAGACTGCGCCAGAGCCGTTCGACGAAGATGTTATCGGCAAAGCGGCCGCGGCCGTCCATGCTGATGGCAACCCCATGGGCGCACAGCACGCCGGTGAAGTCGTCGTCGGTGAACTGGCTGCCCTGGTCGGTGTTGAAGATCTCTGGCCGTCCCTGGCTCAGTGCGTCCTCCAGGGCTTCTATGCAGAAGCTCGCATCGAGCAGATTCGACAAACGCCAGGCCAGCACGTAGCGGCTCACCCAGTCCATCACCGCAACCAGGTAGAGAAACCCGCGCGCCATGGGAATGTAGGTGATATCGGCCGCCCACACCTGGCCGACCCGCTCGATCCTGCGCCCGCGCAAAAGGTACGGATAGATCCGATGCTCTGGTGCCGGCCGACTGGTGCGCGGGCGCTGGTAGATGGCTGCCAGTCCCATCCGTTGCATCAAGCGCTGCACCCGCTTGCGATTCACCGTATGGCCCTGCGTCTGAAGCCACGCTGCTATCCGCCGCGAACCGTAGAAGGGAGTCTGCAGGTACTGGCGATCGATCAGCGCCATCAGTTGCAGTTCGTAGGCGCCGGTTCTGACCGCCCGATAATAGAGTGCGGCGCGGCTCAACCCCAGAAGTTCGCACTGCCGGCTGAGCGAAAGCGGGCCTTGGCGCTCGATCATCGCAAGCCTCCGTTCCCGCCCTACAGCTCGGACTTGCGTAACAAAAAATCGCGTTCCACCATCAGCCTGCCAACCTGCTCGTACAGCTCGGCAAGCTTGCGCTCACTGACCTCGTCGGTGCGCTCCCGAGGGCCGGCGAAGACCTTGGGCGCCGCATTCATAAGCGCCTTCTTCCAGGCGTAAATCTGGTGCGGATGAACTCCGAAATGGGCCGCTAGCTCCGGCGCCGTCGCGTCACCGCTTAGCGCCGTAAGTGCCACTTTGGCCTTGAAAGCCGGATCGTGTTTGCGTCGACTGGCTGACATCGTCTGCCTCCTGGCCCGCTCCCCGGCGGGCATTTTAGAGGGCAGGATTTGCCTTAGCCAGCTGTCTGAATTTCGGGGTCCACCTCACTCGGCCAGACTGCAGCGACAGCCGAGCGCGTTCGCCGTGCGAAGGTCAGAAGGAGTACAGTGCTAATCCGGTGCACATCCGTAACGTACCTGGGCGCAAAAGCGACGCCAACGACGCGACCTCGATCGCAGACCTTTTGGCGCACGGGCAGCTTCGCGCGAGCCTGGTGGCGCCATGGCTGGTCCAAAAGTTGAGTGATCTGACCCGAACGCGCAGGCTACGAATGCGTGAGATCACGAAGCACAAAAAGCACGAAGACGCCAATGTTAAGCTGACCTCAGTGGTTGTATGTGTTTGATGAGAGCGGGCGCCCGGTGCTCAAAGTGCTCAGTGCCCGTCATACCGATGCCTAGCAGCTAGCGGCATTGCGCGACGGTCGGCTGCCCGTCGTCGCGCGCAACCCTGGCGGTGGGGCTGCAAGGAAAGGTTACAGCGCATCATCGGTTTTTGCGCAGTCAGCATCTCAGAATGATTCACTACCTCGAACAAGCAAAAAAAGGCGCAAAAGCAAGGCCGGATCATAGTTTCATCGACCAGAGCGTCTTCGTCGAACGGCTCTGGCGCAGTCTCAAGTACGAGGAGATCTATCTCAAAGCCTACGAGAACGCGGCCGAAGCGCGGCAAGGTATCGCCGCCTACTTCGAGTTCTACAACCACCAACGGTTGCATCAGGCGCTGGCTTACCGCACCCCGCGCCAGGTCTTCGACGAAGCGCCGCGATTGCCAGTTCGGCGCGGGGGAAAAACGCTAGCGCGTGCCCAACACTGCCAGCACAATGATATGCAAACCCGGACAGGATTTTTTACCTTAAAATCGGCCGATCGCTGTCTCGAAGATCGGGTCCGCTACAGTGTACTACAGTATCACATTTGCGATCCGGGTTGTGCCCGCAATTTAATGAGAGTGCGGGGAAAATCATGCACGCGCCGTTTACGCCACGGCGCCCTAGCTCAAACTGTGCGCCTAGCGCCGCCCCGTAATCAGCACAATTATCTCCATGCCCAGTTCGTCCGACTCCGCACGCGAGGTCCCCAAAAGCAGTCATCGCAGTGGCCGCCTCAATCCTTTCCATCGCCTATTATTCGATGTGCAATCAACTGTCGTTTCCCGATCTTGGAGCACTCTTTCTACGCGCGTCGACCAGGAGCGAACGACGCAGAGCCTGGCGCACCGAATTAAGAACGTGGCTATGAAGTGCAAATTCGCAAAGCAGCTTATCGCGTAAGTTTCTTGGGAGGAATTGAACTCCTTTCGCTTGTCGCTAGACTGATATAAAAGGGACTGATTAAACATTGTAGGGGAGTCGTGATGGTATTTCGCTCGGACTTAATCACAATAAAAACCATCGAGACCTTGGTGCCCGCGGCATAGTACCTCCAAATTTTGAAAGTTCTACATATAGTTCCGGCGATGTTCGGCGAATGCGGCGTTTTCGGCGGTGGTGAACGCTATGCCTTCGAGCTCGCACGCCACATGGCTGACGAAGTTGAAACAGTGTTGCTAACGTTCGGTCCACGCGAACGACGCGAACGCATTGGTAATCTTACAGTACGCGTCATAGGAAATCCGTGGTATGTGCGCGGACACCCAGGGAATCCACTGGCGCTTTCGATGATATCGCAGCTGCCTGGGGCAGACGTCGTGCATTGCTATCAGCAACATGTGCTGGCAACCAGTATCGCCGCCATCGTGCGACGTGCACTGGGGCAGCGAGTGTTCGTTACAGATCTCGGCGGTGGTGCGTGGGATATCTCAGCCTACATCTCCACTGACAAATGGTTCGACGGCCATCTGCATCTTAGTGAGTACAGCCGCAGAACTTTCGGCCACGAGGGCAATGTGTCCGCGCACGTTATCTTTGGAGGTGTCGATGGCCGGAAGTTCACCCCTACTGTGGCACCGGTCTTGGACCGTGCGGTGGTTTATGCCGGTCGCATTCTGCCGCATAAGGGCATCAACGATCTCATAACCGCAATGGCGCCGGAAATGGAGCTTAAAATCATCGGGAGGGCTGGTGATAGTAGATTCCTCAGCGACTTGCAGCAACTGGCTGCGGGCAAGCGGGTGACCTTTCGGCACGATTGCGATGACGTGGAACTGATCGAGGCATATCGAGCGGCCCTTTGCGTCGTGCTACCAAGCGTCTATCGCACAATCTACGGAGAGGAGACGAGCGTGCCCGAATTGCTGGGGCAGACGCTGCTGGAAGGGATGGCATGCGGCCGACCGGCGATATGTACCCGCGTCGCCAGTATGCCCGAGATTGTCGAGGATGGTGTGTGCGGTTTTATCGTGCCGCCCAACGATCCTGTCGCACTCGCCGATCGCATCGGTTGGCTGCGCGAACATCCCGCGGAGGCCGCCGCGATGGGTGCGGCGGCCCGCCAACGGGCGTTGGAAAAATTCGCTTGGCCGCTGGTCGTTCGTCGCTGTCTCCGCCTCTATGCTGATGCGAATGCTAAGCTGCGAGGTCGTCCAGCGCCAAACCGATGAAAGCAACGCGAATTTTAGAAGCGATCTCGGAGACCAAGGCACGCGATGCTCACAAATCACGAATGCGCGTGATCGCTCACGTTGCGAGCCGCGAGGAGCGAAAGTCCTCGATCGGCACGCTGTCTTCAATTGCTGACAAGTTCAAATTATTGCCGCCGTGGTCGAAATGGCATGCGATTTAAGGACTCCCGTACCGTTATCGGTGGGGCGTGCGCCTGGGCACGACTTTGCGCTTGGACAAGAGGAAGGAGGTGTCCGAGTTGGTTTTAAATGGACCTCTTCGCCTCGCGCCCAACATCCCCTGGAATTTCTCTCTCGCAGGTAGTCGCACTGGCGGCTCCCATTCCGCGATGACAAATTTGGAGGCGTGATATCTTAGCGTGGAGTCATGCTTGATGAGTGTGTGGTGATCAGAAGTCGCGTTTGTTCTGGTGAACGGAGTGCAGTTCGTTACCGTGTACAGAATCTTTGGAAATGCTGACCGAATGATCAGCGTCGCAGAGCTGCTATTTTCGGTATTTAACGGATGGAAGACCACGAGAGGGAAGATTCGCCGCTAGGTTTGTGCGATTACTCGGCAGCGAATTTAGCGAGTCGATCTCAATGGTCGCGCGAAGACGCTAGTTCCACGGGTGCGTGCGTTCTGAATCGGTCAACATAATAATCCGCCTATGCCCGCCGGACAGAAAAGGAGTCGGTGACGATTCTGGGTAAAGCGACCATTTGTGAAATCGACCAATCGGCCGACAATCAAACAACTGCGGCTCGCTGCGCGATCAGCCCAGCAATCTCAGCTGATTTTCCGCGATCGCCGCGATGCTGACCATGATCATGATCCTTCAGGCGATCGATTCTTCAGCCTGTTCCTGAACGCTACAAACTATGTAACGTGGTCGCCTTTGCAGCAGCAGAACAACCGATGGGAACTCCTTGGCCGCGGTTTACTTCAGCTGGGCTGTCGTCGGTTTTGGTGAGTTTTCTCCCGTCTTGTCTGCGACAAAAGACGCTTCGCGGCAATGAAGAAAAGCAGGAGGGTCATATGATCAGCGAGAAGACACTGTTCCGGCTCAGGCCTTTAACATTCCTGACGACCAAAAGCGTGACGAATCGATTTGAGGGGAAAATATTCTCCGTGTAGAAGACGTTTTCAATTAGGCGAAAGCTTCTTTATCCATGGTCGGCAAACTCAGTACAACGCGGTGCAGCAGACACGACCCGCCGCTGTCGCCAGAGCTGATCGAGTTATCATCTTGACTTTAAGGGATACAATCGAAGCAACGGAAGCATGAGGATAGCGATTATCACCCGCAATGAGCGCATCGTCGGCGGCGTTGAGGGCTATCTCGATGCCATCATCCCGTTGCTCGAAGCGGCTGGTAACGAAGTCTCGCTTTTCTGCGAATACGATACACCCTCCGCATCGCCGGCAATCCGCCACGCTGCTCAAACACAGACGTGGTGTGTGGCCCAAATGGGCGCGGAGCATTGGCTCGGATCGCTGCGGCGATGGCGGCCTGAGCTGATCTATTCTCACGGCCTTGCCGATATGGAAATTGAGGCGCAGGTGTTCAGATTGGCGCCTGTGATGGTGTTCGCGCATGACTACCGAGCGGTTTGTATCAGTGGAACGAAAACATTCGCGTTTCCGGCGACCACCTCATGTGCGCGGCGTTTTGGAGCGGGATGTCTCATGAATTTTTATCCGCGCCGGTGCGGTGGTCTTAATCCGACGACGATGATCTCGGATTTCCGCCAGGCTTCTCAGCGATTAGCACTGTTGCGAAGCGCTAGCGCGATCCTCACCGCATCAAATTATGTTCGCGATGAGCACGTGCGTAACGGCCTTTCGTCGAAAGCGGTTCGCTGCGTGGGCTTACCGGTCATCGATCGTGGCCACGGCCCGTCAGTGACTTCGTACACCAACGTTCGAGAATCCGCAGCAACCCCATTACGAATGCTTTTTGCTGGTAGGATGGAGACTTCCAAGGGTGGTCAACTCTTGCTTGAAGCGCTGCCCCTTATCTCATCTGAGCTCGTCCATCCGTTGGTCCTTACCTTCGCGGGCGATGGTGCTGCGCGCTTCGAATGGGCTCGCCGCGCTGATGAGATTGTTCGCAGCAATCCCGCGGTGCGAGTCGAATTTACTGGATGGTTGGACTCTGCCGCACTGACTTCCCTCTTCGATTCCTCCGATCTTCTAGTTGTCCCGAGCCTCTGGCCGGAGCCCTTCGGTCTAATCGGACCAGAGGCCGGCGCTCGCGGACTCCCAGCCTCCGCGTTCGCTGCCGGCGGCATCCCTGAATGGCTCACCGACGGTGTCAATGGAACGCTCGCCTACGGTTCATCGCGATCGCCCGCGCACCTCGCCGACGCAATCGTGCGCTCCTTACGCGATCCGGGCGAGCATATGAGGTTGCGCCGCGGTGCGATTGAATTGGCAAAACGCTTCAGTCCCGGACGCCATCTCGATGCGCTGACAATGATAATTGAAGAGATATCAGATGGCGGCGGCGCTCCCGTCCCGGACTTTATCCCGGTAACTCATCCTTAACCACTTGGTGATAGCCTCAACGTTGGCTGATCTCCAACATTGATAAACTGGATGTGAATATCTGTAATTCTTAATGATCGAACAGAAGTGCGGATGTGCATGCTAATCAGACTGTTGAGGCGAAGGTAGCTAGTTGGGCGATTCGACGTTACGTGTGGCCGTGGTGGCGGATTTTGCTGAAGAACGATGGCCCAGCATGGATCTGGTTGCAGACTCGCTGTTCGATCGACTGTGCGACGAGGAAGCCAATAAGATTTCCGCTGTACTGGTGCGGCCACGTTTTAAGTGGCGTTTCTCGCGCGCCGTTAGAGACGATGAATGCAATGGTCCTAGTGGAAGCAGTTTCAACCTTGACCGTCTGCTGAATCGGTTCATCGATTATCCGGGCCATTTGCAGCGGTTGCGCGATAACTTCGACGTTTTTCACATCACCGACCACAGCTATGCCCACCTCGTGCACTACGTCGCGAAGGGCCGCGCGATCGTCACCTGCCATGACCTCGATGCCTTTCGCGTCGCACTTGAGCCGCGGGCCAAGGCTGGCCCGGTGAACGAAGCCGCGACGGTGCCGCGTGGCAGATGGCTCGTCGGACCACCGCTCAGGTTGATAGCGGCTCGACAACTGCGCGGCCTTCAATGCGCTGCGATAGTCGGGTGCGACAGCGATGCGACGCGCGACGAACTCCTCCAACACCGCCTCGTTGCTGCGGATCGAACGGTCACGGTTCACAACGGCGTGGCCGAAGGCTTCTCGCCTCAACCTGATCCCGAGGCCGACCTTGAAGCCGTGCGGAGGCTCGGTCCGATCGGCGCGAATACGCTCGAGATCCTCCATGTCGGCAGTACGATTCCACGCAAGCGAATCGACGTCCTACTGCGCGTTTTCGCCGCGATCCGTGAAGCAAATCCGAGCGCGCGGCTTGTCCGGGCAGGTGGGCCTTTCACGACCGATCAGGCGAATCTCGCGCGTGAACTCAACGTGGAAGACGCCATTGTAATACTGCCGTTCGTCACCACGAAGTTGCTCGCGGCGATTTACCGGCGCGCAGCACTTGTGTTGGTCACTTCCGAACGGGAAGGATTCGGGCTCCCTCTGATCGAAGCGATGGCGTGCGGTGCGCCGGTCCTGGCGAGCGATCTCGCCGTTCTGCGCGAGGTCGGTGGCGCGACCTCACGATTTGCTCCGGTCGGCGACGTGCCCGAGTTCGCTGCGATTGCGCAAAGTTTGATTCGCGAGCGCATCGACGACCCTGCCAGTTGGAACAGGCGCCGGACCGATGCACTCGCACATGCTGCCACTTTCACCTGGAGCGAGTATGCACGGCGCTACGCCGAGTTGTATCGGCAGGTCGCCGCAGAAGCCGCGCAATCGTCCACCTGAAACATGATCGTGGAGTTGCATCGCCCCTTTTTCGCGCCCTGACCGGGGCGCTCATCGAAGTGCCCGCATAACTTGGCAGGCTGATTTGGTAATTTCGGAGGCTGTTTGAATGAAACTAACGATTGCAGGCGACGGTATCGCGCGCGAAGTATTGGCCGGCGATGCCCCCGTTGGGACTGTCGTTTCCGCAGCGTCCGTCGAATTGGCGGGCACGGCCGGAATCGATGATGGGTCCGCGATGCGCGTCCTGCACCTGGGCAAGTTCTACCCGCCTTTCCGCGGCGGTATCGAGAGCCATCTCCAAGCCTTGTGCCGCGAGCTAACGAAGTCGATCACGGTCAATGTAATCGTCGCCAACGAAACCGCCCGTCTGCTCGCGAGTGAGATCGATCAAGTAAAAGTCAGGCGATTGCCGAGGCTCTTCAACCTCGGCGCCTCGCCCGTATGTCCGACCATGCCCGGCGAGATTCGTAATACTCGCGCCGACATTATCCATTTGCATCTGCCCAATCCGCTCGCTGCCCTCGCTTATCTTGCCAGCGGGCATCGCGGGCGGCTCATCATTACCTGGCACAGCGATATCGTGCGGCAACAAACGATGGCTCGCATGCTCGGGCCGCTGGACAATGCGATACTCCGCCGCACTTCGGCGCTGATCGCGAGTTCGCCAAATTACGTCGATAGCTCGGCGATACTCTCGCGCAACCGCGATCTTTGCCGGGTCATTCCGTTCGGGATCGATGCGAACTCCTTTAGACCGCGAGACGCCGAAATCGCCGCGAAAATTCGCCGGCGTTACGGGCCGCGTATCGTGCTCGCCGTCGGCCGGATGGTGTACTACAAGGGCTTCGAATATCTGATCCGGGCGATGGCTTCCGTGAACGGTCATCTGCTGCTGGTCGGCGAAGGACCGCTGCAGGCCAAGCTCGAACGTCAGGCTTTCGAGGCTGGCGTGAGGGATCGAATCACCTTCCTCGGGCGAGTCTCGCAGGACGAGGTAATCGGCTATTACCATGCGGCCGACGTTTTCGCGATGCCATCGATCGCGCGCAGCGAGGCGTTCGGAATCGCTCAGCTCGAAGCGATGGCCTGCGGCAAGCCCGTCGTCAATACGCGGCTGCTCTCAGGCGTGCCGTTCGTCTCCCTCGATGGCGTGACCGGAACTACGGTTACTCCGGCCGATGCCTGCGAGTTGGCATCTGCGATTAATCGGCTGCTCGACGATCCCGGCCTTCGCGAAAAATATGGAGCTGCCGCCGCGCAACGTGCGCGGACGGAATTCAGCATTGAGACCATGGTCGATCGTACGCTCCAACTCTACCGTGAAGTGATCGCCAACGGCCGCATCACCGCCGCGTAACCTTCCGGACTTCTCGCCTGCTCGATTACTTCCCGCAGCCTTCGCACTTGCCCGCCGCGATCATGGCGCACAACTTCTGCGCGATCTGATGACCCGCTGCCGCATGTCCCGCCTCGTTCCAATGTCCGAATCCCATCGGCCCGTTTTTGAACCCATGCAGGAAAACGTCATGTTCCTCGGCGTATTGCTGTAGCGGCTGAGCGAGGGTGAGGACCGCGAACCCATCGCGCTGGCCGAGCGCCGCGATGCGCCGGTCGGGAT
>Ga0206836_10065_pt1 | contig 29951 bp, 27 predicted proteins | sample Alteio_BWOrgCont_28_FD_152871 | JGI IMG/M metagenome (GOLD analysis project Ga0206836, IMG submission 152871) | Enriched cells from forest soil in Barre Woods Harvard Forest LTER site, Petersham, Massachusetts, United States -... | ecosystem: Environmental > Terrestrial > Soil > Temperate forest >...
CGACTGCCATACTATTGTTAAGGGTAAATTCCTGGTAATGCAGGCCCGAATTCAATATTACGGTTTCACTGAATTTGTGTTTCCATTCAACATAAGATTGCAGCAAAGCGCTAACGCCGGTGTATTTTGTGCCATACACATAATTGCTGTCGTGCAGGGCGCTGTCGGCATAGTTGTTATCATAAATATCGGCCATGGCGCCAAACTTTAATGTGTTGCGCGAGTTGATTTTTTTATTCAGGGTATAATAGGCGGAGTAGGTTAGGGCCGTAGACTTTTGGCCGTAGGTTACCTTGGTTGAATTATTACCATATACGGTGTCTATTTCTGTTACGTTTTGCAGGCCCGATACGGCAAGGGTGAGGCTTTGTGAAGTATTTTCATTGAAGAAATACTTGTATGAAATGCCTACTACGCCCATAGTTGAACCAAAATAGGTGTTTTCATTAAATGGAGTCAGGTTAAATGAATTCTGGTCCTGTTGCGATGCTAATACGGCAATATAGCTTGGCCCGCCAAGCCCGAATATAGATAGCCTGCCTGCTTTAACGCCCATGGGAATATCTACTTTAAAGGAGATATCCTCGTATTGCGGCACTGCCGCATAGCCATAGTTAATACCCAGCACATGAAAGAACGACAAGGTAGAATAACGTACATCGACAATATATGAAGGGGCTGAAGGCCCTTTGGAAAGCGGCCCTTCGGCTTCCAGTTCGGCTCCGTTAAAACCAATTTGCCCGGTAAACTCAGCACGTTCATTATTTCCATCACGCAAACGCAAATCGAATACACCTGCCAGCGCATTGCCATATTCTGCAGGAAAAGCCCCGGTAAGGAAGTCGGACTTATCGAGTGTGTTGTTGTTCAATATGCTCACGGGCCCTCCTGTAGAGCCCAGTGTACCAAAGTGATTGGGGTTGGGAATATCAATTCCCTCGCACATCCATAACAGGCCCAGGGGCGAATTGCCACGTATTACAATATCGTTTCGGGTATCGTCGGCTACGCTTACGCCGGCATAGTTAGTGGCCATGCGGGAGGGGTCGTCGAGCGAACCGGCATAACGGCCTGCATCATCGGGCGAAAAGGCGCGTGCGCTTACCGTGGCCATATCGTTTAACGGATTATGTTTGTTGGTATCGCTATGCACAATAACTTCATGCAGTGTGTCTACATATTCTTCCATGGTAACGTTTACAATACCCTCTTTTCCTATGTCGAGAATAACGTTGTTAAGTATGACAGGCTTGTAACCCAATATAGAGAATTCAAGGCTTACGTGGCCTATAGGTACGTGTGATAAGGTGTAATTACCATCAACATCGGTGGCAGTGCCAATTAATGAATCGCTATGCAGCAGGCGTATCGTTACTCCCGGTATAGGCGATTGTGATTGGGCATCGGTTACAATGCCGTGTATTTTTTGTGTAGGCGTTTGCGCATACATGCCAAGCGTGGCAAGCAAGGCAAAAATGATGAGTAGGGGTTTTTTCATATAATGGTTACTAAAACCGGGACAAAATTGCTTCATAACCGCCGTAACGGACGATAACAAATGTTATCATTTTTGAAGCTGTGCCGATTTTAACCTGCTTAAATGTACGGGGGTAACGCCAAGGTATGAGGCTATCATATGTTGCGGCACCCGCTGGTGGATGCCGGGGAAACATTCGTTAAGCTTATCAAGCCTTGCCAATATATCGTCGGCGTATATTTCTTCTATACGGTCGCTGAGCATCATAAAATAGTGTTCAGCAATCAGCCTGCCCATTTTGTTGCCATCTTTTATGCACTCGTAGCCAAACTCCAGCGCTTCACGGTTTATAATAACGGCTTCCACATCTTCCAGCGCCTGTATACCGTAGCTCGAAGGTTTATTTTTAAGGAAAGACGCGTATTCAGTAATGTAGTTTCCTTCAATTGTAAAATGCAATGTTATTTCTTCTCCCTTGGGCCCGACCATCAGGTTGCGGGTAAGGCCTGAGTTAATAAAGAAGATTTCATCGCAGATGGTATCCTGCTTTAACAGGAAGTCTTTCTTCTTATAGTTCTTAATGGATAGTTTCGGAATAAATGCGCCTAACTCCGCCTCAGAAAATGAGATGAGCGAGGAAAAGGATTCATATATTTTTGAGTAGCCTAACATGATAGCACCAGAATCATGATATAAAGGTATGGTTTTTCCGGCAGAAAATATTCTACCTTATATGGTAAAACGAAGGAAATGGTAAAATACTTTCGATTTAACTAAAAGTTAATCTCAGCAGGTGTTTTCAAATCCCAATGCCTATCAGAAGTACATCATCTATCTGCTCCAGGTTTCCTTTCCAGTTATCAAATGTGTTTTCCAGTATTGACTTTTGTTCTGCTAATGGGCAGTGGCTTATAGTTAACAGCTTCTCCTGAAGTTGTTTGTATTTGAATTTTTTGCCATTAGGCCCGCCAAACTGGTCGGCATAGCCATCGGTGAATATGTATAACCTGTCGCCTTTATTAAGTTTAATAGTGTGGTTAGTGAATGGCTTCAATTCATCGTATTGTAAGCCTATGGGCTGTTTATCGGCGTTTATTTCTTCAAGTTCACCGTTTTTCCTGAATATCCAAAGAGGGTTGTGCGCCCCGGCGAACTCTACTGCATTATTTTTCTTATCTAATGCGCAAAGTGCAATGTCCATTCCTTCCTTGCCTTCGCCAATGGCGCCTGTTTGTTTAAGCGAACGGATAATAGATTCCCTTAAATGGAACAATACTTCACAGGGAGCGGTAATGCGTTTTTCGTTTACTATCTGGTTCAGCAAAGCATTGCCAATCATGCTCATAAACGCGCCGGGAACACCATGCCCTGTACAATCTACAGCCGCTAACAATGTTTTGTCGCCTATTTCCGATATCCAGTAAAAATCGCCGCTGACGATATCGCGCGGCTTAAATAAAATAAACGATTCAGGGAGCAGCCGATTTATTTCTTCATTAGTGGGCAATATGGCACGTTGTATGCGTAAAGCGCTGTGTATGCTATCGGTAATGTCTTTATTCTTCTCTTCAATAATGTCGAATGCGTTCTTTAATTCCACATTTCTTACTCTTTCCAATTCAGCTTCGCGCTTTGAAGCCGATATCTGGTTCATTAACTGTATACTCTTTAACTGCGAGCTCGATTGTGAGCTAAGTACTTCCTCTTTGAGTTTATGGTATTTTTTGTAAAAGGCAAGCGCATTTTTTGAATCGTCCAGATGTTCATATATGTCCGACAGCAGTTGAGAGATTTCATAAATAATAGATTTGAAATTTTTCTCTTCGGCAATTTTAAGCCCTTTCAGGTAATAATCCAGGGCCTCGGCGGTATGGCCCAGTTGTAAAGCAACTTTTCCTCTTATCTGGTAAAAACGCATCATACCGAAAAAGTCTCCGCTTGCCTCAACAACGGGAAAGCTTTTATTAAACCAATCCAGCGCCTTTTCAGGTTCATGGCATGCAATATGCAGCTCCATTACTTTGCTCAGGTTTGAAAAATAACCCCTGAAATCTTCTTTTTCTCCCCTCATAGATAAAGCCTCGTAAAGGTTTTCGCGTGCGGCTTCATAGTTCCCTTTTCGTGTGTATATGTCACCAATCAGGCTTTGCAAGGCGGCAATTCCTAGCCTGTCACCCAGTCCTTTCCTTATATCAAGGCCTTTTAAAGCCATCTCAAGCGCTTCATCCAGGTTTCCGAATATCTGGTGTATAAAGCCCATTTGAAAATAGCAGGATGCCAGACCTGCCATGTCGCCCAGCTTTTCGCGTATCTGAATACATTTATTTAATGCTTCAACCGAGAGGGTGAAGTTGGCAAAACGCATATGTAATACACCCAGGTTATATTGAGCGTTCGACATGCCTACGTCATCTTGTAATTCTTCAAAAAGAGGTATGGCAGCAAGTAATAATTCCAGTCCTTTTTCCAATTGCGATAACTGAATGTCCTGAAAAGCAAGATTGCTTAACGCATCGGCTTTACCTTTTTTGTAATTATGTTTTTCGGCAAGGCTCAGCGCTTCATTTGCAAAGGAGATTGAATCTTCCGGTGCCCTGTTGCGCGATTCGAAGGATGCCTTATTGAGTTCATCAATCTTTCCTTTGATAGAGGGCTCTATAGTTATGGTTTCAGATTCTGCCTGCATAGTATTACAAACTTAACAAAATGGGGTTTATAAGCAAGCTATCAAATATTACCTTTGCATAAGCATGAATATTACCCAACAACTGCAAGCACTATCTACCCTGCACGGCCTTGCCAGCCTTTTAATACTGGCTGTTTTGGAACTTGTTTTGGGGATAGATAATATCATTTTCATATCGATTGTTATAGCCAAATTACCTGAGCAGAAACGACTGCCGGCACGAATTACCGGGCTCAGCCTGGCATTGGTAATGCGTATAGTAATGTTATTTGCCCTTATCTGGCTTTCACAAATAACAACCGTATTGTTTACTATCAAGGGTTTTACCGTTACCATACGCGACGAACTTTTCTTTGTCGGTGGGGTTTACTTAGTGTGGAATACAGCAAGAGAATTGAAAAAGCATTTAAACAAGAAGGCAGATGTTGAAAACGCCCACAAAACATTTTATAAGAATGCCATTCTGCAAATTGTTATGGTTGATATTTTATTCTCCTTCGACTCTATTTTCACTGCTATTGGTATAATGCAAAACTTTGTAATTATGGCGCTGGCTATAGTATTGGGTATGATTTTTATGCTTTACCTGTCGGGTAAAATAAGCACGTTTATAAATAAATACCGCAGTGTTAAAACTATTGCGCTATGCTTTATTATTGCGGTGGGGTTGATACTTGTCTCTTCAGCATTTCATTATGAATTGCCTAAGAAATATATTTATCTCGCCTTCCTTGTTGCGTTTGCTATAGAAGGAATAAATTTATTAATCAGGAAACCAAAGGAACGCGGATGACGCAGATTTATTAAGATATTCGCAGAACAGTAAATCATAAGCAATCATAAAGATCAGCGTTCTATTTGTAATATGACCGGTAAGCTACTCACAAATAAAAGACTTATAGCAATAGGCATACTTGCCCTTATTACGTTTGTTTGCTTCCGGTATACCTTGCACAATGAGTTTTCGAATTGGGACGATGATATTTACGTTACCAACGATACCTGCATAAGAGCTTTTACTGCGCCTAACCTTAAGGCTATATTTACTGAAGATATTACCAAGAATAATTTCCATCCGCTTACCATGCTTTCGCTGGCGGTGAATTACCACTTTGCACAGTTAAGGCCCGAGACTTATTATTTAACCAATATACTCATTCACATAGCCAATGTTATACTGGTATTCCTGCTTTTCATTATGCTGGCTATAAGGCTTAAGGTTAATGAGAGTGGCGCACTTGCTATTGCGTTTTTCGGGGCCTTGTGGTTTGGCATTCATCCCATGCATGTGGAATCTGTCTCCTGGCTCGCGGAGCGAAAGGATGTATTATACACTTTCTTTTACCTGGTTGGATTAATAACCTATCTCAAGTTCCATGCAAGTCGTAATATGAAGTGGTATTGGTTCACGTTCGGGCTATTTGTTTTATCATGCCTCTCAAAGCCAATGGCAGTGGTGTTCCCTGTCTCATTGCTATGTCTTGATTTCCTCTTTTCAGGCAAATTGACATGGAAACAGATTTGGGGAAAGGCGCCCTTTTTCATTGCTGCGCTTATTTGTGGCGCGTATGCTGTTTATACCCAAAACAGGACAGGCGCTATAGCTGATTTCAGTAAACTGACCTGGGGAGAAAGAACAATGTATGCTTCTTACGGATTTGTGATGTATGTCTCCAAAGTTTTTAACCCGACTTACCTCTCAACTTTTTATCCTTATCCTTATAGGTATACTGACCATACATTACCTTTTATATACCCTGCAGCACCTTGGATAGCATTATTAATACTGGCTGCGCCACTTTTTATTACGTACAAATACTATCGCAAGTATTTTAATGTTGTGGCTTTTGGTTTAGGGTTCCTGCTTACCAACCTGATTTTTGTTTTACAGTTTATCTCCTGCGGTGCAGCTATTATGGCCGACAGGTATTCGTATGTGGCGTATATAGGGTTCTTCTTTATGCTTATGTATTTGTTAAATGAATTGGTAAAGCATTTTCCGGTAATTAAAGTAATGGTGTTGGTTCTTGTATCCGTAGTTTCAATATGGTTTGGCTACTTATGCTCAGAGCGCACTCATGCCTGGCACAATGCCGAAACATTACTGACTGATGCCATAAAGAAATACCCTTACCGCGCTTTGCTTTCATATAAGTGGTTAGGTAATTATTATATGGATATAAAAGATACTGATAAAGCCCTGGCAAGTTATACCGTACTAACAGAATTAAGGGCCGCCGATGCTCATGTATATGATAAGGTGGGTAATATTTACAGGGAAAGAAGGGATTATAAAGGTGCAATGAATGCTTTTACGGAGGCATTGCGTTCGGAGCCCAATGTGACTCAAACCTATGTTGATATTGCAATTACCAGCGCATGTTTGAATGATACTGCCGGTACGGTTAAAAACTTTATTACAGCATACAGAATAAGCGGAGAAGCTGAGAAGATGCTATCGGAAAAGAGCTTTGACATGGTGCAGAAGAAGGAGTATTTGCCCTGTATATTACAATACGATGCACTTATGGCTGTTAATCCTAATAACGCTTACTATTATTTTTACAGGGGAGTGGCTGAATTTGGGTTAAACAAAATGAAAGATGCCTCTGCTGACTGGCAAAATGCCCTGAAATTTAATACATCAGGGGTATCTTCAGTTGCGGCTTATAACCTTTCTGTTGCCTGCGATTCCCTGGGCGATGAACCCCATGCTATTCAATATGCTAATATGGCTAAAGGGCTTGGTTTTAAAGTAGATAGTAACTACCTTAAGAAGTTAGAAAGGAAGCTAGGTGGCTTTAAGTAAAGTAAAATGGAAAGAGAGTGTATTATTTGTAGGCAGAAGAAAACCAAGTTTACTAACGAACATGTTTTTCCTGCTGCAATTGGAGGGGCTTTTCAGTTAACAAATGTATGTTCAGATTGTAATTTATATTTTGGAAAGAATATTGACGCTCCTTTCGTTAAAAACAAAGCTATTTTGCTTTGGAGAAAGGCATATCAGCTTTGGAGAAAAGATAAAAGAGGGGATAGGATAAATATTCCTAACCCTCTAAAAGGAAAATTTAAAGATGAAGAAGGTAATGAGCATTATATCATTTTTAATGAAAAAGGAATGCCTGAGCCCAAAAGGATTCCAAAATTTGAAAAACCAGTAAGAGGGGAAGGTGGATTTTGGGGTAAAATGTCTTTTGATTATGAAAACTTTACCTCAATTGAAGATGCAAAGCTTGCATATGCTAAAAAATTTGACATTAAACCTGACCATATTGAGTTTAGAGATTTAAAGAAGATTCAAACAAGACCAAATATTAACTATGAAATCTCCGACAGTTTAGAGCCAATATTCCTTGAGGCTTTGAAAATTGGCTATGAATTTACAGCGACATATTTTCCTTCATTCCTAAATGATAAGCTGTCTCGTGAATATGCTAAGATCTTACTCAATTCAGATTTTACAAAGCTTTCTGAAGTATTTACTAATGATGCAAATGTATTAAGTGAATTTGAGAGGTTTTTGAGGGAGAGGGAATTTATGAAGGATACTTATTTGTGCGCTATTTTGTTGAACATCCCTGCAAAGGGGGTATTCTGTTCAGTTAAGATTTTTAGTTTTTTTATAACATTTCGAGTATCTACATCTTTAGATTCTAAGATAAGCCCTTTGTTGCTTATTAATGCTGTTACGTTAAATAGTTGGTGGACTAATATTCCATATGAGCCAATAGAGTATGGTATAAGTCTTAATATGGAGGGGATAACAAGAGCCGAAAAGAGAATTATGTATCGACAAAAACAGGCAGCTTTAAAAAATCGAAATGGTAAAATTCCTATATACGATAAAAGGGCAAGGGTAATATATAATGATATTGTTAAGCTAAAAGATGAGATACTACTGCATCCTGGGGGATATAAAATAGACAACGGCAGAGTTATTGTGCCAATGGGCTATAGTAAAGGACTCTATTTTGTCAAACATATGAAGTTTGACAGGTTATTTCCTTTAACACATGTGGATTATATTTTTAAATATGACCACATAACCCAATAGCCACCCTAGTGGACGCTAAGCTGGGCTTGGTACATGTAAGCGACTATGTAGGTATTTCCGTTTATGGCATAATATTTATTAGTTTTGAGATACTTTATCGCAAACTCCTTCTAATGAGAAAGCAAGGTTTCATTTCCATAATTTTTTGTTCCGTTATTTCTATAAATACTTTTGGAAGTTGCCATCAAGATAAACCTGATACAACTAATGGTTTTGCCGCATTACTTATTCCCGCTTTCATCGCAGCCCTAGGTTACATTGCAAAAACTATTTATGGTGCTATTATTGATGCAAAAAAACGAAAAAGAGCTTTATTGGAAGAAAAGCTAAAAAATTTTTATTGGCCTATTTTGACCAGACTTGAAGAAAATGAATCAATCTGGAGATTAATACTCGCTAAAAGAAAAGATAGTCAGATAGATAAAAGTATTGCCGACTATACAGAAAATGATATTATATTGAAAAATCACAGAGAGATTATGAATATTATTATTAAGTATAGATACTTAGCAAAATTCGATGATGCCCTTAGTATTCATTTAAGAGAATACTTCAGGCATGTTGCTATATATGAAGGAATTCTGAAATCAAAAGCATCTATTTTTCCCGGTGAGATTGGTGCACCATATCCAGTAGATTTTGATAAAATTATTAAGGAAAGTACAGAATCATTGCAAAAACAATTAGATGAATTCAGAATAATCTAAGAAAATAAATTGTAAGCTTAAATCCCTAAGTTCTAATGACTGGATGTTTTTCGAAGAATAATACACCATATTTATCTATGTGCTCAATCAAGGCTTTATTCTTTAAAGTAGAATAATTAACAATATCGAATTTATAGAGCAACTCTAAATCATTTAGTTTTACATTTATTTTGGTGATGTAATCAAAGTCCAGTTCGTTGCCGATAATTGCGAAGTCAATATCTGAACCTGGGCGATAATTTCCTGATGCCCTACTTCCAAATACAATTACTTTCTCAATTTTTGGGAAATTAGAAAATACATTCTTAATAAGTGTACAGTTTTTATCAGACAAACCTATAAACATTATTCTTTATTTATTTTAGCAAGTACAATGTCTAATTCCTCAAGCAAAGGATAGTAAGAATTAATTATTTTCTTTGATAATTCAACCGATGCGTCCTCTCTATACGGGCCGGCATTCCGCACTCTACTATCCAGCATCTCTTTCCATTCATCCCCTTTGCTTATCAAATTGTCTTTAAAAGCCTGCTGTAGAACTGGTCTTGGTCCAACAACATTAATGTAACCCCTTGATTGCAGTAAATCCTGTAAGGTTTTCCAAGCCAAATCGATCGTGGTTTCAAATCGAAGTATCATGCCTTCGCGTTCGAGATCCGTTTTTAGTTCTGTTTCAACAGCTGACTTAAGCTGTTCCAATGCGTTTTTATAATTTTCGTAGCGTTGTCGCCATCTCGTTTCAGTGCTCATTTTACATGTAAAATTTTGACTAAGAAGGAATTTGCTAAATAATAAGAATTTTAACTAGCTATAAACATGAATCATAAATATGACTTATAAAAACACCTTTATCCTACAAAAGTAATACTAATATACTTAGGTTTTTGCTAACACTTTATTTGCAGTTGCTTAAATTTCTAAAGCACCTCTAATAGGTGCAAAGCTGCGTTTAGCTTCTATCTGCTAGTTTATTGCCCCGTTAGTCGAAGATTGTATCTTCGACTTGATATAATGGTAGAGTATAATCTACCTGAATATATAGACGAAGGCGCAGCCTTCGCCCAACGGTGAAGAAGATGTCATCAAGCAAATAGTTTATTGCTTTGTTGTACTGTGTGTAAAGGTGTACGCCCACCATATCAGAAAGAATTGAACCGGTACCCTTACTATGGCAAGCCACAGATGTTTATCGTTGCTTTGCCAGTAGTCGATTAGCATTTGAATATGCAGCCAGAGGAAAACTACCAGCATCAGTGTTATTAAAATAGATGCAGTTTTTCTTGTAGATAGAGGGAGCATTAGTAAGCCAAGTACTATCTCACAAACTCCGCTTATGTAAATCAATGGAGTATGATACCCAATATACGTGGGCATAATGGCTTCATAGAAATGGGTATTGATGAAGTGATTTATCCCGGCCAGGACATAAAGCGCTACAATAAGGTAAAGAGAAAGCTTTTTCATAATGGGAACTTTCCTGCCAATGTAGCCAATTCTGCAAATGTAAATAAGCCTATGGTAGATACCGGGTATTTATTATTACGGCCTTACAGGCCTTTAATGACTTCCTTTCTAATGCGATGGGCTTTATACCCATCGCTAATATATTTTGCCCTTACAGGGCATGCCAAATAATGTTTAGCCCTGATGGCGTACAATAAAACGGTGATGCTAATATATTTTGCCCTTGCAAGGCATTATCAGAGGTTGCTTAGCCCCGAAGGGGTTTAATAATACAGCGAAGGGTGAAGCCCTTCGAAATAATAAGAATGTAAAATATCGAAGCCCTGTAAGGGCGAAATATTTTTATAGGTCGGCACATTCTCCATTAGGGGTTGCATTGGGTTTTGTTTGATTCTTGCACCACCGATTTCATCGGTGGCTACCCACATTTAAGCCCTTCGGGCTTGCCGGGGAATTAAATTTATATGGCACGAGCCAGAAGGCCCGCGCCTACCAATAAAAAACCCCTGGCTGTTATACCAGGGGCCTTCAACACATGACAGCAAAGTTTGAATTTTGCTATCCCAAATAGGCCTTTAATAGTTTACTACGCGAAGTGTGGCGGAGCCTGCGTATGGCCTTTTCTTTGATTTGCCTAACGCGTTCGCGGGTAAGGTCGAACTTTGCGCCAATCTCTTCCAATGTCAGCGGGTGTGGTACGTCTAACCCGAAGAAGAGTTTGATTACTTCTTTTTCCCTTTCGCTGAGTGTGGAGAGGGAGCGTTCAATTTCTCTTTTTAATGATTCTTTAATCAGCATGCTGTCGGCACGTGGTGAATCGTGGTTCACCAATACGTCGAGCAGGCTGTTGTTATCGTCGCCGTTGGCGAAAGGAGCATCAACCGATACGTGCTTACCGGAAAGTTGCATGGTATCCTTTACCTTATCCATTGGCAGTTCCAGTATTTCAGAAAGCTCCTCAGGAAGAGGTTCTCTTTCAAATTGCTGCTCAAGGCGCGAGAATGTTTTGTTAAGCTTATTTAATGAACCAACCTGGTTAAGAGGAAGGCGCACAATACGGGATTGTTCGGCCAACGCCTGCAAAATAGACTGGCGGATCCACCACACAGCATAGGAGATGAATTTAAATCCCCTTGTAGGGTCGAAACGTTTGGCTGCTTTTATAAGTCCAAGGTTGCCTTCGTTAATTAAGTCAGGCAGGCTAAGTCCTTGATTTTGATATTGTTTTGCAACCGAAACCACGAAGCGGAGGTTGGCGCGTGTAAGTTTTTCAAGCGACCTTTCGTCGCCATCCTGTATTTTCTTAGCTAAAATTACCTCTTCTTCAGCGGTAATAAGCTCTTCACGGCCAATTTCCTGCAAGTACTTGTCCAGGGAAGCACTTTCCCTGTTAGTAATTGATTTTGTGATTTTTAGTTGTCTCATGTATCGAGATAAATGTGTTAAAAGGCTGTTTTTTCAGTTTTGCAAATTTAGGAAAAAAATGCTTTCAAGGGTATACATTTTCCCCTGAATTTTTACAACCCTTTGCCAGTCTATGCTCCGAAGGCATAGTATGCTCTCATACCGTTCGGATAAACACCTTCTACCAGGATTCCACCGGTTTTATTCTGCAATATTTTCTCAATATCGGCAGGCGAACTAACCTTCTGATGGTCTATTTTAGTGATAATGAAGCCTTCTTCAACCCCTATATTCCTGAGCTTGCCGTCCTGTAAATCTACAACCTTAACCCCGCTGTTTATGCCAAGCTTACTAAGCTCATCTTTTGGAACGGCTGAAAAGGATGCGCCAAGGGCCGATAAAGCCATGGTGGACTCAGAAGGGGCAGCAGTACTTGTTGTAACGTCCGGGTTATGGAGCAATACAGGTATATCTTCGGTTTTATTATCACGGCTTATGGTAATAGTGGTCTTATCACCGGGCCTTAGCCTGCCTATTTGCTCTTCAAGGCCTGCTACATCGTTCACTCCCTGGTCGCCAACCTTTAAAATAACGTCGCCTTCCTTAATGCCTGCATCGGCTGCAGCGCCTTTAGGGTTCACGGCATCAACATAAACGCCGCTTATATTGTTAAGGCCGGCAGATTTAGCTATATCTTCATCAACGGTGCGTATAGTAACACCCAGGAATGCACGGTGTACGGTACCATATTGTAAGAGGTCGGCCACTACTTTACGTACCAGGTTAACCGGTATAGCGAATGAATAACCCGTATATGAGCCTGTATTAGATGCTATGGCTGAGTTTATACCTACCAATTGACCATTAGTATTCACCAAAGCCCCTCCGCTGTTACCGGGATTAACGGCAGCATCAGTCTGTATATACGATTCTATAGGTGACATGTGATTGGAAGGGTCGTTAGGTAAAATATCAATGCTTCTGCCTTTGGCGCTTATAATACCCGCCGTAACGGTTGAGGTAAGGTCGTAAGGATTACCTACAGCCAATACCCATTGGCCGACTTGTGCTTCATCGGAATTACCATATTCTATAGCTGCAAGGCCGGTAGCGTCTATTTTAATGAGGGCAAGGTCCGTTTCAGGGTCTTTGCCAATTACTTTGGCTGTATATTTATGCCTGTCGCTAAGGGTTACTTCAATTTTACCGGCCTGGTCAATAACGTGGTTATTAGTAACAATGTACCCATCGCTCGAGACAATTACACCTGAACCGCTTACCATACCTTGCACAGATTGATGAGGATTACCGTAGAAATAGTTCCACACAGAGTTATACCCGGCATCCTGCATTTCTACCTTCGACTGTATATGTACCACAGCCGGTACCGACTTCTGTGCTGCCGATACGAAATCGGTGTTGTTTTCAGGCAATGGATTAGTAGTGAGCCCCACAAATTTTACCGGTAATGGGTTCCTTATGTTGGCTTCTGCTATCCAGTTAGCCTGTTTCTGGAAATAAAAATGATTTGCTGTTAATGCTGCAAAGCCGCCTAATACGGCGATTGAGAAAACTGAAACAAATTTTTTGAAGGTTTTCATAGTTATTTCGTTTTAAGGTTTCTGAATGCAAATATCGGTAAGACCCTTATAAACATTGATTTTTTTAACAATAATTAACAGCGGAACTTTGCTAACTTTGTACCCGCAAAAATATTGTGCGCGTAAGGCAAAATGAAAAAAAGGATACTGACTTTTGTGATTGGTTTAGTAGCCGGTGTAATTATCGGTGTAGTGTTCGATGTGGGCATTAAAGCCATATTTAACCAGGTGCGCGCCTTGCGTTTCAGCCTGAATAAAATTAATTCGCAGCAGGATAAAATTTCTCAAAGGCTCGATAGTATACAGGGTTCATTGAAAGATGATAAAAAGAATGTTGCTGCTGCAAATAAGGGATTGGCTAAAACACAAACAATTGCACCAGGTAGTAGTGTTAAACATGATTCGCTTGCCGGCATTAAGGCCGATAGTGCTGGTGGGGAGCATGATTCCTCGGTTGTTACCGGGGTGGTTGACAGTAATGTGGTAATTATGACAAACCAATTGGTGAGTGTGGTTACATTGCCACTAAAGAATATTGATTCAACAAGTGTGGATAAGTCAACTGAAAAATCTGATTCCATGATAGCATCTATGAGCGAGGTGAGTGAAGAAAAAGAACCTTTGGCTTACCGTATTGAATTCTGGGAGTCACCACTTAATTTTAAAGGATACAAAATGAGCCGGGGTAAAATTGTGTTATACGGCGTTAATTCAAATACGCCCTTGCGTCTTGTAAAATGCGACGACGGATATTACCTGCTTTCAACCCAATGGGTGTATAAAGTGAATTATACTGATGATTACAGGCCCTTTGAAAAAGTGAATGATAAAAACGTGTTGAAAAAACTTACGCTATGAAACTGACTTTCTATAAATACCAGGGCACGGGCAACGATTTTATAATTATTGACAACCGCAAGGGAAAGTTAAAGGAGAATAAATACAAACTGTGGGAAAGGCTTTGTAATCGTAGGTTTGGAATAGGAGCAGACGGCTTGATTCTTTTGCAGAAAAAGAAAGGATACGATTTTGAAATGTATTATGTGAATGCCGATGGCAAACCTACATCAATGTGCGGTAATGGTGGTAGATGTATTACACATTTTGCAAAAGAAAAGGGAGTGATAAAGGGCAACAAAGCTCATTTTATTGCAATAGATGGAGAACATGAAGCGGTAGTTAAAGGAGATGTGGTTAGGCTTAAAATGAAAAACGTTGAAGACATTTACCAGGAGAAAAACTATAGTGTGCTTAATACGGGCTCTCCTCATTATGTAACTATAGTTGATGATGTGAGGCATACCAATGTATTTGAAAAAGGTAAAAGCATCCGTAACAGCGCATTGTTTAAGAGCGTAGGTATTAATGTGAATTTTGTAGAGATAAGAAGCAAGGGTATTCCGTTGTTGCGCACATACGAGCGTGGGGTTGAAGATGAAACACTTTCATGCGGAACAGGAACGGTGGCGGCTGCCTTAGTACTGGCAGAAATGAATAAAGCCACTGCCAAAGACCATTGCGATATACAAACTATGGGCGGTGAGTTAAGGGTATGGTTTAAAAAAGATAAAAAAGTGTATAAAGATGTATGGCTGGAAGGCCCGGCAGTGCTTGTTTATGAAGGGGAAATAGAGTTATGAATGATGAGTTAAGAATGCTATTTAGCCCACGATTTTAATCGTGGGAAAAAGGTACAATTAATGGAATAAAAACTGTTTTAACAGTTTAAAAAATAGTGTCACATTCCTATAATAAAATATGGCTACACCTAATCTTCTCAACTAAAGATTGGGCACCAATTATTAATACTAATGTGGAAAGTCAAGTTTATAACCATATCATTGAACAGTTAGTTGAAATGTCCTGTCCGGTTAGGATAATAAATGGTATGCCAAATCATGTTCACTTATTGTTTTTACAAAACCCTAAAATAGCTGTTACTGACATTATAAAGCAAATTAAAGGGAATACTGCCCACTGGGTTAATCAGCAAAACCTAATAAATGAGAAGTTCGCCTGGCAAGTAGGGTATGCAGCATATTCAGTAAGTGAATCTCAATTGAATAAGGTATTTTTGTATATAAGAAATCAAAAGGAGCACCATAAAAGGAAAACATTTCAGCAGGAATATGAGGAATTTATTAAAGCACATGGATTAATTCATACATCTTCAAATGGTTGAAACCATTATAAATAACATAACTGTATTTTCAAACCCACGATTAAAATCGTGGGCTACTTGTGTGACCACATAATTCATAACTCATCATTCATAACTATTAGTGACGCGATTTATAGAACATAAAGAGAATTATAGTTTAGTGGTTGAGAAACTACAGTCCCCTGATTTATTGAATACAGGTCTTTGGATGGTATTAGCAGGCATAAACGAAATCCCTCCACATATTGCATTGATAAATAATGGTAAATATTATTCTATTTCCGCCCGTAAGATTGAAGTAGGAGAGCCTATAGAAAAGTTTCTGAAAGCTATTAGTCGCAGGACATTGCCAACAGTATTTGTCGGAATAAAACCTGGGAATGAAGATATTGAACAAGAGTTAAGGGAGGCTTTTTCTCATTACCCTACTCTTGGTAATGGTGAACATTCATGTCTTTGGCCTGTACGTGATTTTTTTGCGAAGGCTTTTTCTCCGGAATATGCAAGTTGTTCGCTTGTGTTTGAATTACTTGCAATAACTCAGCAACAGGGGTTGTTGATAGATTGTAAGGCATTGTTTGATGAAGGTGATGGTTCGCAATTAAGCCTTCCTAAATATTCGGTTGCACAAATACGTGAGAAGATAAATTCTATCCTCACACTTAAAAACTAAAACCTTGGACGGTATTGTTATAGCAATTGCAGCAGCTATATTTGTATTGTGCCTGGGGCTTTTTCCAATATTCTTTTTAGTGGTTTCGTTTATAGTAGGGTTTATAAAAGTGTTTATCCAGGAAACGTTTTTCAAAAAGCAATGAGTTTTAAAAACAGCATAGCCAAGATTCTTTTATCTGTCACTCTTATAGGTGGTGCTGTAGTTTCAGGCATATACTGTAATTCCGGCATTTCTGCAAAAGATGCGTTCCTGAAACGTATTGATACCGCTAAACATTACCTGAATATAAATGATACCGTAAAATATGTGGGCGCCCAAACCTGTGCGCTTTGCCACCAGAATATTTACAATACGTTTATGCATACCGGCATGGGTGAATCGTTTGATGTGGCCAGCAGGCAAAAGAGTTCTGCTCAATTTGGCCAGCATATTGTGGTTCACGATGAGAAGAAAGATTTCTACTATCACCCTTTCTGGAAAAAAGACAGCCTCTATATACTTGAGTTTCGTTTAAAAGATGGGGATACGATTTATAAGCATGAGCAGCAGGTTAATTATATAATAGGCTCAGGGCAGCATACTAATTCGCATTTATACAGGGTGAATGGTTATTTATACCAGGCTCCTATAACTTTCTATACACAGGAAGGCAAGTGGGATTTAGCTCCCGGTTTTTCCGATGGATTTAATTCCCGTTTCAATAGAGAGATTGGGTTGGAGTGTATGTCGTGCCATAATTCGTACCCCAACTTTGTAATGGGTTCGACTAATAAGTACTATAGTGTTCCTAACGGTATTGCATGTGAGCGTTGTCATGGTGCAGGGGAGATGCACGTCAGGGCGATGCAGTTAGGTTATAGGGTGGATACTACAAAGGCAGTCGACTATACCATTGTTAACCCAGCCAAGCTACCAGTCGATTTGCAGGTTGACGTTTGTGAGCGCTGCCATTTGCAAGGTAATGCCATTCTGAAAAAGGGGAAATCATTTTATGATTTTCACCCGGGAATGAAGCTGTCGGATATAGAAGATGTGTTTATGCCTAAATATACAGGAATGGAGGATGAATATATAATGGCATCGCACCTGGCAAGAATGAAAATGAGCAAATGCTACCTGAGTAGTCTTGATAAAGGGAATCCGAATTCGTTAAAGCCATACATAGGAGCAATGACCTGTGTTACATGCCATAATCCTCATGAAGATGTGCGGAATGTAAGTGATAATACATTTAATGCTATTTGCCAGAATTGCCATAAGGATGGAACGAATAGTTTTTGTAAAGAAATTACAAACGAGAGAGAGCGTTTGGCGCATTCTACTAATATTACTTCTGATGGCCCAAATATGAATTGTATTGGTTGCCACATGCCTAAAGGCAATACTATTGATATACCCCATGTAATTACCACCGACCATTATATCCGCATTCCTACTAAAAAAGAAGATAAGGAGAAGTTGAAACAGTTCATTACGTTGTATGATGTAAATAACCCCAAGCCTTCTAATTATACACGTGGCATGGCATTTATAGAGCAGTTCGCCCGCTTTGAATCGGATTTCCCATTATTACTTGACTCTGCCAAGCACTACTTTGCAGATAACAGTGCAGCAGATGTAAAAAGGAATTTTCCTGCTTTAATAGATATTTACTTCTATAAGCAAGACTATAATCGCATATTGTCCTATGTGGGTGTAATGAAGCCGCAATATTTATTGGATAGCTTGCTTACGCATCAAAGCTACTCTAACGATGATGCCTGGACAGCATACAGGATAGGGGAGGCATTCTACCAGGCTGGTAATGCACGTGGGGCAAGTTCATTTTACTTGAGAGCGATAAAGCTGGCGCCTTATATACTGGAATTCCATAATAAGCTGGGTGCATCGTTGGTTATGCTCAATAATCTTGATGAGGCGAATAAGGAATATGATTTCATACTTTCACAAGACCCTGAATTTGTATCTGCTTTGACAAATAAGGGATATATAGCACTGTACAGAGGCAATGCCCAGGGTGCAAAGCAGTTTTACGATAAAGCCCTTGCCTTAGACCCGGATAATGAACAGGCTATGTTTAATATGGCCGGATGGTATGTACATGCAAGGCAATTTGATAAGGCGAAAGAGATTCTAGTGCAGTTATTGAAAAAGTACCCGGAAGACCCACAGGCAACGAAGCTATTGAATGCTTTACCGGAAATTAAGCGGAACCTGGAGCAAAGAGGATAGCGGTAGGTTATTACCCTACCAACACACTCTCCCCGAATTTACGTGAGACATTTACCTTATCTCCCTTGGCAGCTTGTATAACCATGGAGCCGTCGAAGGCTATTTTCTCAAGTACTTTCAGCTTTGAACCTATGGTTATTCCAAGCTTCTGCAGATATTGGAGGAATTCAGGGGATGTGTCTTTTACAGCCAGAACACGATATTTCTTACCGGCTTCCACTTCAAATAATGTGGTTTTAAAGGTTTGCGCCATTTTGCCATTGGCTTTCGGTATCGGGTCGCCATGCGGGTCAAAATCCGGATAGCCAAGGAATTTATCCAGTCTGTCGGCCAGTTCTTTATGGTGAACATGCTCCATTTGTTCAGCAATATCGTGTATTTCATCCCAGCCATAATCAAGCTTTTGCAGTAAGAATACCTCCCATAACCTGTGCTTGCGGACAATATCGGCAGCGGCCTTAATTCCCTTCTCTGTCAGGCGTGCGCCCTTCTTTTTGTCGTAGTTAATCAGCTTCTTGTCGCTAAGCTTTTTCAGCATATCCACTACAGAAGCAGGGTTGTTCTTTAAGGCTTCAGCAATAGCGGTGGGTGATACCTTGTCACTGCCTTTAAGCCCAAGGTGGTAAATGGTTTTAAGGTAATTTTCTTCTGAGAAAGATTGCATGTTATGAGATTAGCAATGCAAATATAATTAAATAATTCAAACAATAAAAATTAGTCTTGCCTAATAAAATATATTAGCTTTGTAAAATTAAATTATTACGTTTGTACAACTTTTGGTTTTGTGAACAATGGCGGAAGAAAATAAAATAGCAACAAAAGCATGGCGGAAGGATAGCAAGGAGAACTCTCTCTCAGAGGTGTTTTCTTCTGTGAAGGTTCCTGCAAGCGGTGGCTATTGGAGGAAACTTCTGGCCTTCTCCGGCCCTGGGCTTATGGTAGCTGTGGGCTATATGGACCCGGGCAACTGGGCCACCGATATAGCCGGCGGGGCCCAATTCGGTTACACATTACTATCGGTTATTTTCATTTCTAACATATTCGCTATCCTGCTGCAATACCTTGCCCTTAAGCTTGGGGTGGCTACTGAGCGCGATCTTGCACAGGCCTGCCGCGACCATTACAGCCCGGCAGTTAGTTTTTCTCTCTGGGTACTCTGCGAAATTGCCATTGCCGCCTGCGACCTTGCCGAGGTAATAGGCTCTGCCATAGCGCTGAATTTGTTATTCGGCTTACCCTTGACATGGGGCGTTGCCATAACTGCATTAGATGTATTGGTAATACTATTCTTCCAGTACAAGGGCTTTCGCTTTATTGAGAGTGTGGTGGCATCGCTTATTGTTGTAATAGTGGTTTCTTTCATTTTTGAAATGATAAAATCGCGCCCCGATATATTCCCGATGTTAAGTGGTTTGCTGCCAAGCCCCAAAATAGTAACCAACCCATCTATGCTCTATATAGCTATTGGTATTTTAGGCGCTACGGTTATGCCACACAACCTCTATTTGCATTCCAGTATTGTGCAAACCCGCAACTATCCGCGGACTACCGCTGGCAAGAAAATGGCTATAAAATTTGCACGTATTGACAGTACGGTAGCGCTTATGGCTGCTTTTTTCATTAATGCGGCTATACTTATAGTGGCAGCGGCCAGTTTCCATACTTCAGGCCACCAGGATGTAGCCGATATAACCGATGCCCATAAACTATTAGCTCCATTGCTTGGTACCGCCCTGGCCCCGATACTGTTTGCAGTAGCTTTGCTTGCCTCGGGGCAAAACTCAACACTGACCGGTACATTAGCCGGACAGATAGTAATGGAAGGCTTTCTGCACATACGGTTAAAGCCATGGCTACGCAGGCTGATAACAAGGGTTATCGCAATTGTTCCTGCGCTTATAGTAACAATTATTTACGGCGAAAGAGGTACAGCCAATTTACTTATCCTTAGCCAGGTTATTTTATCTATGCAATTAAGTTTTGCGGTAATCCCTTTAGTAATGTTCACAAACAGCAAGCATAAGATGGGAGTATTCGCCAATCATAAGGCTATGAAAATCATTGCATGGATGGCGTCGGGAATAATTCTGCTTCTCAATCTGTATCTACTTTATGATACTTTTTTCAAATAATAATACCTGAATTATTTGCTTATGAAAATAAAACAAATTTACAAAGTCCTGACAGTAGTCATATTTAGTGTTATTACACTTGAAGCCTGTCAAAAACTTTTTCCGGCTGCTCCTGCTCCGGATAATACTCTTGCTGTTGGAGTAATTCCAGGATTAACGCCGGCTCAATTGCAGGAACACGCATTAGGGGACGATGAGTTTTCTCAAATTTTCACCCAACAGCAGGGTTTAGGTCCGGTTTTTAATAATATATCCTGCAATAACTGTCATGTTGGAAATGGAAAAGGTTCTCCAGCAACAGCCTTAACAAGATTCGGAAGAGCAACAGGTAGAACTTTTGATTCCTTAGTAAGTGAAAATGGCCCTGATTTATTGCCCAATGCAGTTCCCGGATATACAGGTGATGTTCTCCCACCAGATGCCAATGTTCAGGTTCAACTTATAGCTCCAACAATAATGGGGCTTGGGTTTATAGCAGCTTTAGCAGATTCCACTATATTGGCAAATGCCTACCCCCATGATGGCGTTGCGGGCGTACCTAATTATGTAAACCCTACTTCATTTTTTATTCCCCAGGCATTTAATATTCCTTTTAACGGACAATACATTGGGCGGTTTGGAAGAAAAGCGACCAGGGTTTCACTACAAGATCAGGTAGTATTTGCCTTGGCAAATGACTTGGGTGGGGTTACCTGCGATTATAACATGGTGAAGCCTTATAATTACCTGGTCGGGCCTTATACCGGAAACTATGTTCAGGATCCTGATGTAAGTGCCGGTTTTGTTAATCACCTTGTAATGTATTTACTAACAAATAAAGTTCCTCCGAGAAGAGATAGTGCTAATTCGGATGTATTAGCAGGAGCACAATTATTTACAAACATTGGCTGTGTAACTTGTCATATACCTACTATGGTTACTTCAACTTTACCCGGTTTCCCTTCGTTGAGCAACCAAACAATTCATCCTTTTTCTGATTTTTTGTTGCATGACATGGGGTCTGAATTAGATGGTGGTGTTCCTGAAGGAAGCGCTCAGAGTTTTCAATGGAGAACTGCGCCGCTTTGGGGTGTTGGATTGTCACCGAATTCTCAGGGCGGAGGGTTGTTTTTATTACATGACGGCAGGGCTACTTCATTTATTCAGGCTATACAATTCCATAATGGAGAAGCCTCCGCCCGCAAGGCTGCTTTTAACGCATTAACATCTCAACAGCAGCAGCAAATAGTTGCCTTCCTTAATTCACTGTAAGTCATGGATAGAAGGGGGTTTATAAAAACTTGCGGTTTTGCTTGTGTTGGAGGAACAGCATTAGCAATGGTGTTGCAAAGCTGTGCAAGCACAAATTATTTTGCTCAAAATACGTTGACAAATAACCGAATAACTGTAAAGAAAAGCGAGTTTATAAACGGAGATAAAGAAAAGCAAATACAAAGAAAGTATGTTCTTGTAAAAATTGACCAGCTAAATTTTCCAATTTGTATTTTCAAAATAAGCGAAGGTGTGTATTCTGCATTATTTATGCAATGCACTCACAGGGGGTGTGAATTACATGCCGGCGGCGATTATTTAGTATGTCCTTGTCATGGTAGTGAGTTTACCAATAAAGGGATTGTACAAAATGCACCGGCAGAAGAAAATTTAAAAACATTTATAACAACAACAGACGATGAAAATATTTATATTCAACTATAAAAAAATTGTAGCGGTATTTTTTAGCGCCTGTTTCGCCATTTATTGCCATGCACAAAAGGATAGTTCTTTGTTTAAAAGAATAGAAATAGACACATCCAAACAAAAATTAAATATGGATGGTGTATATAACAAGCCTTTTCTAACTATGGGAAAGATGCCTGTTGCTATGGGCGGTTACATGGAGGCAAATACTCAGTATTCGGTTACCCAGGGTATTAGTGCAGATGGATTTGCTTTTCAGTTCCAAAGAGTATCTATGTTTCTTGAATCATCCATTGCGAAAAATATAAAATTCAATTCGGAAATAGAATATGAAAACGGAGGCGAAGATATAGAAGTGGAATATGCTTTTATGGATATGGAGTTTAACCCCCTCTTCAACTTTAGGGGTGGGATAGTTCTAAACCCGATTGGTTCATTTAATGAAAATCATGACGGGCCCAGATGGGATTTTATCGACCGGCCTATTTCATCTACTACCATTATTCCCTCAACTTTGTCTAATGCAGGGTTTGGGTTCTACGGAAAATATTATTATGATAACTGGATATTTGCCTATGAAACATACCTCACCAATGGCTTTGACGATGGCATAGTTTCAAATGCAGATGGCCAGACTTCCCTTGCAGATGGGAATCAAAACCCTGATAAATTTGATAAGAGTAATAGCGGACTTCCTATGTTCACAGGCAAAATTGCAATCCGCCAAAGAAAATACGGCGAGTTCGGCATTTCATATTTAACGGATGTTTATAACGAATGGAAAACAGATGATGGCTTAATAATCGCACCCAAATTAAGTGCAAGTGTTTTTGCGCTTGATTACAGTACATCGTTATTAAATGACCGGCTTTCAATTACGACAGAAGCGGCAAAAGTGTGGGTTCAGCTTCCTCCTAATACTGTTAATACATACGGCTCACAACAGGACGGTGCATTTATTGATATTGTTGGTACGGTAATAAAGCATAAGATGTTTGGTTGGAATAATGCAAAATGGGAAGTGGGTGTGCGCCTTGAGTATGCTAACTATAATATAGGTTCGTTCAGTGAAACCGGTGGTCCTATTTATGACTATATATGGGCAATAGTCCCCGCCATCGCGTTCCGGCCGGTCGGTTCAACGGTTTTACGTTTTAATTATGTGTATTCAGAACAATCAGACGAAGCCGGAGGCAACTTTATACTTGGGAATACGCCTGTAAAAACGGGTACTATGGAGTTTGGAATTTCAACTTACTTCTAAGTATAAATAAACAATTTTTATTAGTAAGCGGTAATTGGATTATGTTAATCTATAGTAAATAAAAAAAGGGTTTCTTTGCAAGATGCAATTTTTCAGAAACATAGATGTAAAAAAGAAGCAAGCGCTTTTGGGCTCTGTTTTTTGTTTTTTGTATTTAGCTTCTTATGGTTTTCCAAAAGATTCAATTCACAAAGACACAAGCAGCAAGTGGAGTTTTCATTTCCAGGTAACTGCTATTGACCAGTACCATGGTACATTTCATGCCCCATATTCCGGAAAGAATAGCTTGCTGGATACAACTGAACAGGATATGTCGGTTACCTCGACTATTTATTTAGGCAGGAGTTTATGGAAATACGCTGCCATTTACGCTAACCCTGAAATATCGGGTGGTAAAGGCTTTAGCGGTACTACCGGTATAGCAGGCTTTCCCAATGGAGAGATATACAGGGTGGGTAACCCTGTTACACAACCCTATGTGGCAAGGTTATTTTTTCAGCAATCGTTTGCCCTTCATGGCGGCCACGATTCGCTGTACGCTGAAGATATGAACCAGGTACAGCAATTATTACCAAGCAAAAGAATTACATTAAATGTCGGCAGATTTTCATTGGCCGATTATTTCGATAATAACCCTTATTCGCACGATGCCCGCAGCCAGTTTATGAATTGGGTGTTGATGGATAATGGCGCATGGGATTATCCGGCTAACACAAGAGGCTATACTTACGGAGCGGTTTTACAACTTATAGAACCGACATGGTATATAGATATTGCCGATGCTATGGAACCACGTGCGGCTAATGGTTCTGATATGGACCCGAATGTTACTAAAACCTTTGGTGTAGCCATTGAAGGCGGGGTTACTTATAAAGTAAAGGCCCGCACAGGCAGTATTAGCCTATTGTTATTTATGAACCAGACCCGGGCACCTTATTACCAGGATGCTATTACGGCCTATGAGAATGGCAATAATAATGCCCTGAATATCGATAACGATACCGTTTATGCCGGAAATAAGAAGTACGGTATCGGGCTTAGCTTTAATCACCCTTTAGGGAAATACATAGGCTTTTTTATACGTGCCGGCTGGAACGACGGACAAACAGGAGATTGGGCCTTTACCGAAGTTGACCAAACCTTAACACCGGGCTTTAACTTTGATGGAGCTATGTGGCACAGGAAGACCGATAACTTCGGCATAGCATACATTATAAATGGCATATCGCAGGAGCATAGAAACTTTGATAACATTGGCGGGTACCAGTTTATTATAGGCGATGGCTCGTTGCAGCACTATGGCAATGAATTGATACTGGAGACCTATTACCAGGCTAAATTCTTTGAACATATGTTCCTGGCTGTAGATTACCAATATGTGCAAAATCCGGCTTACAATATGGATAGAGGGCCTGTAAGCATAGGCTCTGTAAGGGTACACATGGAATTCTAACTAACGTAAGCGCGAGCCAAGAGGCTCGCGCTTACATAGGGGATGATATATTGTTGGAAAGTATTATATAAATTTGCGTATATTAGATGTTATAAATATTAAAAGTATGTCCACACAATCAAATACTACTGACCAGCAAATATTAAATTACCTGGGGTATCTCTCTGAGAAAAAAAAGAAAGCAGTATTATCGGTTGTGAAAACTTTTGCTGAAGAAACCATAACATTATGGGACCTTATGCCTGATGAAGTAAGAAAGGATGTAGATATTAGCATTCTGCAAGCTAAGAAGGGAATCGGCAGGTCGCACGAAGTGGTATGGAAAAAATATGGTAAATGGTTAAAAAAGTAATCTGGACCCCGAATAAGTATAGTATTTATGTAGCCCTGATTTTATTGCTATTTCAATGTCACGCTTTTTCAATAGTGAACGGCGAGATACCCGATTCTAAAATACTTATTGAACAGAACGACTCTTTAATCGCGAGTGATACAGTTGACTGTTTGCATTTGGTTACATATATTGTGAGGAGCAGTAGTTTTAATAATGAGGCTGCAAATAAGAATATTGATAAAAATAAAGAAATTGTCTACATAGATAATATTACCTCGGGGATTATACTAATAAAAGTAGCTTATGATGCCCCTCCAGGTAATGATACTCGGCCAAATAATGGGTCAGAATTTCCTATTGGGTGGCTAAAGCTTGATTTAAATAAAGGTGAACTTCGGGATATAACAAGAGACCCGGATTCTCCCGTTCAACTGAGTTTTGATAAGACAATGCTCACTTTACTTAAAAGAATTTGTATTAAGCAGTAGTGCATACGGGGCCTGTTTAATTACAGAACATGTCCGTCTACTTGGTTATCTTTGTGGTGAAATAAGCCCAAAAATGAAGTTTGAATTAAACTTTAGGAACAATAGAGGTACAGACCAGGAATTATTGGGTGACATGAACAGAGTCGCCAGCAAACTTGGTGTTACCAAACTAGTATCCAGAGAATATGATGAGAACGGCAAGTTTTCATCAAAACAAATAGAAAAGCGATTTGGCAGTTGGAATAAAGCGTTGGTAAAAGCCGGACTGGAAATTACAGTTATGAGCAATATTCCCAAAAAAGAATTATTTGAAAATCTGGAGGAAGTATGGGTAAAACTTGGCAGACAACCTGGTCATCGTGAGATGAAACGACCTCTTTCCAAATATTCAGAACGGGGTTATGTAAATACATTCGGTTCATGGAGAAAGGCGTTGGAAGCCTTCGTTGAGTATATGAATACCGATGTTGAAGAATTACCGGCTATAGAACCCACACCTGAAGCTGTCAAAGAAACAGAGGCTGTATACAAGCATAAAACAAAACGAGAACCCAGTCTGAGGCTTAAAGTGCAGGTATTAATGAGAGACGGCAATAAATGCCGGTTATGCGGAGTTACAGTTACCGGTGATAATATACATTTTGACCATATTAAGCCCTGGTCCAAAGGCGGTGAAACAACTTTGGAAAACCTACAAGTGCTCTGTGAAGAGCATAATCTTGGCAAAGGCGATTTGGAATATACTTAGACCGAATTTTTACAAACCTCGGTAAGCGCGAGCCTCCGGCTCGTGTTAAGCATTAACTTGCATCTTTGCAGGGTTAGAAAACAAACAAAGCACATATCAGGATGATATATTTTTTGAGAAATAGGTTTTATAACAGGCACGAGCGTGGACGCTCGCACCTACGTGGGGTTTTGATTTATTGCTCCTCGTGGTTATTGTTCTCTAATTTCTCAATTGTTTTCTTCGCCGCGGCCAATCGTATTTGCTTATTCTTTTCAACTAAACGCTTCGTGGCCAATTCTTCAAGCCGGTGATGAATAGGCGACAATGCCGCAGCAATACAAACCGAGCCCAGTAACATTAACCAGGGCGTGTGATTTGTTATTTTTTCCACATAAGGCCCCAGGATCAGGTTCAGGAATTCAAAAACTATTAATAATGCAATAACTCCTAAAACTTCAATTATTTTAGGGTTTGTTATTATACTTCGGCTTAGAATTAAGAATAAAATGATGAAAGTAAGAATACAGAATGCCAATAAAACGTATTGAATGTTTTCTTTTTCTTTTTTCTTCTCTTCCGCTTTTTTTGCATCCTCGTCAATAACCCTGAGTTTCTCGCTGAAAGCCATTGACTGAATTTTATTTAAATTATCCTGGTTAAATACAGAGTCCCGCATGGCTAATTCCACTCTAGAAAAAAAGTAAGCGCTATCTGTATTGTGCAGTGTATCATAAATCTGCTGCAGTAGTGCTGCTGCCTTCCCCATTAAATCATTGTTTCTGAATTGACGGCTTCTGTTATAACTCAGCAATGCCTGTTCCTTAGCTTCTTGCAGCTTATTTTGCTTCAAAAGCGAGGCTCCGTAAATATTCCTGTAATCGCAAAGGTCATAGTAATCGTTGGTAGAATCGGCCAGTTCTATAGAGTTTTTAAAATAGGAATTTGATAATGTATAATTCCCTTGTCTTCTGTAAAAATCACCAAGTCCTTCCAGGTCCTCAAGCTTACTATACGTACTCCTGAGGCTCATATTTAGTTCATTCCAGGCTTGCAGATAATGTAACTCCGAATCGGGCTTTTGCACCATTGAATAATATGCTGCCATTGCGGCGCAATACTGTGCCATCATAAAACCATATGAACGGGTTGATTTTCCAGGTAAAACCTCGCCTCCTTTCCGGGCGTAATTCAATACCTCCGCAGAGTTTTTCAAATTGTTATAAAGATTGCTGATATCAAAATAGATAGAGCAAAGCCTCATTTTGTCGTTTGTTTTTTCAGCCAATGGAACTGCCTTTAAAAGAAAATCCAACGCTTTGGGGTAATCTGCCACCCCAATCGAATAATAGGTTCCAATCCAATCATAACTAATGGCCTTTAGTGAATCATTATTAAGTTGGTTGGCTATATTCAGCATTTGCATAACATACGATGAATCAAAACCTCCGGAGCCGGTATTAAAATAATCCTCCTCTATGAGGTTAATCAGATAGAACCTTTTTAAAGAGGAAGAAGTATGCGATAAAACAGATTTTAAACTATCGACGTGTTTGTTTTGTGCAGAACAGCACGAAAAAAATGAAAAAGTAAAAAACGCGAGGGCAATTAGTTTTTTCATGGTGTAAATCAGAATTAAGCTCAAAAATAAAAATAAGTAATTTAGTTACCATCGTTATTATCTTAATGACTTATATGAATTATTCCTGCAAAAGGCGATTATTTTTCTACTTTTGCCAGCCTTAAAGGTTAGCAGAACATGAAACTCGACATACTGGCTTTTGGCGCACACCCCGATGATATAGAACTGTCGTGCGCAGGTACACTTATAAAGGCTGTTAAAGCTGGTAAAAAGGTCGGCATTGTAGACCTTACCGAAGGCCAGTTGGGTACGCGCGGTTCGGCTGAAATACGTTTGAAAGAGGCTGCCAATGCAGCTAAGATAATAGGCGCATCGGTGCGCGATAACCTGGGGATGATGGACGGCTACTTTACCAACGACAAGGAACACCGCATTAAGCTTATACAAAAGATAAGGCAATACAAACCTGAGATAGTTGTAGCTAATGTCCCTCTAGACAGGCACCCCGACCATGGGCGTGCATCACAGATGGTCACCGAAGCTTGCTTTTATTCGGGACTGGTGAAGATAGAGACTGAATGGGAAGGTAAGAAGCAAGAGGCTTTCCGCCCTGCCCGCATATTCTACTACATGCAGCACTTCAGTTACGATTTCAGCTTTGTGGTAGATACCAGCGACGTTATTGAGCAGAAGTATGAAGCTATTAAAGCTTTCAAATCGCAGTTCCACGACCCCAATTCAAAAGAACCTGAGACTGTACTTACCAGCCCGCAATTTATTGAGCACGTTAAACAGCGCGATGCTCAAATGGGTTATGCCATTGGCGTTAAGTATGCCGAAGGGTTCCTGTCTCAACGCAAAATATTCGGAGTAAATAACATTTTTGATATTAAATAATGAAAACAACAGCGCTTACGCCAAAACACATTGCCCTCGGAGCTAAAATGGTTGAATTTGCAGGCTACAATATGCCTGTTTCATATACCGGCCTTAACGATGAACATATTACTGTTCGCAACAACGCAGGAATGTTCGATGTGTCGCACATGGGCGAGTTTTTCCTGAAAGGCCCCAACGCGCTTGACCTTATACAACGTGTTACCAGCAATGATGCCTCGGTGCTTTCTCCGGGCAAGATTCAGTACTCTTGTTTGCCTAACGATAAAGGCGGTATTGTAGATGACTTGCTTGTATATTGCCTCGATAAGGACTACTATATGCTGGTGGTTAATGCCTCAAACATTGAGAAAGACTGGAATTGGGTTAAAGCGCATAACGACAAAGGCGTAGAAATGAAAAACCTGTCCGATGAGTATTCTCTTTTAGCTATACAAGGCCCTAAAGCTACGGCCATACTTGGCAAATTAACCAATGTAGACTTAACCAAGATACCCTATTACAACTTTACCGTCGGCCAGTTTTGCGGAGAGAATGATGTTATAATATCGAACACCGGTTACACCGGCGCCGGAGGTTTTGAAATCTACTGCAAGAACGCTGCCGCCAACAAAATATGGGATGCCATTATGGATGCAGGCAAAGCTGACGGGTTGAAACCCATTGGCCTTGGCGCACGCGATACTTTGCGACTTGAAATGGCTTTCTGTTTGTATGGTAATGATATTGACGATACCACTTCACCCATAGAAGCCGGGCTGGGCTGGATAACCAAGTTTACCAAGAAGTTCACCAATTCAGATGCGTTAGAGGCGCAAAAGCAACATGGCGTTAAGCGCAAACTGGTAGGTTTTAAAATGGTTGACAAAGGCATTCCTCGTCACGGATACGAGATTACGGATGCTGAGGGCAATGTAGTTGGAGTAGTTACCTCA
>Ga0206836_10066_pt1 | contig 29840 bp, 32 predicted proteins | sample Alteio_BWOrgCont_28_FD_152871 | JGI IMG/M metagenome (GOLD analysis project Ga0206836, IMG submission 152871) | Enriched cells from forest soil in Barre Woods Harvard Forest LTER site, Petersham, Massachusetts, United States -... | ecosystem: Environmental > Terrestrial > Soil > Temperate forest >...
AGGACGACAGCTTGGTATAGTTGAGCGTCAGCAGCCCGAGCATGTCGATGACAGTGGAGCGGCGGACCAAGTCCAGAACCAGCGTGGAATAAGCGGGCTCGTTTTGCGCAACAAGACCTTGGGCCTGGAGGCAGAAACGCCCCCGTTGAATCATCGGTGCCGCGAGAGCAAACAAGGCGCCCGTGAGCCCCTTCTGGAGCAATGCACGGCGGGAAAGCACAGGATTTCAGACCGACGGAAGAATCGAGTGTAGCACGTCCCGGCCGGTCCGCAAAAGCAGCGCCGGCTATTGACGATCCCTTGTCAAGGACCAGCGCAAAGCAGTATCCTTTGGGCGGAAATCCGATTGCATGGCGTCCACATCCACCAAGAGCCTGGAACAGGCTCCGGGCTCGCGCGAGGAGCTGCTGCGGAAGCTTCGCGAAAGGATTGTGGGTTTCGCGGCATCTAGAATGCAGAGGGATGCCGCCGAGGACCTGGCGCAGGAAGTGCTGATCCTGCTGCATGAGAAGTACGGGGACCTGGATCGGCTGGAAGACCTTCTCCCGCTTTCGCTCAAAATCGTCCGCTTTAAAATGCTGGCGCATCGCAGGAACGCGCGGAGACATGGGGAATTCACGCAGGTGCCGGCGGACGAAATTCAGATGTCCGACGGACGCACCGACGCACTCACGGCCCTAGAGCAGCAGGAAGCCCGCGAGCGTCTGATAGCGGCCATTTCGAAGCTGGGCGAGCGGTGCCAAAAATTGCTGGCGCTCAAGCTGGACGGGAAAAGCTTCGCGGAGATCCAGGCGGCGCTGGGCGCGGGTTCCATCAATACGCTCTACGCGTGGGACTTTCGTTGCCGACAGCAACTAGCCGAGAGTATGCGGGATCGGGAAAAAGAATGATGACGCAAGAAGAGATCCGCAAACTGCTGGGAGGCTACGCGACGGATAGGCTTACCGCGGACGAGCGCCGGATTTTGTTCGAAGCTGCGCTAGACGATCAGGAACTTTTCAACGCGTTGCAAAATGAAGATGCCCTGCGGGAACTACTGGACGATCCTCTGACGCGCAGCCAGGTGAGGCGGATGCTGGCGGAGCCCGGGCCGAAGCGGCGGCCACATTTCGGTTCGCGACGATGGTGGCTGGGCGTGGCGCTACCGGCCGCGGCTGCCGTGATTCTGATCGCGATCATGAACCGCGCGAATGCGCCCAGGCTAATCGCGCCACCAGTGCAAGTTGCGACAAACGAGATGGCGTCACCACCGAAGCCTGTGGCGCCTGAACCCGCGCCGCCTGAAGCTAAACCTCAAGCGCAAACTAAACTTCGAAAAAAGGAAACTATCAAGGCCAAGACTTTGGCCCGGCCTGCTCCTGCCATGCCGGCGCCCCAGTTAGCAATGGCTCCCAGATTGCCAGCAGCGCAGCCGCCAATTCCAGGCCCGAAGGCCGCGATAGCTCAGGTTCAGTCCACACACGCCGACGTAGCAAGCCTTCGCGTCGCCAGACCCGGGCAAATTCCCGAGGCGGTACGGCAACAGTTCCTGGAGGCGCTGATCTCGCCCAAGGCGCTATACCAGGGGCCACTCGTGAAATACTCCGTCGCGCGTGGCCGTGAGGATGGGAACGCGGTCCGTATTAATGTTTCAACCGCGATGCCAGGCTACCTGGCGCTGTATCGCGTGGATGCTGCCGGAAACGCACAGCGCGTCTATCCCACAACTGACGTGGCGACCGGGGTGCTGCCAAACATCGCCATGCAGATTCCGATCGATCCAGTGAAGGTTGAGGCGGGAGAAAAACTGCGGCTGGTTGTGATTCCTAACAGCGGTGCGTCCGCGGTTGGTCAACTAGGCGCGATAGGCGGATTTGTAAACGGCGCGGGCACCACCTTGGGAACAGGTAATGCACCGTTAGAAGCGCCGCGCGCTCCCCTGGTGGTGGATATACCATTGGCTCCAAACTAGGTGGCAGTTTCCAACCGCTCCAGCAACACAAAGATCCGCCCGGCGGCTTCCGCGTTGCCGCCAAAGCGAAGCTCGTTATAGGCGCTGGTGAAATCCTCCACCAGTAACGAAAGCTCGGGCTCCTGCAACACGCGCGCAAATTCACAGGGCGTTAACCAGGCGGGTTTTTCGATGCCGCGCCGTCGCAGCGCCTTCAGCATGCGTTGATAGAGCAGCGTGGCATCGGACGGATGGCCTTGGCCGCGCTGGACCTTGAGCATGCGCTGCCGCGTGGTCCACCACCGCCATCCATCGCGACGCAGAAATTTCCCGAGGAACGCCAAAGCGATGGCACCGAGCAATATAAATCCCAAATCGCGCAGCCCGCCCCAGGACCGCCCATTCCACCAGCGCGGACTCTCGGTCCAATTCAATCCGATGTGCCGCCCGGATTCGCCCACGCGCGATGCAAGCTGCAGCTGCCGTTCCAGGTTGTAGTTCAAAACCCAGTCCTGCCAAAAAACATCGACGGCGTCGGCGTAGAAGCTCAACCTTGTCCACGGTGACAGCGCGGCGGCATTCGGGTCAGGCGGCGTGGGATCGAAAGTCGTCCAGCCGCGATCCGGCAGCCAAGCCTCCACCCAACTGTGCGCATCGGAAGTCCGGATCAGCTGCGAACCGCTGATGGGGTTGAAGACTCCGCTCTGGAAGCCGGTGATCACACGCGACGGAATTCGAAGCACACGCAGCATCACCGCCATGGCCGAAGCGAAATATTCGCAATGGCCCTTTTTGCGCTGGAACAAGAAGAAAGCCAGCGGATCGTCCGGCTCCACTTTCGGGAGCTCCAGCGTATAGCCATAGGTGCTGCGCAGATAATTCTCCACTCGTACTGCCTGCGCGGCAGGCGATGCTTCAGCACCGACAATGTTCGCCGTCAGTTCGCGAATGCGAGGGTCCAGGCGCGGTAATTGCAGATAAGTGTCGCGAGCGCGGGTTGGGAGAGGCGCTACCAATGCCGGATCGGCCGCGGCCGCCGGTGAATTCAAACGGCTGTAAACCTGGTAGGACACCGTGCGCGAATCGGTAAACTGGGCGCTGTAATTAGCGAAGGGACGCCGGACCACCAGCGTATCGATCCGCAGATATTGCGGCGTACCAGCGAAAAACAAGGCGTCCTGCGCCAGATCGCTGAGGTAAACGGCATAGGAGATGTAACGGCCCTCTCGACGCGGCGATTCGTCTTCCAGGGACAACAATCCAGCGTGATCGGGCTGCAGAATCTGGCCGGCCGCCGGGCGATTAAACCAGGCACGTCCATTGAACTCCGATAGGGCCGCTCCGCGCCACTTCAACGCCAGGGCGCGATCCTCAGGCCGATCCATCTTGACGTGCATCACCGTCACGTTTTCCTGCTTGATTTCGCCAATCTCGCCGAGCGTTACGTGGTTCGAGAAGCCGGCCAAGTGGTAGCGATGCGACACCAGGTGCTGGAAGGCGGCGCGCGCGGTGCGCGGAAGGAAGAAGAACAGGCCGGCGGTGATCAACAGTATGGCGAATGAAACCGACAGAACAACGCCGATCAATCGCCCCGTGACACCGGCTCCGGTGGTCCTGGTGGGCGAGTACCCGCGTTTCCGCGATTGGCGGATCTCGCTGCTGGCAAAGGTGGCCACGCCCAGGACCAGGAAGAGGAGCAGGAAAACGAAAAAGTTGAAGCTGGCCGAGACGATGCAGGCGGCCAGCAACTCAAGGAAGGCGATCACCTTGAGAAGCAGATAATCGCGGTCCGAGTGGCCGGTGAGAATCTTCACCACGGCCACGAAAAATACCAGGTGGATGGCCGCCGGGATAAACGATCGGGAGATGAAGAAATAATCGGCGGCGTAAAAGCCGATGTACGCCAAGGTCAGCAGAGTGACGACAATGGGCGGAAGCTCGAAACGGATAAGCCCGGCGACCATCAACACGCGGGTTACCAGGGCGGCCGCGGTAAGGATGATGGTGGGGGCATCCAGGTAACCGGAGCCGGCCACGGCCAAGAAGCCACTGGCGAGGAGGCCCAGCAACGCCAGCTCAAAGAACCGGTCCACCTGATTCGCGGCAGGTGACACGGCGGGCAGCACGGTGCCAGCGGACCCTTGAGCCATAATCCTATTCTACTTCCGGCCGATTGTTATTATGAGAACTGAAGCTTGGAGGAAGATTGATCCCAACCACAAGCGCGCCTGAGGTGCACGTTCCCGATCCCGCGAAGCGCAAGCTGGCCATTTTCCTGGTGCTGGCCTGCACGCTGCTGGTGGCCATTGGACAGTACTTGATCAAGCTGGGCGCCAATCAGCTGTCCCATGCGGGCCTGGTGGCGACCATGATCGGGATTTTCACCATACCGCAACTGTTTGCCGGTTATTGCCTTTATGGTGTCTTTACCGTGCTATTCGTATATGCACTTCGGCATGGCGAGTTGTCGATTCTGTATCCGCTGATCGCTCTGGGATACGTCTGGGTGACCATCACCGCCGTGGTGGCATTCCATGAATCCATGAATCCGTTCAAAATCGTCGGATTGCTGGTGATTATTCTCGGCGTGGCGGTACTGGGGTTTGGAGGAGGGGCCGGCGCGGAATGACTACTCCAGTCTCTTCGATGGTCCTGATTCTGGTTGGATCGGTAATCGGGTCGGTGGGCGCGATATTTCTGAAGTCGGGCGCTCATGCCGTAAACAAGAATTGGACCAGCATCGCATTCAACTGGCGGCTGGCGTTAGGCATTGGGACCTACCTGGCGTCGTCGGTGCTGTTCGTGAAGGGCATGTCGAACGGCGAACTATCGGTATTGTTTCCGCTGGTGTCGGTGGGGTACGTCTGCACGCTGATCTGGTCGCGGCTGTTCTTCCATGAGGTGATCACGAAGGTGAAGTTGGCGGGAGTGGGGCTGATCCTGGTGGGGATTACCTTCTTGAGCCTCGGTAGCCGCTAGGGCTTTAATCTGCGTTCATCCGTGTTCATCGGCGGCTGAACAAATTGATTTTGGCCACTGATTAACGCAGATGAACGCGGATGTGAAGATATAGGGTCCACTTCATCGTCAGGCGTGGCCGGCGACTAAAGTTTCCGCATTCACCAGATAGCGATGCATGCCTTCGGCGGCTTGGCGGCCTTCGGCGATAGCCCAAACGACCAGCGACTGTCCTCGCCGCAGATCGCCGGCGGCGAAAACGCCAGGGACATTGGTCGAGTAACTCGCGTCCGTGACTACATTGCCGCGTGTATCCAAGACGACGCCGAGTTGTTCCAAGAGCCCTTGTTGTACTGGTCCCGTGAATCCCATGGCGAGCAGCACCAGGTCGGCGTCCATGCTGAATTCAGATCCAGGGATCGGCTCGAACTTGGGCGCAGGGCCAACGCGAATTCCATGCAGCTTGTTCACACGGCCGTTCTCATCGCCGGTGAACGATGCAGTGGCCATGCTCCACTCGCGAACGCCGCCTTCTTCGTGCGAGCTTTCGACGCGCAGTTGCAGCGGCCACAAAGGCCACGGAGTGTGCGGAGCGCGATCGCTTGGCGGCATCGGCATAATCTCGAACTGATGCACGGAAGCCGCCTTTTGCCGATGCGAGGTACCCAGGCAATCGGCGCCGGTATCGCCGCCTCCGATGATGACCACGTGCTTGCCTGTAGCCAGAATCTGACCGGGCACGTCATCTCCTGCGCAGATCTTGTTTTGCTGCGGAAGAAACTCCATCGCAAAGTGGATGCCCTTCAAATCGCGGCCGGGCACCGGTAGATCGCGCGGCTGTTCGGCGCCGCCGGCCAGCAGAATGGCATCGAAATCCTTCTGCAGTTGGGCGCCGCTGATAGTTTGCCCGGCGTTCACCCTGGTCCGGAATTGAACGCCCTCGGAGATCATCTGCTCCAGCCGCCGGTCCAGCACCCATTTTTCCATCTTGAATTCGGGGATTCCGTAGCGGAGCAGGCCGCCGATGCGATCGGCCTTTTCGAAAACCGTTACGCTATGACCGGCTCGATTCAGTTGCTGCGCGGCGGCCAATCCCGCGGGACCGGACCCCACCACCGCGACGCTCTTGCCGGTACGCCGCGCCGGAGGTTCGGGCTGGATCCAGCCTTCTTTAAACGCGTGCTCGATGATGGTTTTCTCGATCACCTTGATGGCGACGGGCGGCTCATTGATGCCCAGCACGCACGCCGCTTCACACGGGGCGGGACAAATGCGGCCGGTGAACTCGGGAAAATTATTAGTCGAATGCAGGACGCGGATGGCCGCGCGCCAGCGGTCCCGATACACCAGATCGTTCCAATCCGGAATGATGTTATTCAGCGGGCAACCGGTATGGCAGAAGGGCACGCCGCAATCCATGCAGCGCGCGCCTTGGGTGCGAACTTTGTCTTCGGGAAAATCCTGATAAACCTCGAACCAATCGTTGATGCGTTGGGCCGGCGGCCTGCGCCCCGGCGTTTCCCGCGTGTATTCGACGAAGCCGGTTACTTTACCCATGCGCGGCCTCCTGCTTCAACGTGGCGCCCTGGGACGCGTGCGAATGAGCGGCTTCGGCTTTGCCAGCTTGATATTTCGGGATGCCGAGAACGCGCTTGTACTCGTGCGGAAACACCTTAACGAACTTGGGCAGCATTTCGCCCCAGTTTTCGAGAATCCATTTGCCGCGCGGGCTACCGGTGGCTTCCACGTGCCTGGTAATCAGGTTCAGCAGCGCCTGCATGTCGGCGGAATCTACCACCGGCTCCAGGTCCACGCTGGCTTGATTGCAGAGGACGCTCGAAAATTCACCGGTCTCATCTAATACGAACGCGACCCCACCGGACATTCCCGCGGCGAAGTTGCGGCCGGCGCGGCCGAGCACGACAACCAGGCCCTTGGTCATGTATTCGACGTCCTGGGCGAGATCCTGGCAGGTGAACGCACCGGTCTGCTGTACACGGATCTGGTTCGCGACAAAAAGATTGCGCTGGGCGCCGCTGCCGACGCCTCCTTCCCCGGCGGCAAATATCCCAATTTGTTTCTCTTCTTCCTGGTGCCGAATCAGGGCCATAGCGTGGAGGAAAATGAGAAAGCGTGCTATCAGATCATTGAGCGCTTGAAGACGCAAAAGGTCAGCGATGAAACGCTACAGCGCATTAAGATCAAGGTTCGGGCTGCGCTGATCCGGCGGCTGGATAGCAACTCCGGCATGGCGGACGCGCTCACTTCCTATTACGCCAACTATGGCGATTGGCGCAAATTGTTCACCAGTATTGATGACACGGGCAAAGTGACAGCCGACGACGTGATGCGCGTGGCGAAAGAGTATCTGTTGGCCGAAACCCGCACCGTGGTTTACACCGTCCAGCCCAAAGCCGCCCCGGCTGCCGAAGGAGCAGGGAAATGAGAAAGCTGATCTTCGCGTTCCTGCTTTGCGCCGCGCTGGTCTGCGCCCAAACCGAAGTGCGGCGCGGCATCGCTCTGCCTTCCTACAAAGATCTGAAGTACCCGCCGCTTCCTGCGCTCAAGATTCCCGATCCCACCGAGATTACGCTCTCGAACGGCATGAAGGTGCTGCTGCTGGAAGATCACGAGTTGCCGCTGGTGAGCGGCGCAGCCTTAATCCACACCGGCAATCTGTTCGATCCGGCCAACAAGAAAGGGCTTGCGGGCCTCACCGGGGAAGTGCTCCGTTCGGGCGGTACCAAAACCCGAACCGGCGATCAGCTGGATCAGGATCTGGAGAATGTGGCTGCGTCCGTTGAAAGCCAGATCGGCGAAAGTAGCGGGACGCTTTCGTTCTCCTGCCTGAAGGAAAACACCGATCAAGTGCTGGCCATGTTCCGCGATCTGCTCACCGCGCCGGAGTTCCGCCAGGACAAAGTGGATCTGGCGAAAACACAGACGCGCAGCGAAATTTCGCGCCGCAACGACGATGCCAGCGGGATTTCGGAACGCGAGTTCACCAACCTCGTTTACGGCCGCAAAACGCCGTACGGCTGGACCATCGAGTATTCCGATATCGACAACATCCAACGACAGGATCTGATCGATTTCTACCATCGTTACTACTTTCCGTCGAATATCACGATGGAGATCATCGGCGATTTTTCAACCGCCGATTTGAAAGCGAAACTCGAGCAGCTCATCGGTGCCTGGAAGTATACTCAACCTGCCGTTCCAGCGTTTCCAAAGGTGGACGACCAGGCTCATCCCGGAGTTTATCTGGCGTCCAAGGACGATACCACCCAGACCTTCTTTCATGTTGGAGAGTTGGGCGGCGAGTTGCGGGACAAAGATTATCCGGCGCTCGAGGTAGCGGCCGATATTCTGGGCGGCGGCTTCTCCAGCCGGCTGTTTCGCAGCGTACGCACGAAACATGGCTGGGCCTACAACATCTCTGCCGACTGGGGCGCTAATTACGATCATCCGGGCACGTTCGTAATTTCGGGCAGCACGCAATCGGCGCACACCGTGGATACGCTGAAAGCGATTGGCGAGGAACTGGAAAAGATTCGCACCACCGAAGTCACCGATGACGAACTGCAGACTGCCAAGGATACCGTTCTGAACGGGTTCGTCTTTAATTTCGACCGTCCCAGCAAAACCATCAACCGCCTGATGACCTACGCATATTACGGTTATCCCAAGGATTTCATCTTCCAGTACCAGAAGGCGATTGCCGCCGTCACCAAGGCAGATGTTCTCCGCGTGGCGCAGCAATATTTTCAACCAAAGAATTTGAGCTACCTAGCGGTGGGTAATCCGAAGGACTTTGGAACGCCGCTGGCCAGCCTGGGCATGAAGGTGGAACCCATCGACCTGACCATTCCCGAACCCAAGCCGGAGGCCGCGCAGGCCGATCCCGCGTCGCTTGCCAAGGGCAAGGCGCTTCTTGCGCGAGTGCAGCAGGCCTTGGGTGGCGCCGATAAACTGGCCGCCGTCAAGGATCTGCAGTATCATGCCAGCCTCGAAGTGTTTACTCCCGGAGCGTCCATGAAGGTGAAGCAAACGAACTCCTTCATCGCTCCCTCCACGGTGCGGCAGGACAACGAGCTTCCGTTCATGAAACAGTCCGTTTATTCGGACGGAACCTCGGGCTGGCTCTCGGGGATGCAAGGCGTGCAGAACCTGACGCCGCCGGTGCTGAAACAAATCCATGGCGAGGCGTTTCGGCAGATTGCGAGCCTGGCGCTCAGTGACCGCGACGCCGATCGCACCGTGAACCTGGCTTCCGATGGATCGCTCGAAATTTCATCGAAGGACGGCGAGCATGTTCTTCTTACGATAGATGAAAAAACCGCGCTACCCGCGAAGCTGGCCTATCAGCAGTCGCCCGCCGAGGGTGGAACCGCGGTGGAAGAAATCTTTTCTGATTGGCGTGACGTCGACGGCCTCCACCTGCCATTCCAATGGTCCGTGATGCAAGGTGGCAAGAAGTTTGCAGCCGTCACGATTCAAGATTACAAGATCAACTCCGGGCTGACCGCGGAGACGCTGGGCCAAAAGCCGGCCAACACGAAGCCAACAATGCTCCCGGCCCCGGCTCCTCAGCGGCCCACTAACAATTAGCCATGAAGTGGTTTTACCTTGCTGCGTTTGTAGCCCTGTCTTTACGCGCCGAAACTCCCGAGCAGCGCGGCAAGCGCGTCGTCAACGAGTGTCTTCAAGCTTTGGGCGGCGATAACTATCTGAACATGCACAATCGCGTGGAGACTGGCCGCGTGTACTCTTTCTATCGCGACAGCCTCACTGGCTTGAGTATCGCGACCATCTATACGCGCTATGATTCCGGAGTCACCGACACGGCCCACAACCTGGCCCAGCACGAGCGCGACAACTACGACAAGAAGCAGGACTATGGCGCGCTCTTCACCGACAAGGAAGCTTGGGACGTCACCTATCGCGGGGCCCGGCCTCTGCCGGCGGACCGCTTCGCGCGCTACAAGGACACCACCCTACGCGACATTTTTTACATCATCCACGTGCGGCTGCAGGAACCGGGCTGGGTGATCGAGTCCAAAGGCTCCGATGTCATCGAGAACCGCCCGGTTGAGATCGTCGATTTAACCGACGCCGACAACATCACCACCACCGTTTACTTCGATCAGATTACCAAGTTTCCCGTTCGGCAGGTCTTCTTCCGCCGCGACGCGGTGACCAAGGACAAGAACGAAGAGGTCACGCATTTTACCAAGTACCGCGATGCCGGTGACGGCGTCCAGTGGCCCTTTGCCGTGGAGCGTGATCGCAATGGCGAAAAGATTTACGAGATTTTCTCTACTTCGGTGGAGGTCAACGACAAGAAAGTAGCGGACAATTTGTTCCTGCTGCCTTCCACCATCAAGTTGCTGAAACCGGAGTAGTAGCCGCGTCCGGCCTGCTGGACGCCATGCCGGAAGCTGCCGGCCCGATGGGGAATTCCATGGTCACCAGCAAGCCTGGATGCGCATTCTGAGCGGTGAGTTTTCCCTTGTGCAATTGAACCGAGCGCCGTGCTATTGCCAGCCCCAGGCCCAGCCCGCCGCTCGCGCGATTGCGGTCCGAATCCACGCGGTAGAACGGATCGAAGATTCTGCTCAGCGCTTCCTCGGGAACACCCGGCCCGTAATCGCGGACGGCGACCACCGCCGTATCGTAGAATTTCGCCAGTTCGATGTCCACGGCGGTCCCGCGCGGTGCATAGCGCATCGCGTTACGGATCACGTTTTCAACCGCTCGCCGGATCAACTCCTCGTCGCCTGCCACCACGGCCGACACGGGAGCCTTCAATAGCAGAGTGCAATCCTTGGCCTTGGCTTCCAGCAGCGAATCGTAAACCAGATCGGCCAGCAGTTCATCCAGATGAACGGAGTCTGTCTTCTGCATGGATGGGTCCGATTCTACACGCGTCACCTGCAGCAGTTCGCCCACCAGTTCATTCAACCGGTCGGCCTCCTTCTGGATGCGATCCAGCATGTGCTCGCGGTCCTCACCGCTCCGCGCCAGCTCCACCGCGACACCCAACCGCGCCAGCGGGCTGCGCAGTTCGTGCGAGATATCCAGCAGCAAACGCCGCTCCGCTGCCAGCAGCGTCTGGATGCGCCCGGCCATTTGATTGAAGCTCCGCGCCAGTTCGCCCAGCTCATCCTTGCGATTCGCCGGCGCGCGAGCCGAGAAATCGCCGCGCCCGAAACAATCCACTACCGAGCGCAAACGACGCACCGGAGAAGTGAGATGGTAGGCGAAGGCGTAACACAGCAGCACCACCAGCCCGATGATCCAAAGATGTTGCGGCTGAAGGAAGAAGAAGTTTAGACCGCGCTGTTGATTGATCAGAAACAGACGGTATTGGCGAGTGGAGTCCTGACGGGCGATAATCGGTGGCCTTCCTCCGAAAGGAAAGGGCACACGCCAGCGGCTGCGCGCCTTAGGCAGATTCATCAGTTCGGGATGCGCCTTGCCCGTCAGCAGGTCCGTGCCCTTGGCATCGGTGAACATCACTCGAAATTGCGTGATTTGCTGGAATTTTGCCAGGGCCGCGGCTAGAGCGTCCCGGCCCCCGGTCTCGTAGGCGCGCCTGGCTTGTTCCGTCTGCACGCTCAGGAGCAGGCCCAGCGGCCCGCGCCCCTCCGTGGATCCAAAGGTGGCCGCGGTAGTGATAATGATGCCGGCGATGGCAACCGCCGTTGTCGCCAGGAACCACAGCAGCGTTTTCGCGAAGAGAGATCTCATCACCTTCATCTCGCTACCTATTTAACTCCCCTGGCCGGCCACCGCGTCTTCCGGGCTTTGGCAGAACTGATAGCCCACGCCGCGAATGGTTTTGATCACTGGCCGGCTGGTCTCTAGCTTGCGGCGCAGATGGCTCACGTGCATGTCGATGGACCGGTCAAACGGCGTGGCTTTGCGGTTATACAGGCTCTCCATCAAACCGTCCCGCGAGACCACCCGGCCGGCATTCCGCATCAGTTGTTCCAGGATATCGAATTCGAGAGTGGTCACTTCCACGGGCTTCCCGTCGCTGATTACTTCCCGGGTGCCGGGATCCAGCACCACGCCGTTGATCTCCACCTTGCCGCGGTTGACGCGCGCTTCGGTGCGCCGCAGAATGGCCTTGACCCGGGCCGCCAGTTCCCGCGGGTTAAAGGGCTTGGGCAGATAATCGTCGGCTCCCAGTTCCAGGCCGACAATGCGATCCACGTCTTCGCCGCGCGCGGTCAGCATTAGCACCGGGACGCGGCTGGTGAGGCGCAGCCGCTTGAGGATTTCAAAACCGTCCAAACCGGGAAGCATGACATCCAGAACAATCAGGTCATGTCCGCCTTGCTGTGCCGCCTCCAGCGCCGCGTGCCCTTCGTGAACGCATTGCACCGTGAAGCTCTCGCGCTCCAGGAATTCTTTCAGCAGGGAGCAAAGCTCCGCGTCATCGTCGATGATTAACAGACTCATCCAACTTTATGTTAGCGCAGGGGAGCCTAACTGCCGCGATCGCCTGGCGTCTTTCACGGCAGCCAAACGGCGCACTCGCAACGCTCCTAGAACCGCCTACTTTGCCTTCGAGGAAGACCTTTGTTTCAAATAGCGGATCCCAAGACAAATCAGAGTGACCAGCGGAACCAGCGACTCTACCTGAGGAGGACCAGTTTCCGAGGATGTATAGATTGGCATGTTGGTCGGCTGAGAAGTAACGGCCTGGGTGTGACCCGGCAAATGCTTTTCCAGATCCTCAATGAGGTCCATCGTCTTCTTAGCCGCTTGGATCGGAGTGATTATTCCATTTCGTTGGAGTAAATCTTTCACTTGGTCCGCCAGATTCTGCGCCTCCGCGATGGCTTCCGCCACTTCGCGAGTCCTTTGTTCGACAGACTGTGTCGCAGACCAGCGCTGATCTAGTGGTACCTTTCTTAGGTTGCCGTGCTGGACGCGCGCCAAATTTTCGCTGTTAATTAAGTCGCGCAGGATCAACTGAAGCTGAAGGCCAATGTTCTCCAACTGTGCAGTTTGCCGATCGGCCTTCTCGTCGCTATCCGGGCGCCCACTGGAAAAGACCGGCATCTGAATTAAGGCGGTCCGGAATGCCATCAACTGCCTCCGCATCGCAACCAAATTCGCCATGGCTGGTTTCTCCGTTGGCTAGGCGGATCAGATTCCGCCTGTTTACCACTTTACCGGCTTCCCAACCGCAAGCGGCCAAACCTGCGTCTGCGGAAAATCCTTCAACTCGCGCGCCAGCCCTTCCGGATTCCCAGTGAGGGCAGGAAAAGTTCCGAAATGCATCGGGATCACTTTCTTGACGTTCAGCAAACGGCAGGCCAGCGCCGCTTCGCGCGGACCCATGGTATAGAAATCGCCGATCGGCAGGAACGCCAGCTCGGGTTTGTACAGCTGTTCCAGAAGCTGCATGTCGGAGAAAACAGCGGTGTCTCCAGCGAAATAAATGGCGCGGCCGTCGGGAAGATGCAGCACGTATCCCGCCGCCTCGCCGCCATACAGGATCTGGTCGCCATCCTGGATGCCGCAGCTGTGGATCGCATGCGTCATGGTCACTTTGAGCGGACCCACTTCCTGCGTCCCGCCTTTGTTCATTCCGCTGCAATTTTCCACGCCTTTGGAAGTTAGCCACCCGCAAGTTTCGAAGATCGCCACCACCTTCTTTGGCTTGAACTCCCTAGCCAATGGGATGGCGTCGTGAATGTGATCGAAATGAGCGTGCGAAATCAGAATGGCATCCACGCGATCGATGCGGTGCCCCGCCGGATACATCGGATTACCGTCGATCCACGGATCCATCAGAATTACTTCGCCCGATTCCAAACGAAATTGAACGGTCGCGTGACCCAGCCACGTGATCTCAATCATTGCCTATAAACCCTTCACCACTGGAGGTCCTATCGGGATCTGGATTCCATCGCCGTACTTCGCCACGCCGGGGATGGTGACCGGCAAGTGGCCGGTAATCGCGATTTCGCCGAAGAGCGCCTTCGCCAGAGCCGTTTCGGAAGTCGGCGTCGGGCTGTAAGTAGTAAGGTACACGCTCACGTTCGGGAAATTGCGCACCAGATATGGATTGCCCAGCGCTACCAGCATCACCGGGGCCTTGCCTGCGATCAACCCATTCAGAAAATCCGGATAACCACCCGCCAGAGCGACATTGCCGCGATACGCGGCCACGGTCACGTACGCCGCCGCAACAATCTCGGTGCAGTTCGACATCTTCTGGCTTACCTGCTCCAGATCGTCTTTGCTCATCGCGGGATCCAGAATCGTCGTCGTCACGCCGGGCGCACGCTTCTTCACTTCGTCGATCAAATGAATCCCCTGCTGGCTGCGCCGTCCTTCCGTGAGAGCGATCAGGCAGGTGCTTTCCGGATGACGAATCGGCAGCGAGTCCTTGGTATCCTTCACCACCGTTACCGCGCGGTCCGCTACTTCCTGTGCGCGCTCTCCGGACTCGGGCGAATCTACCACGTCAGCGATCGTTTCCAGATCCACCAGTTTCTTGCTCCGCAGGCCGAGCCGAAGCTTGGCCGCCAGCACTCGATTGACGCTGTCATCCAGCCGCTTGCGGCTGATTCTGCCCTTCTCCACCGCCGCCATTACGCCGCGGATCGCTTCCTCGGGACGCTTCGGCATGAGCAGCACGTCCGCGCCCGCTTCGATGGCCCGCACGGAAGCTTCCCCTGAATCGAACATGGCCGACAGCCCCTGCATGTCCATGGCGTCGGTCACCACCAGCCCATGAAAGCCCAATTCCTCGCGAAGAACGCCCGTGATGATTTTGCTCGACACCGTGGCCGGCAGGTTGTCCGGCTCGAGCGCCGGTACGTTCAGGTGCGCGGTCATCACCGCATCCACGCCGGCCGCGATCGCGCTGCGGAAGGGCGTCAATTCCACCGCCTCCATTCGATCGCGACTCGCGTCCAGCCGCGGCAGCTCCAGATGGCTGTCTTCAGTCGTATCGCCGTGTCCGGGAAAATGCTTGGCCGTTACCAGCACAGGATTCTTGCGATCCGAATGCGCGCCGTTGACGTACGCTTCCACGAACTGCCCCACTTGCTCCGGATTCTCGCCGAACGAGCGGATATTGATGATGGGATTGTCCGGGTTGTTGTTGACGTCGGCCACCGGCGCGAACAGCCAGTTGACGCCCATGGCGCGCGCATCGCGAGCGGTGTCGGCGCCTTCCTCGGTGACGGCCGCCAGATCCTGCGCTGCGGCGAACGCCATGCTGTAAGGCCATGCCGTGGTCGAATTCACGCGCATCGAAGCGCCTCGCTCAAAATCGGCCGCGACGAAAAGCGGAGTTCTCGCCAGTTTCTGCAATCGGTTCAGCAAGGCAGCCATGGCGTATGGCTCCGCGTTCCGGATGCCGCCGTTGAGCGAGTGGCCCGTCACAATGACGCCACCCACGTGCAGATCGCGAATCAGGTGCTGATATTTTCGAAACTCCGCCGAACGCGTGTTGGCGGGCTCGCCATAAATGGGAACGATGATGAGCTGCGCCACCTTGTCGTGCAACGTCATCGAGTGCGACCACTGCCGGGCGGGCCCACTGGTCTTATCGGAAGTTTTTTTCGCGGGCTTGGCACGCGTTGCCGCGCTCAAAACTGAAAAGGAAAGCGGAATCGCGAGCACCAGGGCGATCCACGCGCGTAGCAGCATCTGCTTTTACTTTACCGCACGTGGGGCGGTCCGCCAGGACCGCGGCCGACGCCCACGTCGGCGTCCGGATCTAACGGTTTTAGGGGAGCCGGATCAGTGGATACGGCGCGGACGATAGCGTCCCCACAAGCCCATTTCGACAGCAGACCCCGTCAACGAGCTTTGCGCTTATCGATTTTAGGATTGGTTTGCGAAGCCGCGCTCTTCTTCACCGGTTGCTGCTGCTTGCGCAAGAGGCGATTCACAGCTCGAATCAATTGCGGCACTTCGTTGTTGCTCTTCTGCAAAACAATGTCGGCGCCGGTGCTGGCCTCATCCAGGCCCAGCGTGTCTGTGAACCCCGAAATCAAGATCACCGATGTTGCCGGATGTAGCTTTCTCAAGCGGACGATCAGTTCCACGCCGTTCATCTTTGGCATCTTGTAATCGGTGACGACAACATCGAAGCTGCGCTTGCCGCACAACTCAAGCGCTTCGGCCGCCGTGCCGGATGTTTGCACCTGGTGCCCCAACTCCTCCAGCACGCTGCGCCGCGCCGCTAATCCCAAAGAGTTGTCGTCGACTAAGAGAATCCGCCCGCACGGATTCTGAGGAGATGAGTTTGCCATCGAAAGGACCCATCGAACTTAACAGAGCTGTAATCGCACTGTCAATGAATTTCTATCAGCTTGCAAAGTCGAAAGATCGAGAGCTTGACTTGAGATGAGCGAACGGTATGGGGCTGATTGCGCCTCGCGCACAATCGAAAACTATTCCACTGCGCGCGGCGCGGTGTATCCGGATTTCGCAATCACGTCGTACTTCACGGGCTTTCCGCCCTCCATGATGCGTAGCGCGGCGCCGGTTTGAGGATCCACTAACTCCACTTTGATCTTGCGGAATTGTCCGTCCTTGGTCTGATTGGAGGGCACGTAGGTGATGGAGTACTGATTTCGCAGCGCTGTGTTCACGCTTTGAAAGATGTTGGGAAACTCTCCGAAGAAGCGCGGGAAGTAGGCCTGGCCGCCACTCTCCTTCGCGAAAGTTTTCATCTCGTTGTCGGCTTGCAGGAAATCCAGTTGCTGGATTGAGCTCATGTATTGCTCGGCCATGATCCGCATGGCTTGCAGCATGCTAACCGCATAAATAGGCACGCCCGCCTCTTGCACCGCTTTTCTGGCTTTGTCGTAGGTCAGTTTGCTGAATGTATCGCGGCCGGAGGCAATCAGCAGAATCGCTTTGCGTCCTTCAATGTTGCTCATGCGCTGCGCCGTATCGGCCAGGGCGTCGAACAGGTTCGCTTCCGAGAATCCCGGAATGCGTAGCCGTTGCATCGCTTCTTGCACTTTCCCGCGGTCCGTTGTGAAGTCGCACAGAATCTCTGTCCGCAGATCGTAAGCGATGACGGCCACATAGTCCTGCGGCTGGAGTGTTTGGACGAAGCCGTAAGAGGCTACCAGCGTCTCATACCAGCCTTGCGAATAATATTGCTGGAACAGATTGCTGAACTCGATCACCATCGCGACAGTCATCGGCGCCTCGCCGTTCATGTTGAAGCTCGAGATCTTTTGCGGAACGTTGTCTTCCAGCACCCGAAAATTGGTTTTGGGAATGTTTGGTAGGAAATGGCCCTTGTTGTCCAGCACCGCCACGTCTAACTCCACCGTGTTGACATCGCTGCTGAAGGTCGGCGCGTCCGCGGGGATCTCCTTGCCCTTCCGGTTGAACTTGGACGGGATCTTCGGCTCGTCGGGAGGGTTGTCAGAATCGGCCGGATGGGCCGAATTCGAGTTGACGGAGTTACCTTGCCCAACGGAGGGGTTGTCGTCGGCGGAGTTATTGGAGTCGGTGGAGGTGGCCGGGCTAGTACCCGTGTCGCCGGATGTGTCCGCGGGAGGATTCTTCTTTCTCGGTTTGGCGACGGTTTCCGACGAGTCCGATTCCGGTCCTTGTTGTGCCAGGGCGGCGTGGAACGAAATCGCGCCGAGTGCGACTACAGCAATGGCAGCGAGTCCGGCTTTGAAGTATTTCATACAATCACCGCTGACGGCACTATGCGCCGTCCCTCGCACTTATTTTAAACCTTTAACGGACCGCTTCGGTCTCTAGTGGACTTTCGGGCCGCCGCCCGACCCTGTCTTGCGCAGGTAGACTTGAAACTTCTTCTTGGCGCGCTGTAGCTTCCAGTCCCGATACTGCCTTCGCATCGGAGCCACGGGATCGAATTGCATGTTTGGCGTCTTCAGGTAAAGATAACCGAATAACAATCCGCCCAGGTGGGCAAAATTACTCACTCCGCTATTGACGCCGAACGAGCTCAGGAATGCCACGGCGCCCACGATCATCACGAAATACTTCACCTTGATCGGAATGAGGAATCCAAACAGAATATCGCGATCCGGGAACATCATCGCGTAAACAATCAGGATGCCAAAAATAGCGCCCGAGCTTCCAATGGTAGCTACAGACGGGTTGCCCCACGGCAAAACGTAGTTGGCGATCACTACGCAGATGCCCGCGCCCACGGCGCAGAAAAAGTAGAACTGCACGAAGCGGCGCGTTCCCCAAATCCGTTCAATGTCGGCGCCGAACATCCAGAGCGCCAGCATGTTCCAGATAATGTGGCCGAAACCACCGTGCAGAAAGGCGTAGGTGGCGAGTTGCCAGACGGAGAAATACTTGACGACGTCAATGGGCGTGAGCGCCAGGTAACTGAGCGGCCGGTCCAAACGGGCCAACTGAGCAAAGAAGCCAATTACAAAGATGGCGACGTTACTGATCAGAAGCCATTTGACGCCCTTCGGAAAACCGGGTATATAGAATGCGCCAATGGACCGCGTTCTGCTGCGGAAGGACATGAACCGGGACCCGCCTAAAACTCAGAATATCAGAATAGAGGTTAGTTTTCCTCAGAAAACTTGGCGGTTCGTGAGCCCCAGGCAATTAGCGTGGACGAAAGCATCTTCAGACCGATGGATAGCGCGATCCATACCTGCCAGTGGGAGAAGAAACCATCGGTCAGCAGGAACGCACCGGCCCAACCCAGGTCCGCACACACGCGCCACAATCCCAAAGCAAAAGCCACCAGGGCAGCAGGTGTCAAAAGAGCGACCAGAATGTTCGCCAGTTGACGGCTGAAGGTCATAAGACTAATTACAAATGCACCCTCAAACCAAAACTGCGACTTGATTGTGCTCTCCGAACTGGTTGCAGCAGCACCGCTTCTAGCCCGCGCTACCGCGGGTTGCGGCGTCAGTACAATTTTGAGAACTGGCATGTGCGTCCGAACCTCTACTTCCACTGGATGCACGACACCCTCCAAAGTTTCGGGAATTCAAATCGCGTCCGTGCGGTGTGAGTTGATCTCGGGTTAGCGGGTTATTTCGATTCGATGAGAAACCAACTTGCGCGCGGACGATGCACCAGGTGTGGCAGGCTGCCACACAGTACTAAGAGTTCAATAACGGGAGTCAGCTAGCTTGCGCTCGGGCTCGTCTACCGATTCCTGAAGCGTCTCCGGTTTTCCATAGCGGTTCAGAAGAGTGGCGCAGAACTGAAGCGAAGCCGAAAGCGTAAGCCAAATTTGCCAATGGGAGAAGAGACCATTGACGATTGGAAACTGCCCGGTGGCGTTCATATCTGCTGCCAGCCGCCAAAACGCCAGCGCGCATGCCATCACTGCCGCTGGAGTCAACAACGATGCCATCGCAAGAGCGACGTGTTTGTTCTTGCGCCGCTTTTGCCGCACCTTGGTTCCGGAACCCAGTCGTATCCTGACAACCATTCAGTTAGAATCTCAGTTTACCAATTCCCACGCACTACATATCGTCACGCTCAACCCACCACGTTATGCAAATTCTGAATACGGCTCTCATCGGTACCGGCTTCATGGGAAAAGTTCACGCGGAGAACCTGCGCCGTCTGGGTAATGTCGAAATTACGGCGGTGGCCGGATCCAGCGCAGGGCGGGCGCACGAGTTTGGTAACAGCATTGGAGTCAGCCGCACCACCGGAAATTATCAGGAGTTGCTCGAAGATTCCACCATCCACGCGGTGCATGTTCTGACGCCCAACGCGCTCCATTATCCAATCTGCCGCGCTGCGCTGAAAGCCGGGAAACACGTTCTGTGTGAGAAACCGTTCACGGTTTCACTCGAACAAGCGCGCGAACTGGTGGACCTCGCCGCCGAAACTGGACTCGCGAATTGTATTCAGCACAATCTCCGTTACTACCCTTTGGTCCAGCAGATTCGCCGGATGATCGAAGCGGGCGATTTGGGCGACGTGCTGATCGTGCAGGGCACTTACTCGCAGGACTGGTTGCTGTTCGATACCGATTGGAACTGGCGGGTTGATTCGCACGAAAACGGCGCCCTGCGCGCCATGGGCGACATCGGTTCGCACTGGATGGACATGCTCCAGCACGTCACCGGATTGCGAATCTCGGAATTATGTGCCGATCTCGCGACCTTTCATCGCACGCGGCGCAAGCCCAAAGGATCGGTGGAAACCTTTGCGGGCAAAAAGCTCGACCCGGGCGATTACGAAACTGTTCCTATTCACACGGACGATTTCGGCTCTGTTCTTCTACGCCTGGGGGATCGCGCGCGCGGCGCATTCACAGTCAGCCAGATGTCCGCCGGCCGCAAGAATATGTTCACCATCGATATTTACGGGACCAAGTCGGGCGTTTCGTGGAACCAGGAGCGCCCCGACGAATTGTGGATCGGCCAGCGCAACCGCCCCAACCAGATTGTCGTCAAGGATCCGGCTCTGCTCTACCCAAAGGCAGCCGCTTTCGCCGATCTCCCCGGTGGCCACGGCGAAGGCTACGACGACACCCACAAGCAGGTGTTCAAGCGCTTCTACACGCGCGTAGCGGACCCATCGGCGCTGGTGGATTATCCAACCTTTGAAGACGGGCTCTTAGGGATGCATTTATTGGAAAAGGTCGCGGAAAGCTCGAAGAAGCGCACCTGGGTTAACGTTTAAGGCCGGTGCTAAACTACCATCAGGTAGCGTCGTGGCCTCGAGTCCGATCACCAAAGTAACCGCGAAAGAATATTTGGCCCTGAATCGCGCGTCCGAATTCCGTAGCGAGTTCTTCGATGGCGAGATTATCGCAATGTCGGGTGGAAGCGCGCGTCATTCCGTTCTCCACGTCAACCTCGCCGGCGAAGTTCGTGACGCGCTTCGCGGCACACCGTGCAGCGCTTACAATTCTGAGCTCCGTGTGCGGGTTTCCCCTCGCATGTACACATACCCGGACTTCACGACTGTATGTGGGAAGTCAGTGTTCGCCGATGAACGCCAGGACATTCTCCTGAATCCGACAGTCATCTTCGAAGTTCTTTCGCCTTCAACCGAATATTTCGATCGCGGCGTGAAATTTCAACGCTACCGTGAAATCGATTCGTTGACCGACTATATCCTCGTCGATCAGGATCAAACTCGTATTGAACAGTTCACGCGTGGAGACGCCGGCACATGGACCCTGTACGATTATCAACGCGCAGATGAAGCTCTGCTGATCCCGTCGATCGGAGTCTCATTGCCGCTGGCCGGTATCTACGAGGGAATCGAGTTCCCGTCAGAATAAAAACTTCTCCGCTCCCCGCCACATCTCGTCCAGCACGTTCACCAGATCATGATCGGAATCCACTAGCCGCAGATCTGCGTTGGGGTGCGTCGCGGCGAACTTCACTGCATACCCGGGCAGCACGATCGTGTCCTGCCGTCCCTGAAAAATGAGCGCCGGTTGCTTAAAATCCGGATACGGCTCGTATTGCTGCGCGTCCTCGATCAGCTGATAGCCCAGCTCCGCGACGCGGTTCTCGCTGTAGTGAAACACTTCCAGCGTGTTGGTGCGCTTCCATTGCTCCATGGCTGCCTCACCCAGCGTTTCCGGCCAGCGCGAAGCGAACGAAAAGGCAGGTGCCAGCAGCACCAGTTTTTGCACCTCCGAGTGCCGCGCGGCGTATAAAGCCGCCAGATATCCGCCCATGCTGGAACCGATCAGCGAGACGTGCTGATCGCGGCAAACCCGTTCCATAACCTTTAATTGACCGGTGAGCGTCAGGTTCCGGAAATTGCCTTCCGCCAGGTCCGGGATCTCCAGGGCGATGCCCAGCTCGCCGAAGCGCTCTTCAAAGAAACGCGCCTTACGCGAACTGGGGCTGCTCGCAAATCCATGCAGGTAGATGAATCTGCTCATAAGCCGGCGAAAGCCACCGCCGATCCTTCCGTCAGGATTCGCCGCAGGTAATCGATCTGGCCCAAATGATAATTCAAATGCCCATGCAGGTGCACCAGGAAATCCTGCGCCGAAACAGCGGTCTCAAGCACTCGCTCCGGATAAGCGGTCGCAAGTTCACTATCCGATAGCCCACCCACCACCTTGGCCACCAGCTCTTTTACCTGCTCCATTCGCTGCATCAGGACCTCCCGCGATAGCCCGTTCAGCACGAACTCCTGATCCCGGGCGCGGCTATAACCCACCTGCCCCAATTGCCGCCCGATGAACTCCCTCAGATTTCCTTCCAGATGCAGCACCAGGTTTCCCGCCGAATTCTTGACTCCCGGTGCGCGCTCCCAAAGGGTCTCATCGTTTGGAAAGGCCTGCAATTCCTGGATCAGCCGGGTAAGATCGCGAGAGAACAGCGCCGCAATTCCTAAAGCCATGGGCATGGTTCAGTATGGAACAATCGTGGCGTACGCTTCAGCGTGCCGCCTTCCCACTCCTTGGGCGCCTGCTCTCTCCAGCCGCCTGTATACTGGCATCCGGCGCCGACTGGGCTACAATTGGTTTGACAAGAAACAGGGTTTCTTGATCTAGTCATAAGCGGAGTTATCGGAGCGTACCCGAGCCCCTCATCTGAAACAGTTGCGGCAGGAGCAGTTGCGGCTAGCCGCTATCATCGCTAGAATCAATGAGTTTGTAGCTATCTTTTTGCAAGGCATCGTGGGGAGGATTCATGTCGGTTGAACAAAGAGTGAAGCAGATCATCGTCGAGCAGTTGGGCGTGGATGAAGGTCAGGTGGACAACAGCGCCTCGTTCGTCGACGATCTTGGCGCAGATTCGCTCGACATCGTGGAATTGGTGATGGCATTTGAAGAGGCTTTCGATATTGACATTCCCGACGAAGACGCCGAGAAAATCGCAACGGTAAAAGACGCCATCGATTACATCGAGAACAAAAAGAAGAAGTAAGCCGCCGGGAGCTATTGTTGTCGCGCAGAGTAGTAGTCACAGGAGTGGGGTTGCTAACCCCGCTAGGCATTGGCACCGACGAAAGCTGGCAAGCCATTCGCGAAGGCCGCAACGGCATCTCGCGGATCGAACAGTTCGACGCTACTGCGTTTAACTGCCGCATCGCCGGGGAGGTGAAGAACTTCGACCCCGCCCGGTACATCGAACGCAAAGAGATCAAAAAAATGGGCCGCTTTATCCAGTTCGGAATCGCGGCGTCTGAGTTCGCGATGGCTCAGTCCGGGCTCAAGGTAGACGCGCAGAACGCCGAACGGGTAGGCGTAGTCATCGGCAGCGGCATTGGCGGATTCGAAGTCATCGAGCGCGAGCACCGCACGCTGCTCGAAAAAGGTCCCAGCCGCATCTCGCCGTTTTTCATTCCCGCCACCATCGTCAACCTGGCCGCCGGCAACGTGTCCATTCGCACCGGAGCCAAGGGGCCAAATTCAGCCAGCGCCACGGCCTGCACCACTAGCGCGCATTCCATTGGCGATTCATTCAAGATCATCCAGCGCGATGACGCCGACGTGATGATTTGCGGCGGAGCGGAAGCGTGCATCACGCCCATGGGCATCGGTGGATTTGCCGCCATGCGCGCTCTTTCGCAGCGCAACAATGAACCGGAGAAAGCCTCGCGTCCCTGGGACGCCGAGCGCGATGGATTCGTGGTGGGTGAGGGCGCGGGCATTCTGATCCTTGAGGAACTTGAATTTGCCCAGCGGCGCGGAGCCAACATCCTGGCCGAGATCGTCGGTTATGGCATGAGTGGCGACGCCTATCACATCACCAGTCCGTCGGAAGATGGCGACGGCGCGTTCCGCGTGATGCGCCTGGCCATTAAAGATGCGGGCATTGAGCCCGAAAAGATCGATTATGTGAATGCGCACGGCACCTCCACCGAAGTGGGGGACCGCATCGAGACCACCGCGCTGAAGCGCGTCTTTTGCGATCACGCCTACAAGCTGGCCGTCAGCTCCACCAAATCGATGACCGGCCATCTACTCGGCGGGGCGGGCGGTCTCGAAGCAGGCATTACGGTGCTCGCTCTGCGCGATCAGATCGCGCCTCCCACCGTGAACCTGGATGCTCCCGGCGTCGGGTGCGACCTGGACTACATCCCGCACAAAGCCCGTCCCATGAAGATCTACTACGCGTTGTCGAACTCCTTCGGATTCGGCGGCACCAACGGCTGCCTGATCTTCAAGCGATTCACCGGCTGATCCGCCCTCCATGAAAATCCTGGTCTCCATCAAGCAAGTCCCATCGCGCGACTCCCAGCTCCGCATCGACGCCACCGGCCGTTGGATTCAGGAGAACGATCTCACCTTCGAGATCAACGAGCCCGATGCTTTCGCGCTAGAAGAAGCACTGCGGCTGAAGGAAAAGCACGGCGGCGAAGTAGTGGCCCTTTGCGCCGGACCAGCGCGCGCGTCGCAGACTATTCGTGAGGCGCTGGCCAAGGGCGCCGACCGCGCCATTCACATCGAAGAAGAAAATCTCTCGTCCTTCGACACGCTAGGCGTGGCCAAGCTGCTGGCCAAAGCCGCAGATGCCGAAAAGCCCGACTTGATCCTCACTGGCTTACAATCCGACGACTTGGGCTACGGCCAAACCGGTGTCGTGATGGCCGAATTGCTGGGGCTCCCGCACGGCACTATCATCATGGCAGTTGAGAAAATCGACAGCGGCATTCGCGTCAAGCGCGAGCTCGAAGACGGCTGGTTTCAAAACGTCGAGATGCCCTTGCCTGCGGTCCTCACTATTCAATCCGGCATCAACAAGCTGCGCTACGCGACGCTGATGGGAATCAAAAAGGCCAAGAGCAAAGAAGTAAAGCGCCTAACGACGGCTGAATTAGGCGTACCCGCATCGCCAACAGCGTCTATCGAGCGAGTGTATCTACCGCAGCGCACAAAACAGACGCAGTTGATCGAAGGCAGCCCCAAGGAAGCCGCGGCGAAACTGGTGGAGAAGCTTAGATTTGAGGCCAGAGTAATATGAGTGGTGTCCTCGTCGTCATGCAGCGCAGCGGTGCTGACTGGCATCGTATGTCCTGGGAGACGCTCGCCGCCGGGCAGCAACTCGCGGCGCAAACCGGGCAAACGGTATCGGCGGCTGTTGTCGGCGATGCGGGCGAACTCGTCAGCAAAAAACTCGATCGCGTTTATACGGTCGATCACCCTTTGCTCTCGATCTACACCGCCGACGGATTCACCGCGGCATTAGAGCAGCTCATTCGTAAAATTAGCCCATCGATCGTGCTCTTTCCGCACACCTACCAAGTTCGCGACTTCGCGCCCAAGCTGGCCACTCGCTTCAATCAGGTCTTAGTCAGCGACGCCGTCGGCTTTCGCGTCGAATCCGGCGCGCCCATTTTCGTTCGCCAGCTTTTTCAAGGCAAGCTCAATGCCGACGTCAAACCCGGCGGCGCGGAACCCCACTTCGCTTCCATCCAGGCCGGCGCGTTTCGAGCGGACCAATTGGAAGCCGGCGCATCGCAGGTCGAGCAATTCGCGCCCGGATTAACGGCGGACATCATTCGAGCCAAGCCGCAGGAGCCGTTCCGCGAATCCGCCCGCGCAGTGGATCTCACGTCCGCCGACATCATCGTTTCGGTCGGCCGCGGCATCAAAGAGAAGGACAACATCCCGATCGTTGAAGAACTCGCCAAGGCCCTCGGCGCAGAGCTCGCGGCCTCCCGCCCCATCTGCGATAGCGGCTGGCTTCCCATGGAGCGCCAGGTCGGCAGCTCCGGCCAAACCGTCTCGCCCAAGATGTATCTCGCGGTCGGAATCTCAGGCGCCATCCAGCACCTGGTCGGGATGAAGGGCGCCAAAACTATCGTCGCTATTAACAAGGACGCCAACGCCCCCATCTTCGAAGTGGCCGACTACGGAATCGTTGGCGATCTGTTCGAAGTGGTCCCAGCGTTAGTAGAAGCAGTCAAAAAAGCCAAAAGCTAATCGCGCCCGCCTGACCGAGCCACGCGCGTCAGTGAGCGGATTTTTACCCATTTCGCACCGAACCCCGCTGCTCCGCTTCCTGCAAGCGGCTCCCCGCGAGCCATCCTCGACAAATCGACCCGTTGGCCGTTACACGTCCATGTGCCGAGAATCCGACCGGCGAACCAAGTTCCGGTCACCGGAAAGAGACAACGCATCAAATCCAAGATCGATTTTCAACCCGCGTGGACGGCTTCCACTCCTTGAGTCTGCTGAGATGAGTGTGCAGTTTGCGTTTCCGCCTCTATGAACTCGAGGAGGTCGGCGTTAATCTGGTCTGCATTCGTGGTCGGCATGCCATGCGGGAATCCGGGATAAGTTTTCAGCGTCCCGTGCTTCAGCAACTTGATTGTGCTTGCCCCAGAAGCCGCGAACGGACAGATCTGGTCGTCCTCGCCATGCATCACCAGAACGGGCACGTCAATGATCTTAAGATCGTCGTAAAACTCGGTTTCAGATAGGGCCTTAATGCAATCGTATTGGGCCTTGATTCCGCCCATCATCCCCTGACGCCACCAGTTGTCCCGAATGCCCTGTGAAATCTTCGCGCCCGGACGGTTGAAACCGTAGAAGGGCATGGTGATGTCCTGGTAGAACTGGGCGCGATGATTGCCTGTGCCGTCGCGAAGTCCGTCGAACACTTCCATGGGAAGCCCGTCGGGATTCCTCTTGGACTTCAGTAAGCCAGGAGGAACGGAGCTAATGAGCACTGCTTTGGCGACCCGGCCCTTCCCATGCTGAGCGACATAGCGCGCCACCTCGCCGCCGCCGGTTGAGTGACCGATGTGGACGGCGTTCTTGACATCCAGCTGTTTCACGAGTTCGGCAACATCGGCGGCGTAGGTGTCCATGTCGTTGCCGTTCATCGTCTGAGTGGAACGCCCGTGCCCGCGGCGGTCATGGGCGATCACGCGATAACCGTGTCCCAGAAAGAACATCATCTGGGCGTCCCAGTCGTCGGCGGACAACGGCCAGCCGTGGTGGAAAAAGAGCGGCTGCCCCGTGCCCCAATCCTTGTAATAAATCTCGGTGCCATCCTTCATCGTAAACGTGTTCATGTATTCTTCTCCTGTTGGATTGCTGAGTTATGACGTGACCTGTTCGATCAACGGGCTCACAAGAAGCGCGCTGAAGAGCACTTCAAGGTAGCTTGCGTCCTCGTTGACGGAAGGGGCCAAGAATTTAGTTCACTACCACCACTGGTGGCGACTCAACTATCACAGGAAAGGCGGACTCTTCGCATCACCCTTAAGGGTTATGGCTTGATACTCACCTTGATGAAACGCGATGAATCAACTTGGTCGTGGATCCTCAACTCATAGCAGGGAAACGCGGGTTTGAAATAATTGCTAAGTATCGTGAAAGAGTTCGCCAAAGGCTGATAATCCCACATTACCCCTACTTGGCTGGTTAGTCGGCTATCGGTTACTAGCGCGCTAATTCGAATTATCGGACGCTTTCCTGAGAACTCCGTGGCGCCACGTAAAGCCACATTCCGTTCGGCCGTCGTGGCAGAGTAAACCAGAATCCACAGGCGCGCCGACATTTGTCGCGCAGCCTTTGTTGGCGGCCAAGTTTGTCACCTCCACATTTTGACTTCATTCTTCCCGATCGATACAATCGGCAGCCATGAAAGCTCTGAAGGCTACTCTTTTCCTGGCTCTTTCCGCCGCCGCTCAGTTTCTGGCTTTGCCCGCTGCCGCGCAATGGATCCACCTGCCCACGCCGGGAATCCCTCGCACGCCCGATGGCAAACCGGATCTCCGCGCTCCCGCGCCCAAAACTTCCAGCGGCCAGCCGGATTTTTCGGGGATGTGGGTTCCTCGCGACGAGCGCCCTTGCGATCCAAAGATCGGGCTTTTTCAATGCTCGGAACTGCCCCTCACTCCACAACTCGGAAATTTTGCGATCAATCTGAAAGGCGGCATCCCTTATCAGCCATGGGCGGCGGAGTTGGTGAAGAACCGTGCCAAGGATGTCGGGTATATCGATCCCCACACATTTTGCATGCCCATTAATTACCCGCGGGCCTGGGCCTACCCGGAAACTCAGAAGATCTTCCAAATGCCCGCCCAACTCGTCATCTTGCACGAATTCAACGCCAGCTACCGGCAGATCTTTTTCGACGGACGCAAACTTCCAGAGGATATGACTCCCACCTGGAACGGATACTCCGTGGCCCACTGGGAAGGCGCCACGCTCGTCGTGGAATCGGCGGGCTATCGCGACGATTCCTGGCTGGACACTTCAGGCAACTTTTTCTCCAGCCAGGCGCGCGTGACCGAACACATCCGTCGTCCCAACTTCGGAAGCCTGGATGTCGACGTCACCATTGACGACCCCAAAGTGTTTACGAAAATCTGGACGGCGGAACTGCACTTAAAGCCTCTGCTCGATACCGAGATGATCGAGTACATGTGCCAGGACAACAACAAGGATGTTCAACACTTCGTTCGATAGTGAAGGTTGGCGTCCAATGGAACGGGCTCAACGCCGTAATCCACGGCCCGGAGCTACATTCGGCTGCAACTGTCCATCTCGGACGACAAAAGCACCATTTACCAGTACGTAGGGTATGCCTTCAGAGTATTGCGCCGGGTTCTCGAACGTCGCTCGATCCATCACCCGATCAGCGTCGAAAACAGTAATGTCTGCATCAGCTCCCACCTGCAGTCGCCCTTTGGATTGGATTCCAAGCCGTTGGGCCGGCATTAGGCTCATCTTGCGCAGTGCGTCCATGAGCGTCAGAGCGTGCTCTTCTCGAACGTAATGTCCTAGAACGCGGGCGAAGGTTCCCGCACCCCTGGGATGGCCTTTCCCCTGCGCGATCAGTCCGTCGCTTGCCACCATTACGCTTGGATCGGCCATCGCCAATCGCGCAATCTCCTCGGGGATCGAGTGAATAATGACCATACCGCCCTGTTTCCGGTAACGCCCAAAGCTCTCGGCAGTCAGGCGCTCACCGGTTAAAGCCCATTGCAGAGATCCAAACGTAATATCTCCGTTTCGAATTTGCCAGCCCTCATCGAAAACGGCCGACCCCAAGTCCGTCATGGCCGCCGTGTAGGGATATGCTTCCGTTGTCACGTCGAGTCCCCGCCTTTGGGCGCCCGCAATCATTCGCAGCAGCAGTGGCGTTTGCCGCAGCCCTATGCTTGTGATGTGCACAACGTGCAAGGCTGCGCCAGTGGCCACGGCATCGCTGAGCACTTCTTGCAGCGCATCTACGGCGCCAGACTCCACCGGCCCGCTGCTCCGTATGTGTACAAAAACGGGAACACGCCGCAGCGCAGCCAATTCGAATAGTTCCAGGATCTCTTCCCGGCTTGCTTTGGGAGTGTAGGCGATACCGATGCCGATTCCCAGGGCGCCTTCGTCCAGCCCCTGCCGAACCAGCTCGTACGTTTCTTTGCGCTCGTCAGCGGTTGCGGCGCGAGTAGCGGCGGCGCCGCGCGGAAGCAGGGTGCCTGGATCGTGCATTACCGCCATTCGCGCTGGAATGTGACCTGACGTAGCCCCAAAGTTCACTAATGCTCGGCCCTCTCGCGCGGCGTACCAGGATGCGACGGGATTCACACCGACCTCTAATTCAAGAGCCGTTGTTACACCGTCGCGCGCTTTGTAAGCGTAGTTCTCGGCGTCCTGGCCGTGTGAATGCAGATCAATAAATCCAGCCGTTACCACCAACCCCTTCACATCCACCGTCGTTCGCCCGGTTAACGGCGAGTCCGCTATCGTAGCGATTCTTCCACTATTGATGCCGACATTCCGGATCGCATCCAGATTGGTTTCCGGATCCATGACGCGCCCATTCGCCAGCACCACGTCATACGTCTGGGCCAGAACTGGAACGGACAGGAACAGTGAAAGAAGCCAGAGCTTCATCACTTCACCGGTTGCCCGAGATATCGCTTGCGCATTTTCGCCACGACCGTGAACTCCGGATCCACTACGTTTGAGATGTCATACTCCATTCCCTGGCCCAGCAAAAGGCTGGCGCCGCGCTCGTCGAACCCGTAGCTCTCCATCAGCCAGCGC
>Ga0206836_10067_pt2 | contig 28999 bp, 31 predicted proteins | sample Alteio_BWOrgCont_28_FD_152871 | JGI IMG/M metagenome (GOLD analysis project Ga0206836, IMG submission 152871) | Enriched cells from forest soil in Barre Woods Harvard Forest LTER site, Petersham, Massachusetts, United States -... | ecosystem: Environmental > Terrestrial > Soil > Temperate forest >...
ACGCCAGGTGCGTGACGAGAACCATTGCCAGTATGACCAGCGCGCGAAAGCAACCGCACATTCCATTGCGGTTGAGTGACATTTCGTTTTTGGAGCAGCCGTTATCTGCCATTGCCTTCCTGATCGTCCCCGCCCCAGCCGTAGTTTGGCTCAGGCCGGAAATCCGTCATTGAAAATACTTGGCCCGTTTTTCAAACAATCAAGTTAAGGGTACGTCCTACTGGAGTCTTATAGCGCTTCTGCGCTTCATCTTGCGATTCGAGCCGGCGTAACTGATCGGAGTATGAGCACGCTACGGCTTGAACCAGGTAATAAACCGATAGGCGGATCAGTGAGGGATGGTGCCTCGCGCCAAAGCCGCTGACTGGGTCCGAGGTGACCGGGGTTTCGCCGCTAGGGTTCGGCAGCCTATGAGCGCTCGTCGGCCCGCTTACATCCGGCCGTCGAACTGTGTCCGATTTTCGAAGGACGGATTCCAGAACGGAGCGAATCCTCGCGCGTTGAGAGTGAGCAGGAAAAAATCCGGCACTTCGCGTCAGGTATATGCTCCGGAAAAATCTCTGTTTTCCTTGCGCGCGATGGGTAAAGTGATGGATTATCGCGAGGATATCCAAACGCCGCCGTCTCGAAGGAGACCTCACACCATGCCGTCACAAAATTTCTTCGCCGATAATGTTGCACAAGTCGGACTGAATCCGGACAAGGTACAGGCCCTGATGGATCGCGCCGAGCGCGACGTCAAGGAAGGCATTTTGCCCGCGTGTCAGCTCGCGATCGCCAGCAAGGGCAAAATAGCAGCAATGGCAACCTTTGGAGCGGCCGTGCAGGGCGGGGTCGAGCGACCGGCCACGGACGAAACCTTCTTCGTGGCGATGTCGGCAACCAAGGCGATTACGTCATCGGCGCTGTGGATCCTGATCCAGGAGGGAAAGATTGACCCGGCCGACAAGGTCGTCAAGTACGTTCCCGAGTACGGCGCCAACGGCAAGGAGACAACGACGTTCGAGCACCTGCTGATTCATACGGCGGGTATCCCGGTCGCGCCTGGGTCGTTCAAGGAATGGGGCGATCGCAAGCGGCGGCTGGAGCGCTTCGCGCAGTGGCGTCCGGACCATACGCCGGGCGAGAAGTTTGCCTACCATATCCACGCGAACTATTGGCCGATTGCCGAAGCGATCGAGCGCATCAGCGGCAAACGGCTGGGCGAATTCGTGCGCGAGCGGATCGCGGAACCGCTGGGGTTGCCCGACCTGCGGATCGGGTTACCGCGTGAATTGCAGGCGCGGATGGCCGACGTCAAATGGGTCGGAGAGCCGGCCAAGGAAGAGGAATACAAGAAGCTCGGAGTGACGCCGCCGCGCGCCAACATGGGATCGATCAACGAGGGCGTGGTGCTCGAAATGAACGATCCGGCGGTGCGCGATGCGGACTTCCCGGCGGGCGGATTGATGACGACGGCAGGGGATATCGCGTTGTTCTACCAGGCGCTGCTCAACGACGGGCGGGCGCATGACGGCACGCGCATCTGGCAATCCGAGATGTTGCGCGAGGCGCGGCGAATCCGCAGCGGCAACCTGATCGATCCGGCGCGCGGGATGACGGCGAATCGGGCGTTGGGGATCGTGGTTGCAGGCGGCGACGGCAAAGCCAATCTGCGCGGCTTCGGACGGACCAATTCGGCCGAGGCGTTCGGCCATCCGGGCTTCGGCGGACAGATCGGATGGGCCGATCCGGCCACCGGCATCTCGTTCGGGTACCTGACCAACGGCTTTGACCGCAACGACCTGCGCGAGGGCCGCCGCAGCGTAGCGGTATGCAGCCTCGCGGGTGCGTGCGCGGAGTAAGCGCCGGAAGGGCGGCGCTATCGACGCCTAAGTTAGTGGGGCTGCGAACGTGAGGTGCGCTGGCCGGTGCGTGCGCAAAGCAATGGCGTCGAAGTACAGCTCGCGACTGGAGTGGCGCTTCGCTTCTGAGCCCGCGCCCGCTCCCGCGGGTTGCGCGATGGCAGCTTAGCGAGTCGTCATCCAGACGAGGGCGAGTGCCTTGCGATGGCTGGTCAGCGAGTCGTCCTGCGGACGACGCCGGGCGCTCGTGGATGGATGCCTGCGAGTCGCCTTTCGGACGACGCCGGGTGTTCGTCCATGGGTGGCCGCGAGTCGTCCCGCGGAGGCGCCGGCCGCCGGCCGTCGGCGGCGTCACCCTCGACGATCGATGGTAGCGGCAGGACCACTCACCCTCAGCGAACACTGGATTGAGCTTCGGGAACTAATATCGATTACGGGAAAGTCAGGGCGTGGCTAATGTCGTGAAGTATTTCACCCGCATTAGCCGAGGCATTATTTCGTGGTTAGGTAGCTTTCGACGATCTATTCCGATCATGCACGATAGAGGGTGAAATCTTTCACTGCGGCGGCCGGAGTCTGGACAGGAGTCCGCCAGTATGGGCGAGGACGGGTTTTGATAGTTGTGCAAACCTTCGCTATAGTCGCTGCTCGTGAGCTTACGTAGCTTGCAGGAGAGGATATGGTCAGAAATCGGGTTTTAAGAGCGTTCGTTGCTGCAGCAGTCTTGACGGTGGCCTTGGTCGCGGCGGGTTGCCATTCGAATACGCCAAGCGGCGTGTACACCGATACGACAGGTCGTTTGACGATCGAGTTCAAAGACGGCAAGGCCTATCTAAATCTGGGAGGGACGGCCGACACCGACGGGACACCTTATGACGTGAACGGCGACAAGATAACGATCCATTATCCCTCGGACGGGATGTTGGCGCAGTTCCAGTCGCTCACCATCAACAGCGACGGAAGCCTTCAGGGCGGAATGGGGACCTTGACCAAGAAGTGACTGGATCGCCCAACAGATATTGTCGGGAATGCCGAGGCACCAGGTAAAGTGATCTCTTCCTGAACTCATAGGCGCGCCGAGAAGCAAGTGACGTTTATGCGGATAGGGATCGATCTGGGCGGGACCAAAATCGAAGCGATAGCTCTCGGCGAGGGCGGGGTGCCGCGCTTCCGCCATCGGGTGAGTACGCCACAGGGTGACTACGGCGCGACCCTTAACGCGATTGCTGAGCTGGTTGCGACAATAGAAAAGAAATGTAGTGAGCGCGCGACCGTAGGTGTGGGAACGCCAGGTGCGATTTCTCCGCGCACGGGATTGATCAAGAACGCGAACAGCACCATCCTCAACGGGCGCGCACTCGACCGCGACTTGACGCGTAGGCTCGGCCGCCCCGTACGTCTGGAGAATGATGCGAATTGCTTCGCGTTGTCGGAGGCCGTTGACGGATCCGCTTGTGATGCGCGGCTAGTGTTCGGGGTCATCCTCGGCACTGGAGTCGGCGGCGGCATAGTCATCGACAAACGGTTGGTATCCGGACGCAATCACATAGCCGGAGAGTGGGGACACAATCCTCTGCCGTGGCCGACGAAAGAAGAATTTCCCGGCCAATCATGTTACTGCGGCCAAACCGGATGCATCGAAACATTTCTTTCCGGTCCCGCAATATCGCGTCAGTTTAGCGCTCGTACCGGAAGAAATTTGAGCGCGAAAGATATCTCCCTCGCCGCGGAAGCGGGCGATAGGGAAGCTATCGATATGCTGGAATTGTATGAAGATCGACTTGCGCGTGGGCTCGCTCATGTTGTCAACGTCCTAGATCCGGACAAGATTGTCTTAGGCGGCGGACTGTCAAATATCGAACGACTCTATCGAAACGTTCCCGGTCTCATCCAACGCTATGCATTCTCCGACGGGGTCGATACGGTTATCACGCGGGCTGTCCATGGAGACTCAAGTGGGGTTCGCGGTGCAGCATGGCTATGGCCGGTGTAGCCTTGGCGAACCCTGCGTCCAAACGGGTTGGCAAGGCGCCCAAAACTGCGCTGAGACAAACGAACCGGTAAGCTTCAGACCTCCATATCTTATGGTCCGCTTCGTTAGGCTCGCAGGTCTCCATTCAAGAGCTTTTCTTTCTACGCTCCGCCCAGCGCTTCTTCATTGCCAGCGACAATCGTTTTCTGCCCTCCGGCGTCATGCCGCCACGCTTGGTTGTGGGCGACGCGACTGGCTGTTGAGTGGCCGCCGGTTGTTGAGTGGTGCCACGTACCTTCCTGACCACACCCTTTGGTGACGACGGTTCAGCTAGCGCTGCGATCGCCCGCTCGAGCCGCGCCCGTTCCTGCTTCAACTCCTCTACAATTCTGTCCACGCTCATGATTTTGCTCCATTGAACCATTGCTGACGTCGGAGAACTTTCGAGGATGCCGAAATCAGACTCGCAAAACAATACCAGTACCTATGCTTAGGTTTTGGTTGCCCGGTGAATAGGCGACGAATCTAGTTGAATATCGGGTCGCACTGGCAATAGAAAAATGGTGGCAGTACTTTCCTTGACGGCGGACGCAGTCGAGTCGGCAGCTGACGTGACCTTTTATCGAGACGACTTCTTCCCTGCTGCAGACTCCGCTCATTCGCCGGCTGGAGGGGAATCGACCCCAGCTGGTTCAAGCATTTTATGTCAGAATCTTCGTGGCGTTCGCAGAAACGTATTGTGATACGCAGAACCAGCAGCCTTTCCGAGGATTTCGTTAGCCCTCTCTATCGAGGTCTTGTTTATTGGGCTTTTCACCTCAAATCCTTCGCCTCCACTGTCCTGCTGGCAAATTAGTTAAACAAAGTGTAGGCTTCTGGTAGCACTCCGAATCCTGTCAATTGTGGGGCGAGAATGGCAAAGCATCTTGAACGTACTTTGGGTCAGATGATTCGACAGCGCCGTCGAGAGCTTGGCTGGACACAACGAGAGATCGCGTTGCGCGCCGGAACTTCAGTGCCGTATATCGGCCATCTGGAAGCTGGCAAACGCCACCCCTCAGAGCGCGTTTTGTTGCGGTTATCCAATATTCTCGAGCTGGACCCGCGCGACTTATACTTGATCGCGAGTCTGATAGAGGGGGGCTTGTCAAACCAGCGAAGGTCTTGAACGGTGGGTCTGCTTTAGGAGCGCTTCAGGCGGACAGAAATATTCAACGGATTCACAATAACAGTACCGACGAAATCAAACTCTTGTCCCGAGTAGCCGTTCTCGGTGAATCAAAGAGGTGCGCGACCTGATACATATAATCCAGATAGTTCGCCATTCACTCAAACGTTCCCGATGACAGCAGCTCTCTCATGTCACGGGAACTCAAACGATTCGGGTGGAGCACGGGACTGGAAGTTTATCTCCAGATTCTATCAGAGGATTTTGAATAGTTGCTATTGATGTACTCGGCCGTGCCACAGGCTTGCGATTGTTCCGTTTCGATCTGTCCGATCCGGATCTGTTTTCGGTTTCGAATTTAGCTGCTTCACGGTATCTGGTCTATATCCCCGATTCTTCCAACTGGATGAGGAGGTTCGCCCAAAACTCTTCAGGTAGCGCGACGGCTCCTCCGTGAAGCTAATGATACGCGAACCAAGGGTAAATCATAACCACGGTTCGCTTCTCTCACAGTATCAGACCGCGATGAGAGCACGATCATAAGCGGTCATCGTAACTTCAGTTTGCGGCTTTGTTCTTCGCCGGGTTTTCAGCACTGCCAAGAACCTTATCGTCGTGCCGAAGACTCTCCGGAATTTTCAGGTGGGTTTCCAACACCGGAATGGTCTGGTCGATGTAGACCTTGACGTCGAGGTCCCCGCTCAGATGCGCTAGGCGGTTAGCGGCCCCCTTTGTCGAATAGTTTGACGCCCCGCTCGGAAGCATTCCCCTCATCGGAGAGAGTCTGGGGAAACTTCCGGAGCGGGGAGAGCAGTTAATAATTTGGTTCCTGAGCTTCGAAAGTGTCCTGTTCGCTGCGCCAGCGATCGATCGACTCGGAGTTGAAGCGCCAATCGCTGCCGACCTTGAAAGCTGGCAATTTGCCGAGCTTTAGCAGTCGGTAAACTGTCGTCGGATGCACTCTCAAATATTCAGACAACTCCCGTACCGTCATTATTTGGTTCATATGATTTTCCCCTTGGATTAATGATCCTGGAAGCTTCCTTTGAAAAGCCATAGCTCCCGCGCTGATGACCACGAAACTAAGCAAGATGAGCTCAGAATCCCCTGGAAAGCTCTGCGCATGCGAGCAAAGATTGTCGATTTCAGGCGAATTTACGAACGGGGGAACCGCGACCACCAAACGTGTGAATAGGAACGGTTGCTCGATCCTTTGTGCGTTGTTTAACAGCGCTTCCCACAGGCCCTAGTCTAGTTCTGTCCAAGTCAGACATTTCCTGCGAGCCTCTATTTCGAAAATCCACTAAGGCAGCGGCGCGGGCGTTCCCGTCGATCAAGTGACCTCGCTTTGTAAAGCCTAGCCGATTGTCATAACGCTTTCCAGAGCTTGTCCAGTTTTTATAGCGCATCACCCGGCCAGATATGTTCTTTTCGCTTTCTCGCAATTAATCTTGCGTGTACAAACCTGCGATTTGATTCTTTCGCTATCTCAGTAACTCGAAATCTGGACCATTCGGAGCGGCCTTCTGACCTTTGCGCCGAACACGCAATTAATGGACGGCCAGCACCGCGGGAGCAACCAGTGTCGGCCGTTCTCGGGTCTCGATAAACCCGAAGTGGGTTTCTATTTTAGCGGAACGAACTGAAGCCACAGCAGGCACCACTTAATGTTCTCGAAGTGGTCGAATTGCTGTTGGGTTTCGGAGGCGACAATTCACTTTCTTGCAGAGAAGAGTACTGGCGGAATTCCAAGCTGGTAAGGTGTAGCACCGCGACGCCATCGAAGATTTGGATCAAATAAAAATGTTTCAGACCAGTATTGAGGCCGCATCCCAGTGATCTCAGGCACGATGGTTCAAAGGTGAATCAGTCTTCGTGTTCAATTCAGGCTACCTTCAGGCCGGTCGGTAATTCTCCTAGACATGAACCGCAGAGCGCTAAGGTGTCTTCAACCGCGTCTATCTGCATGAGCGCAACGACGATCTCTTCAACGTTACGACACCGGTCGCAGATCATCAGCGGCCGATTCAGTGGATTATCCAAATCGCAGAAGTGAAGGCTATGTAACCTGATGATGATCCAATCGTTATCTGTACACGACAAAGGTTCGTTCATTTTAGTTGAGATCGCCACGTGCTCGAAAATACCCGAAGTAATGGCGGAAGCGCAAAGTGATTTACCAAGTTTGAGAATAATGGGTCGTGGGAGAGCTTTACCATAACGGTTAAACACACATGCTTATTTTCTACGAACTCTTATGAGCCATATTACAATTAGTCACGATTATGGTCCGATGCGATGACTCATTGTAAGCGATTCTCATTTTTGGAAAGCACAAGTGTCGCTACCTAGATCGGCCAAACGTTTTGACGGCCCGGTCTTCTATTTGTTAGCAGCTTCGATCCTTCGATTATGTGATTCAAATCACTAGCGTCGACAGGGACAGCTCTGAAACGAGCGCGACAGGAACGGTGTGGCGGAATCGAGCTCCACTCCTGTCGACAATTACATTGGGCGAGCAATTTGGTCTCGGACCTAAACGAAAGTAACTAGTGCGCAGAAACAGTGCCTGAACTGCGAGCGCCGCGCATCAGCAGGAATGATGGAACCATGATTAAAGTTCCGATGGCGAGGATTCGATAGATATCGTTGAAAGAGAGCATAGCGGCCTGCGCCTGGACCGCAGCGTAAATGATCCCCAAACGTTGTTTTTGGCCCGTGATCATCTGCGGTAGGTAACTGAACGTCGGGGCGTCAGGCATAGTTTGAATTTTGTTCGACAACCGCCAAGCGTCGAAGACCGAGAAGTGTTCGACGAGGCGGGATTGGTGAATTTGCTGCTGGCTGATTAACATGTTGGTCATCCAGGCGATGCCGACAGCCGCGCCAGTATTACGCATCATATTGTAGAGGCTCGCAGCATAGCCCATCCGCTCACGTGACACGCAGGAAATTGCCGCGGCGCTGCTCGGCGGGAAGACCATACCGAACCCGAAGCTCATGACCATCGCCGGCCAGATGATCTGCCACATTCCGAGCTGCAGATTGAAACGTGACGAATACCAGCATCCGATAGAGACGAGGACAAAACCCAGGCCGATGAACTTGCGCGTATCTACGCCAAACCTGGCGAGATTGCCGACCACCATCATCGATATCATCGCAGCAATGCCACGCGGTGCCTGCACCAGCCCGGCTTGCCACGCATTATAGCCGAGTAGCTCCTGCAAGAAGACCGGACTCAAAAGCAGCGTGCCGAAAAGCACCGCGCTGAAGGTTATGGTGACAACAAGCGCGGCATCAAAGATCCGAAGCTTGAGGATGCGCAGATCGAGAATAGGCTCAGTGAAATGAAGCTCATGCAACGTCAAAGCCACGAATGCAAGCACCGATAGCGCAGTTGCATAAACCACCCAGGGTGAATTGAACCAATCGGCACGCTGCCCGCGATCGAGCACTATCTGCAAGGCTCCAAGGCTTAAGATCAGCAGCAGAATTCCGAGGTAGTCAACGCGGCCTTTCTGCGCGCGAGTTTGGCGCATGTAGGGCGGATCGTGCACAAAGGCGGAAACCATCGTGAACGCGACGAAGCCGACCGGTAAGTTGATGTAGAAATTCCAGCGCCAGTTCCAGTTGTCGGTGATCCATCCGCCCAGAGTTGGTCCCACGATAGGAGCAACCATGAGACCCATTCCCCACAGAGCCATGGCCATCTGCTGTTCCTCGGGCGGGAAGGTCTCCATCAAGATGGCTTGGGAAGACGGTATCATCGCGGCACCAGCTGCCCCCTGAATCATGCGGAAGGTGATGATCTGCGTGAGCGACTGCGCGGCGCCGCACAGGGCGGATGCAGCGACAAACGCAAACACCGAAGTCAGAAAGTAACGCTTGCGTCCAAACCGCGATGAAATCCATGCCGTCATCGGAATCATGATCCCGTTGGCCACCAGATAGCTCGTCAGCACCCAAGCAACTTCGTCAACACTGGCGGAAAAGGCGCCCTGCATATGCGGCAGAGCGACGTTTACGATCGATGTATCGAGAACCTCCAGGGCCGTACCCAGCATGACCGCTAACGCGACCAGCCACTTGTGAGTCGGGGCAGAATGCGCGATGTCCGGCTGAACTTGCGGTGCAATTGCCATGGTGTGTAGACAGGGACGGCGAATGGATCCGAGCTCGCCATCTTCGACGGCATATGCGGGAACCGTTGCCCTCTCAAAACAAGATGCGAAAAGGGGCCTGACAATTTAACGCGACTGGGATGAAAGCGCACTCGGCCCGATGGCCTTTGCTCCTATATTAGCGATCCGGCATGAGTGCACACTTATCACGTGCTGAACGAAATTCCAGAGCTTGCGGGTTCTCCCGGCACCGCGTCGTCGTAACTGCCGATTCATAGAATTCACGGAGGAGCAGATCGCGTTCGCACTCAAGCAGGCAGGGAGTGGGAATGGCGATGGAGTTCTTTAAAGGTTCCTTGATTTGTCGTTCGATAGTTTTCTCACCATATCGGACGGGGCAAGATTTCGGCGGTGAAGACGGACGGCAATAGTGTTTCACTCGAGAATTGATGAGGAGGATCGTGCCGATCGGGGGCGGCTGATACGAATTCCCCTCGTCTCTGCGGGCTGGCGAGTCAAATTGAGCATGCCGCTCGCGATAAATGAGCTGATTTTAACCTTTCGGGAGCAATCAAATTTTTGTTCTATTAGCCTATATTATTCTATAATATGTTTAAAAGTCGACTAGCCGAACTTAAACAAGAAGCTCCAAACGGCCTTTCGACCTTGCCCCCAGCCGAGGCGCGTACATGAGAATTTTTGTTCTTCCATACACGGGCGATTTGTTTGAACGGGCTGATGAGGTTGCCAGACAGGCGGTCAATGTCCTGCATTCGTCGCAAATCCTGTCAGCGCGCGACGGGGGCATAGTCGATGGGCGTGCTGCGCTTCTCATCGACCCGGAGGAAGTGCCTGAGGCGCTGGAGACTCTCGAGCAAGCAGGATGGCGCGTCGCTGTGAATTAGCTGTGCCGGGGACAAGGGGCGAACCGGGCGCGCGTCACAAGCGTGACGCACGGTTGTCGGGCACGCACTCAATGGCGGCAGACCCTGGGACGACGGCCAATCTTCCCTTATGGCCAATACCTGTGGCGGGTCTACAAAAACGCCGATACACTTCGAGCGCCTGCCGGCGCGGCCCAGTTCGACAATGATCAGTCACTCAAACGGCGCAGTGGCGAGCTCCAGAAAACCGTCAGGTCCCTAAAAGCGCACGAGACCCCGTTACGCTGTGCATTGGGCTCGCGTGGGTTGGAATTCGAGGGGACCGACGCAGAGCCACGTCGCCCATCTGGACTTCATCCTGCTCGAAGATGAGACCAATCGTCGATGGCTATCGGTGGGATGCCCGGAGCGCCACTCGGACAGTCCGTGCCTCGCTTTGAATGGAGCCCAAAATCCTGGTCTTCGTACGTTTCAATGTTTCCGTAAGTTAAGTGACATCACCGGCCTTTTCCCGAGCCGGTAATTTCGGAAGCTAGATCGCTCACTTTCCAGATCGGCTTGTCACGCACCTTACTAGCAAGCACTTCGGGAATTTCCGTCGGAGTCGGCGAATGCGCCACCCGGCACATCATCCGCTCCATCTCTTTAGACAATAAAAACAAGAACAAATCGGCATCGAGGCGGGGGCCACCCACAGTTTCGATGCCGATCGCTCGGAACGTAATGTCCTGAACAGTGTACGACTGTAACTAGGAACTAATCCAGGCGCAATCAACTTTAGATACGTGATCTAACGTGCCACCTCCAAGGATCAGCGTCGGGGTCGTAAGTTCTTTCACTCGGGCAATATCATGGTCATCGTTTATTCTCGCGCCCGCGCCGCGTCCGGAGAAGTCGGTTCAATGTCACGTCAGCGGTCGCGATCTCCTCGCGGAGACGGTCTAAGCTCGTGGTCAATTGTTGTCAGCTTCCACTGCAGCGTGAATAGATCTGAGCAGAACCCCGATTCGCCGTCCAATCAACCCCACTTCGACAGTCTGGACCGGGCTGACGTGCGGGAGACATAGCACGTCGTCGATGCGAGGGATCAGGCCGGGCGTGGCATATGCGCAAATTATCAATTCTCGCGCGAGATCGAAAGCGGGCGACGTGTGGTTTCACCATAGCTACCGATGGTCGCGCTTTGGGCAATTCGTGTCACTTATTTTTTGTTCACTTCGCGGTTCGCCCGGAATAGGGCCGTCAATTGCTACCTGACCCGCTCTCTCTTGCCTCGTGATTGCACTGGAACCGGAGCTAACCGCCTAGGGTGGGCCTTTATGAGTAACGCGATGCCAGATTGTTCAGTCAACGGGCCGGGCTGGATACAATACCTCTTTGCCGCCCACGATCCAGTAGTTTCTTTCGGGAATAGCCATGGCGCACGTTCCTGGCGCAGCCAGCAATCGTGCGCAGGGGTTGCAGAAAGTTCGTCAAAAGAGGGAAATCTGGATCTGAGAAGAAAATTTTTTATTTCGGCCTTGACTTTCAATCCTCAGAATTTCATGTCGACGTCCTCTAATGCCCCGAATCATCGCCAAGTCGGTTCAAGAACAAATCAATTTTTTAAATTCTAAGCGACCAGGAAGCCCTTTGGTAAATCCCTCATGCAGGGACCGCAGACGGCATAGGTCTCGGCGATAGCGGAGATCTCGACGGTTGCGACGACGATCTCATCGGGATTTTGGCATCGATCGCAGATCAATTCCGTCTGCTCGCGGGCCGCGCATAGCGCAACGATCAAGTTGGGAGTTAAGGGCGTAGTTTCGATGACTAAATCCAATTTTTATACCCTTGCTAACTGAAAGTGGTTTCCGATTGACTGTCAGTGAGCATCTATAAACGTGACTAAGCATAATTAAACGTGCAAGACGAATCAATAGTCATTCTCTCGAATCGAATGAAAATAGTTGTTAAAGCACCTCAAAGAGGTATATAACTATTACTGGAGCTAATTAGGATTCAAAGGGGTAAAATAATGGCTGCAGTACTGACATTGGAAGACGTCGCCCAATTTTTACACGTGCATCCGTCGACAGTTTATCGGCTTCTCAAAAATCGCTCGATTCCGGCTTTCAAAGTCGGCTCTGATTGGCGTTTCAATCAGGACTCAATCGAACGATGGATCGAAGAACGCGAAGCCGCGCAACAATAAAAAGTACTGCAGCAGTCTCAACGCGGGTGCCCCATTCCTATTGGCTTTCAGTGTGGCTAATGAAGTTCGTTCGAGCAATTCTCAACTTCACATTCCGGAAGTTGCCGTAATTCGCCTTTATGTGCCGCACTCTCTGCGAATATCCGATCTGTTCAATCTGCCGCCGCGTAATTTTCTTCGAATGGGCGACAGGTCGAAACATAGACTCGCCTTGGAATTGACGACTTAGCTTAGTCACCTGAGTGAACAGGGGTGGTCCTCGATACGGAGAGCTTCCCGACCGTCGCGTACGTCGGCTTCCACAGATAGCATAACGGGTATGCATCTTCCGGTGAACCCGCCGACCTTACCGATGCTCTCGAAGCGGATCGATCAATTACCAACGGGCCGAACGTGGGTCTTCGAACCGAAATGGGATGGATTCCGCACGTTAGTATTTCGCGACGGAGCCGAGATCCTGATCCAGAGCCGAGATGGGAAATCGTTGAATCGCTACTTTCCCGAGTTGCTGGAACCTTTTGCGGTACAGTTACCCGTGCGCTGTGTGCTCGATGGCGAAATAGTTATCGCCAGGAATGGTGTGCTCGACTTTGAGAGTTTACAGGCTAGGATTCATCCGGCGGCATCGCGCGTGAAACTTCTTTCTCGGGAAACCCCGGCTTCTGTCGTATTCTTCGACTTGTTATGCGAGGGCGATAGAGATTTGCGAGGTGAACCATTCGAAAAGCGCCGCGAGGAACTGGAATCGATACTTTCGACGGCTGAACCACCGCTCCATTTGACCCCGGCCACTTACGATTCGGATGTCGCATCGGATTGGTTCAGCCGCTTCGAAGGCGCGGGTTTAGATGGAGTGATGGCCAAGCCAATTTCGGGCGTCTATGAGTCTGAAAAGCGCGTGATGCTCAAGGTCAAGCACGAACGGGATTGCGATTGCGTTGTTGCCGGCTTCCGCTGGCACAAAAACGGTAACGGCACCGCAGTCGGCTCGTTACTGCTCGGCCTCTTCGATGATGCGGGTTCACTTCAGCACGTTGGCGTTTGCGCCAGCTTCACGCAAAAGAAGCGACAGCAACTCGTCGAATATCTAGCGCCCTATCGTAAAGACGCGCTAGTCGATCATCCCTGGGCGCATTCGGCGCAGCACGAATCCGAAGGCGACGAAAGGGATCATCGCGTGCCGGGGGGCCAGAGTCGATGGAGCCATGGCAAGGACTTGTCGTGGGAGCCGCTGCGCCCCGAGTTGGTGGTAGAGGTCGCTTATGAGCATATGCAGGGCTCCCGGTTTCGACATACGGCACAGTTTCGAAGATGGCGCATGGATAAACCGCCGAGTGACTGCACTTATGCTCAACTCAAAGTAGTACCCCCTCAGGAACTGATGGAGATTTTTGCGCGTCGCCGCTGAATCTGGCGAGACCTGCTCAATCGTCTTGCTTGGGACCTCGCTTCGTAAACTGCTCACGCGTTGGTATATCGTTTGGATCTGGAAAATCTGCCAGGGGCCTAAGAGCCTCGGGCACATGGCGGAGGTTTACCCGGACACGAGTCCAGGTCGATGATCTGCCTCGCATGGAATCGACCAGCACGTCGTCAACGGCGAGAAGACCGGCAATCTCGGGATGCCTGTTCTTCCAATTTTCCAGACCTGACAAAGCAGCCTCTCGATTCGGAGAGTTCGCCACTACCACGAGCGGCATCCTCGTCCGGACCCTTTTGACGTTGGATTTTGCTCGTGAGGGAGCGACACGCCTCGCTTCGCCTTCCACCTTGCGGAAATGTGGCGGCCACGGCGCATCGCCAAGACCCGCGACGTCATCTTTTGCCGCGAGATCAAGCAAGGCTTCGATTGATCCTCGCGCGGCGTCGATCTCCGCATGCGGATCGCCAACTTCCGCGAAACGCTTGGGCATCGTCAATACGGTAAAGTCGCCTGGCTGGCAGTCAGGTACCTCGTGCCAATGGAGGGGCGCGGATACTCGAGCATCAGGAACCGGGCGCACGGAATAGGCGGCGCAGGTCGTTCGATCCTTGGCGTTCTGGTTATAATCCAGGAACACCCCATGACGCTCTTCCTTCCACCATTTCGAAGTGGCCAAGGCGGGAACACGACGCTCGATTTCACGTGAAAGGGCAAGCGCTGCGCGGCGCACCTCGTCGAACGTCCAGCGTTGCTCGATTCGCACATTCACGTGCATCCCACGCGAACCGCTGGTTTTGGGCCAGCCACGAAGCCCCACCTCCTCAAGAAGCGTCTTCACCTCAAGAGCAACCGACCGAACATCTTCCCAACTCACACCTGGGCCAGGATCCAGATCGACCCGCAATTCGTCAGGATGGTCGAGATCGTGAGACCGCACGGGGTGGGGATGTAACTCGATGCAACCCAAGTTGACAATCCAGATGAGTCCGGCCGTATTTTCGATAACGACCTCCTCGGCGGTGCGGCCCGAAGGAAAAGCGAGGGTAGCCGTGCGCAGCCATGGAGGCCGATTCGACGGTGCGCGTTTTTGGTAGAAAGCCTCGCCTTTGGCGCCATTCACGAAGCGCTTGAGAACGAGAGGACGGTCACGGATTCCGGCGAGGGCACCCGGCGCGACTGAAAGAAAATAGTGAACGATATCGAGTTTTGAGAGGTTCGTGTGCGCGGAAAAATATAGCTTGTCCGGGTGCGTCAAACGCACTGTGAGTCCCTCGAGCGTGAGTAACTCGACATTTTTCTCGATCCCCACGTAATCAGTCTATCTAATTTCGAGTTCGGTGGAATTGCGTCTGCCAGCGTCCGCAATGAGCAATTCCGTGCAGTAACCAGTCCGCCACAGTGCGTATTTCCGCCGATGTGTGCCCCTTTGGTGGTCAAGGCGGTGGTCAAACCGTCGCACGAGCTAGCGGGCTGTATGAAATGCAGCCTCACTTGATTTTGCGGTATGGCCGGAGGCTTCCACGATCCGTCGACTGTGGCTTCTTTGGGCCCGTAAAGCCGCATCACCACGTAGATTGGTCCGTCCAGCGCGGGCGACCAATTCGACTCCTTGTCAGCGCCCGGTGAGTCTTTCTGCATGTAGATGGTGAGTGACCCGTCCGCATTCTTCTTGAGGTCCGGCAGCATCGGCGAGTTGATCAGGTATCGGTTGATCGGATTGTCGATCAGCAACTGCGTCTAGCCGTCGTACATCGTCACTGACCAGAACGCCTTGACCGGCGGGAATTGTCCTGCTGGAAACGTCAGCGTGGAGCGATTCGAACTGCCGTCAGGTTTATTCCTCCGCTGTCCGTAGCGAGCATCGGATAGACCGTCTCGGTAGGGACTATTGCCGTCCACAACCCGGAACATCCGACTCCTCGTACAGCGAGCTGACCCCAGATGGGCAAGGCTCTTGCCATGTAGAATCGACCAAAAGTCAGCTACGAATGCAAACTATAGGCAAAAACACCTAATGCGCGCCGTAATCTTACTCCGAATATGAGATTTCTGAGGGTGACCCGATCCTTCTATTCTCTGGAGAACATTATCATATGGTTCCTTGCAGAGTCTTCGACCGGGTGACATAAAAAATAGACGCTCGGTCGGTGGCTTGAGCATGACCGGGCGCCGGGTGCGTCGTCCACACAAAGTGTTGGAGTTGCGTGGCGCGCGCGGATCAAGGCTCGCTGACCGTGTGTGGACTGTCTAGCAAGCACGCTCAATGCGACGCTTTACGAACAATCGATCCGAAGCATTGGCGGCCTTCGCAATCTGATAGCGCCGGCGAATGTGGACGTGGAGCTTAGGATTCTCGCCGAAAAACACTTCCGCGACGGACGCTCAGTATGAATGGGCTTCCGCCGAAGCTAAGCGCAAACCAGTGAGTTAAGACAAAAGAAAAGCGGGCAAATGAAGGAGGGGGTAGTCTCCTTAATGCCCGCTTCTTCGGACAGTCCGATCGCAACGGAGGAGTTTGCGAAGGGATCGTTCAGCTTCTGGCTCTCATATAAGCTGACGACACCGCGGCGGAATTATTCAAGATCGATTTCAGCTAGCGAAGCCGGGCAGGCCGATCACTGCGAGCATTGACGCGCAGTGGATATACCTCAACATTCCCTATGACATTTCGATGCCCAGAATGGCGGGATGAACCTGCCTGCTCCCCATCACGGACAGACGAAGGCAAAATATGAAGGGAAGCTGCTGAACTGCGAGCCGGCCTGTTTGGGGATTGGATATTCAAAGATCCCCGTCGCCGCGTCTCAGCTCCATCATCCGCTCTCCTCCCTGGAAAGACGGGCGCGCAGACGGCGGGGATCTTACGATACTCGCAAGCCGCCCGGGCAGAGGCAACATTAAACTTGCATAACGAAATTATGGCTGCGTCTCGGCCGCAAAGAAGGTATGCGATTGAATGTCTCCAAGTCAGCGATGAGAAGGCGCGAGGCTTAATGACTCAAATTTTCGCGGAAAGGACTGAAACCTCTGAGACCAGTAAGATGCAAGGCCGGCGGCCAGTAGTAAAATCTTAGCGGGGTTCAGCGGATTCTTCTTGAAGTAACCTGGATGCGATCCATCCAGAATACGAGCCTAGGCGTATAATCGTGAGGTACGCAGTTCCCGCAGATGTCTCCGGCGAGGCGAATCAGATTACCTAGCGCGATCTCCATTGGCTGCGACCGTGAGAAGTCGACGGGCAGACATGCCAGTAGTTCGGCCAATACTTCCAGAGCGGACGACAGGTTAGCCAGGATCGAAGCCAGCGCGCCTTCCTCCACCAACAGCCGGGGTTGATAGAGGAGATCGTGGGTAGTACGCAGCTCACCCTGAAAGAGCAGGACCGCGCTGTCCAGCCGTGCAGCCAATCGCTGCGACGGCATCGTCGACCCTTCGCATATTGCAGTTAGCGACAGCAGCTCGGTAATGACCACGTGCAAGTTGCTCTGAACCCGATCGAGCCGCTCGTCGAACGTTACGCGATGGATTTCGTGCACCAGTTCGTCCTGTCGATGCGAGATGAGCTTCGCGACCACCGCGCCGAAGACAACAAGCGCTGCCACTGCTTCGACGACGGCGATCACCCGTGCGAAACCGACTGGTACGATATCGCCATAGCCGACCGAGGTCGCTGTCACGAAACTGAAATAGAGCGCGCTGCCGAGCCCCCTCAGACTAGCACCTACCGGCACACCCCCTTCGACCAGTCCGTGCTCGCCGACCAGTGCGCCGAGCCAGTAGCCGAAGCCACTCAGTAGAACCGCGCCAATCCAGATCACGAACAGTTGAAAAGTTGAAAGTCGTTCGACAAATCCTGGAATCGCGTCGTTTCCTCGCCGTCCGCGCGAGATGCGCGCCGGTCCTCTGCCCGCGAGCCCGTCCTGCGAAACCGCCAGTGCTGGTCCAATCGGCGTTGCCAGATCCGACGCTGAAGCTTCTCCTGTGGCGCTCTCCAGGGGACCGCCGGAATCAACCCAGTCGGCAAGTCCTCCGCGATAGTCACGCACATTTGAATAACCGAGATTGTGTAACAAGGCGACCGCCTGCTGCGCCAAATTTCATGTGAACTTGCCGCAGTAAACGATGATTTCAACGGATCGGTCGGGAAGAAGTTCAGGAGCGTTACTCGCGATGCTGTGGAGTGGCAAACTCAGGGCACGAGGAATGTGACCGGCTGCGTACGATTCTGCGGGGAGCACATCGAGTATCGTAAGCGACGCATCATTCAACCGACGTCGGAATTCTTCGCGGGAGATTTCCGGCACATCGGACACAATCGTCGGGGTGTCGAGTTCGCTTTGCATGCCCTGAACTTGCCTGGATTAGATCTCTCCCCGCTCTCAATAATTCATTGTGCATTTCACTCGTCGCCAAGCAAGAGCAGGAATTGCCAACCACTGAAAGAGGTGGCGGATTCATCTCGACGCCGGCAAAATCGGCCAGCAAGATTTCCAACGCTGCCTGGTGACGTATCGCAATGCCGGAACGGGCGCGACAACGTTACGCGGTCGCGCGGAAACGCCGCTTCGCGGCGTTTGTAGCGGTTATTGGCGCTGGCTTATTTAGCGGAAGGGTTCGGCGAATCTGCGCTATAATGATTTGGACAAAAGTCCCGCTTGCAAAGGCCCGTCGAATGCCATCCACGTCAACTTCTGATTCGAAGTCACGAAGCACCTTACTCACTCCCGTTTTTGGAGTTCGATAATATTTATATGCGTCGATGTCGAGATTGAGCACAGCTTTGCAGTAGTCAACTTGCCCCCGTGGTATTTCGCGCCGAAGCGTATCCACTTGATGGTCAACATGGCGTTAAGGATCCAGCCTCGCGCCCGCATTAGCGGATTGCGAGAAATGCGCTGCTTCTTCAGCTTGATCCCGTAGACTTGAGCAATCGATCGAGAGCGGCCTCGCCGAGGGCGACTTCTCTGTGGAGCCGATCTACGGTAGCGGTCAGCAGCTCGTAGTGCCTGTCATCGACAGTGTCTCTGATACTCAAGAACAGCGACTCAATTCGTTCAGCGATCGCCCTGACTTCAACTGTATGGAAATCGCTGAGATGAGGTAGTCTCAATACTTCATCAATCTTGCTCAGGAGACGTGAGCTCATAATCGATGTTCCTCCCTGAGATAGGAACGGACGCCCTCCAGCCGTCAGCACCCGCTCAATCGCTGACGTCCGTCCCCAAAAGAAAGCAAAGCGCAGGCCAGAGAAACCTTGGGGAACATCACGATTTTGCGGGCAAAACCGTGGTGTCGTGAAATCTTTACAATGACTCCAAATAGGCGGAGGAACCGGCCGTGACTACGCTTTGCGTTCGAACCTCGCATTGCTCTGGAATGCATTTTGCGTGATCTTGAGGCGGGGAGAACTTTTATCACGCGTGGGCTCTGGCGTCATGGAACACGAAGGGCTTGAGACGCACTGGAGCGGTAATCAGCCGCGCGAGCTTGAGATCGAAGGCAAACCGATAGTGTTATTTCGCTGTCCAATCTGCGAACGGAGCTTTGCCCGGGAGCACGGTAGGTCAAACTGGAGAGCAGCTCGCGTCGGGACCTTCAGAATCACTTACCTCTCGGATTCGATCAGCCGGCAGTGGGTCTCGGAACCGTGCCCTGGAAAGCGGCCAATCCCGTCGCCTGAGAGCATCGGGGGCGCCGGGCCGGAATTTCAAACGATTCCTCGTCCAGCACCCGGACGGCACCGCGTCAACCGTAAGCCGAAAAACCGCTAACCTGGCATGGAAAGGAGTCGATTGGGATTCCATTGGAAGAACGAGATGACAAAGAAACCCGGCTGGCTGGGCTGAGGCTTTCGATATCGATGGCGCTGGCTGCAATCATCCTGGCGCTCGCCGTTGTTGCAGCTCTTGCTTGGCGGCGTCATTCGGATTCTGCGCGGCTTGAACACCGAGCCACTGCTCTGCAGCAAACCGACCCAATATCGGGTCGATGAAAGCCACGGTTCACTGTTTGGCGGCGCGATGCCTCATGTTCCCCGTGGTTTGAGTCTAAAGGTTCGCAAGTGGCCACCCGCGGATGGAGACTTAAATTCTCGTTCATTTCGATTTCAGACCAGGATCGTCGGCAGACACGCATCTAGCGAGCAATGAACCCAGAAATCCTCTGGCGTTCAAAACATCAGTACTATTTTGTGGGGTCGAGGTCGCGTCGTCTTTTATCAAGTCCGCATAACGTTTGTTCTCAGGCTCCCGCAATAGAGCATTGACTTTTTCGACTATAGCGATTTGTTCGCCATCACACTGCTTCTTTGTGTTGTAGATTCTGTAGGTACGCCAGAGAGAGTACGGTGCCTCAACGTTGAGGTCCAAGTGTCCGGTTTTTCCGACTGGAGGCACCATCAGATACCACGCCAGCGCGGCAAAGGAAGCGGCGTGGCGGACACAATCACGAACCATTATCGTAATGTCACTGCCAAATATGTTTGAGTCGAAAAATTCGCTCGGCTATCTAAAGCGTCATTCACTGCGCTTCTAGATAGGCTGTGAATCCTCTGTAAAATTTCCTGCATATTCAACTCACGGGCATTGTTGAATCGAACGCCGGAGCAGGTTCGACGCCCGCCCCGGCGAACGCGCCTACTTAGACTTGCCGCAGCAGTCCTTATAAGCCTTTCCTGAGCCGCACGGGCATTTGTCATTTGGATTCGGCATCACTATCACCTCCTGTCGAATGTTTATCGGTCCAGATTGCGGACCCACAAGGCGATTTTAAACGCATTTTTCATACCGTGAACCTTTAATGGCCAATTAGTTTTTTAGCCTGCCAGTGATCACGCTAGGGAAATGTTTGTCACGCTGTTGAGGAATCTCCTGATATCTACGCTCTTGCTGATTTGGTTCGTGAACAGCCTAGCGGAAACGCAGGATTTCGTCTGCGCCACATACTAACGATGAGAGTTTACCGTCAGGCAATCACGTTCTGCCGTCGTGAAGCATCCGGTGCGCTACTTTCCGAGAATCTTTTTCCATTTCCCCATCTGCGGCGCCTTTATGAAAGGACGGCCGATCTGCATTTTCGGCATCGAAAATCACCTCTAGATTCCCTCTTTCGCATGGACTGCCAATCGTTATCGCGAAGCCGGACGACACCCCAGCCGTCGCATGCGCTGCATGAAATCTGAACGTCCACGTACAATTCACCGTGGATCGGTTGAATGATCGGGAAAACGTCGATCACGGCACTCATGGTATTTTCTTCGGTTAGTTCGGGTCGCCCGCGGCCCGACGACGGCGGTCATACGATAGGCAAGAGACGATGTAGGGGTCGCTTGCACTGCTCTCCCATGTCAGCCGCTGCCGGCCGAAAATGCGCGAATGATAACTTCACACTCGGCGATCATGCGGATTTAGAGCGAAGCTTTTTGTTTGCTTTGGCGTCTATCTTCTTTTTTTCCGATTCCGATAGCTTGCCCTTCTTGACCATTTGCGCGGCTCGCGCCTTCGCATTAGCGGCGTGAGCCTTATCCGGCATTGGATAGGCCCTCTTTTCCGGCTCTCCAAATTCTTTGGCAGGCACTTTCTTGCGGGCTTTTGTGGTTAGTTTAGACATTTTAATCATTCCTAATTGGGATTGGAGGCTTCGTAATTTCAATCATCATCCCTCGACTACTACCACGAGGAACGGGCAACTCGTCATCGGGATGATGATCTCTTCAGTGCGGCCGCGGTTTTCTCCGAGTCCGATTTACAGGCGACCTAATTTTATTCGTGTATCCTCGCTGCCCGCTCAAATCAGACCACTTGAGTTCCAGCATGTCGAATTGGCCTCTGCAGGCGTTAGAGCTTACCGAACAAGTCTCGCACTCGGTATTTCGAAGAGCCACCTCGCGCAACCCTTTTTGCACTAAAGACTTGCTGCGTTGGACGGCGGCATAGGTGGTTCCCGGATTGGGGGTGGATCATTCGGCTTCGGATCGTTCGGTTTCGGATCACCGATCGGCGGAGGGCCGCCCGGAGGCGGAGGATGTTTTTCAGAGATTACCAAATTACTTTTTCGCAAGTGTTTTACCTTTTGTTAAACTGACGATAGCGAGTTCTGCGGACGTCAGCATCTTGATTTGCGGGACCGCGCGGAGTTACTCCAATCACCTACTTCCGCCGGATTAAATTATTTTTGGTTTTCGGGAGGGACCTCCTTTTCGTGCGTAGGATCTGCTGCGTCTTGTTCAGCTTCTTCTATTTGTTCCGGCATTTCTTCCTCTGGCTTTCGAGAAGTTGTCCTTTTAATGGTGCCGCCCTGATTATTCCCTGCTCCAATGAGGTTGAGATGATTTAGCGAATCTAAAGGTTGACTGCTCATGAATGGCGTTCTCCTATGTGTATTTGGTTAGGTGCACGCTCACCATGGAGGCCGCAGTCCACTGCACAGCGTGCACTTATCGCAACGACCATCAGGACCTCGACTTCGTTTTCCTCAATTAAAGGGCAGTCGGGTTACCCCCGGGCGCCTAAGTCCCTTAAGGGCGACTCGGCCACCGGAACATCCGTGCCCATTCCTCTAAACCGAAAGCTCGTGATCGGCTTTGTTCGCAAGCAACATGGACCAGCGCTTCAGGATATCTATCCGTAGCCTTCTCGACGACGATGTACTGATCGGTTTCCTTGTTGATAGGTTGCCTGCAATGTTTGCAAAGGATCACTTCGGGCATCGCAATATCTCCCCTTCGGCCGGGTCTGAGCTAGATGGCGAGGCACAATGCATAATTTTCTTTGGTTAGGATTTTACATCAGACGAATTGGGCGCTGAAATTTCATCGATGCAAGGAATGATCCGAAAACGGATCAACTACCCTGTCGTGGTGATGTGTGGTTCGTATGAAATGGATCGGTCGGCGAGAACAAGAAACGAACGAGGCCGCCGGGATGAGCGAAGATGAGGGCGACATCTATGATAATTGCGAGAGAAAAAGTCAGGTTTTCGTCATCACTCGCATTTGTTGGTATCCGAGCGTATAGACTAAATTATGCGCTGATTGCTTCAAGGGCGGATACTCGGTTACGGGCCAGAGAGAAATTCTTCACGCAATTCCCTCCGGGCTGAACAGTGAAGAAATTGTTGGACATCTGAATAATCGCTATCCGAATTAACCACAAATTCGACCGCCCGAGTCAGATGAAGTTGAAGAGAATCGGGGCAAGAAACGCTCAAGCGCGACGCTCCCTTCCTGATGAAATCGCTCAACCCTCGTAGGAAACTCCGTGCGTACGGAGACGCTGTCAGAGACGACTCGCCGTCGCTCACATCGGCTCTGCGCCGTGGCTCGGCGCTTTGCCAACGAAGGAGGTGGCTGGCGCACTGAAGGGAGCGCCACAATCACTGCAAAACTTCGCGGCGGGCGCGTCTATCCATTCGTAAAACTCGAAAAAATATAGCTGACCGCATTCGCGGCAATTCAGCAGATATCCTCGCAGATGACTTTCGACTCCATAGGTATCGAATAGCTCCTTGATAGGGTGCTACCCACGAGTTCTGGATTGTGCCGATAAATCCATTGTCGCGGTTCAGCTAGGCTATGTTGCGATTATATTTTCTTTTCCGCTGTCTGTGCCAACGTCACATGGACTGACGTTTTGAGCGTCAAGTAAATGGCTTGGAATCGAATATCGCTGAACCGAAGGGAATAGAAATGCCGATTCACTTAAGTCCGCTCGCGTTGTGCCTGAGCATCATCCTGGTCACTACAATTGCCGCGGCTGCGCTCGCGGGATTCCTCCTGGTGCGGATGGCGCGCAAGCGCGGAGTTCGCTTGCGCGATTTGGTTGGCCCGGGCGGGGGCTGATGCCAGCTGTTGATGCCCCCACAACACGTGCGGCCGCGCTTCTATTCGTATCCTACTGGAGATCTTGCACTTTAAGGCACTAATTAGTATTATTTCATCTCTAGACTCCAAGCTGCATTCGTGGCTCTTTGACGGGAGGAATAATTTCGAAACCTCGTCATCACGCTCGGCAAGCGCGCCTTACGGAGCATGGTGTCGCAACCTGGCGAGCACGATTCGGCGATATGCCGTCATCGGCGGGGCGGCGATGACCACCCGCGAGTTTTCCTGACGCACCGCCGCGCGATGGTTGAACGGGATCGGACCGCGGGGGATCAGGGTTTACGACAATTCGGAGGTTTAACTCAGCTCGTCGGCGAAACGCAGAAAAAGATCGCTCAGTTGATCTGCCGCAAGACTGCTAAAGCAAGGTGACCAAAGAGTAACTCAACGGAGGATTACGATGAAGCCTGAAAAAGAACCGCCCGCAAAGCTGCCTTGGAATGCGCCGGTCGTACGCGACTACGGCAGAATCGCTGATCTGACCAGAAATCCAGCCAGCAAGCCGCCTGGCGTGGGAAGCGGCTGAGGTCCTGCGCAACCCGCGACGAGTTTTACGTCATCGCGCTGGTCGAAGCGTGGCAGGCCTGCACCAACGCAATCTGGCGAGGCTGGTCAGCGAAGCATTACGAATGGCACAACTTGCGGCGGGCTGGCGAGTGGATAAGGTGATGACGGTCCGAGAAGTGGCGCAGTTTCCGCGCGTTCACCAGACGACCGTCTATCGCCTTTTGAGGACCGACGAGATCCCGGCTTTCAAGGTCGAATCCGACTGGCGTTTCAGCCGACAAGCCATTGAGGCATGGATAAAGAAAAATACCGACCTCAACGGCTAGCGAGGCCACTTATTCTTTCGTCGATCGACCGCGCGGAAACTCGGTATTGTGGATTTCGCCCGGCCTCCCGGGTCGTGCTTTATGCCACCGCGAAACCTTGCGGCAACTCCCTGGTGCAGGCGCCACAAATTACTAAGGTCTCGCCTATCGCAGTGATTTCTACAGTCGCCACGACTATCTCATCTGGATCTTGGCATCGATCGCAGATTAGTTCCGGCTGTTCGGGGGCGGCGCATAGCGCAACCGTCAGGTTGGGGGTCAGTGGCGTAGTTTCGACGAGTAGATCCAACTCTATGGTCCCTTGCTAACTGAAAGTGTCCTCCCTTACACCATCTGTTAACATCTATAAACGTCCGTAAGCACAACATAGCATGAGGAACGTGTCAATAGCTATCTTTCGGCAATAAAAAGATAGTTGCTAAAGCGCCTCTAGGATGTATATAACCACGCTTGAGACTACTTAGGCTTCGGGGTCTGGAAATATGGCTGCGGTGCTGACACTTGAAGACGTCGCTCAATTCCTACATGTACATCCTTCGACAGTTTACAGACTTCTAAAGAATCGCTCGATTCCAGCTTTCAAAGTCGGCGCGGACTGGCGGTTTAATCAGGATTCAATCGAACAGTGGATCAAAGAACGTGAGGCTGAGCGGCCAGTTGAGTCGCCGGCGGTTGTGAAGCCCGCACGATAAGGCCGCGCAGTTGCTGGGCCTGATCACTAACCGTGGCTCGCGGAGGCCCGCTTGACAGTCAATATGTGGAGCGCGAGGCTTGGCAGGTGCGCACCACGCAAGGCCACTACTTTGCGTGCATGACGCACTGGACGTCCGGTCGTGTCCAAGCTCTCGGCCGGGCGTCTACTGTTTATGTCTCCCGATTATCTTAAACCCTGAGCCCCGCTGCCAGTCGCGCTCGCCTATCCTCCTCCGGACTGCGCGGGACACTCCTCCAAGGCTTTTCGAGGTTTCAATCTCGATATGCGTAGAGCCGTTGCGACCTGATCTCACCCGAGGCAATGTGTCATCGGACGCGGAGTTCCTGCCAGAAGGGGCCAGAAAGCCGCAGTGGTTACTACCAATCTGTCGTCCTCGGCCACATTCGAGCTCATCTTGTGCGCGGACCGTGCTCGTATAGCGATTTCCGTTCCTATCACGATTTCGCTGTGCGCACTATCAATATCGACCAAACGCGGGAAGCCGTTGGTGATATAGTTGATGGCAAACAGCAGATACTATTTTTCTGCTACTCGATCCCACGCGTCACGGTGACTACGCTTTTGGAGCTAGCCGAATTCAAACGAGGTCACACCGAAAATCCGCTGCACAGGCATAGCAGGTTGCGGTCCGTTTACCATGCGCGCGCAACCAAATGCTGATTCCATCCTAACTCTTCAACGATCCGTATGGCCGCCTCATTAGGTTCGGGAATGTCCATCTGAACGTTTTCCCCCACTACCAGAGAAAGCAAGCTGTGAATCAATCGCTTCCCGTACGTGGCGTTATCGGCAAATGCTGGACCAACTTTGTAGCCAGTCCGGCAAGGCCGTATAAAGCCGTAACCAGTCAACTGCCCGTTGTCGATCAAGCCCAAGCCAAGGCCGCCAGGTTGCGTAAGCCATGATCGCAGGAATTCCGTGCGACGTGCTTCTACGTGCAAACAGTCATAGCTATCTATCTTTAAGAACTCGATGCTCTCGAGCGGCGAAGCAGCCGGATCGAGTTCTCCCGCAGCGACGCCTTCGTACCGCAGATCGCGATGCAACAGCGCAAAGCCATCCTTTGCATAAAAGGGAACCATTTCGAACACGCCGTCCATCCCAATAGGGGCATTCGGCCTCAGACGTGCTCGTAACCGCCTAAGACGTTCGTGCCACAGGACAGCCCCCAAACCCCGGCGTCGAGCATCAGCACGAACGATAAAGAGTCCCATAAAACCCACCGCGCCGCGATAAGAAATTGTGCTGCCACCGCCGATAAGTTCGTTTCCGCGCCGGAGTGATATGAAGGCTGTCGGATCAAATGCCCAAGCTACTGCGACATCGTTTAGTCCAGGATTCCAGCCTTCCTTAGCTGCCCATTCATCGAGAATCCTCGCTTCCTTCTTGGTCATGGCGTCGATCACAAAGCCACTTGGGAGGTACTGGTTCATTGGAAACTCCAAGTCTTAAGTCTCATTTCGGTCTGCCGCAATGTCTGTTTACAGACTCACCCGTCGTACACTAAACGCGGTTTGTTGAGGTTTCAAATTAGCCGGAATTTGCTTTTAGACTCCAATACCACGGCGCTTCATAGATCGCGCGCCTTTCCTCTGCATGATTTTTATCTATTCTCGTTCGTCCCTCGCGGAAGGAACCCGGATCACCTACGGCGAGCAGTCAATGCGCGAAAGGAGTCTTTTCGAGGACGCATCCACAGAAACTGAGCCAAGTGCGATCTCGCCTGAAATGGCGCGCGAATGGAAAAGGAACTTCGGCGGAAGCACCCGCATCGGCTTGTTAAATTGGCACGGTTTAAACCGTGCCCTGGTCCACGCGGCCTCCTGGCTTCGCGCAGCAGAACTTTAGCGATTCTTGAAACAGGTGCGGCACCGCGTGCCCCGACGAATCCTGAATGATCACGCAGTCACGTTGATCGATGCCGAACAAGCGCTGCCGAGGCTTGAACTGGCCGGGTGGCGAACGACTTGAATCAGCTCTGGACCCAGTACAAGAGAAAACCAATATCACTGTCAAGCAATCCATCCGGCACGGCGCTGACGCCCAGATAGATGGCCCGACCGCAGCCATGGGCAATGGCAGTATCAGCGCTCTGCAGGCCGTACCGCACATACGGCGCTTATCATCACACGCACGAGGTCGAGCGATCAGAACTTGGGTGTGTGAATGGCGCTCCGCTCACGGCGAAGCTCATTCGCCCATTCATGCTGGAACGAAGCTTGGCTTAGCCGCAGCCGATTCATTCGTGCTCCGAGCTGATCCGAGCTTTCCGGAGGCCTGAACTAGTGCGAACGCCAACGCCCGAAAGCAGGCTATGCACAGATTGAGACCGTGCGGCGATCGCCGCGTAGACATATGCATCACACTTGCAGGATTACCGCAATCATCGCATTTTGTGGCTTTTGTTGAATCGAAGTGAATAAACATCGGGGCCTCTAGCGGCCAAAGCCGTGCCAACGCCTGGAGTGCGACAAGAATTTTGCCGTCTGAAAGATAAGCATATCTGCGAACGATCGAAGGTTGATTGAGAGCCGATAAATTATTCCAAGTTGTGCCAGCACACTGCCGGAGATTGTAGCCACAAAACGCGCGGGGGCCTTGGCCTTCGTTGAGCACGCAGCCCAGTCAGGTCCAATACATACAAGTCCAGTAGTCCCGTGGCACGTCCACCGAGCTAGCTATTGTCGCGGGACCTTATACCGACCGTTCGAAATGAATCATCGTCATGATACGCTAAACCAATTACTGTCGTTGCTGTCCATACAGCAGCGGCCCTAGCAGTGAGTCGACACCGCCCACTGAGGAATTTCCGTAGTACTCATTTCCATAATAGCCATTTCCATAATTGGAGTATTCACCATAAGAGCCAAATGGATATGGGTTTGCCCCGCCCTGCGGGTAAGCGGAGCTATAGCCTGGACGGCGCGCCCAATGACAATGGTGGCCGTGTGAATCGCACGCCCACATAGTTCCCGGGTGACGCGGGTTATTCCACCCATTGACCGGCCCGTTCCATCGGGAACCATAGTTCGGGCGAGGCCACCCGGAGCCGTATTCGTAAGGATACGGGTGCTCATAGTAGCCCCGGTGCTCGTGCTCCTTTTCTTCCTCATTTTCATGCCAGTCATGACCGTGATGATTGTACCAGCCCTCGTGACGGCCGTTGTCGTGCCATTGATGATGCCAGTCGTCGCGGTCGTGATCCCCGCCGTGCGCGAACGCCAAGTTCGGGACAGCCAACATTCCAAGACTGACAATCGAGGAGAGTATCCACAACATCGCTGTTTTTTTCGATAACATCCCAGACGCCTCCCGATCTGATGAACGTTCAGCCAGAGACGTGAGATCGAGCATCAAGCGTGCCACGTCTTTTGTACGAAAATGACCACGATTGTTGCAATTAGCCGATTATACAAATGGCGAGGATCGCGCAAATCGTCAATATAGATAGCTCCGATGCAGACCAAATGAATTGCTTGGAGAGTGCCAGTGCAGGTGCTCTTTCAGATAGAAGATGACTGTTGCGAAGATCAGTGGCGCACCCTGACAGCCTCCTACCAAAACTCAAAATCTTCGAGAAACCCAGATGGGCCGGGCGATGTTGAGCCAATAGCTAAACACGAAAGTGAATATCAACGCGCTCGGAAGACGAAGTCCATCTGAGACCCCTCGCATCAGCAGAATTTGTAAATTTGCTGTGCGAGGTTGTAGTCCTCGATCAGGCTTTTGGTCGATGAGGCCGCAACACGTATGGCTGGCCTATCCTGTCGAAGCACCGGAGAGCGGGGAACTGTCGATGAACTAAGGTGACAGCCTAAGAGCGCGGATCGACATCAACAATACGCAACCGTCGCTCCGGGAAGCACGGGTGAGATTTATGATCCCAATGAATTGACTGAATTGAGGCCGCGTCGAAAACTCGGGCGATTGGTTCGCGGGAGCGAATGACCGATCCCGATTGT